>Ga0265330_10001992_pt1 | contig 11339 bp, 10 predicted proteins | sample 41919metaG_FD_202083 | JGI IMG/M metagenome (GOLD analysis project Ga0265330, IMG submission 202083) | Rhizosphere microbial communities from Carex aquatilis grown in University of Washington, Seatle, WA, United States - 4-19-19 metaG | ecosystem: Host-associated > Plants > Roots > Rhizosphere... | reverse complement strand
GTGGGCGCTGTACCGCGCGCGCGCATCCAGGATTTGGTCAAGAAGGCGCTCTAGCTAGAGTCTGTCGGGAAATTGCGGGCCGCCCGCAGGGCCGGCCCGCGGCTAGCGGGTCGCGTGGGCGAGTGCGTGAGCGAGTTCGTGTGGGATACGCGGGAGGCGAAAGGCGTAGGGGCGAGGGCGTGAGCGCTCCGGGTGGCGCGGGCCGCTCACGCTCACGCCAGCCGCCCACGCAGGCCGCCATTCGCTGGTCGCTACCGCTACCGCTCACGCTGGCCGATCTGCTCTGAGAATTTCCCGACAGACTCTATCTAATTCAGCGCGCGGGACCGGGCTTAGCGTCCGACCAGCAGCCAGGCGAGCAGAGCACCCGCGGCCACCGCGGCCACCATCACGCCAATCAGCAACCCGTTTGCCGGTGGCGATGTGGCAGGAGCGCGGTTGCCAGCCGGCTGTCCGGCGGCCAGTGCACCCGGGGGCTCCGGGGCGGGGGAACGGCCCTTTGTCGCAGCCCCAGGCGGCGGTGAGCCTGCAGCCGTCCGCGATGTGCTGGGCCGGGCAGGAGCCGTCATGTCTGTGATGGTGTCGCGAACCACGCGTTCGATCGGTTGCACACCAGTGCGCCGAGCCGGCCAATCGGTTTCCTCGGACCACGCCCGTGGGTCGATGAACCCGCCGGTGGGTCGGTGGATCATGCCGGGCTCGTTCGCCAACGCAGCTCTCGGGCCCGGGGTTGACGTGTCCCCTTCAAAGCCAACCGAAGTGAAGGCGTCCAGCTCCTCGTGCAGGATGGTGTCGATGAGGTTGGGCTTTCTCACCCGGCCGCTCGACGATGTGGTGGCCTGTTCTTCCTGGCAGGCGCGCACCAGATCCGCGATGTCACGCTGGATCATTTTCAGTCCGCGCGAAAACCAGTAGTGCGCCAGCGCGTCCTGCAGATCGGTCGCCGACTGGAAACGGTCCTCGACCCGTCGGGCGAGCGCCTTGCGAACGATTTCCTCAAACTCGGGCTCCACCTCGGGGTTTTGCTGGGAGATGGGCGGAATCTTGGCGTTGCGAACCATCTCGACCGTCTGGTAGTCGCTCTCGCCGTAGAACAGACGCTTGCTGGTCAGCGCCTCGTAGAGCAGGATGCCGACGGAAAAGATGTCGGCCCGCTGGTCCACGTTTTCCCCGCGCGCGGCCTCGGGCGACAGGTAGCTCATCTTGCCCTTGACCACGCCCGGGTCAGTGGCCTCGACCTGGCTGGCGGCCTTGGCCAGTCCGAAGTCAGCCAGTTTGATCTCGCCGTTGCGCGAGATGAGGACGTTGGCCGGCGAGATATCGCGGTGGACGATGCCGAGCGGCCGGCCGGTCTCCGGGCTGACCAGATCGTGCGCGTAGGCCAGGCCCTTGCACACCTCCATGATCATGTAGAGGGTCTGGCCGACCGTGAGGCGCTTGCGGATGCGGCGTCGCCACTCGAAGATCGCCTTCAGGTCAACCCCGTCGACGAATTCCATGACGATGAAGTAGGTGTCGTCGACGTGACCGATGTCGAACACCTGCACGACGTTGGCGTGCTGCAGGTAGAGCGACAGCCGCGCCTCGTCCAAGAACATGGTGACGAACTTCTGGTTCTTGGTCAGGTTCGGCAGGATGCGCTTGATCGCGACGTTTTTGCGGAAGCCTTGCAGCGATTCCGCAACGCCCTTGAACACCTCGGCCATACCACCGGCGGCGATGCGCTCAGTGATGCGATAGCGGCTTTCGGACATCAGGCGGGCCGTACAATAGAAGGTTGGGACTATACAGCACAGGAAGTTCGCCGTCGACAGACAAGCGTCGTCGACGAGAACCGGGCTGGAGGGCCAGGACTACTCTTCGCTCGGCACACCCGTTCCGCCCGTGTCCTCACCGGCGCTGGCATCAAGCACGCCGCCGCGACCGGCCTGCGCGATCGCAGCCTCTTCGCGCTCGTGCTGTTCCTTGCAGTCGATGCACAGCGTGGTGACCGGGCGCGCGAGCAGGCGTTTGAACGAGATGGCCTCGCCGCATGACTCGCAGATGTCGATGGAACCGTTGTCGAGGCGAGCCAGCTGCTTGTCGATCTTGCCGAAGAGGAACTTTTCGCGATCGTGCAGCCGCATCTCGGTGGAAAAAATTTCCTCCTCCATCGATTCGTCGATGGAATCACGGCCGATGTTGCGCTCGTGATTCATGGAATAGTTGAGGGCATGCTGGCCGGTGCGCGCCAGACGCTTCTTCGCCCCTTCCAGTGCCTCTCGGATCTGCGTCTTTTCACTTTCGGTCAGCATGGTTCTCCTCGGATTGCACGGGCCTATGAGACAACTTCGGTAGACAAACCCACCAAGTTTAGCAACAAATATCCGCTACCCGTCTTCGAGTCTACTTCGAGACTACGATGCCTTCTTTTCGCGCACGAGTTGCGGGCGTCCGCGCGACACGACCACGTCGCGGGTCACCACACACTCCGTCACGCCACTAAGCGAAGGAATCTCGTACATCACGTCCAGCATGACTTCTTCCAGGATGGCGCGCAAGCCACGGGCCCCGGACTTCCGACGTCCGGCTTCCTCGGCCACGCTGCGCAAGGCATCCTCGGTGAAGCGAAGCTTGACGCCTTCTAGTTCCAGCAGGCGTTCATACTGCTTGGCCAGCGCGTTCTTCGGTTTCCACAGGATGGCCATCAGGTCATCCACGTCCAGCTCGTCGGCCGCGACTATGATGGGCAATCGGCCCATGAACTCGGGGATCATGCCGAACTTGACCAGATCCTCGGTGCGCGCCTTGGCCCTCAGCTCGTTCTTGGATTCGTCGCTCTTGTTGATGGTGGCGCCGAACCCGAGCCCGCGCGTTCCCACGCGGCGCCGCACCAGTTCTTCCAAGCCGTTGAAGGCGCCGGTGCACACGAAAAGGATGTTGGTGGTGTCGACCTGAACCAATTCCTGCTGCGGCCGGTTGCGTGCGCCGTCCGGGGTGATGGTGGCTTGCTTGCCTTCCAAAATCTTGAGCAGGGCCTGCTGTACACCTTCACCCGACACATCGCGGGTCACCGAAGGCCCGCCGCCTTTACGCGCGATCTTGTCGATTTCGTCGATGCAGACGATCCCGCGCGCCGCCTTGTCGGCGTCGTTACCCGCATTCCGGTACAGTGACTTGATCACGCTGTCCACGTCCTCGCCCACGTAGCCGGCCTCGGTCAGCGTGGTGGCATCCGCCATGGCAAAGGGCACGTCCAGCTTGCGCGCCAGGGTCTGCACGAGAAGGGTCTTGCCGCAGCCGGTGGGACCGAGGAGCAGAATGTTGCCCTTCTGGATCTCGACATCGCCGGCCTTGCTGTGCTGGCTGATGCGCTTGTAGTGGTTGTAGACCGAAACCGACAAGGCCTTCTTGGCCCGCTCCTGGCCGATCACGTAGCGATCGATCTCGTCGTAGATTTCGCGCGGCCGTGGGTAGCGGGGACGTTCCGCCGCTTCCTCCTTGGCGATGATGTCGTTGCACAGAGCCACGCACTCGTCGCAGATGAAAACGCGGGGACCAGATATGAGCTTCCGCACCTCACGCCGGCGCTTTTGGCAGAAGGAGCAGTGGAAGTCGTCCATCTCCCCCTGAGTATTGCATCCGAAATCCAAACAAGCCAAGCCTGTCAGTTTCGATGGCAAAGAAGTGCTTGCCTGCGCGAGGAAAAGGTGTCTTCCGAGGTCAACCTTGGCCGCAGCGCGTTTGGTAGGCTGAAAAGTTTCTTGGCGTCGTAAGGGCGGGGCAGTTAGATGGATGCAGGCCCAAACCATGTGTGGAATCGTTGGCTACGTAGGACCACGTGAAGCGACGCCCATCCTGCTCAGCGGATTGCGCCGGCTTGAGTACCGCGGTTACGACTCGGCTGGGATCGCGGTTTGCAACGGTGGCGAAGCCCATCTGGTGCGCTGCCAGGGCAAGCTGGCCGCCCTGGAAAAATTGTTGGTCGGGCAGTGTCCGGTGGGCGGGTACGGCATCGGACACACGCGCTGGGCGACCCACGGCCGGCCCTCCGACGAAAACGCTCACCCGCACAAGGCCGGCCCTATTTCGGTCGTGCACAACGGGATCGTCGAAAATCACGTCGAGCTGCGCGAGCGGCTGATCGCCTCGGGTCGCCATTTTTCGTCGCAGACCGACACCGAGGTGCTGGCCCACCTGATCGACGAGGCCTTGCAGAAAGGCGCGCCGTCGCTGGTCGAGGCGGTGCGGGTGGCCCTGCGCCAGGTGAACGGTGCCTACGCGATCGCTGTGCTGTCTGACCGCACGCCGCACGCGCTGGTCGCGGCGAAGAATGCCTCCCCGCTGGTGGTGGGCGTTGGCCAGGGCGAGATGTTCATTGCCTCGGACGCGCCGGCCATCCTGGAACAAACCCGCGACATGTTGTTCCTCGAAGACGGCGACGTTGCAGAGCTGGATCAGTCAGGCGCACGCATCACCGATCTCGATGGCAACCCGGTGACGCGCAAGCCGCGCACCGTGACCTGGACCGCGGCGCAGGCTGAGAAAGCCGGCTATCCGCACTTCATGTTGAAGGAGATCTACGAGCAGCCGCGTGCGGTGACCGACACCCTGGCGGGACGCTTGTTGCCCGACAGCCACGACGCCATCTTGGAGGACCAAGAGGTCACGCCGCTGCCCGGGCGTGTGGTCATCCTGGCCTGCGGGACTTCGTATCATGCCGGCCTGGTGGGCAAATTTCTCATCGAGAACATTGCCCGCATCGCCTGTGAAGTGGATCTGGCCAGCGAATTTCGCTACCGCGAGCCGGTGATCGGATCGCGAGATTTGGCGGTGGGCATTTCCCAGAGCGGGGAAACCGCCGACACCCTGGCGGCGATGAAGGAAGCGCGGGCGCGCGGGGCGCGCACCTTCGCCATTTGCAACGTGGTCGATTCTGCGATTGCGCGTGCCTCGGACCTGGTGCTGTACACGCACGCCGGTCCCGAGATCGGTGTGGCGTCCACCAAGTGCTTCACCGCCCAGCTGGCGGCGCTGACCCTGCTGGCCATTCACCTCGGTCGGCGCAACGGCGCCCTGGCCGGCGTGGCTGCCACCGAGTTGGTGAGCGAGCTGATGCTCATCCCGCAGAAGATGAGCGACACGCTCAGGGAATGCGGCGATCTGAAAGATCTGGCCCGCAAGTACAAGAACGTGCGCGACTTTCTTTTCCTCGGGCGCGGCCCGAACTATCCCATCGCGCTCGAAGGCGCGCTGAAGCTGAAGGAGATCTCGTACATCCACGCCGAGGGCTACGCCGCTGGCGAGATGAAACACGGGCCCATCGCGCTCATCGGCGATGGCTTGCCGGTGGTGGTGATCGCGACCCAGGGCAAGGGCTACGACAAGGTGCTGTCCAATCTGGCCGAGGTGCGCGCGCGCGACGGCCAGGTCATCGCGGTGGCCACCAAGGGCGACACGACGATCCTGCAACACTGCGAAGACGTGCTGTGGGTGGCTGATGCGCCGTCGCTGCTGCAGCCCCTGCTGACCGTGCTGCCTTTGCAGATGCTGGCCTACGCGGTGGCGCTGGCGCGCGGGAATGACGTGGATCAGCCGCGGAATTTGGCCAAGAGCGTGACGGTCGAGTAGGGCATCGCCTCGCGAACCTCCGGATCCCGCCGTTGTCGAATCATGACGGCGGACGAGTGGGCCAATGCGCTGTTCCGGCAAACTTTGTGGCGTGAAAACGCTGATGTGATACAAATTAGCATCATAATTGTCATGATCCTGACGACTTGAGAGCATCCACGTGACGATTTGGACAAAAAAAGGCAAAGATGGCAAAGACGGAAGCGAAGAAGAAGACAAAGTCGCGCCAGAAATCGCAACTTCGCGGCAAGGCAGAGGCGAATCAAACCCCGGCGAAGATTCCCACCGGCGGCGAAAAGCTGGTGCAGTGCCTGGAGCGCGAGGGCGTGGAGGTCATCTTCGGGTTGCCGGGGGGCGCCGCCATCCCGCTCTTCGATGCGCTTCTCGGGTCGAAGATCAAGTTGGTGCGGGTTCGCCACGAGCAGGGCGCAACCCACATGGCCGATGGCTACGCGCGCGCCACGGGCAAGCCCGGCGTCGTTCTCGTGACCTCGGGTCCGGGCGCCACCAACACCATCACGGGCCTCTACACCGCACTCATGGATTCGGTGCCCATGGTGGTCATCACCGCGCAGGTGGTGCGGTCGCTGCTTGGCAAGGACGCCTTCCAAGAGGCGGACATGACCGGCATCACCTATCCGGTGGTCAAGCACAGCTATCTTGTGCGCAATGCCGCCGACATCCCGCGCATTGTGAAAGAAGCGTTCTACATTGCCACCACGGGGCGGCCCGGCCCGGTGCTGATTGATCTGCCCAAGGACCTGGCGGCCGGTCCCTGTGACGCTCCTTTTGTCGATTCGGTGGATCTGCCGGGCTATCACGTGCCCCACCGGGCCGAGGCGCAGGACCTGAAGCGGGCCGCGCAGTTTATTGGCAAGTGCCGCCGGCCGGTGCTCTACGTGGGTCACGGCGCGGTGGTTTCCGAGGCGGGACGGGCGATCCTGCAACTCGCTGAAAAACTGCAGGCACCGGTGGTCACCACTTTGCTCGGCAAGGGCGCCGTGCCCGAGGATCAGCCGCTGCACCTCGGGATGCTGGGCATGCACGGCACGGCCTACGCCAACAAGGCGGTGGCTGACTGTGACCTCATCATGGCGATTGGCGCGCGCTGGGATGATCGCATCACCAGCAAGCTGTCGGAATTTTGCCGGGATGCGATCAAGATCCACGTGGACATTGACCAGGCCGAATTCGGCAAGATCCTGGTTCCCGATGTGTCGCTGGCCGGCGATGCGCGGGCGGTGATCGAAGACCTGATTCCACTGGTCGACAAGGTCGAGCGCCCCGAATGGCTGGAGCAGATTGCGGCCTGGCGACGCGATTTCCCGCTGCACTATCCAAAGAAGGGCGGATTGCGGCCACAGTACATCTTGGACCGACTGGACCAACTCGGCGGTCGTGATTCAATTGTGGTCACTGACGTGGGCCAGCACCAAATGTGGGCGGCGCAATTCCTGCGCACCACCCGCAATCGTCATTGGCTGTCATCGGGCGGGGCTGGAACCATGGGTTTTGGCTTTCCCGCGGCCATTGGCGCCAAGCTGGGCCAGCCTGATCGTCCCGTGTGGGCCATCGTGGGCGACGGCGGGTTTCAAATGACCCTATCTGAACTGGCGACTGCAATGGTGCACAAATTGGCGATCAAGGTCGTCATCATGAACAACCACTACCTGGGCATGGTTCGCCAATGGCAGGAAATGTTTTACGACAATCGACTGTCGGGCATTGATCTCGACGGCAATCCCGATTTCGTCAAATTGGCCGAGGCCTATGGCGCCAAGGGACTGCACCTGCGCCGGGCGGCAGACGTGGACCGGGTTCTGCAGACCGCCATGGAATACAACGATGGCCCCTGTCTCATCGATGCCGAAGTGGTCAAGGAAGGCAACGTGTTTCCCATGGTGCCCGCGGGCGCCAGCCTGCGCGAGATGATCATCGATCCGCCGCGCGGCGAACCCGACGAAGAGGAAGAGCCGTCATGACTGCGCACCCGTTGACCCTGAACCAGAGGAAATCATGAGCGCTGCACTTGCCGCCCCTGCCACTGTTGTCGAAACCAGTCCCCTGCACACCATTTCGGTGCTGGTGCGCAATCAACCCGGCGTATTGGTGCGCGTGGCCCTGGTGTTCGCCCGCCGCGGCTACAACATTGAAAGCCTGGTGGTCAGTCCCGATCCCACCGACGCCGGCTTTTCCCGCATGACCATTACCTGCCGGGGCGCCGCCGACACTTTGGAACAGATGATCCGGCAGGTGGCCAAGCTGGTCGACGTGGTCCACGCCATCGATCACACTGGCCAATCCGCGGTCGAAACCGAAATTGCGCTTATCAAACTGCAGGCCGCGGTGAATGAGCGAACCGAAATCCTGCAAGTCGCCGAGCACTACAAAGCCAAAGTGGTCGACTGTGGGAGCAACTCACTCATCCTGCGCGTAACCGGTGGCAGCGAAAAGCTGGACAGCTTCATTTCGCTGGTGCGCCCGTTCGGCCTGGTCGAACTGGTCCGTTCCGGCAAGATCCTGATGACCCGCGGACCTGAGACCACGTAGAAGCCGGAGGTCGCCAACGCTGACACCGCCGCGCCCAGATAGACGCGGCGGCGGTTTCACTTCGACGATCGCGTAAGATTTGCCGTGCGCGAGAATCTGCTCACGCTGGTCGATGTTAGGCGCCGCAGCATCAAATCGACAGCCTCAGAGGCCAAATTGGTATAGGCTTGGCTGACGAAAGTCCAATGACGCGAAGAGAACGATTCCGATCCTACATAGCAAGCGTCGATCCCGCGACGAATCCTTTGACTGCCATTGAACGCGGTTTCTACGTGGGGCCTCCTGGAGCGATCGCCAATCAGATTGTCGGACGCTTCGAGATCGAACCAACGGCGCGACAGCTCATCGTCGGTGGAATTGGATCCGGAAAGACCACCCAGCTCTTGGTTTGCAAGAATAGCCTCAATGAAACTTCCGATATTATCGCCAGCTATGTCGACGTGAGTAGCAACCAGGACCTCGAAAAGCTCCGTCCCGGTTGTCTCTTGGCCATAGCCTCGCGCGAGCTTCTGAAGTGCACTGACAACATTGATGAGTCGCTATCGCAGCGGGTTTCGAGTTGGGCAGAGGGCTACATAGATCCGAGCCGGGGCTACTATGAGGAGGAAGACGTCGACCTTTTCGTGCCAGGCATAATTTCTGCTCCCGAGCCGGACTGGGCTAGCATCGCGCAAAGTCATGTTGACGACCTGAAGGCGATTGTCGAAACACTGCTCGCGGACGGGAAGCACCCAGTTCTTCTCTTCGACTCGATGGATCGCATGTCCGACAATGCGGCATTCTCGAATATCGTAAGAGAGGATGTTGCAGCTTTGCACGCGTGTGGAATCGGAGCGGTGCTGGTTGGGCCTATCCGGTCTTTGGAGGGTTTTGGTCGCATTGATGCCGACCGGTTCGATCACCTGCATATCCAGGCACCGATCGATGTCAGAACCGATGCAGAGGGCTGCCGGTTTCTAGAAAGTGTGCTCGAACGTCGCGCGAAGGAGGGGATACTTTCTGACGACGGCCGACCAGAACTCGTCCGTTGGTCAGGCGGAGTTCTTCGTGATCTGATGTCGCTCGCCAAGCTGGCTGGCGAGGAAGCATACTTGGATGGCGCCGAGGCGATCACGGTGGTCCATGCTAGACGAGCCGCCGACCGGTTCGGCCGCTCGCTTCTCATCGGGCTCCGTCAGGATGAACTCGACAGGCTGAAGCAGGTTCATGCATCCGGCCGCTTCGTGCAAGTGTCCCCGTCTGACATTGCGCTCATCGCGACGAGACGGGTGCTTGCGTACCGAGAGCAGACCGGCACCTACGCTGTGCATCCCGCGATCGGGCCGTTGCTTGCTGACGTTGGGAGTTCGCTGTGATCTTGCCGTTCGAACCGGAGCAGCCGGCCCAATTCGCGTTTCGGATTGTTGAGGCTTCAGGTGCGAATGTCTGGTATTCGGCCATCGTTGCTTCCCAGGCGACAGAAGCAATTGCGGCTGAGATAGCCCGTGTTGCAAACGGAATTCAGTCAGACTCGGCTGTGGTGGAGCGGGTCGTTTCCGCCGAGACTTTCGAGCGAGCAGTCCACGGTTCGACTTGTCGCATCTGGATCGGGACCGGTTTCGAGTGTTTCGACGAGTCCGCCTGGTCCAGGCTCGATCGCGATCGAACACGGCTCGAGCGCGCGCCTGCCCAGACCGACAGCACGATAGTAGTGCTTGTCATGAGCGCCGAGTCCTATGGGAAGCTGCAATCCAGTGCGCCAAATCTCGCGAGCTGGATTGGCGGGAGCGTGTTTCATGTGGCGCCCGAACTTCTACTCTCCTCAGACGCTCGGGCGGCTCGCCTCAATGAACTTCGCCTCTGGGGTTCCATGAGCGACGCCGATGTCGTTCGGAGCGCGACGGAGGGAACACTGCCGGCAGATCCGTACTTCGCGGAATGGCTGGTGCTCCTTGACCGAGGGGATTTGCTTGGCGACTCTTGAGTACCAAGAATTTGAGGCGACCTGTACGGAATGCCTCAATGTGGTTCACCGCAGATCAACAGCGCCGACGCTTCCGTCATCCGCTGATAAACTGCGGGAGAAGGTTCGACTGGCACTCCAGAAGGCGTCGCGCGCAGGTCTCCTAAGAACTGCACCCTACGATATCTTTAGTCTCCTACAACCGGTTTCCCGAAGTGCGTGGAGGGGAGGCGGCAAGGCATGGGAGTTCTCGTGCGGACCAATACCAGACAAGCTCAAGGATCCAAATTCTCGGGCGTACCTGGTTCGAGATGACGAGGCCGTTCTGAGTTTCTCGGTCACTGTTGGCGAGCGACCTGGGAATAGCATTCTGGAGTTGCTCGCCTACAGGTACGATCTCACTTTTCCCGCCAACACCGGCCTTCCATTCGTCCGATTCGATCTCGATCCGCCCGACCAGGGGCATGCCCAGAGCGGACTTCGGGCGCACATCCACCCGGGGCAAGCTGAAGGGCGGCTGCCGAGTCCCATCCTGGATCCCGTGGAAGCTCTGCACTTTCTTCTCGTACATCTCCGAGTGCGATAGGAATTTGCCGGCTGCCTCGCGATTGGCGCTTGCAGCCACGAGCACTGGACACCCGGACCTCCCGCTCGGCGGGCGCGGCGCCGTTGGGCCCCAGACGGCGAAAGTGTTGTCGTCGAGATGCGAGTAGCCGCAGGTGAGTCGCGCTCCGGTGCGATCATAGTCGCTTTATGCGCTTCCATTCTTGGCCGCCGCAAGAGGATGATCCAGAGCCCCAGCGCCCCCATCAGGCCTGGGGATAGACGCCGATGGCGCCGGAGCAATAGGAATCGCCTTGCCGAGCGCCAGACAGAGACGCCGCAGCTGTGCAACACGCTTGAGTCGCGCGGTTACCGCAGCGGGCGACATGTCGACCTTCATGGCTATTTGAAACCATGGATGGCCATGGCCAGTCCGCCGCCGCACAGGGCGTACTCCGCGCTGGCCGCTTCCAGTGCGTCGATGAGGGCCGCGAATTCCTCGTACAGATCCAGCATGCCGCGCCGTTCATGATGGCCCGTGCGCCCGCGAAGCGCAACCATGCCAGCGTCGATCGCCGATCAGGCTCTGATCAGCAAGCGCAGGCCGCAAATATCGCTCAAGGTTTCGAAATCGCGATCGTAGGGTGGGACTTCGAGGTGGTGCTCGATCGCGATGGTGGACTCAACTGCGCGC
>Ga0265330_10001990_pt1 | contig 11342 bp, 7 predicted proteins | sample 41919metaG_FD_202083 | JGI IMG/M metagenome (GOLD analysis project Ga0265330, IMG submission 202083) | Rhizosphere microbial communities from Carex aquatilis grown in University of Washington, Seatle, WA, United States - 4-19-19 metaG | ecosystem: Host-associated > Plants > Roots > Rhizosphere >... | reverse complement strand
AGTCACTGTACGAAAGCTGGCCATTGTTGGATCGTTCGGCGCGGGCCGAGACCGCCATGCCCACGTCAGGTTGCATGGGCCCTGTGATCTTCATGTGGTAGCCCTTGCCGGCCGTGACCGGGAAACGGAAGAAGAAATAGTCGTCTGCATTGGGCGCTGTCAGGGTCAGGCTGGTTGTTCCCAATGCCAGCAACCTGCCGCCGTCAGCCACCTGGAACGAGCCGCTGACACCGCCGCCCACAACCGCAACTGCAAGATAGTAAATGCCGGTCGCACTGGCAGTGAAGATCAACCGGCCTGCCGCGTCAGTCTGATAGGTGAAATTGCTGGGCGACACTGTGGCTTGCGGGCCGGCATAGCCGCAAGTGATGCCCGACAGCTCAGAAATGGCGTAGATCTGCCCGGCCTCGACCGGGAAACTGAAACGCTGCCATTTCCCATCACCCAGATTGAAAGTCGCGGTGTTGCCGCTGTTCACCACGATGGGCACAGTCGGGCCAGGATCAAAGGCATCAGCCAGGCTGGCTGCGTCGGCGGAGGTCGTTGCATCAGCCGGGGCCGCGTCAGCCGGGCTGGTCGCATCGGCGCTGTCGGCAACTCGATCCCCCGCACCGGCGTCGATGCTGCTCAAATCAGCTGCGCCAATGTCCGGGCTCGGCGGGGCGAGGTCAGGGCTGAGCGAGTCCGGCGCGCCTGGCACGTCCAGCGCGACGTTTGCATCCGCGGCGGCGTCTGGAATGAAGCTGTCCGCCACCCCTGAATCCGCGGGGCGCCGATCCGGCGTCGGCGGCGTCTGACTAGGCGTCGAGGCGTCTACCTCCGTAGAATTGGAAGAACCGCAGCCAGCGGCAACGGCCAGTGAAAGCAAGGCAGAGAGCGAAAGACAGCGCATGGGAACTCCTTGTCAGTGTCGAACATCGTACGTTTTCCCGTCGCTCTTGACCAGCGACTCGGTCGGAACGACTCGTGCAGCGACCTGGCACCGCGTGCGGTCGGCGCTATCCTTGGCCTATGCCTTCCCCCGATGACCCAGCCGCCGCCAGCGATCGCGGCCAACCAGCGTCAGCCCCCAGCCGCGGCCCCTGGAAGATCGTCATTTCGGTGGTCGTGGTGTCCGTGGCCCTGGGCGGGCTCTTGTGGGCGTCGACCCGGGAGGGTGCCGAATACTACAAGTACGTGGACGAGGTTTTGCTGGACGCGGCCCGCTACCAAGGCAAGCGTTTGCGCGTGCACGGCGACGTGGCCGAGGGATCACTGGAATCCGACAAGGCCTCGCTGCGCTACCGCTTCAAGATCGCCAGCCACGCCCCGCGGCCCGCTGGCGTGATCAGCGCCGAATTCCACGGCATTCCACCCGATACCTTCAAAGAGGGAGCCGAGGTCATCGCCGCCGGGGTGCTGGCCGCTGACGGCCGCCTGCTGGCTGACAAGATCGAAACCAAGTGTCCGTCGAAGTACGAGGCGAAGTAGCGGCAGCGACGCGCGCCAGCCCGTGAATGATAGGCCGCGTGCCAGATTCACTCCCCATTCTCTTTCGCGACCAAACCCTGGTCGCGGTGGACAAACCCGCGGGCCTGGCGGTTCACCGGGGATGGGCCGGCGAACGCGATGTCGCCATGATGCGCACGCGCGACCAATTGGGGATGCACGTCTTTCCCGTGCACCGGCTCGACCGCGCCACCAGCGGTGTCCTTTTGTTCGCGCTTTCAGCTGAAATTGCGTCGCGCTTGGGCGAGGTTTTTGCTGCCCACGCCGTCGAAAAGACCTATCTGGCTCTGGTGCGCGGAATTCCGGCCGAGGCCGGGCTGATCGACCATCCCTTGCCGCCCGGCGAGGATCGCTACGCCCCACGGGTTAGCGCCCAGACCCACTACCTGCGCCGGGAAGTATTTGGCCGCTACAGTCTAGTTGAGGCCCACCCGCGCACCGGCCGATTGCACCAAGTGCGCCGCCATTTGAAGCACATTTCCTGCCCACTGATTGGCGACGTGAACTATGGCAAGGGCGAACACAATCGGCTCTTTCGCGAACAGTACGGCCTGCACCGACTCTTCCTCCACGCCACCCGACTGTGTTTGCCCCATCCCGTGACCGGCGGGCGGCTGGACATTGCCAGCCCATTGCCCCGTGATTTGGCCGCGGTGCTGGAGCAACTGCGCCGTGAGCATGCAGGCAACCCGGGCGTCTCGTGACCGCTTTGCCTCGCGGCTACTTTGTCGATGGCGCGGCGGCGTACACTTTGCCGAGGTCGGTCAAGGTGTCGTCGGTGTTGTATACCTCGCAGTTCGGGGACCACTGGTACCAGGCATAGCGTGCCACTCGCGGGTGCTTGGCGAAAACCGCGAGTGCGCTCTTGAAGAAGGTGATCACGCCCGCTGCCGTCGGGGCGCTCTGGTTCAGACAGCCCCACTCAGTCAGCCAGATCGGCCGATTGCCAGGAAAGCCTTCCGCGTAGTTGATGTAACTTTCGAGCTGTGAGGCGGCCGCGTCGCACGAGCCCGCGTTCCAGCCGTACCAGTGGATCGCTATGAAATCCGCCCGCAGTGTGGTGTTGGCGGCGACGTCCGCCATGTATTCCTTGAACCACGCCTGCCCAGTGGCATTGGCCTGTGTCGCGGGCGTTCCCACAGCGAGCGCCGGGTTATTGAACGCGGGCAAGAGCGCAATCGCCGCTGCCGCGGTGATGTTGGCTTGGGTCGCGTTGTCCGGCTCATTGAAGCCGAGCACGTACTTGAAGCCCTTGCTGGCCAAGCCCGACACAGTGGTCTGAATGCTGGCCGCGGTTCCCGAGCCCCAAATCATGGGCACATATTCGACGCCATTGGGGGCTGCGCAGGCCTCGTTCTCGCTCGGCGACCAATTGTAGTACCAGGACACGTTCATTGCGGTGCGCACCTTGCACGCCCCGCCAGCGATCCCTTTGAACGGCTGCCCACCGCTGGTGCCACCAGTGCCGCCTGTGGCAGCCACGCCGCCCGTACCAGTTGCACCGCCAGTCCCCGTGGTTCTTCCAGCGGTGCCAGAGCTGCCACCGGTGCCCGTGCCGGCTGTACCGCCGGCGACTGTGCCACCGGCGACTGCGCCACCGGTGCCAGTTGTCTTGCCGCCCGTACCTGCGCTGCCGCCCATCGTCGCGCCGCCGGCGCCCGTGTTGCCACCATTTCCGACGCTGCCGCCAGCGCCCGTGCTGCCGCCGTTTCCGACGCGGCCACCAGCACTGACGCCGCCACTGACACTGACGCCGCCACTGGTTCCAACACTGCCGCCGGTCCCGAGACTGCCACCGTTTCCGACGCTGCCGGCGGCTCCGAGACTGCCACCGTTTCCGAGACTGCCACCGCTACCAACGCTGCCGCCGTTTCCGAGACTGCCGCCGTTTCCGACGCTGCCGCCGTTTCCGCCACTGCCGCCGCTACCGACCTTACCGCCGCTGCCAGTGCTTCCGCCGCTGCTCTTGCCCCCGGCCTGGCCCCCTGAAACCAACGCCCCGCCTGTGTCAGTGCCCAATCCGCTGTCGGCGTTCGAGCAACCAGCTGCCAGCAGCGCGATAAGTGTGCTGCAGCAGATTGCCCTGCTGCTTGAGCGAGCCCGGAGACGATCTTGGCAACGCACGAAGACTCCTTTGCGTAAATCCGTACAGGGCAGTAGCAGCTCCGCCGTCTACCAGGTCAGGAACTGGATGAGAGACGGTCGTCCGTCGACGGTTTCTCACTATCGGATTCTTGGAGGTTATGTGAGACACAAGAATAGATGGGCCTTCTTCAGCCTCTGCCCTGTCTTTCCCGGTCAAGGAATCACGCCTCATGTCGAACCCTCCGCTCAGATCGTTCCTGTCTGTCGTCCCGCTTGTTGTCTTTGCGGCCTGTGCGCAAAACAGTGGCACCGGAACGGGGGGAAGCACGAGCGCGGGTGGCAACCCTGGTTCAGGAGGAATCGTGTCGAGCGGTGGCAACTCCAGCGCCGGCGGAACCGCGTCGAGCGGCGGTGGCCAGGCATCGGGGGGATTCGTGGCCACCGGTGGTCGTTCTAGCTCAGGCGGAACCGTATCCAGTGGCGGCAGTTCCCCTTCGGGCGGGACGGTGTCGGGCGGCGGCGGTTCCAACTCAGGCGGAACCGTGTCCAGCGGCGGCAGTTCCAACTCGGGCGGAACCGCGTCCAGCGGCGGTAGTTCCCATTCGGGCGGAATTGTATCCAGCGGCGGTAGTTCCCCTTCGGGCGGGACGGCGTCGAGTGGCGGAAATTCCAGCTCGGGAGCAGGCGCATCGAGCGGTGGCAGTGCCAGCGCGGGCGGAACCGCATCCAGCGGCGGCGCTGTTGGCACCGGCGGCCGTGTCAGCACAGGTGGCACGACCGGCAGCACAGCCGGCAACTCAGGCACAGGCGGCAGGACAACCGGCACAGGGGGCGTGGGTTCTGGGGGCGCGACAGCTGGCAGCCCTGGCTCGGGGGGAGCCATGGGTGGCGGCTCTGGTTCGGGCGGGAGCGTGGGCGCGATCACGGCAGTCAAGGCCGCGGCGAGCATGGGCAAGGGCTTCAATCTCGGACAGACCTTTGAAGCGACCCAGAATGATCGCACACTGGCGACTTCGAGCGCCAAGATCGACGCCTACTACGCCAAGGGATTCAGGAATGTCCGCATCCCCATCACCTGGACCGAGCCGGTGGGTGGCGACCTCTTGGTGAACGATGCGACTGTGGGCGACGTCAATCGCAACAATCCGCGACTCGCAGTGATCCAGCAGGTCATCGACTATGCGCTGGCCAAGCCCGACCTGTACGTCGTCATCAATGCGCACCACGAAACCACACTGAAAACCAACAGCCGTTCATCAGTGCTGGAGCGCCTCTGGTCGGACATCGCGAGCATCTTCTCCAGCCGCGAGCACCGACTGCTTTTCGAGATCCTGAACGAGCCGCACCGGTCTGACTCAACCGCGATGCCGGCCGCGGATCTCAAGACAATGACCGGATTGGCCTATGCGAAAATCCGGGCGGTTGACCCGGCTCGCATTGTCATCATCGGAGGCAATCAATGGTTCGGCGCCGCCGAAATGGCAACCGTGTGGACCAGCCTGGACGGCGTGGGCGGGGGTCAGGATGCGTACTTGATGTCGACCTTCCATCACTATGACCCCTGGACCTTCTGTGGCAATGACCAGGGCGACTTCTCGGACGCCTGGACTGACAGCAATATCTCGACACCGATGGACACAATGTTGTCCTGGGCGAAATCGGTGGGCCAAGGCATGCCGGTGTATATCGGAGAGTGGGGCGTGGGCTGGGAAAGCCGCTACACCACAATGGACTGCAACAACATTCGTTCTTGGTACCAGAAGCTGGACAACCAGAACGCCGCCCCCAAGGGCATTCCGACCTCGGTGTGGGACGACAACGGTTGGTACAAGATCTTCGACCTCGGCAACAAGACCTGGAACAACAACCTGATCGACTGCATCAGTGGCACCTGCACCTGGACCGGAACCGATCGTTTCAATTCGGGCTGTTTGTGAAACGGCCTACTCCAGTCCGGGGGCCAGAACTCGGCTGATGGCGGTTGGATTGACAATGCCCTTTGCGCTCATCCACGTCCTGGCGTCGTCCGCACTCAGATCGGCGGGACCGTCTGCAAGGTAGGCCCGACCTGCGATGCGGGCGGCATGGGCCAGCAGCCACAAGTTGTTCTGCTGCAGAGATCTCACTGCCGCAACAAGGGCGGCCTTTGTCGCTTCGGCATCACCTTCCACGGCGGCCAGGCCACTGCCGGCTAGCAGCGCCAGGGCACCGGCCCACGCGTCGGGCTGGCGCCGCAAGTTCGCGACCAGCCTGCGGGCTGCATTCAGATATCTCGCCCGCTCCCGCTGGCTCGACTGTTGTGCGGCGGCGAGCGCAGCGCGGGCGCGCAGGTGCAGGGCCGCGATACGTGTGTGTTGAATGTGGAACACGCCTGAGCGACGCAACTCGGGCCACCGATCTCGGATCAGGCCATACGCCGTGGCGCCCTGGCCCAGGTACAGCTCGGTCTGGACCATGGCGATCAGGTTGTACCAGTGTTGTACGTGGAAGCCTCGTCGCGACCATCGCTGGATGGCCTCGTCGGTCTCACGACGTGACCGCGCGGGATCGTCCCGCATCAGCCAAACGAAGTTGGCCAGGCCGGTGCGGAAGTTGGTCGCGGCGTACAACGACCCACGGTCGGTTGCTTGGCGCAACCCGGTCGAGACGAGTCGCTGGAACGAGACGAGATCGCCCAGGTAATACAGATCCTCCATCAGGAACTGACGAACCGTATCGAGTTCCCAGACCGCGCCGGCACACTGTTGGGTCAGGACCTTTTCGGCCGCTTCCAGACGTTCGCGGCTGCGCCCAAACTCGCCAATCAGGTGGCCGATCACTCCATCCATGAGCAGGGTCACGCCGCGGGCATAAGGATCGCGCAGGTTCTCGGCAATGTGATCCGCCTCGGCCAGCAATCGACTGGCGCGCGCCGCCCCGGCTTGACCGCGGCCCACGCACCACGCAGCCTCGCCGGCAAGTCCCCGACCCACGCGAGGAAGGTCTTGCGCCTGCAGCGCCAGCAGCAGACTGAGTGCCTGAAAATACGCGCCCTTGATGGGATCGATGAGCCCAATGCCCGACGAGAGTGACCAGCAGAGGTCGATGCGCGCCGCCTCTTTCGCACTCGGCGCCCTGCCAGATCCGGGTTCACAGTGCAATCCCCGCCAGCGCAGACGGGCGCGCACCCAGGCCAGGGACAGCAAATTGTGCCTGGGTATGTTCATGCCGGCCGCTGCCAGGGCGGTACGCGCCACCTCCATGCCTTGATCAAAATGGCCGCTTCGAAGAAGTTCACCGCTCGCCTTGCGGTGCAACTCCAGCGACTGGGCTGCGTCCGCTCCCTGGGCGGCCGCGGCCAGGTACTGTTGCGCGGCCGCGGCACCACGACCAGCGTAGGCAAGCGCGTCTGCCCACTGGGCCAGCAAGGCGCCTTTCTGGTTTGCGTCCCAGCACCCAACCTTCAGCGCCATCTCGAAATGCTCGGCCGCGCGATCAAAGGCCAGGGCCTTCATGGCGCGCTCACCAGTGGTCACCAGGTGACTGGCGGCCTTGCTGCTATGCCCTGCCTCTAACCATAGGCCCGCCACCTGCGCTGGATCGCCATCCGATGCGAAGGCGATGGCCAATCGTTCGGCCAGCACGCGCCGTCGGGGCTGGTCCAACCCGTTCCACAACCAGACCCGCAGTTGCTCGTGGCACAACTCGATTCGTTCCCGACCCAAGGCCCCGCTGGCATGCAGCAGACGTTCGCGCAACAGTTCGGCAACCGTGTAGCTGAAGAGCTCGGGTTCGAGATCGCTGGCTGCCTGCACGACGGCCTCGGGCACCGGGGCACCCACCGTTGCGACCAGATCCAGCACGATGCGCGCCGTCGCTCCCGCTCGTTCCACGCGGTCACGCAGGAGATCTCCCAGTTGCAACTGCGAAGTCTTAAGGTCGTGAGCCAGGGCGTAGCGGGCCAATTCCTTGATGAACAAGGCGTTGCCCTGCGTGGTCTCGGCCAGCGGTTCCAGTTCGCGTGGGTAGCCCGCCGGCTCTGCCGGCGGCGCACCATCGCGGGAGGGTTTGCGAACCCTTTGAGGGTTCCCATGTGAATCGGGAGTTGACTGGGGATCGATCGCGAGGACGGCTTGCAACAGGGCCAACGTGGCCTCTCGGTCGAGCCGCGGAAGCTCGACTTGAATCTGGCGGATCGTCGGATCCAGCCAGTCAGCGCCAACCCCGCCCGCCCCGCGATAGGTTCCAAGGAACAGCATCCGCGGCAGCCGGCTGTCGGCCAGCAAGGCGGAGACCATGGCCAGGCTGTCGGCATCGGCCCACTGCAGATCATCAACAAAGATCACCAACGGACTGGCACCAGTGATGACCGCCAGCAACTCGCGCAGCCCATCGAGCACGCGGCTGCGCAGCTCGTGCGGATCCGAAGGGATTTCGACCACGCACGCCATGGTGACTTCGGGGATCTGCTCCAGGGCTGGAAACAAGTGGCGCAGGAGCGGGGCGATGCCCGGGATCAGGGCGGCGCGCTCCTCGGGGGCAAGCTGGCCCACCTGGCGCGCGAGCTGGTCGATCACACCATCAAGGGCTTTGAAAGGGAGAAATTCACGCTCGTGGCAACGGGAGGCGACGACCGTGCCCGCCTGTTCTGCAGCGAGTGTTTCGAGGAATTGGCGGCAGAGTTCGGTTTTCCCGATGCCAGACTCACCCGAAACCAGAACGGCGACGCGTGTTCCCGCAGCCACCTCCGAGAAGGCCGACTGCAAAGTCGCCATCGGGCCCGATCTGCCCACAAGAGCCGTGGCCCCTGTTCGGCCCTGACCGAGCCCCCACGCTGGCGCCAACGGCGCGCCCAGGGCCTTCAAGATGGCAACCGCGTCCGGTCGTCCACCGGGTGCCCGGGCCAGCAAGATCTCGCACAGATCGGCCAACGCCGGTGCTGCATCGGGAGCAAGCTGACGAACCGGCACGGCATCCTCATGCTGTTTCCGATAGAGAATTTCGTACGGTTGGCCAGCGAAGGGAAGAACTCCCGTGAGAGCCTCGTACAACATCACGCCAAAGCTGTACCAATCCGCGGCAGGACCGACCGGATCGGACGATGTCTGTTCTGGCGCCATGTACGCCGGGGTGCCAGCCCCAACACACGTCGTCCGGACCTCAGACTCGGTCGCAAGACCAAAGTCGAGAATGACGACGCGGCCCGCGCGGGTGACCAGCACGTTGGACGGCTTGATGTCTCGGTGAATCTGTCCTGCGGCGTGGATAGCGGCCAGACCCTGGGCGAGCTGCGAGAACCTCTCACGCAGGCGGGGCTGGTCCAGTGTTCCTTTGTGCTCGAGACGTTTCGGCAAGATTGCGTGCTTGGGGGCTGGTAGCGTCTTACCGGCTGGGTCAGGCGGAACCAGCATCGATACAGGCGAGGCAACCGGTAGTCCGGTTACGTGCGAGAGCAGATCAATGCCCTCGACCAGCTCCATGGTGAAAAACCAGCGCTCACCGTCAGAGAACAAGTCACCAAATCGAACCACGTTCGGGTGGCGGATGTTCGCGGCCGCACGGAATTCTTTCTTGAACCGACGCAGCAGGGTCGGCTGCAGACCCGGAAGCAACTTGAGCGCAACCCGAAGACCCAGCTCGCCATCCTCCGCCTCATAGACGACACCCATGCCTCCCTGGCCCAGCAGGCGGATCAGGCGAAAGCGCTCGGTCCCACGAAATCGGACCGCTCGGACTTCGCTAGGAACCTCCGCTCGAAGCATGTGTTTTCCCGTGGGCGTGCAGAATCCGCCCGCCTCGGCCTTCTGTCAAGCGGCGGCATGGGGGTGGAATGGAAACGCAGTTGCTGCCCGGGGCGAAGCGTGGGTACAGTGGCCAGCCCAAGCCGAAGCGGCGTTCCGGACATTCGGACCGCCGACCAGGTATCCATGATGAGAAGCCGCGACAAGGATAGTGCTGCCTACGGAATTCGGACCACCGACCGTGTTTCCGGGGCGGAGCGCGGCCAAGACGGGCTTTTCCTGATGGTAGCCGGTTCCGAAGGATTTTCTGCCATCGCTCTGCCCCACAAGGGGGTTCTGCAGATCGGTCGCGGCGCCCACGCTGACATCAGGATCAGCGATTCCCTGGCATCGCGCGACCACTGTCGCCTCTACGTGGAGGGTGGGGCTGTCGAGATCGAGGACCTCGGCAGCGCCAATGGAACGCTGTTGCGCAATCGTGCCCTGCAACCGCGAGTCCGGGTGGAACTTGCCCCGGGGGATGCGGTGAGTATCGGGGCAACCATCCTGATGTTGCGCTCGGACGCCCACTTGCCGCGACCAGTTCGCGTCTTGCCTCATGGCTATTTTCTCGCTCGTCTGGACGAAGAATGCGCCAATTCGGTCCAGGGCCGCTCGCCCTTCTCCCTGGTTCGGCTGGATGTAGAGGGCGATGTGTCGACCCGCCGATGCGCCGGGCTTCTCCCGTCGATCCTGCAGCCATCCGACATCATCGGCGCCTACGGACCACAGCAGTATGAACTGCTCTTGCTGCGAACCACGCCGGAGGTCACGACGACGCTGGTTGCCGAATTGGGCGCCAGCTTGCAGACGGCCGGGATTGCTTTTCGCATCGGCACGGCCCACCACCCGATTGATGGTCGCAGCGCTGCGGAATTGCTTGAGCGGGCCTGTCAAGCCGTACGCCCAGGGGCCGCACAGCCAGGGCCGACCTCGGACATCATCCTCATGGATCAGGCGATGCGGGAACTGCACAGCCTGGCCAAGGAGGTCGCGAAGAGCAACATCAACGTACTCATCGTGGGGGAGACCGGCACGGGCAAGGAAATCTTGGCCGAAACCGTGCATCGCGCCTCGCCGCGCGCCAAGGGCAAGTTCCTGTCGCTCAACTGCGCCGCCCTGTCGGAACACCTGGTCGAGGCGGAGCTGTTCGGCCACGAGAAGGGCGCCTTCACCGGAGCCACGCAGGCCAAGCCGGGTCTGCTGGAGACCGCACCGGGCGGCACGGTTTTTCTGGACGAAATCGGCGAGCTGTCCCTGCCCCTACAGGCCAAGCTCCTTCGCGTCGTCGAAACCCGTACGCTGATTCGGGTCGGCGGCGTGGCCCAGCGGAGCGTGGATGTCAGGTTCGTCTCGGCAACCAACCGCAACCTTGCACAGGCCATCGAGAGCGCTGGGTTTCGCAGCGACCTCTATTTCCGGCTCAACGGCATTACGCTGGCCATTCCCCCGCTGCGTGAGCGCCCGGGGGAAATCGAGCCATTTGGGCTTCGCTTCGCCAGCGAAATGGCCCGCGAGTTGGGGCGTCCAACTCCCGGAATCTCGCCAGACGCTCTCATACTGTTGCGCAGCTACGCTTGGCCCGGCAACATCCGCGAGCTGCGCAATGTCATTCACCGGGCGGTGCTTCTCTGCCGATCCGGACCGGTCATCACGCCCGACCACTTTCCCCGGGAGCTGATGGAAGCCACCTTTGCGGCGCCAATCCCCGCCGTGCCCTACGGCCAGACCCCGCTTTCTGCTGGGTCGTCCACCGAGCCGGGGCCCGCGCTCGGGCCCAAGGAGAAGCAAAGGATCCTCGATGTGCTGGCGAAGACCGCCGGCAATCAGACCGCCGCTGCCAGGATGCTGGGCATGGGCCGGACCGCATTCGTGGGGCGCCTGAACCAGTACGGGATCTCGCGTCCGCGCAAGAAGTAGCGTCGGTCAGGGCCTGGTTGGCTGACGACCTCGGAGTGTCCGCGGCCGCCTGGCTCAGCACGATCGAGGACGCCGGGAGAGGACAAACCG
>Ga0265330_10001989_pt1 | contig 11343 bp, 10 predicted proteins | sample 41919metaG_FD_202083 | JGI IMG/M metagenome (GOLD analysis project Ga0265330, IMG submission 202083) | Rhizosphere microbial communities from Carex aquatilis grown in University of Washington, Seatle, WA, United States - 4-19-19 metaG | ecosystem: Host-associated > Plants > Roots > Rhizosphere... | reverse complement strand
CGCGCTCACCTTTCCCGTGGTCGTGGTCTACGCGTCATGGATCAAAAAAGGGACTGGCTGGGTCGCTTTTGTCGAGCTGATGCTTTTCACCGTGGTGCTGCTGGTCGGGCTGGCCTGGGCGTGGGCGCATGGGGATCTCGAATGGATCAAGAAGTTGTCGCAGAAGCCGCGCACGGCCGAGGAATCCGCCGCTGAGAAGGTTGCGCTTTCCGCCTGAGAAATGCCCATGACCCCACAAGATCTTCATCAGGTCGAACCTGGCACCGGCGTCTTGTTCACCAACACCAGCATGCTCGACGACGCCATCAACCTGGCGCGCAAGAACTCCATTCACTACCTACTTTTCGGGCTCGCCTGCTGTGGTATCGAGCTGATGCAGACCGGCGGCCCGCGCGCCGACCTCGACCGCTTCGCCGCCATCTTCCGCGCCAGTCCGCGCCAGGCGGATCTAATGATAGTGGCCGGAACCCTGACCTACAAGATGGCCGTGCGCACCAAGCTGCTCTACGATCAGATGGCCGAGCCCAAGTACGTGCTGTCCATGGGTTCGTGCGCGAACTGCGGCGGGCTCTTCCAGGCCTCGTATTCGGTGTGCAAGGGCGTGGACAAGATCATTCCCGTCGATGTCTACGTGCCCGGCTGTCCGCCGCGGCCCGAGGCGCTGACCGAGGGCCTCTTGCGCATCCAGGACATCATGATGTGCGAGCGCTGGAAGACCAAGATGCGGCCGGGCCGCGTCGATCCCAAGGCGCCCATGATGATTTCGTCAAAGGTCAGTCGCGTGGGGAGCGCGCCGGCTTCGCCGGCGCCGGACCATCGCGGGAAGGCATGGGAACCCTCCCAGGGTTCCCATGAAGATAAGACATGACACCGGAGGATCTCTGCACCCGGCTCAAGGCGCAGTTTGGCGACGCGGTCGGGGCTTTGTCGGAAACCAAGGGCGACCGCTTCGTGGTGGTCAAGGTCGAGAAGATCGTCGACGTTTGCCGTTTCCTCAAGACCACGACCGGGCTCGAGTTCGACTACTGCCAGGACATCACCGCCGTCGATTGGCCCGCGCGCAAGGTCATCGAGGTCGTCTACCATGTGTACTCGCTCGTGCATCGACACGGGCTGGTGCTGAAGGCTGAAACCGATCGCGAAAAGCCCACCATCGCCACGGTCGAAAGCGTGTGGAAGGCCGCGACCTGGCTGGAGCGCGAGATCTACGACCTGTTTGGTGTGAATTTCGAGGGCCACTCGGATCTGCGCCGCATTCTTCTGCCCGACGACTGGGTCGGTTATCCCTTGCGCAAGGACTACCAGGAGGCGGGCGGCTGGCATGGCATCAGCAACGAGCGGCCCGATCCACTGGTGCAGCTTTCGAAGGTGACGGATGAGAAGCGCAAGGCGGTTGCTGCTGCGGCGGCAGCGGCTGCTCCGGTCGCTGTGGTCGCACCTGCTCCAGCGGTCGCGCCGGTCGCGCCCGCTCCCACTGCGCCGGCTGTTGCTCCCGTAGCGCCCGCCGGACCCGCCGGTGACGAAAGGAAGGGCTAGCCATGGCGATCGACATGCAGCTCGACCGGCATATTCTTCGCCGCACTGACAGCAGCGACGAGGAAATCGTCGTCAACTTCGGCCCGCAGCACCCGTCCACCCACGGGGTCATCAACTTCGTCACACAGACCAATGGCGAGGTGATTCGGCGCTCGGTGCCGGACATCGGCTATTTGCACCGCGGACTCGAAAAGATTGGCGAAATGGTGCCCTACCCAGGGTACATGCCGTTCACTGACCGCATCGACTATTTGGCCGCGATGTTCGCCAACGAGGGCTACGCCCTGGCCATCGAGCGCTTGCTGGGCGTCGAGGCGCCGCCGCGCGCGAAGTACATCCGCGCCATCGCCGGCGAGCTGTGCAGGATCTCCAATCACTTCATCTCCGTCGGCACCATGGCCACGGACATCGGCGCGGCCACGCCTCTCACCCATGCCTTGCGCGAACGCGAAACCGTCAACGACTTGCTCGAAGAGCTATGCGGCGCGCGCCTGACTTTCAACTACCACCGCATCGGCGGTGTGGCCTTCGATCTACCCGAGGGCTGGGCGACGAAGGTTCTGCGCTTCCTCGATCACCTCGACAGCTACATCCAGGAATGGGATCGGTTGATCACCTTCAACAACATCTTCGTCAGGCGCCTGGCCAACGTCGGCATCATCACGCGCGAGAAGGCCATCGACTACGGCTTGGCCGGACCCAACCTGCGCGGCTCGGGCGTGAACTGGGATATTCGGCGCGACATGCCCTACGGCGCGTATCCGGACTTTGAATTCAACATCCCCGTGGGCACTGGCCGCTTCGGCACCCTCGGCGATTGCTGGGATCGGTACTTCGTGCGCGTGCGGGAGATGGTCGAATCCTCGAAGATCGTGCGCCAGGCCCTGGCCAAGTTGCCCGAGGGCGAGATCCAGGCCAAGGTGGCGCGCAAGCTGAAACCCGAGGCTGGCGAGGCCGTGGGCCGCGTGGAATCCGCGCGCGGCGAGATGCTCTACTACGCCGTGTCCGACGGATCGGAGAAGGCCTACCGCCTGCGCGTGCGCACCGGCAGTTTCATGGCCATGGGAATCATCGAGGAGCTTTCGCCCGGGATCATGGTGGCCGACCTCATCGCCATCATCGCCTCGCTGGACGTCGTGGCTCCGGAGGTTGACCGGTGAAGATCACGCTCGGACTCGATTCGACATCGCTCACCCGGCGCTACCCGCGGCTGGCCATCCTGGTCACCTTGTTCATGGCCTTCGGCGTGCCGCTGGGACTTTACGTTGCGGCCTTGGCCATCTTTCCGCTCAACACCCCAGAGCGCCTGAACGCCATGGCCCAGCAGTGGTTCGGGTTCGATCTGGCGGGCTCGCCCTATCGCTATCTCATCTACACCGCCTTCCTGCTTCTCGTTGCCTTCATCGCGGTCAACTACACCGCGGTCTTCGGCGGGGTTTCGACCTGGGTCGAGCGTCGCGTGGCCGGCCGCATGCAGAGCCGCATCGGTCCCAACCGAACCGGCGCCGCCGGCTTCCTGGCCTGGGTGGCCGACGCGGTGAAGATGGTGCTCAAGGAAGACACCATCCCGGCAACGGCTGACAGCTTGCTGTTCCGTGGGGCGCCGTATTTCTCCATGGTTGGCTTGCTTCTACCCTTTGTCGTGTTGCCCTTTGGCGAGAGCACGGTGGTCACCGACATGAACGTGGGCGCGTTCTACGTCACGGCCGTGACCGCGTTCGTGGTGGTCGGCATTCTGGTGTCGGGCTGGGCGTCCAATTCCAAGTGGGCGCTCTTTGGCGGCATCCGCGGCGCCGCGCAGGTGCTGTCTTATGAAATTCCCGCCGGCATCGCGCTCATGGTGCCGGTGCTAATGGCGGGCACCTTGTCCATGCAAGGCATTGTCCGCGCCCAAGGTGGCTGGCCGTGGGATTGGTTTGTATTTCAAAACCCCGCCGCATTCGTCGCGTTTTTTATCGCCGTGACCAGTTCGCTGGCCGAAGGCAACCGCACGCCGTTCGATTTGCCTGAGGCCGAATCCGAGCTGGTGGCCGGCTACCACGCCGAGTACTCGGGTTTCCGCCTGGCCATCTTCCTCATGGTCGAGTGGGCCAACATGTGGATCATGGGCGGCCTCGCCGTGACCATGTTCCTTGGCGGCTGGCAGGTTCCCGGCATCACCGATGAAATGTACAAGAGCGCTCTCGGAACCGGGTTGGTTCCGTCGCCCATCTGGTTTGTCTACCAGGCGCTGTCCATGTTGGTGTTTGCCGTCAAGACCTGGGCGTTGGTTTTCACCTTCATTTGGCTGCGCTGGACACTGCCGCGCGTACGCGTCGATCAAATGATGAGCCTGTGCTGGAAGTACCTGGTGCCCGGTGCGTTCCTCTGTTTTATCGTGACCTTGCTCTGGCAGATCCTGGTTCCGCCCGTCGGCGTGAAGATCACGGGGATCGTGCTGGCGCTTGGCGCGCTGGCATTGCTGGTGAAGTTTCTCGTCGACACGCGCCGGAACATCGACAAGGTCAAAGGCGACCGCGTGGATTTGAGCAATTGGTGATGGCTGAAGAAACTCAAATGGGAACCCTCGGAGGGTTCCCAAACCCTCCCGCGAAGGTCCGCGTCGAGCAAAGCTCGCCGCTCCCCACGCGAGTCCGTGAATATTTCGGGCACATCTCGGACGTCGTGAAGACGTTCTGGGAAGGTCTGTCGGTCACGCTGTCCTACATGGTTCGCCGGCCGATCACGGTGCAGTACCCGGATCGCACGGAGAAGCGCGTGGCCGACATGTTGCCGTCGCGCTACCGCGGCCTGCTGGAAGTGGACATGAGCGTGTGCACGGGCTGCATGGCCTGCGAGCGCGCGTGTCCCATCAGCGTGATCAAGGTTTCGACCGACAAAGATCCGACCAATCCCAAGCAGCGGGTGATCACCCAGTTCGACGTGGACGAATCGAAGTGCATGTTCTGTGGCCTGTGTGTCGAGCCTTGCCCGACCGGCGCTATTCAGCACACGCGCGAGTTCGAATCCACCATGAAGTCCGTTGACAGCTTGGTGTTCCGCTGGGTGCCTGACCCGGAAAAGCCAGTGCCGTTCTACCGGCCGGTCAAGGGCCAAGATGCGCCACGCGCTCCGGTGGGCGAAATCCTGCGCAAGAAGATGGCGGAAGCCTCGTGGATCGCGCCCGCCTCTATTCTTGTCCCTGATGGACCCAAGAAGGACTAGGTCATGCAAACCGAGTTCGTTGTCTTCGTGTTCCTTGCCTTGGCCACCTTGGTCGGTGCCGCCTCGGTGGCTCTGTCGCGCAACATCTTCTGGAGCGCCATGGGTCTGCTTTCCTGCCTGGTCGGCGTGGGCGGAATGTACGTGCTGCTGTCCGCGGATTTCGTGGCTGTCACGCAGGTGCTCGTCTACATCGGCGGCGTGCTCGTGCTCATCATCTTCGCGGTCATGCTCACCAGCCACATCCAGGACATCAACGTCTCGAACCGGAGCATGGGTCTCGTCGGCGGGTACCTGGTATTTTTCGTCACGGCAACGCTGTTGTGCTTCGTGGCCATCTGGGCGCCGTGGAAGCTGACCGACCAGGCGCCCGTGACCGAAACCGCGGCCGCCATCGGCAACGGCCTGCTTGGCACCTGGCTACTGCCATTCGAAATCGCGTCGGTCGTGCTGGTCGCGACCATGGTCGGCGCCATCGTCATTGCCCGCAAGGAAGTCAAATCTGATCAAGATGGGGACCCTGGGAGGGTCCCCAAACCCTCCCGCGATGCTGCGCTGCCGGCAGAGCCGGCAGGCTCCGCACGCGGCTAGTGGGCGAAAGCAAACATGGCACATCTGACGCTCAATCATTTTCTCGTCATTGGCGCCCTGCTTTTCGGCTTTGGCATGCTTGCCGTCGTCACCCGGCGCAACGCCGTCGCCGTGCTCATGGGCATCGAGCTGATCCTCAATGCCGCCAACCTCAATTTGGTGGCCTTCGGCCGTTACGTGGCGGGCGGCATTTCGGGCCAGGTGTTCGGGCTCTTCGTGATCGTGCTCGCCGCGGCCGAAGCCGCCGTGGGCCTGGCCATCATCCTCGCTCTCTACCAGATGTTGCGCAATATCGATGCGTCGCAAGTCACGACGCTGAAGGAATAGGGCAGCGGAACTCATCATGGAACTGCAACACGCTGCACATCATCTGGCCCCGCTCGCCACGCAAGCCGCGAGCTACCTGTGGCTCATCCCGTTTTTCCCGCTCGTGGGCGCGGTCATCAACGCGACCATGGGCGTACGCCTGCAGCGCCGGTTCGGCAAGGGACTGGTTCACAGCATCAGCATTGGCGCCATGGTCGCCTCGTTTGCCGTGGCTTGCGTAGCCTTCGCAACCCTGTTTGGTCTGGACGGCGAACACCGTTTCTTGCAGGACACCCTGTGGAACATCTTCACCGCCGGCAAGGTGTCGGTGGATCTGGGATTCGCGCTCGATCCGCTGAGCATGATGATGACCCTCATCATCACCTTCATCGGAACCCTCATCCACGTGTTCTCGACCGGGTACATGGCCGACGAACCGTTGTACTGGCGTTTCTTCGCATACTTGAACTTGTTCGTCTTCTCGATGCTTCTGCTCGTGATGGGCGACAATTTCGTGCTGATGTTTTTCGGCTGGGAAGGCGTGGGCCTTTGCAGCTACTTGCTGATTGCGTTCTGGTACACAGATTCGCAGAAGGCCGCGGCCGGCATGAAGGCCTTCGTGGTCAATCGCTTCGGCGACTTCGGCTTTGTGCTGGGTTTGTTCCTGCTTTTCTGGGCGCTGGGCGGGGCGTGGCACAAGGGACCGGAAGGCAAGTTGACCTATGCCGAAACCGACATGGCCAGCCTGCACACGACGGCGAATGCAGGGCACGAAGCGGGAGAGCCGGCGGCAGAGCACGACAGTGGCCACGTCAAGGTTGGTCCTACTTTGAACTTCCGCGAGCTGCGCGATCAGATCGTCATCACCAGCACGGGCGTGGCCGAACACCTCAAGCACCAGACGCTTTTCGGCTTCGGCCTTCTGGCCATGATCGGCATTCTGCTTTTCGTCGGCGCCATGGGCAAGAGTGCACAGCTGCCCCTGCACGTGTGGTTGCCCGACGCCATGGCCGGCCCGACGCCGGTGTCAGCCCTTATCCACGCCGCGACCATGGTCACCGCGGGCGTGTACATGGTGGCGAGGCTGAATTTCATTTTCGCACTGTCGCCGACTGCAATGGGTTGGGTCGCCTTCATTGGCGCGCTCACCGCGCTGTTTGCAGCCAGCATTGGGTTCTTCCAGTACGACATCAAGAAGGTGCTGGCCTACTCGACGGTATCGCAGCTTGGCTTCATGTTCATCGGCGTCGGCGTGGGAGCCTACTGGGCCGGCGCCTACCACTTGCTCACCCATGCCTTCTTCAAGGCGACGCTGTTCCTCGGTTCGGGCTCGGTGATCCTTGGCTGCCACCACGAGCAGGACATGCGCAAGATGGGCGGGCTCGGCAAGCTGATGCCGACTACCAAGTGGACCTACCTCATCGCGTGTTGGGCCATTGCCGGGTTTCCCTGGGCCAGCGGGTTTTATTCCAAGGATGAGATTCTATGGAAGGCCTTCACTCAGGAGAGCATGTCGTTCCTTGGAATGCCGGCGCCCTGGCTGGGCCAGCTCATCTACTTCATGGGCATCATCGCGGCGACCGGGACGTCGTTCTACATGTTCCGCAGCTACTACATGACGTTCACCGGGGAGTATCGCGGCGGCCACGGCGATGGGCACGATGAGGAACACCACGGCCACGGACACACGCCCCATGAGTCGCCGCTTTCGATTACGCTCGTGCTTGCGGCGCTGGCCGCAGGCGCGGTGCTGGCGGCCATTCTGGGTATCCCGACTGCGTGGAGCGGCAGTGCCCCCATCCTCGAGCACTGGCTAGAGCCGGCCTTGCCCGCGATTGTGAAGTTCGCCGAGGCCTCGCATTCCACCGAGTTCTTGTTCCAGGCCATCGGTGTCTCGGCCGGTGTCATTGGTTGGTTTTTTGCCCGCGTGCTCTACAAGGACAACCAAAGCCACGTGCCAGCGCGGCTGCTCGAACGCTGGAAGCGCGCCTGGACCGTGGTCTACAACAAATACTATGTGGACGAGCTGTACCAGGCCACGGTGATACGCGGCTCGGTTGGAATTGCGCGGGTGTTGTCGTGGTTCGACAAGAATTTGATCGACGGCCTGGTGAACTTGGCCGGCGCCGTCACGCGCGTCTTCGCCAACATCGACGGCGCCATCGACCGCTACCTCGTCGACGGAGCGGTCAATCTGGTCGCGGGCTCGGCACTGTCGGCGGGCAGCATTCTGCGCCGGGTGCAAACCGGCCGCATTCAAACCTATCTCTACGGAGCACTCGTGGGCGCCATCGCCATCGTGCTCATCAACTTCATCATCAAGTGACGACGACCGGGGACATGCGCTCATGATCAGTCAACAGAACGTCCTTTCCTGGGCCACTTTCTTCCCGCTCATCGGGTTGGCGGTGATCCTTTTGTTCACGGCGGCCAGGTACTTCCTGGGACTTTCCCGGCACGCGCTCGACCAGTTGGCGCGCATCACGGGCCTGGCGGCCAGCGGCCTGTCCTTCGGCTGCTCAATCCTGGCCTGGGTGTGGTTCGACCCGGCCAAGACGGGCGTGCAGATGCAGCAGCACTTCACCTGGATCAAGAGCTTCAACATCGAGTACCTGATGGGCGTCGACGGACTTTCCATCTCTATGGTGCTCCTGACCGGTCTCATTTCGTTCATCGCCTTCATCGCGTCCATGCCCTGGTGGGGCAGCGCCAAGTACAACGAGATGGCTGGCATGACCGACCATGATGGCGGCCACGGCGATCACCCCAAGCACTTCTCGGTGCGCATGGTGCCGGGCTACATGTGCATGCTGCTGCTCTTGCAGACCGGCATGATGGGCACCTTCGTCGCCCTCGACATGTTCCTGTTCTATGTGTTCTGGGAGGTGATGCTGCTGCCGATGTACTTCCTCATCGGCATCTGGGGCGGGCCACGCAAGGAATACGCGGCCATCAAATTTTTCCTCTATACGCTCATCGGCTCGGTGCTGATGCTGCTGGCGATCATCGGTATCTACTACAACAGCCACGCCGCGCCGCTAGCCGACGGTACCATGTCGAGCGGTCACACCTTCAACCTGCTGGCCCTGGCCACGCAAGGCAAGCAAGGCGTGTTCGCCCACTCTGCGGCCATCTTCGGCTTTGCTTTCAGCAAGATCGCGTTCATTGCCTTGTTCATCGGGTTTGCCATCAAGATCCCGATGTTCCCGTTCCACACCTGGTTGCCCGACGCCCACGTCGAGGCGCCCACGCCGGTCTCGGTCATCCTGGCCGGCGTGCTCTTGAAGATGGGCCCCTACGGCATCCTTCGCTTCAACTATCCACTCTTGCCCGACGCCACCATGTGGGCCGCCAACGCCATCGCTCTATTCGGCGTGATCAACATCGTCTACGCGGCCTTCGTTTGCTTGGCGCAGAACGATCTGAAGAAACTCATCGCCTACTCCTCGGTCAGCCACATGGGCTTTACCCTGCTCGGCATGGCAGCCATGACCCCGGCCGGGATTTCCGGTGCTGTGTTCAACATGTTCTCCCACGGCATTGTCTCGCCCATGTTGTTCCTTATCGTGGGCGTCATCTATGACCGCGCCCACCACCGTGAGATTGGCCGCTTCGGCGGGCTCGCCGTGGCCATGCCTGAGTACTCGGCTATGACCGGTCTAGCCTTCTTCGCCTCGCTGGGCTTGCCCGGCATGTGCGGCTTTATTTCAGAGTTCCTGGTGCTCTCGGGCTCGTTCCCCACCTATATGCTCTTCACAGCTATTTCGGCCACGGCGGTCATCATCACCGCGGCCTACTACCTATGGGCCATTCACCGCGCTTTCCTGGGCAAGCTGAATCCGATCTACAAGGACTACCCCGATCTGGTCTGGCGCGAGCGCATCGTGCTCTATCCACTCGGCGCCATCGCCATCGTGCTTGGCTTCTACCCGCAGGCCATTTTGTCGGTGATCAACCCGACGCTCATCCAGCTCATCAGCGGCCTCAAGCCGATGTGACCATTCCCGGCCCGAAGGGAACCCATGACGACTACCGAGTTCAACATCGCGAGCGCATCCTGGTTCAGGCCAGAGCTGGTGCTGAGCGTGGGCGTGCTATTGCTCTTCCTGCTGGATGTCGGCTGGAAAAAGAGCCGTCATCGCGTGCTCATCCTGACCCTGGGCGTGCTGGCCTGTTTCGCCGTCGCGGCCGGCTGCCTCAGCTTTCAGCACGTCGAGAGCCGGACGATGTTCAATGGGATGATCGCCAGCGATCCCTTCGCCACCTTCTTCAAGTGGCTGTTCCTCGCTGCCGGGATCCTGACCGTACTCATCGCCGCACGCGCGACCGAATTCGGACCGTTTCGCCTGGGCGTCTTCTATGCGCTCTTGCTGTCGATTGTGCTCGGCATGTTCCTCATGGCCAGCTCGCTCGACTTGCTCATGCTCTACCTCGCGGTCGAAATGGTCTCGCTGCCGAGCTACGCCATCGCCGGCTACAAGCCAGGCGATCGCCGCGCCGCCGAGGCATCGCTGAAATACGTGATCTACGGCGGCGTCGCCTCGGGCATCATGCTGTTCGGGCTTTCTTACATCTATGGCTTGACTGGCAGCACCAGTCTTGTCGGTCTGGGCGCGCGCCTCGACCACCTGGCCATGCCGGCGGCGGCAGGTGGCCAGGCCGCTTTGCGCGTGGCCTTGATGGTCGCGGTCATCTTCGTCCTGTGTGGCATCGGCTACAAAATCGCGGCGGTGCCTTGGCACATGTGGTGTCCCGACGTGTACGAGGGCGCACCCACGCCATTCACCGCGTTCCTTTCAGTCGGACCCAAGGCGGCGGGTTTTGCTCTCGCCATTCGCGTGCTCTACAGTTCACTGGCTAGCAGTGCTGGGGCCGAGGGCGTCGCGCGCGGGTTAACCGACGTACCCTGGCCTGCCGTGGTTGGCGTGCTCGCCGCGGTCACCATGACCCTGGGCAATTTCACCGCGCTTCACCAGAACAACCTCAAGCGCCTGCTCGCCTACTCGTCGATTTCGCACGCAGGTTACGCCTTGATGGGGCTTTCCGCGGCTTCGCTGCTCGGCGTGCAGAGCGTGATGATCTACATGCTGGTCTACCTGGTCATGAACCTGGGGGCCTTCCTCGCGGTCATCGCCATTGGCCAGGCGACAGGCTCGGAAACCATCGCCGACTGCAAGGGTTTGGTCCGGCGCCATCCGCTCCTGGCCATCACCTTCGCCGTCTTCCTGTTCTCGCTGACCGGACTGCCGCCGCTGGCTGGCTTCACCGGCAAGTGGTACCTGTTCGTGGCCGTGCTGAACCACTACTCCGAGGACGGCGGAGGCTGGTACGTCGCGCTCGCCATCGTTGCCGCGCTCAACACCGCTGTGTCGCTCTACTATTACATGCGCATCGTGCGTGCCATGTTCATCGACGAGCCCGAGGGCAAACTGGTTGTGCGTCCGAAGGTGAGCTACCAGATCATGCTCGGCGCCTTCTCGGCCGCGCTGCTCCTGTTCGGCATCTGGTGGACGCCGATCATCGAGTGGACCCAGTCCTCGCTGACATTCCTGCAGCGCGGGTAGGGCTCTCGGTTACTGGCCGTCACGATAGGTCGCGTTGTCTCCCTATCTAGTGCCGTCCGCCAGAATTTCAACCAGCATTTGGCAGACGATCCATCCCGTCCGGCTGCGTTGCTCCTCGGTTACATACGTCAAGTATGCGCCCTCG
>Ga0265330_10001985_pt1 | contig 11351 bp, 10 predicted proteins | sample 41919metaG_FD_202083 | JGI IMG/M metagenome (GOLD analysis project Ga0265330, IMG submission 202083) | Rhizosphere microbial communities from Carex aquatilis grown in University of Washington, Seatle, WA, United States - 4-19-19 metaG | ecosystem: Host-associated > Plants > Roots > Rhizosphere... | reverse complement strand
CGCAAGGATGGCCTTGGCTTGCCGATCGTTGCCCGCATCGATCAGTGCCACATCGTGTTCGTCGACATCGACGATGAAGGCCGAGACGAAGCCGTCCTTGACCGCCTCGACACCGTCCACCCGTTGCCCGTCGCGGATGGGCGCGCCGCCCGAGAAGGTGACGAACAGCAAGGCGGCCAGCGCCACCACCAAGAAACCGAGGAGCAATCCGACGATCTTGAGGATCTTGAAAAAACTTCTCATGGCGACCTCACTGGGTTCGGCGCGGCCAAGGAAGCAAGGCCGGCACGGACTTCACGGTCTGCGCCCAGTCCGGATGGCGGAGCAACAAGCGCCGATCCATCCACGGCACGCTCACGAACACAAACAGCAGGGTGATGGACAGCGCGCCCACACCCGACCACGCCCATGCCGGCTCGGCCGCGAGGCCGAAGAGGTAGAGACCCCACCAGAACAAGATCTCGCCCAGGTAGTTGGGGTGCCGGCAGTACGCCCACACGCCTCGATCCAGCACAGCAGCGGGGTCGCGCCGGGTGCGCAGGAAAACCCGCAGCTGCCGATCGGCCGCGGTCTCGATCGCGATGGCAGCGGCGGTCACGACCAGCGCTGCAGCGTCGAGAAGGGTGACGGAGCTCGGCCGGGCCAGGGCGGGATAGAGGGGCAGAAGGCCGAGGAAAACCCAAATGGTCGGCATGAGGTGGATCGAGAGCAAGCTGGCGGGCCAGTACAGGCGGCCGGTCCGGCCACGGATCTCCTGGTAACGAAAGTCCTCGTCACCGACCCCGCGCCAGCGCGCCACCCAGTTGCCGGTCAGGCGCGCTCCCCACACGGCAACCGAAGCCAGGATCAGAAGCTGTCGCAGCCCCGCCCCGCCCGCGCCGGCCCAGTAGAGCGCGATGGGCAGCGGGGCCACACTCCAGTAGGGATCGTACAGACTGGAATTGTCGTACCGGACGCTGAAGCCGAACACCACCAGGGTGGCGACGACGTCGGCCGCGGCAGCGACGAAGATCGGATGCCGACCGCGCAGAGCCCATCCCACAGCCAGCGCCACCGCGAGAGCTACGGTGTAGGCTAGCACCACGCGGGTCAGGTCGCGCCGGTGCCGGTCAGGGGTTGGAGCTGGCATCGCGGTCAGCATACAGCCGTCGTGTGGCGCGGCCCATGATTCGCACCGCCACCCAGCGTGGCAGCAGGCGGTTCATGACAAAAGCCGAGAATCGGTAGAACACGCCGGGCACCACCGACGGCTTGCGGCCCAGGGCATCCAGCGTGGCGCGCACCACGCGGTCGGGGTCCAGCAAGGGAACTCGGCTCGGCCGGGGCTGCGAGGCCGCGTAGCCAGGCGTGCGCGTGGCGCCTGCGCGGCACGCGACCACGTCCACGCCCCGCTCGCCCAGTTCGTCCCACAGCCCCTCGGCCAGCACCAGGTTGAAGGCCTTGGACGCCGCGTACGAGGCCAGCCAGGGCCCGCCCTGCGATGCGGCCATCGAGGTCATGAGCACGATCCCGCCGCGGCGGCGTTCCGCCATCGCCTTGCCCAGCAGGTGGGAAAGCACCAGCGGGCCACGGCAGTTCACATCCAACACGTGCACTTGCTCGTCGAGCGAGCGATCGACGAACGGCCCGATCGCGGAGTAGGCGGCATTGTAGACAAGCAGGCCGATCGTCAGGCCAGCCACGGCGCGTTCGACCACCTCGCGCAGATCGGGCCGGCCCAGGTCCGCGGCCAGGGTACGCACCTCGATGGCGTGTCGGGCGCGCAAGTCCGCGGCCAGGCGTTCGAGCGCATCCGGCCGGCGCGCGATGAGGAGCAAGTTGAGACCGCGCTCGGCCAGCCGGCGCGCAAAGGCCTCGCCCAGTCCGACTGAGGCTCCGGCGACGAGCGCGCACGGGCCGTAGCGCTCGCGAAAGCTGCTCATGCGACCCCCCAAGAGTTGCGCACATGAGTGGGCTGGTCGCCATCGATCCGGGCAGGCGGCCGCAGGAAGCCCCTACGGAAATGCGTCGGGCGGGCACGTTCCGTAGGGGCGACCTGCGGTCCCGTAGGGGCGACCTGCGGTCGCGTAGGGGCGACCTGCGGTCGCCCCATGGTCGCCTGGTGCCGGCTGCCGTCTATGACGAAACCTCCTCAGTGAACGGGTGTTCCTTGCGCAGCACACGCCAACCCACGACGAAGGGCACCAGCAGCCACGCGCCATTGGCCATCACCACCACCACTGGATGCGGGCTGGCGTTGGTGCCCCGCAACTCGTCGAACAGGATGATGAAGACGTTGGTGAACATGATGGACCCCCAGATGACGCTGGGGATCCGGATCCAGTCGCGGCCGCGGGCAAAGGCATAGAGCGCGACGGCGTAGAAGGGGCCGAACACCAGCACGTCCAGCCAAATGGTCGCCCGGTACCAGGCCGGCCGCGCCCACAGCAGAGGATCGAAGGTCTTCTCCCACCAGTGGATGACAGCCAGCAAGGTCTGCGGTGGCCAGGCCGGCGGAGCGTAGGCAAAGGGCTTGTCGATGACGATCTGTTCCAGGCTGATGATGTAGGTGACGAAGAGCAGGTTGACCGCGAAGAAGCCCAGCAGCACCATATCGAAAGGGCGCCGCTTGAGCGGGATGGGCTGACGAGTGGATGCCATCGCCGCAATCTATCCCAACCCGCCACGCAAGGCGGATAGCAAAAGGGCCGCGAGGAATGAACCGCGCGGCCCCCTTGGGTCTGCTTGCTACGTCTCTACTTAACGGCGCAGGTGAACCCTGTGCACTGGAGGTTTGCGGAGTCAGAGCCGGTCCAGATCTCGAAACCGGCGAACACGTCGGTCAGGTACCAGCCGCTCTGAATGCCGTTCGCCGCAGCGTCCTTGATGAACAGGTTGAGGTCGAAAGACAGGCTGCCGAGCGAGCCATCCTTGGAAACATATGACACAACCGGCCGATTGGCGCCATCGGTGCCGGTCGCAGCGGTGCCACGCGGACCGACCCAGACGTCCCAGGAATGCCCGGCGATGGTCGCCTGACGTACCACGCTTCCGATCGGCTGATGGTTGCCAGGCTTGTAGAGCCACACCATCACGAAACCAGAAATGGCGTCGTTGTAGGTGCCTGCCGTGGGGATCTTGGATGAGAACCAGACATCGTAGGTCGCATTGAAGTCCTTGCCCCCTGTCCCTCCCGACCACGCGAAAGAGGTCTGAACGCTCTGAATCGCGCTGACTTGCTTGGGCAGGCCATCACCGGGGTTGGTCTGGTACAGGCCGCTTGCGATGGCGCCGTTTTCCCCGATGTAGATCGATGGGAATGAAGCAGGTGCACTGCTGCCGTTGCCTGTCGTGCTCGTGATCTGGAAGGTGTTGTCCTTGTAATGGATCGTTTGACCGCTTCCTGAGTTACCCCAGTTGTTGTTTTGGATGATGTAGGCATTCCCGCCGTTGTAGACTTTCACCCGCTGGTAGTTGGCGTCGACCGTATTCGCCCCCCCTATGTTCCCTTCCAGAACGGAAACGGTTCCACCTTTCGGAGCATCGGCAGCGCTGTTGCCTGGCGCGAAGCCATTGATACAGAAGCTGTAAGGCGTGGTGTTCGCCTTGGTCCCTGGCACAAGGAACCACACGGCATCGATCGGGGTCGTGGGGTTGTAGGCGGTACCGGCAGGCGTGGAGGGATCGACCCAGCACTTGGTGTTGAATTTGTTGTAGGGAGCGAAGGCCGGTGACTGCACCCCCAGCAGGTCATAGCACCAGCGATTGGTCGCATCGGTACTGCCGTTGGGACCCTGGACCTGGATTCGCAAGTCGATGGCGCTAGTCGTGGAGAAGTTTATGGCAATGCCGCTGCCGGTTGGGACGATACCAGGCGGGCCCACTTTGGTTGCATTCGCGGGATTGTACTTGCACTGGTTGCCGTCGCTGGTCCCCGCCTCCGAAATGTTGAACCCGAGCAGGGCAACGGAATTGTAGTCATTGAATACAGTCCCAGAAACACAGTACGGGTCTCCAGGATTGTGCGCGGTCATGAAGTCCTGGGGTTTGACGGACGTCGTGGTGCCCGCGACGATGTCAATACCGGTCTGCGAGCAGCCGTGCCAATCAGGCGACGAGATTCCCCACTCCTTGAGCGACCAGTAGCCTGGAGGATTCGAGCCGCTGCTGGTGCTTCCCCCAGTCGAACCGGTAGTGCCGCCGGTGGGGCTGGTGGTGCCACCTGTGGGGTTGTTGTTTCCGCCGGTGGGGCTGGTGGTGCCACCCGTGGGGTTGTTGCTGCCGCCGGTGCTGGTGCTGCCCCCTGACTTGCTGCCGCCGGTGGGGTTGTTGTTTCCGCCGGTGGGGTTGTTGTTTCCGCCGGTGGGGTTGTTGTTTCCGCCGGTGGGGTTGTTGTTCCCGCCTGTCGGGTTGTTGTTCCCGCCTGTCGGGTTATTGTTCCCGCCGGTGGGGTTGTTGTTCCCGCCGGTGGGGTTGTTGTTCCCGCCTGTCGGGTTATTGTTCCCGCCAGGATTGCTGCCACCGGTCTGGCCAGGATTGCCGCTGTTGCCACCGCTGGACTGCCCAGTGCTGCCGCCGTTGTTGCCGCCGCCGCCCTTGGCGGGCGCGCATCCGACGACGAGGCCTAGTGCCAAAGCCGGCATGAGGAGCAAGCGAAGAACATCGTTGCTATTTGCTACACGAGAAGTCATTCGAGGACCTCCTTGAACAGATCGAGAACAGTCTTGGCCCCAGGATCGGGAAACCCCAGCGCAAGACACCAGCGAATTACTACCCCATCTAGCGACGGGATACTCGAAAAAGCAGCGACCACGCCGCGCAGCATCCTGTCCTCCGGCGGCCAACTCGCCATTCTGTCGAAATCGGCGCATATGCGAGAGCATGCCGCCTCAGGTCATGCCACTCGCGCCGCCCGCGCCCATGCCACCGGTGCCAGCTGTACCGTGCGTTGGCAAGACCGGAAGACCACGCGGCACACGATGCCCACGAAGGCTTGGCGGGTCAAGCACTGGGCGGCTGTCCCATGTTATCGTCGTGCCGAGCTGACGTTTCATGCGTTGTTCAGGCAGCTGCTGTTCTCTCGCCTGCATCCTGGCCGTCGCGGCCTGCCTTGTCGATCGGCGAGCTTCGGCCGATGACTTGCGCTGCGGGGCGGACGCGGACTGCGTGCTGACCAACTTCGATTGCTCGGCGTGCGGCCGCTGCCCGGATCAGCCGCCGCTCGCCGTCACACCGCGGGCCTTCAGGCGTGCGGAAGAGGAATGCAAGAAGCACCCGCCCGCGCGACTCGCTCGCGGCTCTCAACCCGCTGACATGGGAATCCTGGGAGGGTTCCCAACCCCTCCCGCGATGGTCCGGGGCGAGCGAAGCTCGCCCGCTCCCCACGCGACCAGGGGGCCGATGCCGGCATGCTCGCCGTGCCTGTCCTCGCTGCTTCGCACCGCCGCGCCCATCTACCGAGCCGCCTGCGTAGAGAACCGCTGCCAAGCCGTCGTTGACTTCTACCAGGTCACCCCGCCCAGCGAGCCTCCGCTGCGCGGTCAGGCCGCGCCTGCAACCGCGTTGCGCGATGCCCGAACCTGTTCGGATGCAGACGACTGTACCCTGGCGAACTTCGATTGCACGGCATGTGGGCGCTGCCCGGGAAGCCCGCCTGTGGCCTTCAACGGGCAAGCGCTGGTCGATCTGCAGGCGAAGTGCCGGAAACATCCACCCGCCCGCCTCGATCCCAAGCCGAAGCCGGGCGCCCCGCGGCCCAAGTGCGGGAAATGCCCACCGCTCGATCCCAAGCGCCCGATCCCATGGTTCCGCGTCGACTGCATCGAGGGGCAGTGCCAGGTCGTCTCGGAGCCTGCGCGCAAGCCGGAGGGATCGGAAGACTGAGTGCCTTCGGTTTTCGCGGCTCGAACCTGCGCCCAAAGACGCCCCAAAGATGCCGGTCCCCAGAGATCCCTTGCCCAATTGTGCTACCTGTAGCACAATCCAAAGGCCATGAAGACTGCGGGCATTCGCGAAGCGCGTCAGGGGCTGTCCTCGCTGGTGGCGGAGGTGCGCAAGGGCCGGGAGATCGTGCTGACCGAGCACGGCCGACCCGTGGCGCGGCTGGTGCCCTTGCGCGACGAAGCCCCCAGCGCCTTTCGCAGCCACCGGCGTTTCCGGGCGGCCATCGGGCAGGTTGGCGCGCCCTTGTCGATTGCGATAGCGGAAGACCGTGCGGATCGAAGCTAGTCCGCTGTACCTGGACACAAGCGCGCTGGCCAAGATCTACGTCCACGAGCCAGACAGCGACGCGCTGGACTCGGCCTTGTCCGGCCGGCACGACCTTTTCATCTCGGAGCTTGCATTGACCGAGTTGACTTCGGCGCTCGCTCGCCGCGTCCGCGAGGGACAGGTCGCCGCTGCCACCGGCCGGCGTATCTACCATCAGCTTCTCCGCGACGTGCGCGCGGGCGAGTACCGGCTGCTCGACTTGACGTCAGCCACGCACCGCGAGGCAGAGCGCCTGCTCCTGACACTTGGACGTCAGGCGCCCCTGCGCGCGGCGGACAGCTTGCACCTGGCCGCGGCCGCGCTTTCTGACGCTCGCGTCCTGGTCGCCTATGACCGCCAGCTGCACGCCGCTGCATTGGCCCTGGGGGCGTTCGAGGTCGTTCCGGCCTCACTGGCCCCGACCTCGTAGCTCCCGTCTTCCAGACACCACCCTGTCGCGTGGGTTGCAGTCGCGCACACGAAACCGCACAATGTCCGGGCTCGCCGGCGTAGGTCGTCCACTGTGCAGGCTAGCCGTGACCCGCATGTTCGCTTCCAACCCAGGCCGGCCAGTCGACGAAAAGACGGACGGACAGCTCCGGGTTCGCTTGGGTGCGCTCGCCGTGGGGTTTCTGGTGGTCTTGCTGTACCTGCCGGCGCTACGCAACGGCTTCGTCGGCTGGGATGACGACATCTACGTCTACAACAATCCGCAGATTAGGAGTCTCTCCCCTTCCTCGTTGTTGCGGGCGTTCACTCGCGTCCATGCGGCCAGCGGCAACTGGCACCCGCTGACCATGATTTCGCACGCCGCGGACTACGCGATCTGGGGCCTGCGCCCGCTCGGGCATCATCTGACCAGCATCCTGCTGCATGGGTTGAATGCGGCTCTGGTCGTTCTTGTGGCCGTGCGCCTGCTGCAGGCCCGCGCGGTGGGCCGTGCACTGTCGCGCCGAGGGCTGCTCGCGGCGGGAGTGGGAGCGGGTCTGCTGTTCGGCCTGCATCCGCTGCACGTCGAGTCAGTGGCCTGGATATCGGAGCGCAAGGATCTGCTGGCAGCCCTCTTCTATCTCTTGGGCGTGCTCAGCTACCTGCGCTACGGGGCACGCGCGGCGGTTGTGCCCAGGCCGTGGACGGACCGGCGCTATCTGACGACGCTCCTGTGCTTCGTCTTGTCGCTGCTGAGCAAACCCATGGCGCTCAGTTTCCCCTTCGTCCTGCTGATCGTCGACTGGTATCCATTGGGTCGGCTGGAAAGCGCCGGCGTGCGCCGACTTGTGCTGGAGAAGATCCCCTTCTTCCTCTTGGATCTGGGCCTGGCGACGGTCACCCTGCTGGCGCAGAGAGCAAGTGGGGCCTTCCGGCCGTTGGCCGAAGCGACCCTGGGAACCAGGGTGTTGGTGGCGACCAGGGCGGCGGCGATGTACCTCGCCAAGACGGTGTTTCCCACGGGTCTGCTGCCCTTCTATTCGTATCCCGCGCACGTGTCGCTGGTGTCCTGGAAGTTCGGCATTCCCGTCGTGGCGATCGCCGCGGCGGTGGTGGGATGCCTGGCAACCGTGAAGAGGCACCGGGTGTTTGCCGCCGTGCTGGCGTCGTACGCAGCAATGCTCTTGCCGGTGCTGGGCATCGTGCAGATCGGGCCCCAGGCGATGGCCGACCGCTACACCTACCTGCCCAGCGTGTCGCTCGTCGCCCTGGTCGGCGCGGGCTTTGGCTTTCTGTGGGACAGGCCAGTCGGCGCGTCCGCCTGGTGGAAAAAAGCCGCGCTGTTGGCGGCAAGCCTGGTCCTGCTCGGCCTCTTGTCCTGGCAGTCCGTGCGACAGATCGGCGTCTGGAAGAACAGTGAGACCCTCTGGAGCCGCGTTCTCGAACACGAGCCATGGAACACCGAGGCCTACAACAATCGAGCGTCGTACTACTACGACCGCGGCGAATACGACAAAGCCCTGGCGGACTACGACGCGGCCCTTCGCGTGCAGCCTTCGTTGGGCCGCGCGCACGCCAGCAAACGCCGGTCCGCCTATTTCAACGACCGCGCCATCACCTACGTGCGCTTGGGCCGATACGACGAGGCCCTGGCCGATGAAAGCGAAGCGATCCAGTTGAGGCCCACGGAAGCGAGCTACTACTTCAACCGGGGGAACATCTCCTTCCTCGTCGGCCGCTATCCGGAAGCACGCGACGACTTCGATCGCGCCATCGCAGCGTCGCCGAAGGCCAATCCGGCCTACTTCCAGAAGCGCGGGCTGGTCTATCGCCGTCTCGGCATGGAGGACAAAGCGCGGGACGACCTGAAACGCGCGCAGCTTCTGCGATCCGCGCCGCTGATGCCTTAATCAAGAACCCAGTGCACAGGTCACAGTGTCCCTTAGCATCCGTCCGACAAGCCGGGCAGCTGGCAAGGAGGGCCGAGAACCGGACCGGAATGTACTGATGTACTTGAGGACCGGAAGCGCAGGCTCGACGCAGCCAGCGGCCCGGATCGTCGGACGTCGTCGCTTTGATGAGGTGAGGTCACCTTTCTCTAGCGCGGCTCGGGGCCGCCTGGTTCGCGCAAGTGCTCCAGCACGCTTTCTTCCAGCAGGTCTTCCATGGTCTGGCCGCCATAGCGAGCCGCGATGCGATCATCGTACTCGTCAGCCACGAAGGCGAAGTCGCGGATGGTCTCCAAGAACTCCTCGCGCGAGGCCAGCTCGCGGTCGACCAAGGTGTAGCAAAGGATCACGGCCTCGCCGGCCGGCACGTAGGCGAACGATCCGAAACGCAGGACCGCGTTCAACTCCAGGAGTTCGAGGGCCAGCGCCGCCTCCATGGTCACGCCCTTGACCAACTGAGCGGCCAGGCGAATCACGGCGTGGTCCTTCCACGGGTGCACGCGAATCATCACACGCGACGATCCCTGCTTGATGACAAAGAAGCCATCCTCGACCTTGCGGTAGGCAGGGTTCTCCCCCAGCATCTTCTCGATCCTCTGGCTGGACGCCTGCACCGCTGCTTTGGCACGCGCCTTACGTTCGGGCATACATGATCGGTAGCACGAAGGCCGCCGGTTGCGAAGCCCCCTGTGCGGATGCGTCGCTCAGCCCTGTTCCGGCTCGTGCCGGTCGTCGCGCGAGATACCGAGCGCACGCATCTTCTTGTGTAAGTTGGTGCGCTCGATGTCGAGGACCTGGGCGGTGCGCGAGATGTTCCAGCCGTTCTCGTCCAGCTTGGACAGGATGTACTGCCGCTCGACCAGATCGCGCAGCTCGCGCAGGGGCAGGGAGCGCGTTTCGGGCGGCAGGTCGAGGGCCGCTACCGCGCGCTCGGGCCGGTTCTTACGCGCAACCTCGGTCACAATCTCCTCGGGCAGATCGCCCACGCCGATGTGGTCCTCGGACAGGATGACCAGCCGCTCGATCACGTTGCGCAGTTCGCGCACGTTCCCCGGCCACTCGAAACCCGAGAGCACGGCCAGCGCCTCGGGCGCGATCGGCTTTTCCTTCAGGCCATTCTCCCGGGCGCACTGCTCGACGAAGGCCCGGCAGAGCAGCGGGATGTCCTCACTACGTTCGCGCAGCGGGGGAGCCCGCAGTGGCACCACCGCCAAGCGAAAGTAGAGATCCTCGCGAAAGCGCCCGGCTGCCACCGCCGCGGTCAGGTCCTGATTGGTCGCTGCCAGCACCCGAACGTCGACCTTGAGCGTCTGTTCGCCGCCCACGCGCGACAGCTCCCCTGACTGCAGCACGCGTAGCACCTTGGCTTGCGCGGGCAGCGCCATGTCGCCGATCTCGTCGAGAAAAATTGTGCCGCCGTCGGCAATCTCGAACAATCCCTTCTTGCGAGCCGCCGCACCGGTGAAGGCGCCACGCTCGTGCCCGAAAAGCTCGGATTCGATCAGGTCGGGCGGAATGGCAGCACAGTTCACCTTGACGAAGGGCCGGTCGCAGAGCGCGCTTTCGCGGTGGATGGCGCGCGCGATCAATTCCTTGCCCGTGCCCGATTCGCCGGTGATGAGCACGCGCGTGCGTGTCGGGGCCACCTTGGCAATTTGCGAGAACAGAGCGGTCATGGCCGAGCTTCGCCCCACCATCTCCCAACGGCCCTCGGTGAGCGCGCGAAGGCTCGCCATCTCGCCCGCCATGGCTTGGCGCAAGAGCGCGTTGCGCAGGGTGACCATCAGGCGCTCGCGGTCGATCGGCTTCTCGAGGAAATCGTAGGCCCCGGCCTTGGTGGCGCGCACGGCATCGGCCAGGGTTCCATGGCCCGAAATCATGATGACGCCGGGATCGGGCAGGACGGGAGCGCGGGCAGCTTGGTCACCCTTGGCCTTCTTCAGCGACTCCAGCATGTCGAGGCCGGAAATACCGGGCAGTTGTACGTCGAGCAGGATGAGGTCCGGGGCGACGTCCGGCAGGCGGGCCAGCGCCTCCTCGCCGCTGGCCGCCTCTTCCACAGCGTAGCCCTCGCCTTCGAGCACCATGCGCACGGTTCGGCGGATGTTCTTCTCGTCGTCGACGATCAGGATGGTCGCAGTCATGGGCTAGCCTGGCCCATGAATCTACCGCGGGAGCGAAGCCGCTTGAAGCGTCGTCTGCGGGGCGGGCAGCAGCACGGAGTAGTCCACGATGCGGATAGGGACGCCGCCTTCGCGTGCCACGCGCGCCTTTTCCTGCTCGATCCAGTCGAGGATGCGTGGCAAGGCATGCACGGCAGCTAGGTTCTTGTCGTGCAGGAGCAAGATCACGGGCGTGGAGGCGTGGGCCAGCCGGTTGGTGACGTAGGCGAAGATCGCGTTTTCGCCGTCGCCACGCCATTCCTGCGGGTCCGCGTTCCAGCCCACCTGGATCAAATCGCGCTCGGCCAGCGCCCGATCCAGCGAGTGGCAACGGGCCCCGTAGGGCGATCGAAAAAGCTGGGGCCGGACGCCGGTGGCGTAGGTGATCAGCTCGGCGGCGTGGTCGACCTCCTCGGCCAGGGCGCCCGGGTGCTGGCAGAGATCCTTGTGGTTCATGGTGTGGTTGCCCACATGGTGCCCGTGTACGGCCAACTTGCGCAGAAGATCGCGCCGCGCCAAGTCCTCGGGCCGGTTGCGCACGATGTGTTGGCCCATGACGAAGAACACCGCTTTCAGGTTGCGG
>Ga0265330_10001983_pt1 | contig 11357 bp, 6 predicted proteins | sample 41919metaG_FD_202083 | JGI IMG/M metagenome (GOLD analysis project Ga0265330, IMG submission 202083) | Rhizosphere microbial communities from Carex aquatilis grown in University of Washington, Seatle, WA, United States - 4-19-19 metaG | ecosystem: Host-associated > Plants > Roots > Rhizosphere >... | reverse complement strand
TGGTGGCCGCGCGCTTGCCCGACAGCTCCTTGTTGTGCTCCGGCTTGCCGCTCGAGTCGGTGTGGCCGGAGACCTCGAACTTGAATGTGGTCACACCCGCCAGGTTGAGCCGCTTCTTCGCCTCGACCAACGCGTTGACCAGGTTCTTCAGCTTCTTGTCACAGCCGGGCGCCAGCTCGTCGCTGTCGGTCTTGAAGCTGCACTGGTTCTTGCGTCCATCGGCCAGCAACTTGGCATTCACTTCTTTGGCCGCCTTGTCGCGTGCCCCGGTGGCCGCGCCACCCGCGGCCTTCTTGGTCAGGCTGCCCAGATCCAGCGCGTAGGCCGAAGGCGCCGCGATCGAAACTGCTACGGCAAGGGTCCACGTCATTCGCGTCTTTGTCATGGACAAACGATTACGCCCAGCGAGGCGCGAGTGCAAGTCGGGGGCATTTCGGTGGTAGAAGACCAACAGATGTTCGCCTGTTTTGGCATGGGAACCCTGAAACGGTTCCCATGCCCTCCCGCGATGGTACGCCGCCGGCTGAGCCGGCGGACTCCCCACGCAACGATTAACATGGGAACCCTGGGAGGGTTCCCATGCCCTCCCGCGATGGTACGCCGCCGGCTGAGCCGGCGGACTCCCCACGCGATTCGTCTGCTTTTCGCCGTCCTCGTCCTCGCCGGCGCGACCGCGTTCAAACCGTCGACCCCACCTCGATTGCGCAGCGCCATTCTCATCTCGTGGGATGGGGCCTTGCGCGAACACATCAACGACAGCATGAAGCGCAACCAGTTGCCCAACCTGGCGCAGCTGATCAAAGAGGGGCGGATGGTGGACATCGAAGTTTCGGGCCACGTCACCGACACCAAGTCCGGGCACGCGCAGATGCTGACCGGCTACGATCCCAGCCTCACGGGCGTGTTCTCCAACACCCGCTTCCGACCCATCCCGCGCGGCACCTCGATCTTCGAACGGCTGCAGCAGGCTTTCGGCAAGAAGGACATCGCCACCATTATGTTGACCGGCAAGGCCATGGGCCTGGGTCCGGGCGCGCCCAGAATTTCTGCCGAGACCGACGCGCCAAACTCCGTCTCGGACGAGTCGAGCGACGAGGAGAAGCAGGCGCGCCGGCTGGAAAAGATACGAGCGGCCGGCGAACAGAACGTCTCGGGTCAGCCCTTCTATCTGGTCAAGAGCGCCCTCACCGCGTGGGACGGGGACATGCCCCGCGACGCGCGCGCGGTGGGGCAGAAGGCCCTCGGATTCATCGACAAGTTCGGCCCGGAGGGTCGTTTCTTCCTCTTCGTCCACTTCGGCGATGCAGACGTCAACGGGCACAGGTACGGCGAGGATTCCCGGGAATACGACGACGCCCTGGTTGCTCTCGACGGCTGGCTGGGCCGAATCGTGGCCCAGCTCAAAGCCGACGGGCTCTACAACCTCACCGCCCTCTACATCACCTCCGACCATGGCTTCGACGTGGCAACCACCCACCACGGCAAGGCAACCCACTCGTTCCTGGCCACCAACGACCCGCAGCTGACGTCGGCCGGCGAGCAACGAGACATCACACCCACTGTCTTGCAAGCCCTAGGCGTCGACATCAGCACCATCACTCCGGCCTTGCCTGGCAAATCCCTGCGCAAGAAGGACTAACCTCGGTCGCGCAAAAAGTCCTGGGTGGCGATCCGCTTGAGCCTGCGCGCTTCGAAGAAATGTTCGAAGTAATAGAGGATCTGGTTGTCGCGGATGGACCACAGACGATGTTCTCCCTGCAACGAATTGACGTCGATCTGGCGCTCCTCGAGCGATCCACCCCGCGCCCAGGCCTCGCGCCGGGCTTCGTCCGGGTCGACGAACAGAAGTGGCCTCTCCTGCCCCGGTACCTTGACCGCCAGGAGGGCACGCTCGTTCCAGCCCACCACGTCGTAGGCGAACGCGCCCACGACCTGAACCGCCACGGACCAAGTCAGGCAGACGCCGAACGCCACCGCCAGCGCGCGACGATTCCGAATCTCCTCGGCAACCGGGATGGCGAGGAAGGCCAGCAAGGTCATGGCATCAGCCAGCAGACGCGGGCCATAGCACCAGCCTCCCCACCACCCCGACCAGCGCGCCACAATCAGGCACAGGGCCAGAGCCGCGAGGGCCACAGGTCGCAGGGCCGAGAAGCGGCTGTCGCGGAAGACGCGCCCCAACCCCCAGAAGGCAGCGATCGCGACGGGCGAGAACACGAGCAGCCCGCGCGATGGGCTCACCAGGATCCCGGCGATTCCTTCGAGCAGCGATGCGTGGAAGTAGCGGCTGGCCGTGGCCGCGCCCGAGGCCGCCGCAGCCATCGGGATCAGCGGAACCACCGCCGGGGCCTGCGCGCTGCCAGCCGCGGCCCCCCCGACATCGACCTGCCCCAACACGATGAGCGTGCCGAAGGTGTAGAGGTTGTACGCAGCCAGCAGAAGGGCCACGGGCAGGCCGCCGGCCAGGCAGCGAACCAGCGCCCATCGGTCGCGAATCAGAAAGTAGATCCCCGCGGCCAGCACGGCGACTGCGGCGGTCGGCCGGCAGGCAAAGGCCAGGGCATAGCTCAGCCCCACCCAGTAGGCGGCGCGCGGGCGCTCCCGCTGCATCAGGAAGTAGGTTCCCAAGGCCAGGAAGAACTCCATCGGGCCGTGCTGCCACAGCGTCTGGCTGCTCGAACTCCACACGCAGGTGCCCAGGCCGTACGCAAGCGCCAGCCACGCTGCCGTGCCCGTCCGCAGGAAAGGCAGGGCCGCCAGAAAGAGCAGCACCGCGCTGGCTGCCACCGCACAAGAAACCGCGACCTTGCCGGCGAACCACAGGATGGCCGCCGACGGCCGGTCGTAGAGATCGCGGGCGAACGGATACACCGCAGCGACGAACGGCACGGCAAACAAGCTGGCGGCTACTCCGTACCGGTTGGCGTAGGCGCCCGCATGGCGCGTTCTCATCAGGTAGTAGTTCGGGTCCGGCTTGCTCAGGTCTCCGCGCTGGTACGCACGCCAGACCGGCTCGCCGTTCAGGCTGGACTGCCACGAGCGAAAGTTCGCGTGCCTCTCGCCCTCGGGAGTCTTGAGGTGCCACTCGAACATGAAGGGATCCTCTTCGGGCGTGAAGACGAGCTTGTGCTTGCTGACCACCTTGCCTGCCAGACGCACGTTGGCGGTGGCGTCGTTGCCAGGCAAGACATCGCCGTTGGCCAGATAGGCAACCAGCAGCAACAGGAAGATCAGTGTCGCCTGCACGCTCGTGCGCGCCAGCACCGTCCGCACGCGGCCGGGGCCACCCGCCCCTGCATTGCTCGCAGCCCGCGCAGAAGCGGGCCCCTTCCGGCCCTGCGCGCGGCTATTCGATCGTCGGCTCACGAGGACGCCGCAGACTACCGCGCAATCGGTGGCTCACCAACAGGCTGGCGAACACCAGGCTGCTGTAGAGCAGGTAGCCGACGTGCAGCGCCGCCGCGACGAGCACGAAGCGCGGGCCACCACGCCGAAGAAAGAACGCATAGAGATCGGCGTTGAGGGCCGCCGTGGCTGCAGCCGAGAGCAGGACGCCCAGCCCCGGCCACACGACCAACCGGGCGGACCCGACCAGTGCGAGCACAGGGACGAGCAGCGTGCACCCGAGCAGCGCCCAGGCCGCCAGGGCACTGAGGCGGCTGCGCCAGGCGAGATTCAGGTCGGAAGACAAGCGCCCCTGCTGAAGAATGAGGCGCGTCCAGGGAATCGCACGGGCAAAGATGTCCGTGCGCCAGAGGCTCGCCAGGGTCCACCGCTTGAGGTGCGTCGCCTGAATCTCGGGGCACAGCCGGATGCGAAGGCCCGCCTGGCGCAAGCGCACGCCCAACTCGATGTCCTCGATGCTGGGCCGGGTGTAGCTCTGGTCGAAGCCACCGGCTGCCGAGAAGACCGCGCGCCGGATGGCGCCGCAGCCCGCCCAGAACGTGCCGGCCTCGCGCTGGCCGTGCTGGTGCACATAGTGGTGCAGCAGGTTCTTGTAGAGACTGGCCGCACTGCGCGCCGGAGGATCGTCGTCGTAGCTGCCGAAGAGCGCCGCCACGTCGGGCTCGCCCGAGAAGACCGCCTCCATGCGGGCCAGGGTGTCCGCATGCACGACCACGTCGGTGTCGATGAAGATCAACACGTCGCCGCTCGCCGCTTCTGCCCCGCGGTTGCGCGCAAACGCCGGGCCGCGCGGACCGGCCGCTGTCGTCACCACTCGCGCGCCCAACGCCGCCGCCTCCGCAGCCGAACCATCGGTCGAACCGTCGTCAACCACGATGACTTCGTCCGCCGGGCGGGTCGAGGCCGCCAGTCCCTGTAGGCAGCGCCGCAGATCATCGCCGCCGTTGTGGACCGGAACAACGACCGACAGCCGCATTCTCTGCTGTCCTGCTGCCACCGTCAGCATCACCGCGTTTCACCGTCGGCGGCCGGCAGGCTCGACCCAGGCATACCCACCACCGCCCTCCACATGACACCCAGCTCGTCCGGGGTGACCAGGCGAAGCACGAAGAGCAAACTGCCATAGCCCACGACAAACACCCCGAACAAGGCGGCGTCCACTGCGGGCGACGATCGCAACAGCGCAAGCGGCAGGAAGATCGCGCCCAATCCCACCACCCATAGCCAACGGCGCAGCGAATACCCCACCACCTGTCGCATCCGCCAGGTGAAGAACCCGGCCTGCGCGACCACCGCGCCCAGCACGGCCAGGCTCGCGCCCCAACTTCCCCAGCGGCCGACGAACGACAGACCGAGCAACCAGAAAGTTCCGAGTCGCAACACCGCCGCGACCAAAGCCACCGCTGGCCGGTCGTGGGTCAGCGCCGACAGGTTGGCCACGCTGGTCAGCGACAGGGCCACCAGCCCGATGGCCAGCAAGATCAGGTTCGCTGACACCGGCCGATACTCCGCCCCCAGCACCCGGGGCACGAGATCGCCACCGACCAGCACCGCCGCCAGCACCACCGTCACGCTCCCCAGCGCCAGCCACTTGAGCAGGCGCTCGATCCACAGACGCACGGCGGCCCGGTCGCCTTCCAGCCGCAGCACGGTGAGAAGCGGGGCAAACGCCAGCGCGACCTGCGGAAGCCCTACGGCCGCGATCACGTAAGCCGAGTAGCCCACGCCGAAGAATCCAACCTGAGCGTAGTCGCCGCAGCGGGCGCGTACCAAGGCCTCGCCGCTGCGCTCGAAGGCCGCCAGGACCAGGTCGCCGACGTAGAAGATAGCGCCAAAGCGCAGGTAGGGCGCCATGCCGTGAAGGTCGATGCGAACCGCCGCCCAGGTCAGATAGGGCCGCGTCCCGATGAGCCCCGCCAGCAACACCACCAGTTCGGCCAGCAGCACGCCCGCAGCGGCGCCACGCAGTCCCGCCACCAGGTATCCGGGCAACATGAAAGCCAGGGTCCCCCACTGCCGCAGGATGTCCGCAAGCCCCCAGCGGGCCGCCCGGTTGAGCCCCAGGAAGAGAGAAAAGAGCAAGCCGGCCGGCGCGCGCACGAACACCGCCCCGGCGAGGATGGCCATGGCCGGCGCATCCAGGTCGCGCAACCAGGTGCTGGTGACGACGAGGTACAGCCCGCCGGCCAGCAACCCCGCCACCAGCCGGATGGCCAGCAGGCGCCCGAAAAAGACGCGCAGGCCTTGCTCGTCGCCGGTCTGGCCAAAGCGGGGAACGTGGCGGCCCATGACCTCGGTGAATCCCAGGCTGGCCGCCAGGGTGAACCAGAAACTCAACGCCACCAGCAGCGCAACCTGGCCGTAGCCGGTCGGCCCCATCAGGCGAGGAACCACAGCCGCGACCACCACACCACCGGCAACCAGCAGGCCACGCAGCATGAGCAGCAGGCCCACGTTGCGGACCGCGGTCTGCTCGCGCGCGATCATGAACCTGGGCACAGCGATCCCGCCAGGTCCAAGCCTTCGCGGATCACCGCATCGAGGTTGAGGTACCGGAAGGTCCCGGTTCGACCCAGAAGATGCAGCGTCGGCCAGCGCGAAAGCGCCGAGTTGACCCGCGAGCAGTGTGCGGCGTAGCCCACGCGGTATATCGGATAGGCGTGCGAAGCCCGCAGCAGCCACGCTTCGCGAACCCGGCTGCGTGGCAAAAAATGCAGGCGATCCAGGTCCGCCAGCACCGGCTCGATTACATCTCCATCGGCACGGCGCCACACCTCGTCGCCCTCCGAGCAAAAGATCTCGACGCACAACGAAGTCTTTCCCTCGGGAACCATGCGCGGGCTCCAGTTGCCCGGTTCGTGGGTGCGGCCGAATACCACATCGCGATCCGGGAAGTAGGTCCAGGTGTCCTTGCTGATGCGTGGGCCATCGACTGCCAGGAACACGCAGGCCAGGCTGCGGTAGGGCAGCCCCGCGGCCAGTGGCCGGGCTTCCGCCTCGGGCATGGGCAACACGCCCAGCAGCGTCTCCAGGGGAATCGTTGACACCAGCCTCGCACCGGTGACCGCCGCCTCGCCCTCGGCTCCGCTGAAGACCACCCGCCAGCCGCCCGAGGCACCCTGCGATTCCACCCGGGTGACCCGGCACCCTTCGCGAATGGTCGCCAGGCCGGTCTGGCGGGCCTTTTCCGCCATGCGCTCGGGCAGAACGCCGATGCCCAGAGGGGGATACAGAAACTGCGACACCAGCGTGGAGGGCGTCTTCGACCGGCGCAGCAGGCTGCCCGCCACGGCAGCGCGCAGGCTGGGCAGACGAATGCGCTGCGCGGCCCAGTCGGAGGAGAGCTCGGCGCAAGGAAAGCCCCAGACCTTCTCGGTATAGGGCTTGAAGTAGATGTCGTACAGCGAACGGCCGAAGCGCCGCACGATCCAGTCTTCGAACGAGACCTCAGGCCGCTTGCGCAGCCGCAGGATGGTCGCCCAGAAGTAGCTGGCCAGGATGCACGTGGCCTGCCATGGATCGAACGCAGCCAGCGCGTTGGGAAACCGCAGCGGGTAGTCGACGTAGCGGCCGTCGAGTCGGATGCGGCTGCGCCGGGGCACCTCGGCTGCGTCGCCGTCCAGCACGTCCAGCGCCCACTGCGTGACTTCCGGCCAGCGGCTGTGAAAGCGGTGACCGCCGATGTCGAAGCGGAACTCGCCGAAACGCAGGGTGCGCGCCAGGCCGCCAACCCGATCTTCGCTTTCCAGCAGCACCACCCGCCGGCCACGCCGGCTCGCTTCCAGCGCGAAAGTCAGGCCAGCCACTCCTCCGCCGAGGATGACGAAATCGTGATGGGTTTCGGATGGCAAGCTTTGGCTACTCCCCGACCGCCGCGATCGCATGGCACGGGCGCCTCAACTTCACTTGTTGCCGCGCCGCCGTCAAGTGGGACATGGATATCGGACGCGGCATGCTTTCCAGGGTGTGGGACGGCAAGACATGCCGTCATCAGTCACACCCTGAAATCGGCCCTAGACTGGCTGGCATTGCTCCTCGCTGGAGTCCACAGAGCTATGCCACGCAGAAAATCCGCACCCCAAGAAGCCTTCGGCCGCCGACTCGCCGGTATTCGCCGGGCTCGTGGCCTCACTCAGCCTGAGTTCGCCACGCGCATCGGGATCTCGGGCCGGATGCTTATGCAGTGACGAGTCTACTTCACGACGATGTCGGGCACCGGTGGATTGGCCATGCCGGCGCCGATGTGGAATCCCGTGTGAGGTGGCTGATTGTAGCTCGCATTCTCAAACGCGACCTGCGCCCGGTAGGTCGGATCGTGCATCAAGGTGTAGATCCGGCGCTTGGTCACATCCGTCGTTGTGTAGACACGCAGGGCCGCGTTGGTGCTCTCGCGGTACACCACTTCCTCGCGCCAGTCGCCCAGTAGGTCCGCGGTAAGCGTCGGAGTGGCCTTGGTTCCGTTGCACGACGCGCAGCCGCTTGCAGTCAGCAGAGTTCCACCGCCCGGCTTGCTAATCGACGTGTCGTTCAGCAGCTCACGCGCCTCATCGGCGTCCCAGTAGATGAGGAAGTTGCTTCCGGCACTACTGGTGACGGCCGCACCGGTGCCGCAATTGACGCTGCCCATTCCACTACACGTTGCGGCCGTGAGGTCGTTCATGGTGACATACTCGGCGACGCCGCGACCGGTGTCGGTACCCGGGCTCGTGATGTTGAAGTAGTACTTGCAGGTCGCGCCGTCATGGCAATCCATACCCCCCGCACCCTCGTGAACCGAGAACACCGAGATCCCCTTGCCCTTGACCAACTCCCCCACGTGCATGGCATCGCCATGGCCTATTCCGTCCCCGCACTTGAAGGTTCCGTCGCTGCCGATGGTCAATGGACCGGTGATGATCTCCTGGGCCAAGTCGCCGTCCACATCCGCTGCCATGCATGAGTGGTCGCCCTGGCCCTTGGCTGCCGAATTCCCAGCTCCATTGCTGTCGAAAGTCCAAACCTTGGTCAACGCCGCATCCCGCCAGTTGTACGCAGACACCGTCAGACGCGTGTAGTACCCACGCTGCTGGATGATGCTCGGCCGCCCGGTTGCGGTCTTGCCGGTGCCGGTGTCGCTCACCCACGCCATTCCACCGTTGTAGCGGTCCAGCCGGTTGCCGTAGGTATCGCCCCAATCTCCTACGTTCCCACGAGGCACAGGATAGGCCACCGTCGCCAGTTCCTTGCCGGTGTCTCCAGCAAACACGGTCAGGTACTCGGGCCCAGTCAGGATGTAGCCGGTAGCGTTGCGGTAGTCAGCGCTGTCATCGTCGCTCGCAGCGGGTCCGGTGCTCAGATACGCGCCGGTTCCGTCCTTGGTTCCCGGTGCGGTCTTGCAAGCAAATTCCGCCTTGCCGTCGCCGTCGAAATCGCCCACTGACATCTGCGTGTAGTGCGCCCCGGAGCGAATGTTCGGGCCCAGGTTGAGCATCCAGAGCTGCTTGCCAGCCAACGTGTATCCAGCGATATAGACGGGGTCAGTGACGCCTGATTGGGAATTGTCTTTCGTGCTTCCCTCCCACTTCAGCACGATGTCGAGTTTGCCGTCGCCATCGAGATCCCCTGGGGCAGCGTCGTTCGCGTTGTACTGTGAGCCCGGCTTGGTCAGCGGGATGCTCGTATATTGCTGTGCCCAGGGCGTGACTGCAGGAGACTGCGGCCCCTCGGTCCCCTTGAGCACGGCGCTCACCGTGTACTTCGAGCTGCTGGTACCGGCCGCATCTAGGTAGTTGGTGCTATCAGTGACGTTCGCGAGCTTGGCGCCGTCCTTGTAGAGGTTGTACGAAGTATCACTGTCCGTTCCAGTGTACTCATAACCAAACATGCGCCAGCCAACATAGACGCCGCCCGAAACCTTCACCGCGACCACGCCGCGATCCAGGTTCTCCATCTGGTAGTGCCCGGTTCCCGGGACTGTCGTCTTCCCACCCACTGCTCCACCCGTACCAGTGACCCCACCCGTGCTCGCCACGCCGCCCGGGGCGACCGCGCCGCCTGAGGCGACCGCGCCGCCGGTCCTTGTTGCGCCGCCGGTGACAGCGACACCGCCGCTGGCAACCGTTCCGCCCGCCGGGGCCACAGCGCCGCCGGTTCGGGGCGTACCACCCGTCACAACGCCGCCGCCGGCGGCAGGGACGCCGCCCGTGGCAGGGACACCGCCCGTGGCAGGGACACCGCCCGTGGCAGCGACGCCGCCGGTAGCAGCGACACCGCCGGTAGCGATCGTGCCCCCGGATGCAACAGTTCCGCCCGAGGTCACCACGCCACCACTGGGCGCGGCGCCGCCAGTTGCCGCCGGACTCCCGCCGGACATGGCAATCGAGCCACCGCCCGGAGATCCACCGGTATGCGTGCCTCCGCCCGAACCTGTACCGGTCGAGTCGCAGCCCTGAAGCAAGGTGACGGTGCCGGCAATGAGCAGAGACAGGGAGACTCGTGCTAGAGCCCTTGTCGTCTTCCGAACTCTGGTTCGCATCGTATCCTCCATTGTGGCCATTTTCGCATCCACGCGGATGCGCGATTCCAATGTCAAGCAGTGCCCAGTCCGCAGTGCGTATCACTTCTGCGCACCTGTACAGGGAGGGGGCCATCCGAAAATGGGTCTAGAAATCGCACCCGATCTGACCGCACCAGTCGGTCGCTGCCTGAAGACAGCGAGAGGGTAAATAGTTAGACCCGAATCGTCCTTGGCCGCGCACCTTAACCGCAACAGCCAGCCCGAATACTCTGATGCGCCATGATAATAACGACGCTGCGAGATGCAATTTCTGGTCGCTGCAGCGTCGGCGCTGCCGGCCGAAACGTGGGGGTGGCTCGGTCTAGACGCGTTCCGGCAACGGGCCTGCAAATCGCGCATTTCCGCAAGGGAGCCAATCAATGCGAACTTGGATCGTTTCCAACGATGGTCGGTCTGTGAAGATCCTCAGGCGAGTTCTGCTTCTTCTCGCCACGGCCTTGGTGTGCCTGTCCATCAGCACGCCCGCCACGGCCGCCGTCACCTTGCCTAGTCTGTTTGGCGATCACATGGTCGTTCAGCGCAATATGGAGGTGCCGGTGTGGGGCACGGACACCGCCAACCAAAGCGTCACCGTCAAGCTCGGCACGCAGCAAGCCACCGGCATTGCAGGATCCGACGGGAAATGGACGGTGCGGCTTCCCGCCCAAGACGCCGGGGGACCTTTTTCCATGACCGTGACAGGCTCGTCAACCGTCACTGTGGCAGACGTCTATGTGGGGGAAGTCTGGATCGGATCGGGACAGTCCAACATGGACTACCGGGTTCACTGCACATTCGGGGCGCCCTGCGGTTTGAACAACGAAGCGGCAGAAATCGCCGCTGCCAACTACCCGCTTATCCGCTCGGCAAATATCCCCTGGAACCCGTCTGCCACGCCGCTCGGCACCTCAACCATCAAGACCTCATGGATGGTGTGTTCGCCTTCGACGGTCGCGAACTTTTCGGCCGCTGGCTATTTCTTCGCGCGAGAACTGGCCAAGGCGCTGCCCGGCGTGGCCATCGGCATCATTCACGCATCCTTCGGCGCTAGCTGCCTACAGTGCTGGATGTCCAAAGAGTCGCTCCAGGCCATCCCATCAGTGGCCACCCTGCTCGCCCAGTTCGAGGCGAGTCCCAACTACACCAACCAACACAATCCCTATATTTGCTACAATGGCCAGATTGCGCCCTTGATTCCCTACGCCATCCGCGGCGTCATCTGGTATCAGGGCGAGTCGGTGACCTGGGGCGGAGACACCTATCGGGATCTTCAGGTTGGGCAAGTCACCTCCTGGCGCAAGGCTTGGGGACAGGACTTCACGTTTCTGATCGTCCAGCTCCCGAATTACAACGTTTCCAGTTCCGGCTGGCCGGTTCTGCGCGAAGCACAGTTGCAAACGACCAAAATTGTTCCCAA
>Ga0265330_10001982_pt1 | contig 11357 bp, 12 predicted proteins | sample 41919metaG_FD_202083 | JGI IMG/M metagenome (GOLD analysis project Ga0265330, IMG submission 202083) | Rhizosphere microbial communities from Carex aquatilis grown in University of Washington, Seatle, WA, United States - 4-19-19 metaG | ecosystem: Host-associated > Plants > Roots > Rhizosphere... | reverse complement strand
GCTGGCCGCGCTCGATCCCCCCTCAACTTGATTGTGGCGTCAGCCCTCGGCGCCCTGTCCAGGCCGGGCCGGACGATTCTGCGCTGTGCGCCACCCCACGGTCACGCACGCGTCCCGGAAGGACACGATCAATGGCAAGAGCTGCCACGTCACCATTTCCGATAAGGTCCTGTCCGTACTCACCGAGGAGTTCGAGCGATCTCTTTGAAGAAATGGAGCCTACCCGCCGAGTTCTGACCGCCGCCCACTCTTGGGCAACAGGAGGCGAACCAGGCGAACGCGAGAGACTTTGCGGCTTCGTGGCGGATCGATCTTTCTATACGTTGTCGTGTGCGACCTGTGGAAAAGCTGGCGCTTCGCGTGGAACATTTGCGACTTGCTCTTGCCCGCAGAGAAGCGATCAACGTCGGCCCCATGGTCAACAGCGGCGGTAGGTGCCAACCGGGTTCGTGACCGGCCGAGTCCGGCCCGAACTGGCGCTGGGCGACAGCAGGGGCACGTAGCGGCGTCGGCTGGCAAAATGTTGACCGAGCCGGCATGGGCGTGCACACTAGACTCCGAGCCACGGGCAAGAGAGTGACGTCGTACTGTGGCTGTCACGCCCCCTCCGAGCGGTTAATCGGTGCGAAGTCGACGGACCCGGGAGACTGAGCCAGCGGCCCGGTGTTTGGCGCTCGCGGCATTCGCCGCATCAACACAACGGTGCGACTGGCGACGGGAAAGCAGGTGCCGAGGCTCCCCGGCCTAGAACCTGGAGGAGTCTCCATGCCCACCCTATTCCCCGTCACTGACCGTAGCTCGACCCCGCCAGCCACCCCACCGCTCTTGTTATCCGTGCCAGAAGTCGCGCACACGCTCGGCGTGTCCGCCCGGTTCGTGCGCTTGTTGGTAGCGCGCAATCAGATCTCATCCGTCCGTCTCGGACGCCGCTGCCTCATCCGTCGCGCAGACATCGAAGACCTGGTGGCGCGCGGTGGACTCCTTGGCGCAGTTGAGGTGCTGCCGTGAACGAGATGCAGGGTGTGCGGCTTCTCCGAAGGCGACAGGTCGAAGAACTGGTCGGCCTGCGACGTAGCGCGCTCTATGCCCTCGTGGCGGCGGGAAGATTCCCGAAACCGATCCACCTCACGGTGCGCGCGGTCGCCTGGCTTGAAAATGAAGTCTTCGCGTGGATCGCGGCCCGCATCGCAGCGTCGCGGCCTGCGTCGGAGAGAACGCAGCCATGAATTCGGAACCCCAGGTCTTGCTGGACCAGCCGGGGACCGGCTTCCGCGCGCAACCTTCACCAGAACGTCTGGTGAAGGATTTGTCCGGGGCCAACACCGGGGCTTGCGGCTGCGCCGGAGACAGGGTCAAGCCCGCGTGCCTATTGGGCGAATCGACTTTGCTTGCCCCTGTTTCCTTCGCAGCCGCAGAGCACACCATACTTGGTTCTTCAGTAGATCTCTCTTCAAGAGAGAGAGTCCCTTCCCAATGGCGCCGATGGGCCAGCCCCTGTCACTGGAGCTGCCAGCGCTGTACCGAACGCCTCGGGTTCTTGCTGGCAGGCCATGCCCTGATGGTCCTGCCAGCCCTTGCGAGGGAAGCGCCCCGGCCCACGTTGGGAACCCTGACCATATCGCCGCCACCTGGGATCAAGCTGTCCGAGCTTCGCCACGCCGTCGAGGAAGTCGTCAGTGCAAACGGCGCCCACGCGTTCTGGGGATTCAAGATCCACCACAAGGGCAGAGCAACCGCCTACGTGCTCACCACCACGGGCGATCCCAAGCTGATTGAGCGCCAGGCCCGCGACAGTGTGCATGGGGATTCCCACTCCGCGAAGTTCACGCCCGTTCGCGGCTCGGAAGGCAACTCGCCGCCACCTGGCGATGCCTTCGCCATCCACGTTGGCCGGGTTCTTCGCTTCCTCACCCTGCGGTGTCCCGCTCCGCCAACCTTGCACCCCGGCTACCGCTTCGGCGCTTCTGGCCGCTTCGTTCCGATCTTGGCGAACGCCCTGGCTGCCCTGAGGCGCGAGCATCCCTGCCACGGGGTAGGACGCCAGCGAACCCAAGAACACGCGGGGGAATTCTCACCAGAGGGCTTGGGCGCCGTGGTGCGGCCTTGTCGGTGGTGCGGCCTTGCAGTTTCGGGGAAGGCTTGGCGCCACCCTCATTGCTCAACACGGCGATGGCGCGCCAAGTGTGCCTTGCGCTCGGAGCTGTCCCCAGAGGACTTCGACGGGTTCCTGTACCAGGCCGATGTCATGGTCCAAGAAGGCACGCCCGAGCCCGAAGCCATGCAGCGAGCCTTCCTCGAATTCGCGGGCAAGGATGCTGACCTGCCCAGGGGCTTTTGCGAAGTGATCACGCTGCCAAGGGAAAGCCTGCCACCGGGTCGCAGAGCGCCCATTGCCCTGCGAATGAAGAACAGGGGGCAGTGAACGATGAGCGCCGAGCACGAGACGGGCGACGATGGGCGCATCGTGGGCCGCGTGACTGACCCGCAGCTGGTGGCCGCGGATGGCCAGATCCCAGACGATGACGACACTGCAAGCGAGGGGCTGAACCCGCGCGAAATCCTGTTAGTCGATGCCTTGGCGCTGGGACGTACCCTTGGCGATGCGGCCACGGCTGCCAGCATCTCGGCACGCAGCGGGCGGCGGTGGAAAAGCAAGCCCCACATTGCCGAGGCCATCCGGGCACGGATGACCGAAAACATCTCTGTGGGCCGCGCCATCTTGGCCGCCGGCATGAGCAAGGCCGCCACTGGCCTGATCGCCATGGCCAGCGGCGAAGCCGTTGCAGATTCCGCGCGCGTGTCCGCTTGCCGCGCGGTCGTGGAGGGCGCCAGCAAGCTGCTTGAGACCGACGAAATGGTGGCGAGACTGGCGCAGCTCGAAGCGCAACTCGCCGAGCACCAGGAAATCGCGCGCAAGGAAATGCCGGTGCTCGACCAGAAGACGATGGATTACATGGAAAGCCACGACGGTGCGCTGCCCCCCGGCATGACGATGCAGGAGTATGCGGCGCGGTTTTGCGCAAGCTTGGGGCTAGATGTGCCGCCGAGTTGGTACAGTCAGAAAGTAGTGCAGAGGTAGACGGTTCGCGGCCGTGCGGCGTCTGACTTGGTGCCACTCCGGCCCATCGCCCACTGCCCCTCTCCGGGGGTAACTTTGGGGGTAACTCTCCGTCGGGCAGATCGGAAAGTGTAACGGTTCCGCGTCGGTGCGCGGTCAGTTGGGTAGCGAGACCCAACCGGGGTTGGGCCTTCGGGCACAGCCTTGCGCAAACGCATTCGATGTCGCGCTCTCCGGTGGTGAGCAACAGGGGCGAGGCTGCTCGTCTTCGCTACTTGTGCTTCTTCGGTGCCAGTCGCGCCAAGCTGTCGCACAGGGCATGCCAGTCATCGCCGGTCTCAGTGAGAAAGATCCCGATGCGCGCCGCGAGTCGCGGGTCGATGTTTTCCATGGTAGCGGTGTGCACGATGATTCCCGCCACCGTGATCTCCCGTTGTGGCTCGTCGATGCGGACGGTGACCCGGATCCGGGTTCCCACGGGTCGCGAATCGGGCATGACCAGCTGCATGCCGCGCGGGCTCGCGTTGACGATGCGCGAGCGGATGGCCGGGCTCAACACGTCGATGGTGATCAGGGCCGTGGCCTCAAGCGCCAGCCGAGGTCCGTCGCTGCGTCTTTCCATGGGCACCAGGAAAGCTTCTCCGCTCGCCCGTCGGGCTACTTCTTCTTGGCCCCTGTTGCCGCAGCATCGCCGCCAGCCGCGGCGGGAGCGGAGCTTGCGGGAGCGGCGCCTTTGCTCGCAGGAGGCGCGCCAGCCGGCGCGGGCGCTTCCGAGGCCGCCTCGCCTGTCTCGGGATTGCGTTCCCACTTGTCGGCCCGGCCTGAACCGGTGGTGTCGATGCCGATGCGATCCAGACGGCCGTTTTCGTAGTACTGCCATTCGTCGGGTTTCCCGTCGCCGTTGCTGTCGCGCTCGACGCGAACCAGTTTCCCGCCTTCGAAAAACTCGACGTAGTCGGGCTTGCCGTCGCCGTTCATGTCGCGCTCCATGCGCACTTTCATGCCTTCCTGGTAGTAGACGCGCTCGTCGAACTTGCCGTCGAAGTCCAGATCGAAATCCTCGGTCATCAGCATTCCGCCTGGACCGTAGCTGTAGATAATGTCCATCTTGCCATCGTGGTTCAGATCGACCTGGCGGCAGGACAGCTGCTGCACCTTCTGTCCGCCTTGATCCACGACCGTGAAAAGCTTGATGACATCAGGTTTGCCGTCGCCGTCGGTGTCGGCCGTGACGACTTGCTTGCCCTTGTCGTCGCAGCGTGAGCGATCGAACTGGGCGCCGAAATCGGTCCGACTCACTTTCAGCCCGCTACTGGCGGTGCCGGGCGAGGATGCGGCGCCGCTGCTGCCGCAGCCCGAGATCGCAAAGATCACGGTGCAGCAGGCCAACGTAACGACTATGACTTTGCGGGACGGGCCGCGCCCGCGTGACGACGTATGACAAGGGAGCATGCGCGCAAGGCTAGGCCCAAACAAATGTGGCAGCAAGTACCATTGGTTATGAATGTCGTGTCGCGGTAAGTGATTGACTGCTGGCGTATGGTCATGCATGGTCCCGTCATGGCACGGAAAAAGGTTTCCACGACCGTGTACCTCACGCCTGAGCAGTACGAGGTTCTCAAGATCCTTCACCAAAAGACCAAGGTGCCCGTCGCGGAATACATCCGCCAGGGAATCGACCTGGTTCTCGACCGGGAAAAGAGTCATCTTCCCGGGCAACTTTCCCTCGACGTCGTTCGCCGGTAGCCGTCTGTGCCGACCCCAATTCAACTGATCCGCAATTTCTCTGTTATCGCGCACATCGATCACGGCAAGTCGACCCTTGCGGATCGCTTGCTGGACGCGACGGGCGCGCTGACCGCGCGTGAGCAGAAGGCGCAGTTTCTCGACAACATGGAACTGGAGCGGGAGCGGGGCATTACCATCAAGGCGGCCACCGTGCGCCTCAGCTACAAGGCTGCCGACGGCCAGACCTACGAGTTGAATCTCATCGATACCCCGGGCCACGTCGATTTTCACTACGAGGTGTCGCGCTCGCTGGCGGCGTGCGAGGGAGCCCTGCTGGTGGTGGATGCTTCGCAGGGGGTGGAGGCGCAGACCCTGGCCAACGTCTACCTGGCGACCGAACACAATCTGGCGATCGTGCCGGTGATCAACAAGATCGACCTGCCCTCGGCCGATCCTGAGGGCGCCAAGCGCCAGATCGAAGAAGTCATCGGCATCGATGCGTCGGGCGCCATCCTGGCTTCGGCCAAGGACGGGCGTGGCATCCCGGAAATCTTGGAAGCCGTGGTCGCACGCATTCCTCCGCCCGAGGGATCGCTGACCAAGCCGCTCAAAGTGTTGCTGCTCGACAGCTGGTACGACAGCTACCGCGGCGTGGTTCTGTTGGTGCGCGTGGTGGACGGTACCCTCCGACAAAAACAGAAAATCCGTTTGGTCGCCGCAGGACGCGATTACGAGACCGTCACCTTGGGGGTGTTCGCGCCTTTTCCCACAGATGTGGCCGAGCTTGGCCCTGGCGAGGTGGGATTCATCACCGCCGCGATCAAGGAAGTCGCCGATGCGCGCGTGGGCGACACCATTACCGAGGCGAGCCGGCCTTGCGAATCGCCTCTGCCTGGGTTCCAACCCGCCAAGCCCATGGTCTTCGCCGGCATCTTCCCGACCGATCCGGCACGCTACGAAGACCTGCGCGACGCTCTCGACAAATTGCGGCTCAACGACGCCTCGTTCAGCCGCGAGCCCGAGGTTTCGGCGGCGCTCGGCTTCGGCTTCCGCTGTGGCTTTCTCGGCCTGCTTCACATGGAGATTGTGCAGGAGCGGCTGGAGCGCGAATACAACCTGGATCTGGTCACCACCGCGCCCACCGTGCGTTTCCGGATCGTGCTGCGCAACGGGGAAATCATGGACCTGGACAACCCGGCCAAGTTCCCGTCGGAAGGCGATATCGATCACATCGAGGAGCCGGTGATCTCGGCTGTCATCCACACGCCCCCTGAATACGTAGGAGGGCTACTCAAGCTGTGTCAGGAGCGGCGGGGCACCCAGACCAGCCTGAGCTACGCCGGCGAGAAGCGCGTGATCATTCGCTACGACCTGCCGCTCACCGAAGTCGTGTTCGGCTTCTACGATCGCATGAAGTCGGTGTCGCGCGGCTACGCCTCGCTCGACTACGAGCCCAAGGGCTACCAGCCAGCCGATCTCGTGCGTCTGGACCTCTTGGTCAACGGCGACCGGGTGGATTCCCTGTCCGCGGTGATCCACCGGGAGACGTCGTACATCAAGGGCCGCGACCTGTGCATCAAGATGAAGGAATTGATTCCGATGCAGCAGTTCGAGGTGGCCATCCAGGCTTCGCTTGGATCGCGCGTGATTGCCAAGACCGTGGTGAAAGCTTTGCGCAAGAACGTGACGGCCAAGTGTTACGGTGGGGACATCACCCGCAAGCGCAAGTTGTTGGAGAAGCAGAAGGAAGGTAAGAAGCGGATGAAGCAGGTCGGAAACGTAGAAATCCCGCAAGAGGCCTTCCTGGCCATCCTCAAGGTCGAATGAACATGATGACCAAGCTATGGTCCGCGTGGCGGACGCACAGGTACTGGAACCGGGCTCGCGACGAGGGCAAGCATCTGGTCAGAGAGTCGCGGCGCATTCTCAAGCGGAGAAGCTATCGCATCCCGCAGACGGTGGCCGCCGAGATCGAATTGGCGGTGGCCGACGTCGAGTCGGCCGCCAAGGGCGACGACTTCGAGCGCATGCGTGAGGCCATGGCGGCCCTCGACGAGCGCATGGAAAAGCACCTGGCCTTTGCCCGCAAATCGACCACACGGGAGTACGCCGAATCGATCGGGGTGGCCCTGGCGGTGGCGCTGCTCCTGCGCGCCTTCGTGGTGGAAGCCTTCCAGATTCCCTCGGGATCGATGATTCCGACTCTGGAGATCGGCGACCACATTTTCGTGTCGAAATTCGCCTACGGCGTGGGCATTCCGTTCACCAACAAGAAGATTGTGGAATTCGGCGAGCCCAAGCGCGCCGACATCATCGTGTTCCGCTATCCGCCCGACCCCTCTACGGATTTCATCAAGCGCGTGGTGGGACTGCCCGGCGATTCGGTCGAACTTCGCCACAACCAGGTCTTTATCAACGGTCAACCCATGGCGCGCGAGCGCGTCGCTGGCGAGTGCCGCTACAACGAAGGTCGCAGCCCCGAGGAGGCGCGCGATTGCGAATTGTGGACCGAGAACCTGGGCAGCAAGGTTCACAGGGTCTACCAGGATCCCAATCAGCCCGCGCAGGACTGGGGGCCGCGCCTGGTGCCCCCGCGCAGCGTGTTCGTCATGGGCGACAATCGCGACAACTCGCGCGATTCTCGTGTCTGGGGTTTTGTGCCCTATGACAACGTCAAGGGCCGCGCCCTTATCGTGTGGTGGTCGCGCGATCCGGCCTACGGCGGTTGGTCAGCTGAGGGCGTGGCCGAATGGTTCAAGTCCATTCGCTTGGGCCGGTTCTTCAGCGTGGTCAGGTAGGCCACTGAGGCTGTCCTCAACCCACCGAGGTGACGACGGCCGACGATCCGGGCCGCTGGCGGCGTCGGGCCTGCGCTTCCGGTCCTCAAGTACATCAGTACATTCCGGTCCGGTTTTCGGCCCTCCTTGCCAGCAGCCCGGCTTGTCGGCCGGATGCTAAGGGACATCGCGATCTGTGGCTCGCCAGAATGCCCCGTGGACATGGCTCATCGTCGTTCAAGTGAGGAAACCGGTGGCCAACACCGCGGCGGTCGGAAAGCGATGGCCGGATCCGGGGTCCGGAAGCCGGGACCGGCGGAAGCACGCGCTAGGCGCGCGGGGGGGCATATCTGTTCCGCCGAGAGCTCTGGCACTACTAGGCGGTGCGCGTCTTCCGCTGGAGACTCAGCCGCTCGGCCAGCGTGAGCGGTAGCGGTAGCGTGAGCGACCTGCTGAACGCGGCCAGCGTGGGCGGCTCGCGTGTGGGTGAGCGGCCCTCGGCCCGCATCCCGCCTTCCGCCCTACGCTCACGAACTCGCTCTCGCTCACGCCCACGCGAGCCGCGACCCGGCCTGCCCAGTGGCCCCGAATTTCCCGACAAGGCCTAGCTATCGCGACAGCAAATAGATGGCGGTCCCCACGACGACCAAAATCGCCCCCACCACCGCCACCACGCGCTTCGCTTCTCGTCGCACGGGGGCGGCATCCAATGTCGCGAGCACGTCGGCGATGTGCTGGCGAAGAGCGGCCGCGCTTTCGTGACGATCCTCGCAGCCTTTGGCCACCATCTTGAGAACGACCTCGTCAACGGCCGTTGGGATGGCCAGGTCGGGTCGTAGACTGGAAGGGGGAGGGGCCGCCTCTTGCAAGTGGAACTGGATGACTTCTGTGGTGCTCTTGGCGCCCTTGAAGGGAAGCTGCCCGGTGAGCATCTCGTAGGCGACCATGCCCAGCGCGTAGATATCCGAGCGCCCGTCGAGCGCTTTGCCGCGCAGCTGTTCCGGCGACATGAATTCCAGGGTTCCCACCGTCTGCCCAATGGCCGTCAGCGCGGGAATGATCTTGCTTCCCTCACCTGACAAGATCTTGGCGATTCCGAAGTCCAGCACTTTGACGAAATCCGCCCCACCGCGTCGCTCGACCATGATGTTTTCGGGCTTCATATCACGATGGACGATGCCCTTGTCGTGCGCCTCGCTCAGCGCTTCTGCGACTTGGTCCAGGATGCTCAGGGCGCGGCTCGCCTCGATGACTCCGTCCCGGTGCTGAATCTCTTGCAGGCTCTCGCCGCGGACCAACTCCATGGCCAGGTAGAGGACGCCGTCCTCGGTCTGGTCGAAATCGTAGATGGTGACGGTGTGCGGGTTGCGCAACTGCGAACAGGCCTCGGCTTCGCGCCGGAAGCGGGCCACGACGGTGGCATCGGCCACGCTGTGGGGATGCAGGATCTTGAGCGCCACCGGTCGCCCGGTGGCGAGTTGCTTTCCCTCGAAGACCGCGCCAAATCCTCCTTCGCCGATTTTGCGTTCAACCTGGTAGCGGTTGTTGAGGGTCCGGCCCACCAGGCTGTCCAGGGACGCGGGGCGGGGAGCGGCTGCAACCGGCGGGGGGGTGAGGGGACGCGCAGCAATGGGTCCGGATCGCCCGGAACTGGCCGCGGTCACCGGCACGCCCGCCGCGGGACTCATCACGCGCGCTCCGGTGGCAGGGCTCATGGGGCGCACGCTGCTGGGCTGAGCCAGGGCGGATTGGATGGCTCGGTCGAGCGCCCGCTCGAAGTTCCCAGAAGCGCCCGGTGCCGCCATCGGCACGGGCGCACCGCAGACACCGCAGAAGCGAGCCGCGGGCTCGGCAGCAGTGTTGCACTGGGGGCATAGTCTGGTCGCCATGGGTTACTGGACCTAGGGCTCTCTTCCGGCATCAGCCGGGTGGGTGGGCGCGGCCAGCATCTCGGGGTGGGCCGTCGCGGCAGCCGACGGGGACGCCGCCTTGCTGCGCGAGAGGAGGCTTGATCCCCCGAAACTACGGTCGGGTATCGTTGTTCGTTGAGATACCAGAAACAGGGCTCCGGCCAGCGCTGCCAGGAGGGTGACCAGAACAAAGGCAAGCACCGAGCGAGCCTCGGGGATGGGCTGTGTGGGCGGGCTGGCTTTTTCTGCGGCGCTCCTGGCGGCGGGCTGCTTGGCCACCGTCAACAGATCGGACGCCGTGGCGCGAAGTTCTTCTCCAACGGTAATTTCGCCCGTCGCCTTCTCGGGCGAAGGCGCGCGTCTGGCCGGCTCAGGGTCTTGCGGATCCTGCCCCGGGTCGTAGGCGAGAAACGCCACCGCATCCTCGGCCCCCGGCTCCGACAGCCCCTCGCCGTCAAAACGGGCCAGCACCACGGTGATGTTGTCGGGGCCTTCGTGCGCATTAGCGCAGGCGATGAGCCGATCGCAGGCCTTCTTCACATCGGGCTCATCAAGCAGAATCTGCTTGATCTCGTCGTCGCTGACCGGACCGTGCAAGCCGTCTGAGCAAACCAGGATCAGATCGCCGCGACGGAGCGAAACTTGCGAGAGCACGACCTCCACCTTTTCCTGAACGCCCAGCGCTTGCAGAATGATGTTCGCGTGCTCGAAGCCTTTGGCCTCTTCCAAGGTCATGGCACCGGCCTCGATGAGCTGCCAGGCCAAAGACTGGTCCTTGGTCGCTTGGCTTAGTCGATCACCGCGCAAGACATAGCAGCGCGAATCGCCGATCTGTCCTATCAGCAAGGTGGTATCGACCAGTCCAACCGCCGTGCAGGTCGTGCCCATCCCGCGCTCGCTCTGGTTGTCGCGGGATTGGACGAAGATGAGTTCGTTGGCCTCTTCGATCGCGCGGCGCAGGCGGCGGGCGAAGCGGTCGCGCGTCAGCGGTCCACCGCTGCCGACCGTCGATGAGATGGATTCGACAGCCATGGTGGACGCGACCTCACCCGCGGCGGCGCCGCCCATGCCGTCGCACACCAGGAACAGGGCACCCTTTTCACCCAGCGAGAAGTCGAGCGCGATCTCGGGCGCGGGCTTCTCCACGCGGGCAAAGTCCACAACCAGGAAGTTGTCCTCGTTGTGCTCGCGCAACTGACCCACGTCGGTCTTGCCACAGACCGTGATCTTGATTTCAGGAGAGCTTGCCATGCGTGGGGCTCTGATTCATCGTGACGTATCTCGCCTTCAGCTACAAGCTTCGCCTCAACTTATCTCGAAGCGCAAGAGTTCATCGCCCACTCGAATCATTTCTCCGGGGACAAGGGCATGTTGGCCAACCAGGCGGACGAAGCTGCCGTTCGAACTTCCCAGGTCGGACAGGAGTGCGTTGCCATTGCGAAACTGAAGCAGGGCGTGACGGCGCGACATGAATTCATCGTCGGAGAAGACAATATCGCCCTGTTCGCGGCCCAGCACGAGATCGCTGCGGGTCAAGTGGAACATGTCGCGGCTGGTTCCGGCCGAGGTGAGCTGACGCAGGCGTCCCCAGGGCGCCTTGAGCGGCGTGCCGAACAAGACCACACCGTGTTCCACGGCGGGCCGCAGGGTCTTTTCGACATCAGACAGGAACTCGAAACGCAGGACTTGCTTGCCGACCAAAATGAGGTTGCCGTCCGCCAGTTCCACAGTTTCCCTGATGCGCCGGTAAATGCCGTTGCGGTTTTCGAGAGGTGTGATCACGTGCTGGCCCGCGCGCAGGGTGATGCGGGCGTGGCGTGGGGCGAGATGCGGATCATCGAAGTGCAGATCGCCTTCGCTGCGCCCAATGTCCACCTGCTCGCC
>Ga0265330_10001981_pt1 | contig 11365 bp, 11 predicted proteins | sample 41919metaG_FD_202083 | JGI IMG/M metagenome (GOLD analysis project Ga0265330, IMG submission 202083) | Rhizosphere microbial communities from Carex aquatilis grown in University of Washington, Seatle, WA, United States - 4-19-19 metaG | ecosystem: Host-associated > Plants > Roots > Rhizosphere... | reverse complement strand
TCTTTTCAGAGTCGTTACGTATGTCGTAAACAGTATTACCATATAACACGAAGTTGCCATTCGAGCTAATACGGAGAGTTTGCTGAAACACAGGTCGCAATCTCTCCTGCCTAGGCCGTGCCAAATTATTAGAAATGGCAATAAGTTCATATTTGGTGGCATTCCAAACAGAAAAGGTTTCATCCCTTGGGACATAGTACGAGACCATATCACTCCAATCAAAATCGACTTTAATCTTGCCTGTATACGCAGCAACTAAGTCTCCGTTTCGAGAAGCCGCGACGGCATGCCGTACTCCACTGCCTCGGCCCGCAAGTTCCTTCAAACGTTTACCAGTATGGATATCGAAGACCCTCATTTTGGGTTTGTGATTTGTGAATACCCCCACACAGGAGCCATCGACGGCCCAGACTCGCCCGTCCCGGGTTACGGCGATATCGTCGACCAATAAACCCGACCTCATCTTCATTTGAATTGTGCCTAACATCGGATCGACTGCAAAAAGATCGGCTTCTCTTCCTGGCGAGGCACAAGTGTTTTCGTTGGGGACAGCGAGCACAAACTGTTCGCCGTTCGGCATCCAAGCCAATGCACTAGGTGGAAGCACACCGAGCCCTCGATCGCGCGTATTCCATTGGCTCAATTGCTTACCGGAGTCCAGGTCATACAACTCCACTTGTATCGACACGTCATATCCCCCGGTCCAAACTACAGCAACCTTGTGTCCAACTGGTGAAAGCTCAAAAATCGACAAATTCGATTTACTTACAAAGGAATGTATACCCGTCTTTTTACTTTCATATGAATGGATTGCTCCGGGGGGACCGTTTATCGGAATTCGCCTAATCGGGCGCAAGTCACTACTGCTAAGTACATAAATAAAATAGTCGAGATAGATAGCCACAAGTTGCCCATCGGCTGTGAAGCGAGCAAATCGCGGCAGGGAGGGATCTATTGCAAAGCGACCTTTTGACACAATAACTTCTGAAAGTTGGACTTCGGCGACTAGATTTGTGTGTCGAAAGTCCCAAAGCTGGGCCAACTCGACAACCTTAGTTCCTGATGGATCATTCGAAGGATCGACACGCGTGATCTGGGTTACGACCAGCTTTTCATCTGGGGAAATATCTGCAGAATGTGTGTCTCTGTCCAGTGCATATGCCTTAAACTCGCGCTGCGGAAGCTCCTCTGTAAAACCCGTAAACGCCAGCATTAGAACTGTGAACAATGCCGCCACGAAACTAGTACAGACTCGTTTGCTGGAATCTCCACAGCACCGACTAAGCGATCTACAGACAATAAGCGGGTTTTTCATTCCAGCCATCCTAGCTATCTAGAATTGCTATTGCTTGTTGTCCTTTTAGCCATTTTCCTGGTCGTTGACAATGCACGGCAGATAAATTGTATATAACCCGCTAAGTACAATGATGCGAAACGGTTAACGACGAAAGTCACCGCGCCGGATCGGCCTTGTGAAGATCAGCTACTGCAAAATCGTAGTTTCGCCAACAACTACTTTTCCTGCGCCGCCTTGGCAAACGCCTGTTTCGCTGCAACGATGGTTTGCTGTACGTCTTGCTCGGTGTGAGCTGCGCTTAGGAAGGCGGCTTCGAATTGCGAGGGTGGGAGGTAGATTCCGTTTTCTAGCATTGTGCGGAAATAGCGTCCGAAGGCTTCGGTATCGCACTTGGCGGCGCTGGGCCAGTCGGTGACTGGGCCTTTGGTGAAGAACCAGGTGAACATCGAGCCGACGCGGTTGTGGCATAGGGCGACACCGGCGGCTTGGGCTGCGGCGGCTACTCCGGCGACTAACTCTCCGGCTAGCTGGTCGAGCTTCTTATAAATGTCTTTGTGTTCGCGCAAGTAACTTAATGTCGCGTAACCGGCGGCCATCGCCAGCGGATTTCCGGAGAGCGTTCCGGCCTGATAGACCGGGCCTAGCGGAGCGATCAGGTCCATGATTTCGTTGGGACCGCCGTACGCGCCCACGGGCAAGCCTCCGCCGATGATTTTGCCGAGGGTGGTCAGATCGGGCTGGATGGCGTAGAGTTCCTGCGCTCCGCCGTAAGCGAGACGGAATCCGGTCATGACCTCGTCGAAAATCAGCAGCGACTGGTTGCGCTGGGTGATGGCACGCAGAGCTTCGAGGTATCCGCTGGCGGGAGCGACGCATCCCATGTTGCCGACGACCGGCTCGACGATGACGCAGGCAATCTGGCCCTTGAATTTTTCGAAGGCTTGCTCGATTGCGCCGACGTCGTTGTAGGGGAGCGCGAGCGTGAACTGGATGAATTCTTCGGGAACGCCCGCCGAACCGGGAATGCCGAGCGTGGCCACTCCGGAACCGGCTTTGACCAGGAGCGCGTCGGCGTGTCCGTGATAGCAGCCCTCGAATTTCACAATGTATTTGCGCTTGGTATAGGCGCGGGCCAGGCGGATGGCCGACATGGTCGCTTCGGTGCCGGAACTGACGAAGCGGACTTTCTGCATGTGGGGAAAGGCGGCGATGACCAGCTCGGCGAGGTCGGCTTCGGCGGGAGTGGAGGCTCCGAAGCTGGTGCCACGGCGCGCGGCGGCGATCACGGCCTCGATGACGGCGGGCGCGGCGTGGCCGAGAATGAGCGGACCCCAGGAGCCAATGTAATCCACGTACTCGTTGCCGTCGGCATCCCAAACATGCGAGCCCTGGCCGCGCACGATGTAGAGCGGGTCGCCTCCGACGGCGCGGAAGGCGCGAACGGGGGAGTTCACGCCTCCGGGGATGAGTTGCTCGGCGCGTTTTTGCAGTTTGCGGGATTGTTCGGTATTGCGGGCCATGATTCCTCCACGATGTTTCTAAACAACGATAGATCCTCGGCGGCTAAAGCCGCATTCAAAACAATGCGTTTACCGCAGCGCTGAAGCGCTGCGCCACCCAAAATCAAGTGCGGCATCAATTTTCCGCAAGTTTTGTAGCCGTGCCATTTCAAATCTATCCGCGAGTTAACTCAATCAGAATATAACAGCGGCGGCGCGGTGGCCGGGAGTGTAGTCGATGGCGCATGCTTGCGACCCCGGGCACAAGGAATTCAGGAGTCGAGTTAGGGAGGCTCTGATTATGTACATACGAAAAACTTAAACCACAGAGTACCCTTCGACTTCGCTCAGGGCAGGCTCCGGGGTGCACAGAGGAACCCAGGGGTTTAATCAGAGATTCTTTAGTTCCCGTCGAATTTGCTTCACCAAATGTGGTAATAGCCTTCGCGGCAGCCGAGTTCGACTTTAATGCCGAACAACTGGCTCAAGCGTTCGGCTTGCAGAACTTCTTCTTTGTGTCCGTCAGCCACGATCCGGCCGTTCGACATGAGCACGACGCGTTCGATCTCGGGAACGATGTCGGGGAGTTCATGAGTGACGAGGATGATTCCAATTCCCGAGCGGGCGAGGGAGCGCATGGTTTCGCGCAAGGCGTGCTGCGCTGCGATGTCCAATGAATTGCAGGGTTCGTCGAAGAGCAGCGCGGGCGGATTGTGGACGAGCGCGCGGGCGATCAAAACGCGCTTGGCTTCGCCGGAGGACATCTGTTCTACGGGGCGTTTCGCCAGGTGTGAAACGCCGAGCTGGGCCAATGCGGACTCGGCCAGTTTGCGGCGCTTGGGATCGACGGTGTGATTGGGAAAGATGCGCGTGCTGCTAAAGAAGCCGGAGAGCACAACGTCGAGGCCGCTGGCATCGCCGGTGCAGGAAGACATCAGGTCGTTGGAGACGATGCCCAGCAGAGAGCGGAGTTCAAACACGTTCCAATTTGTTTGACCGAAAATGGCCATGCTCGACCCGGCGCGGGCCATGGGATAACACTCGCGGGTGATGGTTTTGATCAGGGTGGATTTGCCGCAGCCGTTCGGCCCGAGCACGGCTACGTGTTCGTGCGCATGAACGCGGAGGCTGAAGTCGTCAAGGACGATTTTTCTTTGGCCGTTCGTGTCTCCGCGCAGCACGCGGATGTTTTGGAGATCGAGTAAAGGGGGCTGGTTTTTCACGTTGGCGAATGTTTCCTAAATACAGTATCGCAAGGATTCTCTTTGCTATGTGGTCTGACAAGGAGCAATCGAGTTCATCGGGTATTTTCATCAGACATTTACGAAATTGAAATATTGCTGCAATCTCGCGCGGCTATCGTGAGCACAGTCGCCCTTCTAACCGGGAGGGTTTAATAGGACGGCCTTGGGGGGCTCCGGGCTGTCCTTTTTAATTTCTGGGCAGTTCTCAGATCTCAACAAAGTGCAAAACCTTTACCACAGGGGGCACAGGGGGACACAGGGGAATGCTAACGTCCTCTTGATTGCTCGGATCTTTACTTAACTCAGCTTCACCTTCTTAATTCAACTTCACCTTAACTATTGCGAGTGATTCCTGCTTCTTGCTTTTGCGTGGTTTGGATTGCCCAAGCCATGCGGGGAGTGTTGTGGGCGATTCCTAGGCGGCCTTGAGCGTCGAGCAGAATGATTCCACCGTGGCCGTTGAGGCGCTGTTTGAGATAATTCATCGCTTCCGTGGCGACGCGCTCGGGCGTGCTGCCGGATTGAACGCGGTCGGCCGCCCACTTCGCGAGAACGAGCTTCATGATGGGTTCGCCCCATCCGGTGGTGGACGCGGCGGCGCTGAGATTGTCGGCATAGCATCCACAGCCGATCAGCGAAGAGTCGCCGAGGCGGCCGGGAGCTTTGTTGAGCGTTCCTCCGGTGGAGGTGGAAGCCGCGATGTTGCCCGCGCGGTCGAGGGCGACGGCCCCGACAGTATCGTGTGAAAGCAGGTCGTGAGAAAGCGGGTCGTGCGAAGTTCCGGGCGCGAAGAGATCGTTGCCGTCTTTGGACGTGGAAGTCTGCGCCTGATATTCGCGCAGGCGCTCGACCTCCCTGGGTATGATGAGATCTTCGTTGCGGCAGAGAGCGATGCCGTGCTCGGCAGCGAAGCGCTCGGCGCCTTCGGCTACGAAATAAACATGCGGGCTGTCGCTGAGAATTTTGCGGGCGGCGCGGACCGGATTGCGCAGGCGCTCGACTCCGCCGACTCCGCCGCCGCGCAGGGTCGCGCCATCCATGATGAAAGCGTCGAGTTGGACTTTCCCGTCGCGGTTCAGAAAACTGCCGCGGCCAGCGTCGAAAGTTTCGTCGTCTTCGAGAACGACGACGGCCTCTTCGACCGCGTCGAGCGCGGAACCGCCGCGTTCGAGGGCGCGCCATCCGGCAGCGGCGGCGTTGCGCACTCCGTTGAGGTGCGCTTCGACCATGTCGTCGGGAATGGCCCAGGCTCCGCCGTGAATTACTAGAACGGGGTTGGTTGGCACTTGCAGTCCTTCAGTCTTTTTTCGGGTGTTGCGGGGATTAGTTTAGCAGGCTGCGGGAAAGAGTGATTCGTATCAGGGTATCGCCCTCTGGAAGCGCCTTTAGCTAAAGCGATACACTGATACAAATCACGCGGCGCGCGCGGTTGTATCCATTTCCGTGGTTCGCTGCCAGGTGTAGAGGATGCGGTGGATTACGGTAATGGTCGAGAGCACGCCGATGACCCAGAGTACGGGGGCCATGCGGTTGAAGAGGGCTCCGATGATGAGCAGGACCAGGCGCTCGGGGCGCTCCATGAAGCCGACCTTGCACAGTCCGATGAGCGACTCGGCGCGAGCGCGGGCGTAGCTCACCATGATGGCGCTGATCATGGTTAGTGCGGTTAGTACGACATAGAAGAAGCGGTTACCGCGCGAGTAGAAAACCAGCAAGCCGAAGAAGAGCGAGGCGTCGCTGTAGCGGTCGACGATGGAATCGAAAAAGCCTCCGAAGCGCGTGACTTTATTGGAGGCGCGGGCGACGCGGCCATCCGCCAGGTCAAAAAATCCCGATCCGATGATGACCAGGCCGGCGTAGAAAAACATGTGGCGCTGATTGACGCTATTGGCATATCCAAATAAAAACGCGGCGTAGGTGTTTACCACCAGGCCCATCACGGTGAGGGCGTTGGGATTGATGCGCGACAAAGCCAGCAGGCGCACGATGGCGTCGAGCAGGACGCCGCAGGCGCGTCCAAATCCACTGGTCCAACTCAGGTAACGACCGCTCATCGAGGGCTCCTCGTAATAGTGCCAATAGTAGTGCCGCTCATTCTCATTCCGCTTCCCGCTCCGGTTCCGGCAGGGCTTGCAGTTCTTCTTCCAGCTTGGCTTCGGCGAGATCGTGCATGGTGGAGAGCTTCAGGATTTCCATCTCGCGGCTGCCGCCGGGGGTGACCACCGTGGCGGTGTCGCCGACTTTTTTGTTCAGCAGGGCGCGCCCGATCGGAGAAGTGGTTGAGATTTTTCCGGCGGCCACGTCGGACTCTTCGCTCATCACGATCTTGTATTCCATTTCTTCATTTTTGGTGCCGTCGAAAATCGTCACGGTCGAGCCCAGGCCGACTTTGTCTTTGGGGATGTTATTCAGGTTGATCAGCGACAGGTCGGCTAGGCGCTTGCCCAGTTGGCGAACGCGGGCCTTCAGGTATTCCTGGCGCTGCTTGGCCATGTGATACTCGGCGTTTTCGCTGAGGTCGCCCATGGCGACGGCCTTCTTGATTTCTTTGGGAATGTCGAAGGCCAGTTCATGCTCGAGCAGGTTAAGCTCGTCGCGCAGCTTCTTTTTGATCAGTTCCGTCATCCAGCGGGTATTATAACCCGCAGGCACGGGACTCGCAGCCGGATTTGGCTGGAGTTGCCGCCATCTGGAATGACCTACACAAGTCCAACTCACAGAAGCAAAATGACTTAGTAGGGACTAGCAGAGCGAGAATTGGGCCAATGGCCATCTGGCCGCCGATCTGCGGTTTCTCCGTTGCCTAACGATTGCCTTTCGAACCGCGCTCGGCTAGACTGAATGTAGTTCTCCGCACCCTCGGGCGAGGGCCCCCGCATGAATGCAACTGGAGTTTTCCACATCGGCGACAAGGTCGTATACCCCAACCACGGCGTCGGAATTATTGAACAAATCAGCAGCCGGAACACAGGCGCAACGGTGGAAAAATTCTATCTGCTGAAAATCCCAGCCAGCAGTTTGAAGGTCATGGTGCCGTTCGCGAATGCCGGGAGCGTTGGGATGCGTCCGGTGGTGCGCAATGGCGAGGTGGAGAAGATTGTGGAGTATCTCGCTTCCGGCGAATGCATCAACGCGGCCGACTGGAAAGGCCGCTACAAAGAGAATTCCGATCGCATGCGCACCGGCTCGCTTTCCGATGTGGCTACTGTGCTGAAAAGCCTGCTCATACTGGGAGAGACCAAGTCGCTCTCCTATCGCGAGAAGAAAATGTTGGAGCGCGCCCGCTATCTGCTAGTGAGCGAAATCGCCATTTCGCGCAACTGCGCCGAGAGCGTGATTGAAGAAGCGCTGACCAAGGCGCTGACGAAATGCAATCTGCGGTTTCCGGAAATTAGCGAATTCGATTCGTAATTGCGCTTTTTACTAATAATCAATTCTTCAGTGGGTCATTTTTTATGGATCAGTGTGTCCTCTGGGGTGAGGAAGATCTTTACCACAGAGGACACAGGGGCGCACAGGGGAAAGCTTGTTTATTAGCGAGGCTGCGTTCGCGGGGTTGGTTTATCGGGGTTGGTGGGCTTCCATCCAGGATTGAAGAATTAAGATGGCGGCCATGCGGTCGACGGCTTGTCCGCGCTTTTTGATGGAGAGATCGGTTTCGCGCAATAGGCGGTTGGCTTCGGTCGAAGTCCAGCGTTCGTCCCAGAGATGGACGGTCAGGCCGAAGTGGGCGCGCAGATCGTCGGCGAAACGGCGCATCTTTTCCGATTGCGTTCCTTCGGCGCCGCTCAAGCGCAAGGGCAGGCCGACGACGATCTCCCGGACTTCGTATTTCGCCAGCACTTGCCGCAGGGCCTCAAGATCGCGGCGCTTGTTTTGGCGCTGGATCGTGTCCACTCCCTGCGCGGTAATGCCCAGCGGGTCGGAGACGGCGACTCCGATTCGTTTCGATCCGACATCGAGGGCCATGATGCGGCTGACGCCGGTGGGAGCGGGTGTATCCATCTCATGATTGTAGATGCAATGGCTGTTTAGGTCTTAGGTGGTTGAATTGGAAGGTTTTTCTGAAACCTGATACCTTGCATCTGCTTTCCTGAAACCTGGGTTGCTGAATCGTTGCCTGCTCCTGTAAAATCTAATGTTTGAATCGAGGATTAGGAACCGACATGAAAGCAGCCATTCATCCCAACTACAGTGAGATCCGCGTGCATTGCGCGTGCGGCAACGCCTTCACCACCCGCTCCACCCACAAGGGCGACATCGGCGTGGAAATCTGCTCCGCCTGCCATCCCTTCTTTACCGGCAAGCAGAAGCTGATGGACACCGCCGGCCGCGTGGAGCGCTTCCGCCGCAAATACGCCAAAAGCGACGCCGCCAAGGCCGAAGCCGCGAAGAAGTAATTTTTTTTGCCCGTTGTTGGAAATCAAGCCCTCGCTGCGGCGAGGGCTTTTGCTTGAGGTTCCCGACTAACTGTTAGGCACGGTAACGCCCTGTTCTCGGGAGTGAGCCCACAAGCCGACAAGAATTCCTACGACAATTGCAATGACCCCAACAGCTAACATCTTGCTCACGACAGTCCACATCCACGGCTCGTAAAAGTTGCTCGACAGAGGCGGGAGATCTCGGAATTCCGATTTGAGGATGGCATCAACAAAACGCGGGAAAGCCTCCGTAATGGGGTATATCGGAATCAAGATGGCTGAGACAATCTCGTGAATTCCTCCGTATATCAGACCCGCAGCAATAACGGCGACCGCGTATTCCTTGACGTAGATCCTTACAACTCGCAGCATTGGCGGCTTAGTCATGGAGTTCCACTCTGATCTTGGGACGGTCCACCCTCGCCGCCTACGAGGGGTACTGGTGGTGGATCTGCAGGATAAAGCCATCTCGCCAAACCGTAGGCCGCCAGCAGATAGAGCGCAATGGTCAGGGCTGAATAGACCAGATCGCCCCAAGGATATGGCGAGTGTGACGACCCAAAAACAGATCGCTTGCTTTGATCAATCACCACCCAGGAGAGAGCCCGGGCGGCAGAAGTCACCAGCGTGGCAACAGCGTTGCAGGCTATCAGAGCTACGAGAATTGACCCGATATACTTCGTTAGCAGGATCTCGCGGAGTTTCTGGATCATGGCAGCCTCAATTCGTCTGCATTGTTACATATCCAGGCAAGTCTTCGAAAGGCCGTAGAATAGAGGTGTGCAGAAGTTCTGGGACAATTCGAACGCAGCGGCGACGCGGACGGGCGAGTCGCCCGTCCCCACACTTGTCGTCCCAACACTTGCTGTCCCAACACTTGCTGTCCCAACACTTGCTGTCCCAACACTTGCTGTCCCCGCACCGGCGCGGGGGTTTCCCGCGTCTGTAAAGATTGGGAATGTTGAGATCGCTCCCGCCACCGTGCTCGCTCCTATGTCCGGAGTGACTGACACGGTCTTTCGCCGCTTTATCAAGCGACTGGGTGGATGCGGGCTGATCATGACCGAGTTTACTTCGGCTGACGGAGTGCTGCGCAACGAGCGCGCCCGCGGACGCTATCTGCATTTTTATGAAGACGAGCATCCCGTCTCGGCCCAGCTTTTTGGCAGCAGCCCGAGCGTGCTGGCCGATGCGGCGCGGCTAGTGGAAGACCTCGGCTTCGACCTGGTCGATTTGAACCTCGGCTGCCCCGCCAAAAAAGTCGTGAAGTGCAACGGTGGATCGGGACTGCTGCGCGATCTGCCGCTGATACGGCAAATTTTCGAAGCGGTGCGGGGTGCTGTGAAGATTCCCTTCACCGTAAAATTTCGCGCGGGATGGAACGACGACGAAATTGTCTGCGTTGAGCTGGCGCGGCTGGCCGAAAGTTGCGGACTGGGAGCGGTCGCGCTCCACGCCCGCACACGCGAGCAAGGTTACAGCGGAAACGCGCGCTGGGAATGGATCGCCTCGGTCAAGCAGGCGGTCAAGATTCCCGTGATTGGAAATGGCGATATACGTTCGCCCGAAGACGCCTGCGCTATGGTGGCGCAAACCGGCTGCGACGCGGTGATGATTGGACGCATGGCTCCGGCGAATCCGTGGATTTTCCGTCAGATCGAGCAATACGTGAACCGAGCTGCGCTCGGCTTGGACCCTTCGGCTTCGCTCAGGGCAGGCTCGGCAGAGCCCCGTCCCCACACGGGCTCGGTCTACGACGAACCCAGTGAAGCCGACCGCTACCAGATGATCCGCACCTACTTTCAAATGTTGCTGGAAGAAGGAATGCCGGGAGCCGAAGGCAAGATGAAGCAGTTCGCGTCGTGGTTCACACACGGCGTGCCGGGAGGATCGGCGCTGAGAAAGGCGATCTTCGAGGCGAAAAACGGCGCGGAAATCCTGGGGCGGGTGGAAGAGTTCTTCGAAACAAAGACCACCTAGGGACAGCCGAGGGCGGCTGTCCCTACGCGTTCACTTCAACTCTCGATTCCAAAAATCTTCCATCATGTGGTGCAACTGGGTGCGCGCTTCCACGCCCGCTATGCCGTGCGTTTTGTCTGGATACACCATCAGGCGAAACTGCTTGCCCGCTTTGATCAGCGCGTCGGTCATTTGGATCGTATTCTGGAAGTGCACATTGTCGTCGCTCGTGCCATGCACCAGCAGCAACGATCCGTGTAAATCGGCGGCGGCACTGACCATGGAATCGTCGTAGGCTTTTGTGTTGTCCTTTGGCAGACCCAGCCAGCGCTCGGTGTAAATCGAATCGTAGTCGCGCCAATTCGTTACTGGAGCCACCGAAATCCCCGCCTTGAAGCGGTCGGAGTGGGTCATGGCATAGAGCGTCATCGAACCGCCGTTCGACCATCCCCAGATGCCGGTGCGCGTGCGGTCGAGTTGTGGAAACCGCGCATATAACTGGTCAAGTGCCGTGAGCTGGTCTTTCAATTCGACTCCGCCGAATTGTTTACGGATTGCGGCCGAGAATTGCTTGCCACGATTCGGCGTTCCGCGATTGTCGACCACGAAAACCGCGAAACCTTCCTGCGCCAGCATCTGGTGGAACAGCGCAGTGGTCCCACCCCATGCATCCACCACGGTCTGCGAGAACGGGCCGCCGTAGATATATACGATGAGCGGGACCTTCTGGCTTGCATCTGTATTACGCGGCAGAATTAACTGGCCATACAACACCGTGCCATCGTCGGCTTTGAATTCCAGTGGCTGCGGCGCAATCAAGTTGTAATCGGCTACGCTGCGGGCTTCCCAAATTTTTTGGCACGCGCCACCCACCGCGCATAACGAAATACGCGGCGGCGTCATGGTTGCGGAATGCGTTTCCACAAAATGCTTGCCGTCATCGGA
>Ga0265330_10001972_pt1 | contig 11392 bp, 10 predicted proteins | sample 41919metaG_FD_202083 | JGI IMG/M metagenome (GOLD analysis project Ga0265330, IMG submission 202083) | Rhizosphere microbial communities from Carex aquatilis grown in University of Washington, Seatle, WA, United States - 4-19-19 metaG | ecosystem: Host-associated > Plants > Roots > Rhizosphere... | reverse complement strand
AAAAGGAATTCTTTTTCTTTCAATCTCTCCTTTTTGATAACTTCCATTCCGACTAACTCATCGCCCTTCTTCAGCTTAATTCCTCTTATGCCTGAAGCCGGCCTGCCCATCGCTCTGACGTCTCCTTCGGCGAAACGGATTGATTGTCCATTCTTAGTCGCCAAAATAACCTCATCTCCTTCGGCAATCTTTTTAACGTTACACAAAGCATCGTCCGGTTTCAATTTAATGGCAATCAATCCTCCCTTCCTTACATTCTCGAAGTCTTTCAAAGGAGTTTTTTTGATGACTCCGTTCTTGGTAACCATCATCAAATACTTGATTTTCTCTTCCTTGTCCTTTTTGTCCAGATTCAAAACTGAAAGAACCTTGTCCGAAGTCGAAATCTCAAGGAAGTTCGTCAATCCTCTTCCCCTGTTCGCTCTCTGTCCTTCGGGAACTTCATATACCTTAGTCTGGAAGACTTTTCCCGAATCGGTAAAGAAGAACAATGAATCGTGAGTCTTGGCCGAGAAGAAGTGGCAGACTTCATCGTCTTCCATGGTTTTCATTCCGAGCATTCCCTGTCCTCCCCTGTTCTGCTTCTTGTATTCGGAAGGATTGATTCTCTTGATGTATCCGCCGGAAGTTAAGGTAACGATAGTTTCTTCCAAGGGAACCAAATCTTCTTCGGAAATGCTCTCCGGGCTGTGCGCCATAATCTGCGTTCTTCTCTCGTCTCCATAGACCGCCATCTCATTCTCAATTTCGGCCTTCATTACTTTCTTCTGTTCGGCCTTGCTTTCTATAATCTTCGTATATTCCTTTATCTTCTTCAATATTTCGGCCAATTCATCTTCAATCTTCTGCTTTTCCAATTTGGCCAATTGATGCAGTCTGATTTCAACCACCGCTTCAGCCTGAATCATGGTTAGTTTGAATTCTTTAACCAAATTCTGTTTGGCTTCTTCTTTGTCCTTTGATTTTCTGATTACTTTAATAACAGCATCGACATGGTCTAGGGCAATTGAAATACCTTCCAATATGTGCGCTCTTTCCTTGGCTTTTTTCAAATAGAACTTGGTTCTATTGATAATAACCTCCTGCTTGTGATTCAAGTATAATTCCAAAACGTCTTTCAAGCTCAAAACCCTGGGTTCGATTCCGTTGACCAAAGCAAGCATGTTCAAATGATACATTTTCTGGACATCGGTGTATTTGTATAGAATATTCAATATTTTCTTCGGAGCGACTCCCTTTTGCAAGTCAATCGCTATTCTCATTCCCTCTTTGTCCGACTCGTCTCTCAAGTCTTTGACTCCTTCCAATCTTTTATCGCGAACCAAATTGGCCATCTGAATGATCAAAGACGATTTGTCCACCTGATAAGGAATTTCTGTAACCACCAATTGGTAGCCTTTTTCTTTTTCAACAACTTCAACTTTTCCGCGGGTCAAGAATGAACCTTTTCCCTGGGAATAGGCCGATAGAATATCTTTCTTGTTGTATATTATTCCAGCGGTCGGAAAATCAGGTCCTTTGATAAACTGGAATAAGTCTTCCGTTTCTGCTTTCGGATTATCAATTAAATGTATCAAAGCTCCGCAAACCTCCCTCAAGTTGTGAGGAGGAATGTTTGTAGCCATACCGACGGCAATACCTGTCGAACCGTTTAGCAACAGATTCGGCAAGGGAGACGGCAAAACGGCCGGTTCCTTTCTGGTAGCATCATAGTTGTCAGTCCAGTTAACTGTTTCGCTATCAATATCCTGCAATAGTTCTTCTCCTATTTTAGATAATTTACATTCCGTATACCTTTGAGCAGCTGGCGGGTCTCCTTCAATTGAGCCGAAGTTTCCCTGTCCCCTTACTAACGGATATCGAAGAGAAAAATCCTGAGCCATTCTCACAAGAGCTCCGTAAACGGAACTGTCTCCGTGCGGATGATATTTTCCTAATACTTCTCCAGTAACCGCAGCTGATTTTCTGAATTTGGCATCGCTTCTAACACCCATGTCGTACATGGCATACAAAATTCTCCTCTGTACAGGCTTCAAACCGTCCCTTACGTCTGGAAGGGCTCTTGAGACTATAACCGACATGGCATAGTCGATGTAGCTTTCTTTCATCTCGGAAGATATCTCTCTTTCTTCAACGCTTCCGATGACTTGCAATTCTTTTTCTTCTTTTTTTGCCATTTTACTTTTCTTCTAATATAACTATTTCCGCTTTTTCACCGACGGAAATATTTTTCTTTTGTATGCTTAATTTATCCTGAGAGACAACGTCCTTTTCTCCCATCGCTTTAAGGAAGGGAGCAAGTCCTTTCTCCTTCTTCTTGCTATCATAGCACATCGGAATGACTATTGCAGGCTCGATTCTAGAAACAATCTTTGCCGCTTCTGCATAACTAATAGTCTTATCTCCGTCAACCGGAACAATTAAAATGTCCACATTGCCCATTTCCTTCAACTGCTCCTCGCTTATATCTCCTTCTCCGAAATAGCCGAAATGAGCCACTCTGACATCTTCGGCTTCAATGATGTAAATAATGTTTTTTGATTTCTTGTCCGGCTGCAATGACTCTATCCCCTGGATAAAGACTCCTTTTCTTTCATATTCACCGCACGAAGCAATAACGAACTGTCCGTCCGTTTCAAATCCGCCCTTTTCGGGATGAGTTTCAAGTATGATATCGGCCTTGGCTGATTTCCTGCCCTCAGGGTCGATAATGGTTAAAACATTGTCTTTGTCTTTGGAAATGCTCGCTATTTCGAAACAAGAATCTCCGTACCAAGTTATTTTCATACTTATTAAATAATGTTAATGGAGCGGGCGAGCAGAATCGAACTGCCGTCTCGACCTTGGCAAGGTCGCATAATAGCCACTATACGACGCCCGCAATCTATTTTTAATACTTTCTTGTGCCGAGGTCCGGAATCGAACCGGAATCTAATGTTTTTCAGACATTCGCCGTGACCGACTTGGCTACCTCGGCGTCTGGTGGGCGATAGAGGACTCGAACCTCTAACCCCTTCGGTGTAAACGAAGTGCTCTACCAATTGAGCTAATCGCCCTCGGGCAAATCTATGTGGGCGGGGCGGGACTTGAACCCGCACGGGAATAATCCCCTATGCACCTCAAGCATAGATGTCTGCCAATTTCATCACTCGCCCTATTTCGCCTTCTTTTCTTCTACTGTTTTCAATTTGGCCTTTCTTCCCTTGGCTGTTCTCAAATAGTACAGCTTGCTTCTTCTTGTCTTTCCGCTTCTTACAACTTCTATCTTCTCGATTGAAGGAGTGTGTATGGGGAAAATCTTCTCGACTCCGATTCCGTCAATTACTTTTCTCACTGTAATTGTAGCTGAAACTCCCTTTCCATGCTTTCTAGCTAAAACCTGACCCTCAAAAATCTGAATTCTTTCTTTAATCTTGGCTTCCTTGCCTTTGACTTTGCCTTTTTCGGCTGCCTTCTCTTTTATCTTCTGGTAGACTTTAACGATGTCTCCGACTTTAATCTCGGGCAAATCGCCTCTCAAGTTAGACTCAATAATACCCTTCTCTTCGACGGGTTCTTTCACTTCTGCAACTTCCGCTTCAACCGCAACAGTCTCGACTTCCGCAGCAATCTCTTCTTTTTGTGTTTCTTCTGCCATATGTTTACTTTATCTTAATTACACTGGTGGGCGTACCCTGACTCGAACAGGGGGCCTTTACGATGTCAACGTAACGCTCTAACCAACTGAGCTATACGCCCTTTTGTTGAGAAAGAGCTCTTTTCCATTCTATGGGATTTGGGGCTTTTAGTCAATAAAAACAAATTAACAGAAAAACGTTAAATTGTCTATATAAAAAAAGATGGTGATGGAACTGCATCACCCGATATAGATTGCCACGCTTTAGCGGCATTTAAGAATCGCATCGTTTAAGGCTTTCGTCTTTTCACGAGCTTTTTGAGGAAAATCTTCCCCACTGGAGGCGAAAATGATGCCACTGGAAGAATTGATAATCATTCCCATGCGCTGGCTATCTTTACCAGCCGCAACGGTCTTTTTCAGGTCTCCGCCCTGAGTGCCGATACCCGGGATTAGGATGGGCATATCGCCGATTATCTGCCGGACCTGATGAAGCTCTTCCGGAAAGGTCGCGCCAACAACCAAGGAACAATTGCCGTTCTCATTCCATTCATCGGCAACGTTCTGCGCAACGTGTTGATATAACGGCTTGCCGTTGACGACAAGGTCCTGGAATTCTCCAGACCCCGGATTGGAAGTTTTGCAAAGAGGTATAATTCCTCTGTCTTCCCTTTCCAGAAACAGTTTAAGTGCTTCCCTACCAAGATACGGATTTACTGTGACAGCATCGGCATTTAGTATGTCGAATGCCTCTATCACGTAACCATCATTGCTCTTGCTGATGTCGGTGCGTTTTCCGTCGAGAATCACGGGAACGTGCGGTGCGTAATCATTGATGATACATATTGTTTCCTGCAGAGCCTTGAATCCGTCCTCGTAGCTCGCATAAAATGCCATGTTGGGTTTATACGCACAGACGATATCGCAAGTCTCCTTAATTATAGCCTCGTTAAAGGCAACGACGGTGTCTTTCGCAGTAGCTCGTTTTGCCGACTTGGGAATTTTCTCAAGAACCGGATCGAGTCCGACGCAGACAAATTTACCGCGAACCCACTGGCTCCGCAGTTTATGGTAAAAGCTGTTCTCCATCCTCTCACCTCTGAGACTCGATTAGCTCATGCCAGTTCTGGTCACTTTCTTTGGGCTTTATTGCAACCGAACCGGCACGGCAAAGTTCGCATGAATCCGGATCCCAATCTTGAATTCTCACATCAACCACCGAAAGGATTTTAAAATCCCCGAATTCGGTTGAAACGACCTTCAGTCCCCCGCGGTTTATAATAACTGGGTCGTACTTGAATATGTCCGCCTCGGGACAGGTTTCCTTAACCGCTGAAACGGCTTCGGCAAATCCGGTTCCTCGCGTGCAGAAATCTTCGACAAGCAGAATTGAATCGCCGGGATTGATGTGGCTGACAAGCTTAATTTTGCCGCCCACTTTTTCCATCCTAGCGTGTTCAGCGCCGAGCAATTCGGCGAGTTCCAACCCGAGCTCGTTCGCTCCATTTGGAACGCCGGCCACATAGTCGGGCAGGACGTCTTCTTTAAGCTCAAAGATTCTCATGGCCATCTGTTCCGAAATAATCTTTCGGATGTTTTCGGCAGAGAGCAGTATGCGAGAGACGAAAAATCCGTCACTGTGCAACCCTGACTTCAGTAGAGCGTGCAAGCCTGGTTTTCCTCCTTTCAGCGCTTCGTGGTCGTAAGACCAGAAAGCTCCGAGAGCTTTGGCAATGTGCACAATCTCTTCTGCGGTCAAAAGACGATTCACATCTTCAGGTTTGAGGCTTAGAATCCTCTCCCTATCCATTCGTAGAATGTTCGTAGTTTTTCCCTCCTATTAATCTTTCAATCGCAACCTCGCGGCTGCCTGGCTACAAAGTACAATAAAACTAGCAAAAAAGCAAGGACCGAAAATCCTTGCCATATGTGCGCGTGGATGGACTCGAACCATCGAACCTACCGATTATAAGTCGGTCGCTCTAACCAACTGAGCTACACGCGCAAATTCACTATTCTTTTATATAACAATCGCCGACTGCTTTCAAGGCCATAAGCACCCTTTCACACAGCCTTGCATCCCCTACTCCGAGATTACATGTTCCGTGCCCAAAGCCTCCTTTGTGATTTATCTTGCTAGACAAACTCTCTTTAATGTACGGCCTGATGAATTGCTTTTTATCTACTTTCAACATTTCCGACCAAAAACTTATCTCCTTATCGATATCCATATCACTATAAAGATGCAATTGAACTTTCATTCTTTCTCTCGAAATTCCCAAAGACTTTTCGAGCCAGTAGATGAAAAACTTTATAACAGCCGGGTCTGTATTGGAAACCATGAGCTTGCCACTAAGAAAGCTTTTAGCTCCTTCTCCCCAATAAAGGAAAAGTCCGGCAAGGTATAGCTCCCTTTTGCCGATAGGAAATATCTTTGCCTTTTCTTCTTTGTAAAAAGCATCCAGTCTCGCTTCCCTCTTCTTCCTGACTGTCTCTCGATACCTTTCAATCTTCTGGTCGCTGTCCCTCAATTCTCTTATCCTTTTTTCCGAAAGTGGATAGTCTTTAAGCCAACTGCTCAAAGTACTCTTGCTTATGCCCAGAGCCTTTTTGATTTGACTGTAGCTCATTTCCCTCTTTCTCATTTCGAGGGCCTTCTGTTTGTCTTCTCTTCTCGCCATAATCGAACCTTTAAAATAATAGATTATAAACTATTCCTTAGGTTCATTTTATCATGAGCTATTTCCGAAGACAAGACTATTTCCCCATTAGCTCCTCAAATTCTTCCCTTTCTATCGTCTCTTTCTCAATCAAGGTCTTGGCAAGCTTAGCCAATAAATCCTTTTCTTTCCCAAGTATTCTTTCGGCTTCCTTCTCGCCCTCGCGTATTATCTTCTCCACTTCCCTGTCTATATCAACCGCCACGGCTTCCGAATAATTCTTGCTTTCGCTCTCGCTGTCCAAGAATATTTCTCTGTTTCTATCTCCATATATTATCGGCCCCAATGTGGACATTCCATATTTCTTAACCATGCTTCTGGCTAGTTGAGAAGCTTTATTCAAATCGTCCGAAGCTCCCGTGGTCATATCGCCGAATGTCAATTTCTCCGAACAGTATCCTCCGAGCAATACGGCTATTTCCGCATTGAATTCTTTCTTGGTTCGAAGCATCCTTTCTTCGTTCGGAACTTTCAAGGTGTATCCGGCAGCCATTCCTCTTGAAATAATCGAAATCTTCCTTACCGGCTCGGCAGCGGGAGTCTTGGCCGCAACCAAAGCGTGTCCGGCCTCGTGATATGCTGTAATCTCCTTTTCTTTACCTGTCATGATATGGCTTCTTCTCTCCGGTCCTAGCAATACCTTTTCAATCGATTCCAACAGGTCTTGCTGAACAACACTCTTGGCATTCTTTTTTGCTGCAAGTATGGCAGCTTCATTAAAGACGTTCTCCAAATCGGCTCCCGAGAATCCAGGAGTTCTTTCAGCTACTTCCCTTAATTTAATATTTTCTGCCAAAGGCTTTCCTCTTGAGTGTATCTGAAGTATCTCTTCCCTCTCCTTAATGTCTGGAAGGTTTATAACCACCTTTCTGTCAAACCTGCCCGGCCTTAACAAAGCAGGGTCCAAAACATCAGGCCTGTTAGTCGCAGCCAAAATGATTATCTTGTCGTTCTTTTCGAATCCGTCCATTTCAGCAAGCAACTGATTCAATGTCTGTTCCCTTTCTTCATGTCCTCCGGTTATGGCCGGACCTCTCGTTTTTCCAATACTGTCCAATTCATCAATGAAAATCAAACAAGGCTGCTGCTTCTTTGCAGCGGCGAATAAGCTTCGCACTCTACCCGAACCGACTCCGACGAACATTTCAACAAAAGATGAACCGGCAACCGAGAAGAATGGAACATTGCTCTCCCCTGCCACCGCTCTGGCCAATAATGTCTTACCCACTCCGGCAGGACCGACAAGTAAAACTCCTTTGGGAATCCTTGCTCCCATCTTCAAATACTTCTGAGGGTTTTTCAAAAAGTCTACAATTTCTTCCAGCTCCTGCTTCTCTTCTTTTAATCCGGCAACGTCTTTGAATGTAATCTTTTCCTTGGGATGGCCTTCCGCTCCGAACAAGGTCGCTTTAGCTTTGGTAAAGTCAAAACTCTGAGCCGCCCCTGCTTTGGCATTTCTGAAGAGCATGAAGAAAAATACACCCAATAGGACTAACGGGAAAAGAACCAACAGCAAAAAGTTTCCGACCCAGTCCCATGAAGTATTGGGCTGTTGAAACACAAACGATACATTCTTTATCTTATCCGTTGTCGCTCCGTAATTGAGAAGAGCCTGCCCCAGAGTATCTCCAGACTCCTTCGTGCTCTTAGCCGAAGTTCCGTCAAGGTATTTGACGGTGATATCGTTATTCAATATTGTGATATCTTTAACTTTTCCATTATTAACATCGGAAGCAAGCTGTGTAATGGAAATATTATTGACGGTCGCCTTGGGAGCATTATTTAACATTCCGAAAATGACTCCGAGGACCAAAAAAACCGCAATAACCAATAAGATATTCTTAAGGAGACCTTTGATAGGGCTCATATGGTTTTATTTTATTCTTAAAGACATCCAATGTCTTTGAGGCTGGAAGCTTAATACCTGGAACTCGTACTGCTTGTTCAATTCAAGCTTCTCTTTCATTTTGACTTCGGAACCGAATTCCGATATGTGGATCAATCCCTGTATTTTAGTGTCTGCTCCCTCTATTTTTTCATCAACTATCTGAATGAAAGCTCCATAGGGGTTGAATCTTACAACCAATCCTTTAATAACGTCGCCTGTTTTGTAGTTCAAGTTCTGCCAAGGGTCTTTCTTAAGGTTCTTCAAAGACAAAGATACTCTGCCCTGAGAAATATCGATAACCTGGGCTTTTACATCCTGTCCGACCTCAACCACCTGGGCCGGGTCTTCAATTAACTGCCAATCCAATTCTGAAATGTGAACCAATCCTTCCAAGGGAGCGTCTTCTGGTTTTGAATCGGGCAAGTTGAACTTAATGAAAGCTCCGAAATTAACAATTCCCGAAACCTTTCCTTCGACAACATCCCCCACCTTCAATGATTTAATAGCCTTCTGTAGGTTTTCGCTCTCCTTTGACTCTTCAGTCAAAATAACCTGGCCGTTCTTTTCATCAAAGTCCAAAATCTTAACTTTAATCTCCTGGCCGATGAAGCCCTGTAGTTTTCTTAATATCTTTGACTTATCCCCTTCCGGAACTCTTGGATAATTCTCGGGTGACAACTGAGATGTCGGCAAGAAAGCAGGAATGCCCGCAACTTCCGTTATCAATCCTCCCTTGTTCACCTTTGAAATCTTAACTCCGAATTCCAAGTTCTGGTCTTTCTTTTCTTTGATTGTCTGCCAGGCCAATTCCTTCTCAGCCTCTCTTAACGACAATTCCACAAAGCCGTCTTCATTTTCAGCCATGACGACTTTCACAGAGATAGTATCCCCCACCTTGATATTCTTTAGAACGTTCTTGGCGTTCTGGTATTCCGCACCATATATCAGGCCGGTTTTTCTCGGTCCGATGTCTAAATACATGGCAGAATTCTCTATTGCGAGAATCTTTCCGTCTACGATTTCCCCGCTTCGAGGAATCACGACGTTATCGGTTAGTTTTTGTAATGTTTCGTTTTGCATAGTATCCTTATATCATAAAGGATAAAGATTATCAAGCCATAGCTGTGGACATAAAAATATTACCCCCATAAAATCAAAAACCCACACCATATAGCTGATGCGGGGGCGACTGGCAGAGTCTTACTCTATGATTCTAAACTCTGCATCAATGATTTCTGGCTGATTGAGCTTTTTTCTCCTGCTTTCTATGATTTTCTGGAGGACTGGATCGAATCCCATTTGGGCTTGTATCCTGTCCGCCTCCTTCCTATCGTAGATTACGTCCTTCATGGTGATTCCTCAGCCATTGCTTGCAATGGACTGCCTATAATATAAAACATACCGATATTATTGTCAATATCGTCCCTGTGGACAACTCCTTTGACAAAAATGGTTAAATAGGTTAGGATATGCCTATTCCCGTTAGGCGGGATTTTAAATATGCTTAACAAGCAAAACTTCATAATTGTTTGTCTGGCGGCCATCGTTTTCTCTTTCTCGGCCCTGGTACTGACCATTGATGCCAAAGCGGATAATACTAACTTGGCTCAAAGTTATGTCCCAGAAAAGAGTTATTCCTTGGAGAATAACGCGTTAGCGCTATTTTCACAAAAGGAAGAAAAGAGCGGGGATGATGCTCAAAAGATATACAAGAAGATAAAGGTTATCGTTACAGCGTACTCTTCTACAACCTGGCAGACCGATGATACCCCCTTCATTACAGCTAACGGCTCAACAGTAAGGGATGGTATAGTAGCCAACAACATGTTACCGTTCGGAACAGCAATCACATTGCCCGAACTATACGGAAACAAGGTGTTTACGGTAGAAGACAGAATGCACTCAAGAAAAGGAGACTATCACGTCGACATATGGTTCCCTACCCTGGAACAGGCTCAGAAATTCGGGGTGAAGGAAACTTACATCGAAGTAATGGAGATATAAAGGCACACCGAGAAATCGGTGTGTTTTTATTTTAGAGCAAAAGTATTTAATCTTTCAACGTATTCATCTTTCGTTATGCCTCCACTGACAAATAAACTATTGAGGCCAGCGTAGTACTGTTCCTTGATTTGTGAAGCAGGAATGGACGCATTATATATGCGGACATTATCAATCATTCCTGAAAAATACAAGCTGGGAGTGGTATAAAAAGTGCCTATATAAAACTTAGGAGAGGTATCCCATGCTAAGGCTATGGAGGCCCGGTTTTCCTCTTTTCCGTTAACATAGAGGATTGTTGTATTATCGCTTTGGTGTGTTGCAACAATATGGTACCAAGTATTTACAACTGGCGTCCACGAAGTTGATAAATAAATTCCACCCGCAGTTACAGCAATTTTTTGAGTTACTCCCATTTGTAAACCAAAGCCATTCCCCCATACAGTGGTATTAGAAATAATCCCCTCCCAAGCGGGAAGGTTCTGGGCTTTGACCCAAACCTCTTCCGTAATCGTATTATTGAATAAGCTCGAATCACTTCCGCAATCAATATAATCGTCGGCTCCGTCGAATTTTAAACAATTTCCCGATATACAGCCCGTGGTTTGTAATTGAGGACAATGAGTTGAATCGCAAGCGCCGGCATAGCCATTTTGTTTTAGCGTGCCCGTATTAATTCCCTTCCACGAGTCGGGAGTTTGATTGTTGCCGGGACTGTTAATTTGATCAAGTTTCCATTCAGAAACTAAGTTCATCATCAAGGCGTTTCTTAAAGAGTTAGAAAAAACTTCTGCCTTGGCGATGCTGGCGCTGTTTGTTATCCCTCCCATAGATACGATAATAAGGCCGGAAAGAATTCCGATTATCGCTATAACCACCAAAAGCTCTATTAAAGTAAAAGCTATTTGTTTTTTGCTCATTAAGATAAATTATACTTTCAAAAAGAATGAAAGTAAATGTGTGCCTCGGGTGGGACTTGAACCCACAAGGGTGTTACCCGCAGCATTTTAAGTGCTGTATGTTTGCCAATTTCATCACCGAGGCATGTTATTTCTTGCGTCCACGATAGTTTGGTTTTAGGCTGTGACAATTGGGACAGAGCATCTGCAAATTCTCTAAACAATTATTATGCGAATCGCCATCAATATGATGAAGTTCTAATGGCAG
>Ga0265330_10001971_pt1 | contig 11395 bp, 10 predicted proteins | sample 41919metaG_FD_202083 | JGI IMG/M metagenome (GOLD analysis project Ga0265330, IMG submission 202083) | Rhizosphere microbial communities from Carex aquatilis grown in University of Washington, Seatle, WA, United States - 4-19-19 metaG | ecosystem: Host-associated > Plants > Roots > Rhizosphere... | reverse complement strand
TGGTAGCAAGGGTTCGATCCGTATCCATTCCGCATCACTCAGTTCGTGCCGGTGCATTCACAGACGAAGCCACCGGACGAGCCCTCGCGCAAATTCTTGGTCCCCGAATTTGGGGACAGGCCCTAGGGCACATGATGCGGGAGTGGAAATGGGAGGCCGGGCCGGCAGCACCATCAGAAGCGAAACCAGCGTAGGTGCTGGTGGCACCATTGGTCCGGGCGGAGCTGGTGGTGGGACTGGTGGAACCATTGGTTCCGGTGGCTCAAGCGGAATTGGTGGAGCTGATGGTGGCTCTGGAGCTGGCGGCACAGGTGGCCAAGGTCCCATGTGCGCGCTGTACCCTATGTGCAACCCAGGTGACCAGCAGGTGGGCATTCCATGCCCACCGGAGCGCGAGTGCTATACCTTGAGCGTGAATTGCAGTTCAGGCCAGTACAACTCGATTACGTGCGCACTGCCTCACGGCCTGCATTGTGATGATCCACTATTGTGCAATCCTGGCGACACAGAGACAACGTTTGGGGACCAGGGCTGGACAGGCTGTGCGGACCCACATTCGTGTTACCAACTCAATCTGTGCGCGTATTTCATTATGTGCAGATATGGGGCAGATGCCGGCGTGGATGCTCGTGCCTCAGACGCACGTGTGGATGCTGGCACTATGGATGCGGGTGTCGATGAGGGAGCCATACCCCATTGTGGTGACGGCATTCTCCAGACAAATTTTGGTGAGCAATGTGACATGGGGCCGCTGAACGGCCTCGGGCCAGATGGGGGCGGTTGTCCTTTCTGCAGCATCCATTGCACGATCCCTCTTTGTGAGCTGTGAAGCACCGGCGGAAGTCGAGGAGGAGCCTCACCCTGATGGGTGAACGTGCTGCTTACAGGTCTTCTGGCGACCAGAGGTGGAACCGCCGGTGCTGGCGTAGTACTTGGTCATCGCCCAGCGTGGTCACGAAACATCGGCCGCACTGGTGGCTCACGGTCAAGGAACTGGCGGGCACTTCTCTGCGTGACCACTCCTCGCGGCGGTTGAAGGACGCCGTCCCGTACCGCAAGGCCTACCATGCCGTTGCGACGCATGCGTTTGGGCGCAACTTGCGCGGCCACCTCTCGTAGTTGTCACACTATTGTCACAAAACCTGACAGTCATGTGCCATGCGTAACCGTGCCATCGAAAGCGCCGCACGGCCAGCCGCCGGAGCGCTTTCTCTCGTGACAGAAGCAAGGCCTGCCACTATTCTAGCGACATCAGGTTGTCAAAGCTGACGAATGGCCAATCGCAAACTCTTCGTTCTCGACACCAACGTTCCTCTCCACGACAGCAAGTGTATCTACCACTTCGAGGAGAATGACATCGTCATTCCCATCACGGTCATCGAGGAACTGGATAATTTTAAGAAGGGGAACGAATCGCTCAACTACCACGCGCGCGAGTTCTTGCGCGCCATCGATGCCCTGTCGTCGGAGCCGCTGTTTGAAACGGGCGTGAAGATCGGCGATGGCCTGGGGCGCTTGATGGTCAAGGTCGGGCAGGATTTTCATCCCGATCTCAAACTGGCCTTCGACACCCGCACCGCGGATCACGAGATCCTGAACATCGCCTACCGACTGGCGCGCAAACAGCCCAAGCGTCAGGTGATTCTGGTCAGCAAAGACGTGAATCTGCGCATGAAGGCCAAAGCCATTGGCCTCACCGCACAGGACTACCGCAGCGACAACGTCAAGGACATCTCCGCGCTGTACCATGGTGTGCGCCTGTACGAACACATCGGCGACCAAGTGATTGACCGCCTGTATGCCCCGCCGCACTCTGTGGCTATTGGCGAGCTGTCACTGGATCCTGCGCCCTTGCCCAACGAAGGCTTGATTCTGCGCAACGGCCGCAAGTCAGCGCTGGCGACCTTCGACAGCGAACGAAAACAGATCCGCCACGTCAACAAAGTGGGGGCGTATGGAATTGTGCCCCGCAATGCCGAACAGGCCTTTGCCCTGAACGCGCTTCTGAATCCCGATATCAGCCTGGTGACTATCTCGGGCAAGGCGGGCACGGGCAAGACATTGTTGGCTCTCGCGGCGGCATTGGAGTGCCGCAAGAGCTACCGCCAGGTCTTCATGGCGCGCCCGGTGGTGCCGCTTTCCAACAAGGACATCGGCTTTCTACCCGGGGATATCCAGTCCAAACTGGACCCCTACATGCAGCCGCTGTTCGACAATCTCGGGGTCATCCGCCACCAGTTCGGCGACAGCGATCCCAAGCACAAACGGATCGGTGAGCTGCTCGAAGAGGAAAAGCTGGTGATTGCGCCGCTGGCCTACATTCGCGGGCGCAGCCTGGTCGGGATCTACTTCATCGTGGACGAGGCGCAGAACCTGACCCCGCATGAAGTGAAAACCATCATCACCCGCGCGGGCGAGGGAACCAAGGTGGTATTGACCGGCGATATCTTCCAGATCGATCATCCTTACCTGAACACGCGGTCAAACGGCCTCAGCTATCTCATCGATCGCATGAAGGGCCAGAGCATCTACGCGCACATCAATCTGACTAAGGGCGAGCGTTCGGCTCTGGCGGACCTGGCCAGCAACCTGCTGTGACCGGATCAGCGGGTTGAAGGCGCTTTGGCCGGCAGAAGCGCCGTACGGGCCGCGGCCAACTCGGCCCGCTTGGCCTTGTCGACCACGGGGTACTTCAAATCGAGTGAGGCCATCACGTCGATAACCGCGCCGGCCACCACCGCGCGCGTGAACCATTTGTGGTCAGCGGGCACGACGTACCAAGGAGCCCAGGGTGTCGCCGTGGCGCGGATCATGTGTTCGTAGGCAACCATGTACTCGCGCCAGTGTTGGCGTTCGGCGATGTCGGCCGTAGAGAACTTCCAGTTCTTCTCCGGCGTGTCGAGCCGTTCGAGAAAGCGCCGTTTCTGCTCGGCGTGCGAAACGTGCAGGAAAAACTTGCAAATGGCGATGCCGTTACGGGCGAGATAGCGTTCAAAGGCGCAAATGTCCTCAAAGCGGTGCTCCCAGATCTTCTTGTCGACCACCTGGCGTGGCAGCTTCTGTTTCTCGAGAAGCTCGGGATGCACGCGCACGACGAGCGCCTCTTCATAGTAAGAGCGATTGAAGATCCCGATGCGACCCCGTTCCGGCAAATGCTTCTGACAGCGCCAGAGGTAGTCGTGGTCCAGTTCCTCGGCCGAGGGCGCCTTGAAGGAGGCCACCTGGCAGCCCTGTGGATTGATGCCGGACATGACGTGCTTGATGGCGCCGTCCTTGCCGGCGGCGTCCATGGCCTGGAAGATGAGCAGCACCGCCCAGGAATCCTGGGCATAAAGAATGTCCTGCAATTTGGCCAGGGCCTCGATGCCCATTGCAAGGGTCTCCTTGGCGCGGGCCTTATCCTCGGACTTGAACGGGCGAGTGTCCGACGGATCGATATCTTTGAGCCGGAAGTCCTTGCCTTCGCGGATGCAGTAGGGCTGGCAAAGACGTCGGGTTTCCTGGACGAGCTTCTTGAGTTTCATTGCGCCATTATACTCCTGTGTCGTTTGTGGTCTTGTCCGTCGGTGATTCTCGTTTCAGACTCGCAGCCCGTGAAACGGCGAAAACAGCAGAGCGGGCAGCCCACCACGCAGTTCTTGCGCGAACACGTGCATCGGCTGTTTGCCAACCTGCCAGGCGCCCAGGCTGGCAAAGAAGAGCCGATTCACCAGATCCGGGTCGCTTCGCGCCGACTGCGCGTGGCTCTGCCGGTGGCCGCGCAAAGACCGGCGGGGCGCCGCGTGCGGCGCTCGCTCAAGAGCCTGCGTGCGTTGACCCGGCTGGCTGGGCAAGGACGCGACCTTGATGTCAGCGTGGCGCTCTTTGATGCCGAAGTGCCGCGGGCCAAAGTCGCGCCCACGGTGGTGCGTCTCTTGCAAAGCCGGCTTGCGACTGCGCGCGACCATGCCCACGCGGCGCTTGCCAAGGCGCTCGCCGATTTCGATGCGACTCGACTGCACGAGGATCTCGACATCCTGGTTGCCCGCGGCGGGGCCGACTCGAGCGAGGCTGCTCTGCGCTTGGCCGAAGCCCGCCGGAGGCACGCCCGGGTGGCACTCGATGAACTGCGCGCGTTGGGCAGACACTTCGCTCCCATGGCCTTGCATGCCATTCGTCGGCGCTGTCGCTGGCTCCGCTATGCCGCCGAGTTGGATTGCGCTCTGTTTGGCGGTCGCGCTTCGGCCATACAGCGCTTCAAAGATCTGCAAGAGGTTCTGGGGAGGCTTCACGACGCCTTTGTGCTGGCTGAATGGATTGCTCGCGAAGCTGCCTCCTGGGAGGCGCAGAGCAAAGCCGCGCACGCAGCAGCGGCCCGGGTAGTGGCCGCGCATTTTCGCGATCGCGCACAGGCCTTGCACCGACGCTTTCTTCGGCTGAGTACCGCCGATTGGCTGGACAGTGCCTTGCGCCGCAATGCGTTCTTGTTGAAGCACGCGGCCTAGTTCGCGCAGCAACGCCACAGAAAGGTTGCTTTCCTGTCACGCGGTGAACACGCGAGAAGTCCTATTATTGCCTGTGGAAAGGGAGGTTCACATGGTGACATTCAAGCAGGATCAGCTAGACGGTGGTGTCGCTCGCAACCGTTCCCAGCGTGCGTTGGACGTTGAACACGAAACCGATATGCAAGATTTTGAACGGGACGAATTGCTGCGCACGCTGCGCCTGGAAGACTGGTTTGTTACGGCCGCGCCAGGCGTGCCCATCTGGTGCTACTAGCGCGAGGTTCCCTGCCATGTCTGGCAGCAAAGCGCAGGACGCCAGTTCGGATGGACGCCCAAGGCGTCTCATCGATCTGGGAGCGACCATTGGAAATCCGATTGGACGGACCCTCTTTCGCCTGATCAAGAAGCCCCTAGAACAGGCGTTTTCCCTCTCCGCCATCAACGACCTCTACACGCGGGCCTCGCTATCGTCCGCTGACCGCAACTACTTCGCCACAGCCCTTCGCGCCATCGGTGTGAACTATGACCTCACGCCCGAGGATCTGGCCAAAATCCCGCCCACCGGGCCGCTCATGGTGGTGGCCAACCATCCCTTCGGCGCTGTCGACGGACTGATCATGGGCGACATCCTGACCCAGGCCCGTCCCGACTTTCGCTTGCTCGCCAATCGCCTGCTCCACCGGATTCCAGAGTTGCGTCCATGGGTCCTGCCCGTGGACGTTCTAGGCAGCGACGATGCCACTTCGCGCAACACCTCGCAGCTTCGGCTGGCCCTCAAGTGGCTGGTCCAAGGTGGCGCGCTGGGCGTCTTTCCGGCCGGGACGGTTTCGCATCTACACTTGCGGCGGGGCTGCATCGCTGACCCGGCTTGGCACCGCACGGTGGCGGTCCTGGCCCGTCGAACTGGCGCCACGGCCATCACCATGTTCTTCGAGGGCCGCAACAGTCTGGCCTTCCAGCTTTCGGGCCTGGTCCATCCCCGGCTCCGAACCGCTCTCTTGCCTTCCGAGTTGCTCAAGCGCAGCCGCTCTCGGGTTTCCGTGCGCATTGGGCGCCCCATCCCACCGCACAAGATCGCACGATATCCCAACGATGTGACCTTGACCGAGTACCTGCGCTTCAAGACCTATATGCTGCAGTGGCGCGAGGGCGCAATTCGGCCCCGCTTCGCCCGCAGCGAACGGGAAACCCGCATGCAACCGGTGCGCGGACCGCAGCCATCCCGTTGTTTGCTCGACGAGGTCCGGGCCCTTCCGGCAACGGCGCGGTTGCTTGAACAAGGCGACTTTCAGGTGTTCATGGCGACCCGCCGGGACATTCCTTCTTCACTCATTGAGATTGGCCGCCTGCGAGAACAGGCATTTCGGGCTGCCCACGAAGGCACAGGCCAGCCCTTCGACCTCGACATTTTTGACCAGCACTACTCGCATCTGTTTTTGTGGAATGCCGTCCGACAAGAAATTGTGGGCAGTTATCGCATGGGCCGCGTCGACGACATTCTGCCGCCACAGGGGGCCGATGGTCTTTACACCAACACACTTTTCAAGTTCAAAGCTGGGTTTCTGGAACGTTTGGGACCCGCGCTGGAGTTGGGCCGCTCGTTCGTTCGGCCGGAATACCAAGGCCAGGCCGCACCGCTGTCGCTGCTGTGGCGGGGCATCGGCGAGTACCTGGTCCGCAACGCCGAGTGCAAGATTTTGTTTGGTCCGGTCAGCATCAGTCAGGCTTACGTGGGCCTGTCACGTCGCCTCATGGTGGAGTTTCTCTCTCGGCTGCGGGGCGACCATGAGCTGGCCTCGCTGGTCAAAGCGCGCAACCCGCCACGCGAACGACTGAACCGCCAGGAACGCGAGGCCTTGGCCGCCCTGGTGCGCGACACCGAGGATGTGTCGTCGTTGGTCTCCGACATCGAGAGCGATCGAAAAGGCCTTCCCATGCTGCTGCGGCACTACCTTCGTCTGGGCGCCTCCCTGCTCAGCTTCAACGTCGACGAAGGGTTCGGCCAGTGTATCGACGGCTTGATCATTGTCGACCTGCGCGCCACAGACCCACAACTTTTGCGCCGCTACATGGGCGACGCCGGGTACCGACACTACGCCAGCGTCGCAGTCCCGACGCCCGCAAGCAGTGTCGCCTGATGGCGCGTCAGCAATAGGCGTGTCACGCAGCCTGAGACGGCAGACCGCGCGAAATGGCGGCGACCGCGTCGCGCACGGTTACCAGGGATCGGGCGTCGACCATGCCCACAGGTGCGCCGAACTCCTCTTCGATTTCAAATAGCAATTCAGCAGCAGCGAGCGAGTCGATTCCCAAGTCGTCGCGCAGATTGCTCTCCCAGCGCACCTCCGTCATTGCGACGCCGCTATTGATCTTTTCGACAATGATGTGGGCAAGTCGGTCGCGGATTTCATCTGTGGTCATTGTGGCAACTCCTCTGATTTCTTGACGACCAGCACGGCGTTCTCTCCGCCGAAGGCAAAGGAATTCTTGATGGCCAATCGCACGGGTCGGCGGCGCGCCTGATTGGGCACGTAGTCCAGGTCGCAAGCCGGGTCGGGGTTGTGGTAATTGATGGTCGGCGGAATGATGTCATCACGCAGAGTGAGCAATGTAGACACCAGCTCCAACGCGCCGGAAGCGCCCATGGTGTGGCCGAGCATGGACTTGTTCGCGCTGACCACGAGGTGGGCGGCATGATCGCCAAAGGCCGCACGCAGCGCCCGCGTTTCGGTCTCGTCGTTCAGCCTGGTCGAAGTGCCATGGGCATTGACGTAGTCGATGTCTTCTGGCCGCAAGCCCGCGGAACGGAGCGCCCGTAGGATGGCCTCGCATTGGCCGGGGCCTTCTGGCGCGGTCAAGTGGCTGGCGTCGCTGCTGGCGCCATAGCCGACGATCTCGCCCCAGCAGCGGGCGCCGCGTTCCCGAGCATGCTCCCAATCTTCCAGAACCAGCATGCCGGCGCCCTCGGACATCACCAGGCCATCGCGGTCTTTGTCAAAGGGCCGACTGGCCTGCGCTGGCTCGGAGTGCTGCGAGAGCACGCGAAGCTGTGTCCAGCCGGCGAGCACGCTGCCACAGATGGGCGCGTCCGCGCCGCCCGCCAGGACGACCGCGTCTTCGCCATAGCGGATGCGGCGAAATGCCTCGCCGATGGCCACTGCGCCCGAGGCGCAGGCCGCTGCCACGGTGTGGTGACTACCGGCCAGTTTGAATTGAATCGACAGGTTGCTCGACAGGGAATTGAACATGTTGCGGGGAACTGACAGGGGATGCATCTTGCGCCAGCCGCGCATGTAGAAGGCGTCATACACATCCTGCAAGCCCTGCATCGCCCCAAAGGCCGAGCCAACCATCACCGAGATGGGTCGCCTTTGCTCAGCGAGGGCGCCAAGACCGGCTGACTCGAGGGCCAAGCCGCCCGCCAGCAGACCGATGTTGGTCGACAGGTCGTTGCGACGAATGAGTGTGGCAGGAAGAAACGGGTTGGTCGCGACATCGGCGACTTGCCCACCGAAGTGAATGGGGAAGTCAGATGTGTCGAGCCGGGTGATGGGCGCGATACAGGATTGGCCGGCCAGCAACGCCTGCCAGAAACTTTCCACATCGTGGCCAAACGGCGTCACCGCGCCAATTCCTGTCACTACAACGCGCCGCCGCTCGGGCCTGGCGCAGGCTGGGCCTGCTAATTCGTCGTAGCGGCTGCCTCCACCCGGCCCAGAACACGGCATTTGTGCGAGAGCCATGGTCGCAGCGTAGAACACCGGCGGCGGCCGATGGGTGACAGCTCAGGAACGAAGGCGCGAAGACAGTGCAACATTAGACTGCTTGCGCCACTGTGGATTCGCTTGCGAATAGTCGCGGTTGCGCCGCACGGGTTGGGGCCGTTGCATTCTTGTCACATTGGTCCGGCGACGCGCTGCTAGTTTCTGGCCCGAGGGTGACCCCATGACGCTCAATTCTAGAGTCCTTGTCCTTGGTATTCCTGTGGTCCTACTACTCGCCTGTGGCACTGAGTCCAGCACGCCGCTCGTCCTGCCGGATAGCGGGATGGCGGTGCCCACGGTCGATGCGGGAGACGCGCAGGCGCCGGGTGACGTTGCAGTGCAACCCAACACGGACGCCGGAACGCAGCCCGACGAAGGGGTCGACGGGCAAGCTGACGCGGATTCCGGAACGCAGCCAGAGGCGGGTTCGCCCACAGGTGTGCCGTGGACTTTGATCGCCTTGCCAGACACCCAGTACTACTCCTCCGCCTACCCGCAGATCTTCGACGCCCAGACGCAGTGGATCGTCGACAACAAGACAGAGCGCAACATTCTCTACGTGGTCCACGAAGGCGACATCGTCGACAACGACGTGGACGACCAATGGACCAATGCCTCGCACAGCCTGCACCTGCTCGACCTCAACGTGCCCTATGTCTTGGCTATGGGCAACCACGACTACCCGGGAGCTGGGGGCGCCTTCAGCCGCGACACCACCCTGTTCGACAAGTACTTCTCGCTGACCAGTCTGGACTGGCAGCCCACATTCAAGGGCACCTACGAGCCTGGAACTGCCAGCAACAGCTTCCATTCGTTTGAGGCCAACGGTCAGACGTGGCTTGTCGTGTCCTTGGAATTCGGCCCGCGTGACGCCGTCCTCGCCTGGGCAGACAGGGTGCTCAAGGCGAATCCCTCGGCGAACGCCATCGTGCTCACGCACGCCTATTTGTACTCGGACGGCACGCGATTCGATCACCTTACCCGGACCGATCAGGCCTTCAACCCCCACACCTATGGCGTGGAAGCGCTGGCCGGTGGCGTGAACGACGGCGAGGAAATCTGGCAGAAGCTGATCGTCAACAACGCGAACGTGCGGATTGTACTGTGTGGTCACGTCCACGCCGAAAGCCACCTGACCAGCACGCGCGACGCAGGCCCGCCGGTGCACCAAATCTTGGCGGACTACCAGGATGACGGGCAAGGCGGGGATGGCTACTTGCGCATCATGACCTTCCAGCCCAACGGCGCCATCAACGTCAGCAGCTACTCGCCGTATCTCAAACAGTACCACACCGACCCCGAGAACCTCTTCACGCTGTCGCTTTGATAAGGGTAGGAATCCTGCGCGCCGTCCGGTTCTGTCGGCTGGGCTTTCGAGCCCACACCGTCTTTGCTCTCTTGCTTCTCGTCTGCGCCTGCAAGAACGGCGCGGCCCCGCCTTCGCCCCCCCCGACCCGGGTCGAGCTGCCACCGCGCGAGGTGAGCAAGGATTCGACGCTGCTCTTTACTTACGTCGAACCGAGCGGCATGTTCGCCACGACCAACAAGGCCGAAAGCGTCCCCGAAATAGCCCGGCGAGTGGTGCGGGTCATGGGCCAGGCCAAAGGCGCGGCCCCAAGGCGGAACACTTCCGAGGTCGACGTCTTGGACCTGCGTGAGTTGCTTGCCAACGGCAAGACGCGGACGCGTGTGATGGCGCGCGAGGCGTTCGAGACCGGCGCGCTGGCACAGTTGCCGCCTGGCGATTCCTGCCCGCTGGCAGGTCCCCATCGCCCGGCATTGCCCGAGCAGCCCGAACGGGCGGCCCCCCCGGGCGAGCTGCCCATCGTGATCCTCTACGGCACGCCGTGGTGCGAGGCCTGCCAGGCAGCGCGCCGCTACCTGATTTCCAATCTCATTCCTTTCCTTTCCAAAGACATCGAGAATGACCCTTCCGCTGCTCGCGAGTTGCAAGAGAAAGCCTCGCGCTTCGGAATTTCCGCGGATCGGGTGCCCATCCTCGACGTACGCGGTCGCTTGCTGGTCGGATACGACCAGACGCGAATGGATGGATTTCTGGCCGACTGGTAGCAGGCACACTCTCAGGAAAAGTCGCTGCGACTCATCCGCGAGAAGTGGCGCACATCCTCGCCGGTCACGATGAAAATCACTCGCTCGGCCACATTCGCGGCGTGATCCCCGATCCTTTCGATGTACTTGGAAATGGCCTGAACGCGGGTGGCGCGAAATATGTTTTCCGGGCTTTCGCGCATGCGGCTCAGGATGTCGTTGAAGATTTGCGAGTAGTAGGCATCGACGACCTCGTCCTTGTCGATGACTCGGCCGGCACGGGCAACATCCTGGCTCCTCAGCGCCTCCAGCGCCTCCGTCAACATTTCGCGCGTCGTGACCATCATGCGCATCAGGTCCTCATAAGGGATCAGCGGTGGTTCGCGCCCTAGCTCCACCACCCGCCCCGCGATGCTGACGCCCAGATCGCCGATCCGCTCCAGATCGATGACCAGCTTTAGCGCCGAGGTCAGGAGCCGCAGGTCATCGGCCACCGGTTGCCGGCGCGCGAGGATCTCCAGACAGAGGTGGTCTATTTCCAATTCCATGGAGTCCGTCTCCTCGTCTCCGACGATGATCCGCTCGGCAAGTTCGCGGTCGCCCGCCAGCAGCGCCTTTCCGGCCGACTCCAGAACTCCGTCCACGTGTCGCCCCATCTCGGAGATCCGCTGCCGGACGGACTCAAGCTCCGCTTCAAACTCGTGGCTGGTATGCTGACGCAGGCTCATCCGAACCTCCCTGTGATGTATTCCTCGGTCTGTTGCTGTGCCGGCTTCGTGAACATCTTCTTGGTATCGCCGAACTCCACCATGTGGCCGAGATACATGAAGGCCGTGTAGTTCGAGACGCGCGCCGCTTGCTGCATGTTGTGAGTCACGATTGCGATGGTGTAGTCCTTCTTGAGCTCTGTGATGAGCTGTTCAATCTTCTGCGTCGAGATGGGATCCAGCGCGGAGGCCGGTTCGTCGAGCAGCAGGATGTCCGGCTTGACGGCCACGGCACGCGCAATGCACAGCCGCTGCTGCTGTCCGCCCGACAGAGCCGTTCCATCTTGGCGTAGCTTGTCCTTGACCTCGTCCCAGAGGGCAGCTTTTTCCA
>Ga0265330_10001970_pt1 | contig 11399 bp, 9 predicted proteins | sample 41919metaG_FD_202083 | JGI IMG/M metagenome (GOLD analysis project Ga0265330, IMG submission 202083) | Rhizosphere microbial communities from Carex aquatilis grown in University of Washington, Seatle, WA, United States - 4-19-19 metaG | ecosystem: Host-associated > Plants > Roots > Rhizosphere >... | reverse complement strand
GCTGCGGGAGAGCCAGCATAAGCTTGCCGAAGCCATGGACCTCGCGCACTTGGTAAACTGGGAGTATGATATCACTACGGGTTGTTTCACGTTCGATGACCGGTTCTATGCCCTGTACGGCACAACTGCGGAGCGTGAAGGCGGCGTCCTTATGACCGCTGAAACGTACGCCCGGGAGTTTGTTTACCCGGAAGATCGGGGCATGGTTGCTGATGAGGTAGAAAAAGCACTACAAACAACCGACCCCCGCTATGTATCAGACGTGGAACACCGGATAATCCGCCGGGACGGCGACGTCCGGCATATTGTCGTGCGTATCCGGATCACGAAGGATGCAGAAGGCCGGACAATCAAGACCCACGGAGTGAACCAGGACATTACCGAACGCAAGAAATCTGAAGAAGCACTCCGTCTGGCAAACCGCCAGCTTACGCTGCTCAACGGCATCACCCGGCACGACATCATCAATAAGATTACGGTATTTCTCGGGTATCTTAAAATTGCAGAGAAAAAATGCAAAGATCCCGCGCTGACTGAGTATCTGGCGAAGATGAGAACCACCGCTGCCGCGATCAAATCCCAGATCGAATTCACCCGGATTTACCAGGATCTTGGTACTCATGAACCCCAGTGGCTGGAACTCGACGTGGTCATGCCCCGCTCGCTTGTCCCGGCACCGGTTGCCCTGATCGCAGATATCCGGGGCATTTCGGTACGTGCCGACCCGATGCTTGAGAAAGTATTTTCCAACCTTCTTGAAAATTCAATCCGCCACGGGGAACATGTTACGGAAATCCGGGTGTCTTCCCACCGGTCAGGAGGAAACCTGGTCCTAGTATGGGAAGACAACGGGATTGGCATCGCGACGGGCGAGAAAGAGCAGATCTTCGAACGGGGATTCGGGAAAAATACCGGTCTCGGGATGTTCATTGCCCGGGAGATTCTCTCCCTTACCGGTATCACGATAACGGAAACCGGGGTGCCTTGCAAGGGAGCACGGTTCGAGATCACAGTACCGGAAGGAGCGTACCGGATTACCGGGGAACAATAATCGTAACGGATATGCCGGAACCGGCGGAAAAACAAATCGTTACACCGATTGCAAAGTCGCAGGCTTCGTAACGGAAACGCGTATATTCTTTTGATTCATTCTTTTAGAGAAATATTTCTTCGCAGATATTTCCCAAATTCTTTAGTGAGGAGGATTGGCGAATGAGAGGAAAAAAGCCAAACGTTACCATAGGCAGGGCAAAAAAATTCGCAGAGCGGCAGGGGTACCGCTGGGTTTCCAACCCGGATGCGGAAATGCCGTTCGATGCGCTGGTGTACCGGGGGAATGATATGATCGTTGTCCGCATCCGGACAAGCCGCAATGCCCCTGGCGATTACGATCTCTTCGAGGAATTTTTCAAAGAAGAGTTCAAAATCCTTCAAGCGCTACCGTTCCCGTCATATCTGGCTCGCGAGGTATGGGTGCGGTACTCATGGAGCCGGAATTTCCATCGCTTCCGGATCATCCATGACAAGTTCGTGGAAACCTCCATGATCGACCGCGAGAAGCCAGTCTTCGAAATGGGGAAGGCGTTTGCCGGCGCTCCGTCGGATATTCTCGTCGCTCCGGGACATGAAGTCAAATAAGCCCTATACGGGCTCCATTTGGCAAAAAGAGAGATCCCGGATCGCGGGTGAGATCCGGGGTGTCAACATCCGGAATTATTCCTGCAAATTTTCCGTATTTTTTGAAAATATCCATTTTAATCAGAATTCGACCTGCGAATTTAGCGGGCTTACAGCAGTCCCCTTTTTTGGGGCATATTTCAGGTCATTTTCAGAAAGATCCCGCACCGGAGGGCCATAGCGGCCGTTTTTTCTCCGACGGTGATTTTACGACTGTGATAATGAGTCTACGAAGGCAATCTCCTCCGGTGTCAACCGGTAGAGCTCATGCACCAGCGCATCGATTTGCCGGTTCGTCCGCTCAATTTTTATCCGGAACAATTCCCGTTTTGTTTCATCCGGCTCGCGGACCAGCTGCTCATGGTAGGCCAGCATTTTCCGGGCAAGCAACTCGATCCGGGAATGCCGGGCGATCTCTTCGGGCCGGTCAAAATCCGGCGTGTGAATGTAAAAGCCGGCAAGAGCGTCCGCGGTCACGATAAGCCCGGCGGAATTTTTCTTGTGAGGTTTCCGCATGAACCAGAACCGGGCGAGCCTGCTGTTGAGAATCCCCAGCAGGTACAGGCTGGAGGTCACGACATACCCGGCATCGCGATCGATCACCCCCGTACCGGTGTCGTACGTAAAAACCGGCGCAATGCACCGGCAGGGAAAGAGTATCTTGGGCTGATCCCTTGCCCGGAACACTTCCCGGCACGGGGTCTCGTACCATGGTGCCTCCCCACCCGCAGGCACGGGGGAGAGAGGCGCGAGGTCCTTCAGGTGCCGGGCAATGGCCGGGTACCGGTCCCGGAACCACCGGCTCATGCTCTTCTTTTCCCATGAGGCTCCTTCTTCCGCCAGGCCGGCCGGCAGAAAAATCGTGTACCGGCCGGTTCCTCCGAGATGGTACCTGCCGATCCTGCTGCCTTCAATGAACGGACGGATAAGAGTTGTTGAACGACGATCCCGTTTCACCAGGTGTTCCCGCTGCGCCGCATCGAGGAAAAGACGTTCATCGAACCGTTTCGCCGTCCCGCACCCGGTCTCCCCCATGCAGAAATGTTCGAACGGTGTCCCGCTCCGCTCCACCTTTTGCAGGATCTCCTCCTCCCGGGTATCGCAAAGCGACCACCCCCCGGCATTGAGCCCGGACGGGTCGACAGGAAACCGTTCCTGCCCGGCCATTTCCGGACGTTCCGGGGGCATGGCCCGGAGATCTCCCCGCACGACCATGAACGGGACTGACATCGCGGCATGCCGGATCTGCAGATTGCAGAGTTCCGTGCCGCTGAATTCGGCGATCTCAACGATCTGCCGGGTCAGGAGGAGCGCCCGTAAGGGCGATCCTCCGTCGCCCCGGAGCCAGCGGATGCTCATGAGAAACGAGAGCGTGCCGCCCGGGCGGAGCAGCGAAAACCCCTTTTCAACAAAATAAGCGGACCGGTCGGCAGCCGGGTGGTACGTGGCATAATGCCGCTGGAAATACTGCTGGATCCATTCGCGTTCCTCCACCGGTCCTTCCGGGGGGTTGCCAATCACCGCATCGAAACCCCCTGCAGCCCTGACCTCGGGGAACTGGTCATTCCAGGAAACCGGGTTGAGGCTGTGCAGGTCCCGGACGGGGCAGAACATCCACGACTCATCTCCCGCGATCTCCGGACCAATGAGGGCATTCCCGCACCGGATGGAGTGGCGCAATGTCCGGAAGATACTATTCGCGGAATCCAGAAATGCCGGGACCGGCTGCGGGGCCTGCCGGGGATGCCGGTCACCCATGAGCAGGAAGAAGAGGAGCATCCGCGTTGTGGCAACCGCGTGGGGGCTGATATCCACGCCGTGAATGGACTGGAACAGGATCTCCCGGCGCTCATCGGGAGTTGGTGATCTCCCGCTGAGCGTGAGCAGCCGGCGGTATGCTGCCAGCGCGGCACTGCCCGATCCGCACGCGGGGTCCAGCACCCGGAGCGGGAGCGGATCACGGGGAGACCGGCCATCGCGTGCACCCTCGATCGCGTGCTCCGCCATGTACCGGAAGGCTGGCAGGGGCGGGATAATGGTACCACGGGAGAGTATCGTATCGTGAGTATCGACAATCGTTGCCTGGTGGGTGGCAGACCGCCGCACAGTCCGGGCAAGATACCGGGAGAATACCTGCGCCAGAGTTTCTTCGCTCATGACTGCGAGATCGTACTTCCGGTCCAGCGAAGTGATGTCCCGGAGGATTGCCGCAGCCACGCGGTCATCCACGATGAGATCACCGGAGAGTTCCGGTTCGGTACCAGTGGTGAGATCGTCATTCCGGTACAACTCAGCCGTATATGGGAATTGTTCGGAAATTACGGATCGGTTCTCTGCTTCGTGATCAATACCTGCGAGGGTCCCTTCCGGGACAAACCCGCGATCTTCTGCCGTCCGGAGAAAAACGAGCGAAAGGAGGATCCGGTTCGTCGCGGTTGCAATCCCGGCGCTCCGCAGGGTGAGATTGTTCCGAGCAATACTGCGGGCGAGCTGCTCCCTCCATCGGGTGAGATCCTGAAAGAGTGCTATCTCTGCCGGATCAGCTGACGGGATATCCGAATATTCCTGGGAAGCGGGATCCGGGCAGAGCATTGCATTAGTACTTCATCGCCGGGAAAATAACCATGTTGCTGTACCGGGAAAAAGAGAGAGGAAAGAGAAAGAATGGAATTTTCGTTCTAAATCCTGATCCCCGCTTCGCTGCAGCTCTCGCCGGATGGCTCCTTCTCCGAAACCGCAAGCATGAGGACGATTCCAAGGATCTCCAGCACCATGCAGAAGAGGAACGTGGCATCGAACGCCCCGGCGAGATCCGCTGATGACAAGGCATGCGACGAGACTTCTGCCAGTTTGGGACCCGCAGCGATCGTAGCGACCAGCATGACGGTCGCGACCCCGAGCGATGACCCGAGGTTCGTCATCATCTTGACCAGGCCGCTTGTTGAACCCCGGTCTTTCACCGGGCACTCGCCCATCACCGCGCTGTTCAGCGGGGAGAATGCGATTCCCGTGCCGGCCCCAAGGAGGAAGAGGTAGATGCCGATGTGACCCACGCTCGTGTGAGCCGAGATCGTGGAGAGGAGAAAGAGGGCAGCTGTACAGATAACAAACCCGGTGATGATCGGTTTTTTCGTGCCGATCACATCCGAGATCTTGCCGGCGAGGGGTGCCGTCAGGATCATACCGATAGGCAATGCCAGTAGGATGGTCCCGGCATTGTCTGCCGGGATTTTTTTCACCATCTCCAGGTAAAACGGCATGATGACCATGACCCCGGCCATAGCCATCTGGATCAGCATCACGTTGATGTTCTGGAGAGTATACCCACGGTTCGCGAAAAGGCCGAGGTTGATGAGCGGTTCTCCGGTCCTCTTCTCAAACAGGAAGAAGAGGATCCAGAATACCGCCGAAACAACGAGCGCTGCAGCCCCGAGAACGGGCGTTGCCCCTTCGAGCGTTGTCAGGCCGAAGATGAGTGTACCGAGCGCGACGAAGACGAGCACGATCCCGGCATGGTCCATCTTTGCTTTCGGGGCAACCGGGTCCAGCCGGGGAAGGATGTGCATGCCGAGGATGATGGCAACGATTCCCACCGGCAGGTTCACGAGGAAGATGTACTGCCAGGAAAAGGCGCTCGTGAGAAACCCGCCGACAACCGGGCCAAGAGCTGCCCCGAGCATCGTGAACATGGCAACGATCCCGAGGGCCTGGCCACGAAGAGAGGACGACAGGTATGAGGTGACCATGACCGCCCCGAGAGCCGAGATGACTGCTCCCCCGACCGCTTGGAGCATCCGGGAGAGGATCAGGATATCCAGCGTAGGGGACAGGCCGCAGAGCGCCGATCCGAGCGTGAAGAGGGCAAAACCGCCAAGAAAAATATTCCGGTATACCTTCATATCGCCGAGACGGGACGCCGCGAGGAGCAGGCTCACGAGTATGATAAGGTATGCGTTGAGCACCCAGGAAACGGCGACTGTCGACACGTCGAATGATTTCGCGATCGCGGGAAGTGCAATGTTGACGATCGTGGCATCGAGACCGGCCATGAACGAACCCAGGGCAATCACGATCACGATCATGAGCTCTTTCGGCGTCATTTTCTGGGGAGCAGAAGTTTCAGTCATTTATATCAGCACCTGATAAGAGGGAAGTTGATTGTTTTTCCTTAAAGAATACTTCCTAATGCTTGCAGCCCGTGACACCGGAGGAATACGCATTGCTTCACATCGCAGCCGGGCCCGTGCTGGACGGACATGGGAGGTAACAGCCATCGCCAGTATTTGCCGTCAGGGGCACGATGGAGAGGAAACGATATTTATAACGGCAGACCGAAATGAAACGTACAGCGCCAGCGATTCTCACGGCACGAACATAGTCCCGGTGAATAGCCAGCGGGCAACCCGGGATGAATGAAGGATGGATTTGTTATGACAGATACTACCGGACACACCAGAGATTTCGTATCCGTACCGTTCCGATCGATCGCCCAGTTCTATGACGGTGATGACCCATCTCCGGAGAATATCCGGCAGCTCTGTGACAGCGCCGAGGACCGGATCTTCCGGACCGTGCTCGACGTGCCGAGAGAATATGCAAAAGAAGTATTCGGGCGGCTTGAACTCCTGTTCCCGGCATCGGATCTGCCACCCGGGAGGGTGGACGCCATCATTGCAGCAACGCGGGCGCATTTCCGGCTCCGGGCAGAGGATTTTGTCCGCGACCGGCGGCTGACCCAGAGAACCGGCCTGCGGGAGTTCCGGCTGACGGTTGCAGTCTGTATCCCGGCGTTTGCCGGTATTGCGATCTGCTCGCAGTTCAAGGGAAATCCCGTCAGCGAAATTGTCGAGAACGTCCTCATCATCTTCATGTGGGTGGTAATCTGGCAGCCGTTCCAGGCGCTGGTCTTCGACCGGTGGACACAGGGTGCAACGGCAAAAATTTACCGCCATATCGCGGAGATGGAAATCAGCGTGAGGGCGGCCTGAACCCCGCACGGGCAGAAATAATAACTGTTATATAACAATCCGCGCTGAATCAACGTGATCCATTATGGACGTTGAAATTCTCACCAAAGGCGGGCTGCTTGCCCGCGGTATCTTTGCATTGATCATCGGGATCCTCTGCTTCACGCTCCCGATCGGCATGCAGGCCGTCTTTGCCTATATCATCGGAATATTCCTTCTGATCATATCGCTCATCACCGGCGCGATCTCTCTCAGCGAGTCCGGCAAGGTTCACTGGGGAATATTCATCCTCTCGCTTTTCGGCGTCATTATTGCGCTCTTCATGTTCATCTCGCCATTCATGATGTTCGTGGCCTTAACCCTCCTGATCGCTGCCTGGGCGATCGTGACCGGTATCGCTGAACTGGTCATCGCGTTCTCGCTCAAGGAACTGCCCTTCCGCGTCCTGCTCGGGATCAGCGGGTTCTTCGCCGTCCTGTTCGGCGTCCTGATCGGATTTGCCCCGCTCCCGAAAGAGGGATCGCTCGTCCTCATTATGCTCATCGGTATCTACTGCCTGATCCTGGGTATCCTCAGCATCATCACCGGCCTGCTGATGCACAAGGGTGAAGTGATCGCTGCGGTCTGATATGTCTCTTTTTTTACGGCAGACATTGTGCAGGCCGAAATAGCATGCATGGACTGATCCACCATACGTACCGATCCTGTTTTATAGGGAGCAAAGCAAGGGCAAGATAACAGAACTGCAGGGAAATGCGACTGGAACGGGGCAACAGGGCAGATCCCGCTCGCCCGTCACCGTGATAGGGGAGAATACATGGAACTCAAAGGACCGAAAATAAAAAAGTACATCAAACAATACGCAGTCCCGCCAGGGAAGAAGATTCAGCTGAAAAAATACCACACCTGCCTGGCACAGCAAGAACAGCTCGGGAAAATGAGCGAGGACAAGGCAAAGAGCTTTCTCAAAGGAATGCTCGAGAAAGACCGGGCTGCACTCGCCGAAGCCCAGGATATCTTTGCTGCCTCGCGGCAGTACGGGATGCTCATCATCCTGCAGGGAATGGATGCTGCAGGAAAGGACGGGACAATCCGGCACGTCATGTCCGGGGTGAACCCGCAGGGTTGCGCAGTGCGCAGCTTCAAGGTTCCCGGTGAGGAGGACCATGCCCACGATTTTCTCTGGCGCTATACGAAAGTGCTCCCCGAGCGTGGGATGATCGGTATCTTCAACCGGTCCTATTACGAGGACGTGCTGGTTGTCCGTGTCCACCCGGACCGGATGGAGCTGCTTCCCGAAAAGATCGGGCCGGGTGCGGCCGGGTTCTGGGAGGGGCGCTTCCGGGATATCAATGCCTTCGAAAAGCACCTGGCCAGGAACGGGACCCTCGTCCTCAAATTTTACCTCAACATTTCAAAAGACGAACAGAAACGGCGCCTCCTCGACCGGCTCAGCCACCGGGAAAAATACTGGAAATTCTCGTTCTCTGATCTTACCGAGCGGCAATGCTGGGATGAGTACATACATGCGTACGAGGAGATGCTCTCGGCAACATCAACGGAACATGCCCCGTGGTTCATCGTTCCCGCGGACGACAAGCTGCTGGCCCGGACGTTTATTGCAGACGTGATCACTTCGGCAGTCAGGGGGCTTAAACTGAAATATCCGGACGTATCCGGGGACCAGGAACAGCAGCTGATGACTGCGAAGGAACAACTTGAATCGGAATGATCGGCTGCCGGCCCTGATCCTTTTTTTATCCCCCGTGTCCCGCATGGGATTCTGAAACACAGTTATCAAGCGAGACCACCAATATACCGGCAACAATTGGGGGAATATCATGTCACATCCATGCGATGAACCGGTCACCCAGCTGCACGTGAAGCCGGGCATGACGGTCAACGAACTGGTCAGGGCCATGGGAGAAGCCGGGGCGTACAACGGCGGATCCCTGTCCCGTTCCGCGGATATCTACGAGCAGATGCTGCGGGACAAAGAGGCCACGAAGTTCTTCGGGCTTGCCGGGGCAATGGTCCCGGCAGGCATGGGCGGGATCGTATCCGATCTCATCAGGGAGGGGCACATCGACGTGCTCGTCTCCACCGGTGCAAACCTCACGCACGATATCATCGAGGCTATCGGGTGCAAACATTTCCACGGCACGGCCTTCTGCAATGATATCGAGCTCCGCCACGACGAGATCAACCGGATCTACGATGTCTATCTTCCTAACGAGGCGTTCGAGCACTTCGAGGAGTTCATGCAGGGTGTGTTCGGGGAGCTCGAACCCGGCAGCACCATCTCCATATCGGCACTTCTTGAACACATCGGGAAGCACGCGAAGTCGGGTATCCTCCACACGGCAGCCCGCAAGAAGATCCCGGTCTACTGTCCCGCGGTGCAGGACTCGATGATCGGGCTCCAGTACTGGCTCTTCTCGCAGACGAACAAGGTGACCGTGGACGCATTTGCCGATATGCCGTCCCTCATGGACCGGTGTTTTACGGTGAAAAAGGCCGGGGCCATGCTCGTGGGTGGCGGGGTGCCGAAAAACTTCATCCTCCAGAGCATGCTCATGACCCCGAACGGGTTCAGCTATGCAGTCCAGCTGACCGGCGACCGCCCGGACCTCGGCGGGCTCTCCGGCGCAACGCTGGATGAGGCCCGGTCCTGGGGCAAGATCACGGAAGAGGCACAGGCAGTCACGGTCTACGGGGATGCAACGATCACGCTCCCGGTGCTTGTGGCTGCCGTCATGGAGCGGCTGCACCATGGCTGAACTGATCCTTGCATTGGATGCCACGGAGAAGAAAGCCGCCCTCGCAATTGCAGGGGCCTGCGCTCCCCACGTGGACGCCATAAAACTCGGTTACCCGCTCATCCTCTCCTCCGGACTTGCTATTGTACGCGAACTGGAGGAGCTCGATCTCCCGCTCATCGCCGATTTTAAGGTAGCCGATATCCCCAACACCAACCGGCTTATCGCGGAGCAGGTCTTCGATGCCGGCTTTGCCTCCATCATCTGCCACGGGTTCACCGGCAGGGACTCGGTCCAGGCCTGCGTAGACGTCTCCGTTGACTACGGGGGAGCCTGTTTTGTCGTGGCCGAGATGAGCCACCCGGGAGCAACCGAGTTCTTCCACGGGGGAGCAGCGGAAAAGATCGCCCACCTTGCCATAGAATGCGGGGCAGACGGTATCATTGCCCCTGCCACCCGGCCTGAGCGGGCACGGGAACTCAGGAAGATCGTGGGAACCCGCAAGATTCTCTCCCCGGGAGTGGGGGCTCAGGGTGGCGATGCAGCAACCATCGCTGCAATCGTTGACGGTATCATCGTAGGCCGTGCAATCTACGAGGCAAAAGACCCGGCCGCTGCAGCGCATGCGTTTGCGCATGTGCGATCAGGGAAATAATCCGCGTGCCCCAATTGTCCCGGCAGGATTGCACGGTATACCGGGCGGCGGGTTAAATAATTTTTGCAGGGCCAAGGCGCCATTTTCCAGCCCCGTTATGGAAACAGGCCCGGATTATTGTCCCGATAGGGGGGTCATATTTAAATGACGGGCTTTTTGCGGCCAGATCAGCATATGCACGCTTTTAAGTGGATGAAATCGCAGTTCATCGAACCTGCAGGTTCTAAATCTTTATTAATGACCTGTGCGATGTTATAGTATGGATTGGACGGCAGAACAACGGACACTGGCAGGCAAATACAAGAAACTTGACGATATTCCTGAAAAGGAGCGCAAATTCAAGTGCCACACCTGCCACCTCATCGTGGACCAGAACCCCTGCCCCAACTGCGGCGAGACGCATCTGGAAGTGATGTGCCCGCTCGACCACTGCCGCTGCACCCACGAGATCATCTCCGGCATCGAGTACTGTCCCCTCTGCGGACAGGCGGTCTGCCCCGAGTGCGGCTCGCATGACGTCGTGCAGGTCAGCCGGGTCACGGGATACCTGCAGGACGTTTCCGGCTGGAACGCCGGCAAACAGCAGGAGCTCAAGGACCGGATGCGCTACTCGGTTGCATGAGATATTATACCGATAACAACACTCTTTTCATTCGCGGATCGTTCCGCGTTGCAAGCACCGGCATCTGCGGGGGCATCCGATCGCTGCCAACCCTTCTTCACACCACGACCCCGCCCGGAGCGGGCGCCGAGGATCCGGACAAGGTACTCGGGCGGATAACTGCCGGCGCCGGCCTGGACATGGAGTACTCCGGGTTCCTCACCGCAATTCCCGTCTGCCAGTTCTGTATTCTCCAGTACGATTTCATCACGGTATTCATCGCGGCCGGCATCCGCCGTGAGCCCCCGGCGGGAACGGGTGGGATCACTATCATCGTCACGAGCACGGAAGGGTTCGACGATGCCGCTCTCGTGGAAGCAATCATGGTTGCCACCGAAGCCAAGGCCGAGGCACTCCAGGCACTCGATCTCCCCATCTCCGGGACGCCGTCCGATGGCATAATCGTAGCCGGCGAAGGAGATACCTGCCACTGGTCGGCAGGACGCCTTACTGCAGCCGGGACGAGGATCAGGGAGGCCATTGCCCACGGATTACCGGAGGCCCTGAAGCGGCACGATACCGGGGTCCGATCCGATCGGCCGGCATACTTTATATTCAGCCGGTTCAGGGGTGAACACTGGATCGAGTGGGTGCCGGAAACCTGCCCTTACTATCCCTGCCATTTTGAGGGTCAGGCCTGCGATTTCTGCTACTGCCCGTTTTACCCGTGCAGGAATGAA
>Ga0265330_10001965_pt1 | contig 11414 bp, 6 predicted proteins | sample 41919metaG_FD_202083 | JGI IMG/M metagenome (GOLD analysis project Ga0265330, IMG submission 202083) | Rhizosphere microbial communities from Carex aquatilis grown in University of Washington, Seatle, WA, United States - 4-19-19 metaG | ecosystem: Host-associated > Plants > Roots > Rhizosphere >... | reverse complement strand
CGCCGCGGTTGAAGCCAAGTCGGCCTCCGGTTAGGCTGGTTTGTGCGTGTGGCGGTAGCGCGCCGGGACGCGAGGCCGAGAACTAGCCTAGGTACGGAATCTGAACCCTCGGAGGACCCATGCGCAGAATGGCTCGTTTCCTGGTCGTCCTGCTGGCCGGTGTGGCGCTGCTGGCCTACCTGGCTTCCAGCGCGGTCCAGCGGACCACGCGCCGATGGTCCGAGGCTGACATCGCCCAACGCATGGCCGCGCTTGCCGAAAAGAACCAGCCGGCGCTGCTGGCGCGCTGGACGGCGGGCGCGCACGAGGCCTTGGCGGCCAAGCTGAACGATCTGGCCCGTGACGAGCGCATCACCGCAGTCGGTGGCTGCGGCCAGAACAACCAGCTCTTGGCCAGCACGCCCGCGTTTCCCCGCGAGCTTGGCTGCGCCGAGGTGAGGCAGCGCATGGCCGCAGAACGCGAGGGCCATCCCAGCGCGCCCGGGCTGATCTGGGGAACCAGCTGGTCCTTGCCGGGCGGCAACGTGTACCTCAGCGTGGTTCCCGTCGTGCGCGACGGCACGTCGCTTGGCCTGTTGCTGCTGGTGCACGATCTTTCCGCCATCGACCGACGAGACGCGCGGCTGCGCCAGCTTCTGCTCATGGTGTTCGCCGGCCTTGCCCTCTGCGCGGCGGCGGTCACCGCCATCGCCGCGCGACTGTCGTGGCGTGGCTTCCGCAAGGAACTGCGCCGCTTCATCCTGGGGGAGTCGCGGCGCAAGGAGTTTTTACCCATCGTGGCCGACGTGCGCGAACTGGTCGAACGCATCGCCGCCGAGCGCGAGATGGACGGGCCGTCCACCGCGTGGAACCCGCAACACCTGAAGCAGGCGCTGGTACGCCACTTCCCCGGCGAGAAAGTGATCGTGCTCGCCAACCGCGAGCCCTACATCCACGAGCGCGGCAGCGACGGCTCGATCCAGGTTCGCCATCCCGCCAGCGGCCTGGTCGCCGCGGTCGAGCCCGCCTTGCGCGCCTGCTCGGGCGTGTGGATCGCCCACGGCAGTGGCTCTGCCGATCGCGCGGTGGTGGACAGCAAGGACCACGTGCGCGTGCCGCCGGGCGAGGAATCGTACGTCCTGCGCCGGGTGTGGCTTTCCGAGCAGGAGGAACGCGGTTACTACTACGGACTGGCCAACGAGGGCCTGTGGCCGCTGTGCCACCTGGCCCACGCGCGGCCTATCTTCCGCAGCACCGACTGGGCCAGCTACGAAGCGGTCAATCGCCGTTTCGCCGAGGCGGTGTGCGACGAGGCCGAGGGCGAGGATCCCGTGGTGCTGGTGCAGGACTACCACTTCGCCCTGGTGCCGCGCCTGGTGCGCGAGCGACGGCCGCGCGCCACCATCATCACCTTCTGGCACATCCCGTGGCCCAACGGCGAGCACTTCGGCATCTGCCCCTGGCGCGCCCAGATCCTGCAGGGAATGCTCGGCAGCAGCATCATGGGCTTTCACACCCGCCAGCACTGCAACAACTTCCTCGACTCGGTGGATCGCTACCTCGAGGCGCGCATCGACCGGGAACAGAACGCGGTGGTGCAGCACGGACGCGCGACCCTGGTGCGGCCCTACCCCATTTCCATCGAGTGGCCCAGCCGTTGGGTCGCCAGCGCGCCGCCGGTGGCCGAGTGTCGCAGCGGGGTGCGCAAGGAGCTGGGGCTGCGCGACGATGCTTTGCTTGGCCTGGGAGTCGACCGGCTCGACTACACCAAGGGCATCGAGGAACGTTTGCTGGCGGTGGAGCGTTTTCTGGAACGCTTCCCCGCTTTTGCCGGACGTTTCAGCTTCGTGCAGATGGCGGCGCCCAGCCGAACCCTGATCGAGCGCTACCGCCAGCTCGATGAAACCGTCGAGCGAACCGCGGCGCGCATCAACCAGCGCTTTGGCGAGGGCGCCTATCAGCCCATCATCCTGCTACGCGCGCACCACGAGCCGCCCCAGGTCTTCCGCTACTACCGCGCTGCCGATTTGTGCTACGTCAGCAGCCTGCACGACGGCATGAATTTGGTCGCCAAGGAATTTGCGGCCGCCCGCGACGACGAGCGCGGCGTGCTGCTGCTGAGCCAGTTCACCGGCGCCGCACGCGAGATGTCGGAGGCTCTGGTGGTCAATCCCTACGACCTGGAAGAAGCCAGTTCCGCCATGGCGCGGGCCCTGGCCATGCCCCCCGAGGAGCAGCGCGAGCGCATGCACGCCATGCGCGCCTTTCTGGCCGAGTTCAACGTCTACCGCTGGGCCGGCCGCATGCTCATGGACGCGGCCCGTCTGCGGCGCAAGGGAACCATCTTGAGCCGCAGCGGCGACGAGGGTTCGAGAATGCCCGGCCTGATGAAATGAAGTCGCTCCTCGCCCCGGGGAATCGTCCAGCCTTGCGCCGTCTGGCGCGCAGCCGCGTGCTGCTGGCCTTTGACTTCGACGGTACCCTCGCGCCCATCGTGGCCGATCCCGCGAGCGCACGCCTGCGGCCGCAAACCCGCCGTCTGTTGACGGACGTGGCCCGAGAGTATCCCTGCGTGGTGATCTCCGGACGCAACCGGGCTGATGTTGCTCGACGCCTGGCAGGAATTCCCTTGCGGAAGATATTCGGCAACCACGGCATCGAACCGTCGCCCATCTTGCCTGCAGCGAGGCGGAAAGTTCTACGCTGGATTGCCACTGTGAAGCCTCGTCTCGAGCGCGTGCCCGGGATCGTGTTTGACAACAAAGGTGCGACCCTGGCCATTCACTATCGCAAGTCACGCAATCGGCGCGCAGCTCTCAGGGCAATTCTAACTGCCACTGCCGATCTTGCCGACGCTCGCGCGATCGAGGGACTTCTGGTGGTGGATCTTCTGCCAGTGGGTGCGCCCAACAAAGCCACGGCCTTGCAATCGGAATTGCGCCGCCTGCGCTGTCGATCCGCTCTGTATCTAGGCGACGACCAGACCGACGAGGACGTGTTCGCGCTCAGCCGGCGCCTGCCCTTGCTCGCCGTGCGCGTGGGGCGCAAACCGCGCAGCCTGGCGCCGTACTACCTGCCTAGCCAAGGCGACGTGGACGGGTTGCTGGCGGAATTGCTGCGCGCTACGGGTCAGGCCCAGACTGCGTGACGGTAGTTCTGCCGGATCGATCGATCCTTTGTCAGCAGGGCGGCCCCAAAAAGCGCCGCGTGCGCTACGATCGACCGGTCGAACGGGTCGCGCGTCCAGCCCAAGTCCATGGCGGCCGCCGCCACCGACGAGAAGTCCCCTTCCGCCCGGGCGAGTCCCAGCTTGCGCCCAAGATCCGAAAGGACGACGCCGGCGTCTTCCGAAATGCGGCCTACCTCATGAAGGTATTGAACCTCGAGCGCCGCCATGGGCGAGATCCGCATCACGCGGAATCCTCACTCGCGCTGCCGAGACCAGGTTCACGCACGCAATGGCGACGCCCAGCAGGAACACGTATTCGTAGCCCCAGTGCAGCCATATCACGCCGCCCAGGGCGGCGACGACGATCGAGAAGAAATGGTCGATGCTCACCCCCATCATCAAGGTCTGCGACACGTCGTCGGGCTGCACCGCGATCTTCTTCAAGTAAGTGGCGCGAGCCATGCCCACGGACATCATGAGCTGGTCGACGATGAAGCAGCCCCCCGCCACCAGCAAGGCCGTGTGCTCGCCAAACAAGCGGCGCGAGAAACCGTAGCCGAAGCACACGAAGATCAGTACGACGGCCTCGCCCATCAGGATGACACGTTCGCCCAGGCGATCGATGGCACGGCCGAGCAACGGGTTGAACACGATCCCGATGAGGCCGCCGGCAAACAGCAGCGAGGCCACCGTCTGGGTGGGCTGCTTGAAGATGGTGACCAGCACCCAGGGCGAGAAGGTCAGGAAGATCTGCTTGCGCGTGCCGTACAGAATGCTCAGCCAGTAGTACAGTTTGTACTCGCGCCGCACGACGAAGCGGGTGCGGGTGGCAGGCGGCGGGTCGGCCTTCATCGCACGGATCAGCAGGGCCGCCAGCAGCAAGCCGCCAGCGGCGATGAGAAAGGCAGTGCGGAAGCTGAAGCCCAGGCTGCGGAAACCGACCAGGATCAACAGACTGCCGCCAATGCCAGCCAGATTGCTGGCCCCAGTGACCTGGCCCAGCCGACGACCCGCCTTTCCCTCGCTGGCAAACTCCATCGTGATGCTTTGAATGAGCGGCATGAACAGGTGCTGGCCCACGCTGAAGAGGAACAACCAGGCCAGCATCACGCCGTAGCGCGCGGAAAAGAGCGCGATGCCCGCGATGCCCAGCCCGGCCAGTAGGTTGGCCAAGGCGGCCAGGCGGCGCGAGCTCATCAGGTAGAACAGCGCCGAGACAAACACCACCAGGAAGCCGGGCGTCTCGCGTGGCATCTCCAGCAAGCCGCGCTGGAAATTGCTGATGGTGTAGGTGTCGTTGAGGAAGTTGTTGAAGACCGAGTTGACTGCGCTCTGCGCGAAGGCGTACAGGGTCGCTGCCATCACGAAGAGGAGAAAGCCACGCGGAAGTCGCTGCAACCGCGCTCCGAGGCTGGATGGCGAACGGCTCGAAACGGATGGCGCGGCAGGGCTGTCGGACAAGGGCCGAACTATAGCCTGGCGCAGACTCGGACGTCGTACGAAACTGTCGGCCGTTACGCCGGCGCAAGTTGCAAGCCAGGGGGAAGACCACATGGTTGCCATCGGTGCAGTGCCTGAACTCACCCCAACAACGCGACCGTCACCACATGCCCCTGTAGCTCGCGCCAGAGCAGGGTAAGCGAACGCGGCGCTATCCGCGCTGCCAGGACAGGTGCCAGTCGAATGTCCAGCGCCCGCCAGGCTTCCGGCGCGCCTGGGGGAATGCCGATCCCGTCGCCCACCACGATGTCGCGCGTGTCGTGGCGAAGGCCGAGGCCCATGGCCTTGAGTACGGCTTCCTTGGCGCTCCAGATGCGCGCGACCGTGCGTTCGACTTCGCCGCCACTCGCCTTGGCCACTCGATCGGCCTCGCTTTCACTGAAGAACTGTCGCACCAGGGCCGGATCGCGAGGCTCCGTGGTTTCAAGGTCGGCGCCGATGCATGCGCCGGCCACCAAGGCTACCGCCGCCAGGCCCCAGTCCCCACGATGCGAGATCGACAGCGACAACGGCAATCTCCCCTGCCCTTGCCGATCCACGTACGGCACACCCGCCTCGTCGTTGAGAATGCTGAACTGCCAACGCCAGTCTTGATTCGTGTCGGGCTTTCCGAAGAACCCCGAGACGAGGCGGTTATCTTCGGCTGCCAGTTCACCCAGCAGCCGCTTGGCCGCCCAGCGGCCCAGCAACCACTTCCGCCGGCGCGGCAACCGCGTCAGGCCGGCGAGGATGGCCTCCTCGCGCGGGCCGAGCAGGCCCGGCGGCGCCTGACCCGTCGCCAGCGCGGGATGCTCGCCGGCGTGGGCCAGAACGTGACGAAACATGGTTCCCGCGATCAGCCGACCACGCCGCGGAAGCGGCCCAGGGCCTCGTCTGGCAGGCCGCCCGGGATGCGCGAGGTGCGGTAGCCCTCCACCGTCAGGTACACCTTGCCGTCGTCGTCGCGCACGCGCATGTCGAACGACAGCGCATCCTCGGACGCGTGTGGCTGCAACTCGGCCACCACCAGCTTGCCGTTGGAGATCGGATCGAAGACGGTCACGCGCTCCACCACCGAGGGCAGCCCCATCTGCCCGGTCTGACCGATCTCCCACACGCCAGCGGTCTGGAAGCACAGCTCGACCATGCGCGGACCCACCATGCTGGTGCTATTGGGGGTGGTGGTATCAGCGGGCAGAGGCGTCCGCATGGTCCCCACCACCTGCCCGGTCGACAGTCGGTTGACCATCTCCAGCACCCGGTAGGCCGGACCGTGGAAGTACACGCGGTAGATGTCGTCGTGCCCGATGCCTCCCACCGGGCCAGCGCCGTCCACTGCGGTACGCGCGCCCTGACTCTCGCCCGGCTCCAGCACCACCACGCCGGCAAAGTGCAGTTTCTCCTCAGGCTCGCGACCCACCACCACCTGCACCGACGACAGCGTCGTGTGCACCCGCACCCGGCCGTCCGCACCCAGCACCGGCCGCGCCCGCACGATCGCGGAGCGCGCCTCGTGGCGGTAGTACTTCATGGGCGCCAGAAAGCGCACGTTCTCCAGGGCCGCCACGCGCTGAAGCGGCGCCAGCAACCAGGCCGCCTCGGCAAAGGTCTCGAGGCCCATCACGCCGGGCAGGACTGGAATGCCGTCGATGGCGTGATCGTGAAGGAACGGCTCGACCTTGGGGTCGAGGCGGATCTCGGCCGTCATGCCCTGGTGCAGATCGAAGCTGACATTGTCGAAGGGCAAAGGCAGCGCCCTTTCGCGGGCGCGCGCCACCAGGCTGCCGTCGGGATCGATGCCGCCGTCTTTGTCAAAGGGCTCCATCAGGATGCCCAGCTTGTGCCCCACCACGGCCTCGCCGGAGAAACCCGCCTGGAGCGCGTGGCGGATCACGGGCAAGCCCTCGGCCGGCGCCAGCATGTCGATTCCCGCACGCTTCATGATCTCGGGGATGCTTCCGCGCGTGGCCATACCGATCCCGCCCCAGGCGGTCCAGTCGAGCGCAATGCCCAGCGAGCCGGGACGCGACGCCGCCCACCACGAGAGCGTCTTACACATGAAGTCGTTACCCGAGCTGTAGTCGGCCTGCCCTGCATTCCCAAAGCGGCCCGCCACCGACGAGAACCCTACCATCGCCTTGACGTCCATGTCGCGGGTCGAGGCCAACAGGTTGAAGAGACCGTCGGCCTTCACTCGGAAGACCAGATCGAACTCCTCCACCGGCTTGCGGTCGAGCGAGCGGCTGCGCTCGAGCCCTGCGGCGTGCAGGATGACGTCGATGTGTCCGCTTTCGGCGCGGATGTTGTCCACCACCGCCTTGACTGCGGCACCGTCCAGCACGTCGACCTGACGGTAGAAGGCACGACCGCCAGCCTGCTCCACCCCGCGCAGGGCCTCCAGGATGCCGGCCTGCCGTTCCAGGTCGAAGAGCTTCTCTTCGACCTGCGCGGGCGTGGCACGGCCCTTCTCGGCCTTGATGCGCTCGAAGACCTCGCGCTTGGCCGCCTCGCGATCCCTGACCACGGTTTCCAGGAGAGTGCGATCGCTCTCGGGCGGCATGGCGCGCGCGTCGAGCAGATAGAACGTGCCGCGCGACACAGCCGCCAGATCGCGCACGATGGCCACGGTGATGGCCCCGGCTCCGCCGGTCACGGCAAACACCGTGTTCTCGTCCAACTTGAGCGGCGGCTTGGCGTCGGTCGGCAGGGCTTGCATGACCTCCAGGCCAACCGTCACGCGCAGGCCGCCCACGTAACCGATCTCCACCGCGCCCGGATCGCGCTCGGTCTCGTCCAGCAGGGCGCGCGCGATGGCCTCGGCCGAAGCGCCGTTTTCGAAATCAACCGCCTTGGCCAACAGATCGGGCCGCTCGCGGCGCAGGGTCTTGGTGAACCCCGTGACCGAGCCCCCCACGGAGTTGCTGGCGCCAGCCGCACCGTAGCCGTGCTGGCCGCCCATGCGCGTGGCGGTTATGACGAAGCTGCCCGGGTTGCCCAGGGCCTCGTACAGGCCGCGGGCCGCCCCATGCAGGAGCAGGACACGGTCGCGGTACAGCTTGCGGAACTGGACCAGGTCGAGGTCCGCCAGCGACGCCGAGCCGTCGAGCGCAGGCAGGAAGTAAAGCCCCACGGCCTGGCCCGCCTTTGCCCATGTGTGCAAGGCGGCCTCGATCTCGGCCCGCTCGGGTCGCGCGTCGATGCGCAGTACCTGCACGCCCCGGCTTTCCAACTCCTCACAGAGCAGCTTGCCTGCGCCCTCGCTGTCAGCAACCACCACCACGCGGCTGCCCCTCTCCAGCCGCACGCCGGTCTTCTTGCACGAGTCGAGGGGAGGCCGCAGGGTCACTACCGGACGGCGCAGCAGCCCGCTGACAAAGGGGCTCGGCCCCTCCACCGCCGCAACCGTGGGTGCCGCAACCGTCGCAGCCGCCGCCACCGTCGGCTCCGGTGCGGCCGCCGCGACTGGCGCTGCTGCCGGCAAGTACTTGTTCACGAACCCGATGACGTGGCGAAGAGTCGGGTAGTCACGCAACTTCACGTCGTCCTGCCGCGGAATACTGAATGACTCCCGCACCAACGCGAACACCTCCGCCTGCTTGACCGTGTCGATGCCCAGGTCCGCCTCGAGATCCAGGTCCAGTTCCAGCATATCGCGCGGATAGCCCGTCTTGCCGGCCACCAATTCCAGCACTCTTTCCGCGATCGCATCTGCCGACCCACCTGCACCATTCGCGGCCGTGGCTGCGACGGGCGCGTGCGAAGCACGCGGGGGTTGGTGGGGTGGGCTGTCCGTCCCGAAGCCCCCGAAGGGGGTGGTCGTGGCCGGACTCGCCGCCGCAACTGCCGGCGCTGCCGTCGCCGACGCCACGGGCCCTGCCAGATCCGGCCGATTCTGCTCCACGAACCCGATCACGTGACGGAGCGTCGGGTAGTCCCGCAGCTTGAGCGTGTCCTGCCTCGGGATATTGAATGTCTCCCGCACCAGCGCAAACACCTCCGCCTGCTTGACCGTGTCGATGCCCAAGTCAGCCTCGAGATCCAGGTCCAGCTCCAGCATGTCGCGCGGATAGCCCGTCTTCTCCGCCACCACTCCCAGCACCTTCTCCACCACCACACTTCCGGTCACCAGAGCCGTCGCCGTGGCCATGGCAATACCCGTGGACGTGGTGGAGGTGGACGTAGAAGTGGTCGTAGTCGTGGACGCGGATGTAGTCGTGGACGCGCTCACTACCACCGGCACCGCCGCCGCCAGATCCGGGCGATTCGTCTCCACGAACCCGATGACATGACGGAGCGTCGGATAGTCACGCAGCTTCACGTTGTCCTGCCGCGGGATATTGAATGTCTCCCGCACCAGCGCGAACACCTCCGCTTGCTTGACCGTGTCGATGCCCAGGTCCGCCTCGAGATCCAGATCCATTTCCAGCATGTCGCGCGGATAGCCCGTCTTCTCAGCAACGAGCCCAAGCACCTTCTCCGCCACGACATTCCCCGTGGTCGCGACGGGCGCGTGCGAAGCACGCGGGGGCAGCTGGGGTGGGCTGTCCGTCCCGAAGCCCCCGAAGGGGGTGACCGTGGCCGTGGTCGCCACCGCCCCCACCCCACCCAGATCCGGCCGGTTCTCTTTCACAAACCCCACCACGTGTCGCAAGGTCGGGTAGTCACGCAGCTTGAGCGTGTCCTGCCGTGGAATGTTGAATGTCTCGCGCACCAGCGCGAACACCTCTGCCTGCTTGACCGTGTCGATGCCCAGATCCGCTTCGAGATCCAGATCGGGATCCAGCATGTCGCGCGGATAGCCGGTCTTGTCGCCGACCAGTTTGAGCACCGATTCCATGACAACGTCCGCCCCCGACGCTGCTGTCACCGTCGTGGCCACTGGAGACGCGGCCGCGGCCGGCACAGGCGCCGGCTGAGCCGCGGGAGTCGGGCTCGCGGCCGGGGCAATCGGCGCCCGCGGCGCGGTCATCGCCGGCATCGGCGCCCCGTCAACGCTCGCGCGCGGACCAGTGCCCATGGTCCAGGTCGACTGTGCCGGCTCGCGTGCCGACTGGCCGACGTCCTTGATGCGCAGGGTACGCTTCTCGACTTCCAGGACCGGCGCTGGGTACCCGGAGATCTCGGACAGCCAGCGTTGGTAGGCAACCCGATCCGCAACGCGTTCTTCCAGACCATCGATACGACGGAGCACGGTCATCGCGATCTGCGAACCGAAGCCCGCGGCCAGACGAAGAGCGTAGCGCACGGGATAGTGCCCGCCCTTCGACAGATTGAGCGTGCCCAGTTCGGGATCGGGCTCGCGGTAGTTGGGCACCGGCGGAACGATCTGCTTCTCCAGGATCTTGACTGCCACCGCATCCTCCACGCCCACGCCCATGGGATGGCCGGTGAAGCCCTTGGTGTTGCACACCACCAGATCGTTGGCGCTGGCGCCAAAGGTCTTGCGCAGGGCGAACACCTCGGCCGAGGCGCTGCCTCCGCGCGCTGGCGTGTAGGTCTCGTGCGAGATGAAGACCAGCTCGCGCGCCATGGCGTGCCGATCTATGCCGTGGCGTTGTTCCACGCCCGATACCAGCCGCTCCATCACCCCCTCGATGTGGTCCACATCCAGGCGCGTCCCGTGGAAGGCGCTGTTGGCGAACGTGCTGCCCAGCACCTCGCACAGGCCGCGCATGCCGCGCTCGCGCAGCGAATCCTCCGACTCCACCACCAGGCCGCAGGCGCCCATGCCCAGCAGCATACCGTTGCGTCGACGATCGAAGGGCAACGCCGCCTTTTCCAGCACATCCTCGGTGGTGGCCGCGCCCGAAGCCAAAAAGCCAGCGCCCATCCATTCCAGCAGGCTGTCCGATGTGACGTCGTCGGCGCCGATGACGAGCACGCGGCGGCAACGGCCGGCGCGGATCCAGTCCTCGGCCATACCCACCGCCATGGTTGTCGAAGCGCAGGCCGCATTGACCTGGGTGTTGGGACCGCGGATGCCAAGCAGTTCGGCAAACTGCGCGTGACCCATGGCGAGGATGCGGAAGAGGAAACGACGGTCGAATTCGTAGCTCTGGCGGCCGGTGCGCTGGGAGAAGAAACGCGTGACCTCGTCGACCAGATTGTCGTAGCCCGGGAAGGCCGAGGCGAAGATCACGCCGGTCTCGTCGGCCATCGCGACCGGGAGGCGCCAGCGGTCGGGCAGGAAGCTGCCCGTGGTGGTGCGGCGATAGTGGCGCACCAGGGGAATGCCCGCGTCGCGCAGGGCCTCGATGCCCGCAGCGATGGCCAGTGCAGTCGTGATGTCCCAGGCCTCCACCCGCTCGCGCGGAACGCCGAACTCCTCGACGATGTCGAAGACGCCGCGGCGGCCGGCCAGGCGAATGACCTCGTCCACCGACCGGATGGGATCCAGGCTGGGCTCTCCCACCTCGCGCTTGACCAGGCGGACCACGTTCTTCTCCACCATGCGGGCGCGGAAGACATGGGGCACCGGATCGATGAACGAATCGCCGCGCAGGATGCGATCAACGTTGCCATCGTCGAAGACGTGTTGCTTCTGCCCGGGCAGACCCAAGGCGGCGCCCGACACGACGATCGAGCCCGAGCGGGTTTCCGGCAACGCGGGCGGGCCGGCGCGACGACCGCCGTACATCGCCATGCCTTCGTCGAGGAAACGCGCAAATAGTCTTCCCAGCCCGTCGAAGTCGGGCTGGCCTGCGGAGGTGCGAATCGGACTCTCACTCATGGTGTGGGTTGCTCCGTGCGAAGAAGTCGTGCTCAAGCTTGCCGTTGCGGCCGGGGC
>Ga0265330_10001961_pt1 | contig 11434 bp, 10 predicted proteins | sample 41919metaG_FD_202083 | JGI IMG/M metagenome (GOLD analysis project Ga0265330, IMG submission 202083) | Rhizosphere microbial communities from Carex aquatilis grown in University of Washington, Seatle, WA, United States - 4-19-19 metaG | ecosystem: Host-associated > Plants > Roots > Rhizosphere... | reverse complement strand
AATTTCGTCCGCATTTCGCCCGGGCGCCCCTCCCGCGAAAACATTAAAATTGACGGCATGAAAATTTATACCGGCTTGTCGCAACCCGCGCGCATCGCGAGACGCGCGCATAACGCCTGACTCCGATGGGCAAACAACGCATCATCGTGGGCATGTCGGGCGGCGTCGATTCGGCGGTCGCGGCACTGCTGCTGAAACAGCAGGGTCATGACGTCGTCGGGCTCTTCATGAAGAACTGGGAAGACGACGACGACGAGCAGTACTGCAGCTCGCGCGAAGACCTGGTCGACGCGGTGTCCGTGGCCGATCGCATCGGCATCGAAATCGAAGCGGTCAATTTCTCGGCGGAATACAAGGAACGCGTATTCACGGAATTCCTGCGCGAATACCAGTCCGGCCGCACCCCGAACCCGGACGTGCTGTGCAATGCCGAAATCAAGTTCCGCTCGTTTCTCGAACATGCGCTCGCGATGGGCGCCGACCGCATCGCGACCGGCCATTACGCACAGGTGCGCGAAGTCGACGGCCTTTATCAGTTGCTCAAGGCGGAGGACGGCACCAAGGACCAGAGTTATTTCCTGCACCGGCTGAATCAGGCGCAACTGTCGAAAACACTGTTTCCGCTCGGCTGCCTCTACAAACGCGAAGTGCGCGAACTCGCGCGCAAGCACGGGCTGTCCAACCACGACAAGAAAGATTCGACCGGCATCTGTTTTATCGGCGAACGGCCGTTTCGCGAGTTTCTCAACCGCTATCTGCCCGCCGACCCGGGCGAAATCTGGACGCTCGACGGGCATCTCGTCGGACGCCACATGGGTCTCATGTTTTACACGATAGGTCAGCGCCAGGGCCTCGGCATCGGCGGTCAGCGGCGCGGCAACGCCGCGGCGGACGGCGATGGCGACGCCTGGTACGTGGCCGCGAAAGACATCCCCAACAACCGGCTGCTGGTCGTGCAGGGCCGCGATCACGACGCGCTGCTCAAGACCAGCCTGACCGGTATCGATCTCAACTGGATCAGCGGCACGCCGCCGCATTGCAACTGGGTATATAACGCCAAAACGCGCTACCGCCAGAAAGACGCGCCCTGCACCGTGGTGCGCGTCGACGATCGCAGCTGCGAAGTCGAATTCGCCGAACCGCAGTGGGCCGTGACGCCCGGCCAGTCCGTCGTGGTCTACGAAAGCCGGGTCTGTCTCGGCGGCGGAATCATCGAGTAAATGCGCACGACAACGATCGCATTAAAACCATCTCGCGTGACATCGGTTCACAATCGACATGCGCTTGACGCGCCGGCGCGGCAGGTAGTAGGCTCAGTTCCCCTATCCCATCCCCGTCTAACGCACACATGGACACAACCGCCGACAAATTCGTACTCTTTACGCAACCCGGATGAAGTAGCTGCCTCCGAGCGAAAGAGTTTCTTTCGAAAAAAAATATCGATTTCGTTGCGGTCGACGTATTTAACGATCCGGGCGGCAAAGAGAAGCTGCTCGCCTACGGCGTGCGCAACGTGCCGGTCATTGCACGAGGCGACCAGTTCGTCTTCGGTCAGAATCTCGAGGACGTCGCCGAGTTCGTCGGATTGCAGGGCGGCACCGGCCATACGCCGCTGCCGGCCGATCAGCTGATCGGAAAATGGATCAACGTGCTGCACGCAGCGCAGCGCTTCCTGCGCCAGATGCCTGACGCACGCCTCAACGAACTGGTGATTGAAAACCGCCCGCGCTCGATCCGCCTGATGGGCCATCATGTGTTCCGCATCGGCGAAGCCTATCTCGAAACCGCCGTCGACGGCGTCGAATACGCGACCCAGCTCGCCAACGTGCCGCCCGCTGACGGCACTTTCACCACCGGCGAGGAAATCGCGCGCTACGGCGACACCGTGATCGCGCGGCTGGAGCAATGGTGGAACGGGCTCGCCGACAAATCATGCCAGCAAAAAGTGAAAACCTTTTTCGGCATGCAGCCGCTTTTCATGCTGTACGAACGCTCGACCTGGCATTCGGCGCAACACACGCGCCAGCTCGCCGCCGTGCTCGAGCGCTTCAATATCGTTCCCGACAAGCCGCTCACGGCCGAAGACTTGGCCGGATTGCCGCTACCTGAGAGGCTCTGGGAGTAAAGAAAAACGGCGCCGTTGTGGCGCCGCTTTTTATTCGACGCGGATGCCCGCGTCCTTGATCACCTTGCCGTACTTCGCAATTTCCGCCTTGATCAACGCGGCGAATTCTGCAGGCGTGCTGCCGATCAATTCGTTGCCGCCCTGCGTGCCGAGCCGCTCGAGCACGTCGGGCATTTTGAGTGCCTTGATCGATTCGCGGTAAAGCCGGTCGACGATCGCCTTCGGCGTGCCCGCGGGCGCGAGTATCCCCTGCCACGAACTCACCTCGAATCCTTTCAATCCCAATTCGTCGAACGTCGGCACGTCGGGCAATTGCGGCGACCGGCGAATGCCCGAAAAGCCGATCGCCCGCAGCTTGCCTGCGCGCAATTGAGGTATGGAAGTGATCGGCGTGTCGAACATCATCGGCAACTGCCCGGCCAGCACGTCGGCGAGCGCCGCCGCGCTGCCCTTGTACGGAACGTGCGTGAGCTTGATGCCGGTCATCATCGCCAGAAATTCACCGGCGAGATGATTGGCGCCGCCGAGACCGGTCGAGCCGTAGGCGAGTCCCGGCTTCGCTTTCGCATAGGCAACAAGTTCCTGCAGATTTTTCACGGGCAACGACGGATGCACGACGAGCACGTACGCATAGTATGTGCCCTGCGTGACCGGCACGAAATCCTTGACCGGATCGTACGGCAACTTCGCATACAGGCTGGGATTCAGTACGAACGGCGCGCTGTTGCCCATCACGATCGTATAGCCGTCGGGCGGCGATTTCGCCACGAGATCGGTGCCGATGATCGCGTTGGCGCCGGGCCGGTTGTCGACCACCACCGTCTGGCCCATCGCCTCGTAAAATTTCTGCCCGATAGTGCGCGCGAAGATGTCGCCGGCGCCGCCCGCGACGTACGGTACGATGAAGCGGATCGGGCGCGTCGGATAGTTCTGCGCATGCGCTGCACCGGCAACTGCGAGCAGGCAAACTACAATCATGCTGGATCTCATCTCTCCTCCCTGGTCCAAGCCGCATGCAAGCCCACAATACCATGAGCGGCGAAAATTGCGCTAAACTACATCTCCTCTCCGTCGCAATAACGGCGCCGTGCGCGCCGGTCCTGCCCATGTTGACGCATCTCCGATTGCTTGCCGCACCCCGTCGCACGCCGCCGCGGTCATGTTGAATTCCGCCGCCGCCGCGCGTCGCGCGTTGCCTTCGATCGACCGCCTGCTCAAGCTCGCCGCGGTCGGGGCTCTCATCGACCGGCACGGCCGCCCGCTCGTAGTCGAAACCCTGCGCGCGGTGCTCGACGAGCAGCGCGCCATCCTTGCCGGGGATGCCGCCGCAGCGCCACCCTCTGACGAAGCGCTCACCGCACATTGCATCGCGCGCTTGCACGCGCTGAGCCAGCCGTCGCTGCGGCCGGTCTTCAACCTGACCGGCACCGTGCTGCATACCAATCTCGGGCGCGCGCTTTATCCCGAAGTTGCGGCGGCGGCAGCCACCGCGGCAATGACCCGCGCGGTGAATCTCGAATTCGACCTGGGCGGCGGTGCGCGCGGCGAACGCGACAGCCACGTCGAAGCGTGGCTGCAGCGACTGACCGGCGCGGAAGCCGCGGTCGTCGTCAACAACAATGCGGCCGCCGTCTATCTCGTGTTGAACTCGCTCGCGCCGAAGAAGGAAGTCATCGTGTCGCGCGGCGAGCTGGTCGAAATCGGCGGCGCGTTCCGGATTCCCGACATCATGGCGCGCGCGGGCTGCAAGCTGAAGGAAATCGGCACCACCAACCGCACGCACGCGCGCGACTACGAGCAGGCGATCGGCACGCGCACCGCGGCAATCATGAAAGTCCACGCAAGCAACTACGCGATCCAGGGCTTCACCGCGAGCGTGCCGGAAAGCGAACTTGCCGCCATCGCGCACCGGCATGAACTGCCGTTCCTGAACGATCTGGGCAGCGGCATGCTGATCGACCTCGAAGCGTACGGATTGCCGCACGAACCGACGCCGCACGAAGCGATTGCGGACGGCGCCGATATCGTCACGTTCAGCGGCGACAAGCTGCTCGGCGGTCCGCAATGCGGCCTGATCGTCGGCCGCGCGGACCTGATCGCGAAAATCCGCAAGAACCCGATGAAGCGCGCGTTGCGCATCGACAAAGTGCGGCTCGCGGCGCTCGAAGCGGTGCTGCGCCTGTACGCCGATCCCGCGCGCCTCGTCCGCGAGTTGCCGACGCTGCGCCTGCTCACGCGCCCGCAACCGGACATCGAAGCGCAGGCGCAGCGTGTATTGCCGGCGGTCGCTGCCGCAGTCCGGGATCATGCCGACGCCGCCATCATCGCGTGCTCGAGCCAGATCGGCAGCGGTGCGTTGCCGGTCGACGCACTGCCCAGCGCAGGCATCGCGGTGACGCCGCGCGCGAAACGCAAAAGCAGCGCAGCCGATGCGCTGTCGATCGCGTTCCGCGCGCTGCCCGTGCCGGTGATCGGCCATATCAGGGACGGCGCGTTCATCCTCGATCTGCGCTGTCTCGACGATGAAGCGGGTTTCGTCGCGCAACTCGGCGACCTCAAACTCGCGCCGGGAAAATCCGCGTGATCGTCGCCACCGCCGGTCACATCGACCATGGCAAAACGACGCTGGTAAAGGCGCTGACCGGGGTCGACACCGACCGCCTGCCGGAAGAAAAGAAGCGCGGCATCTCGATCGACCTGGGCTTTGCGTACCGCAAGACCGACTCCGGCAACGTAATCGGTTTCGTCGACGTCCCCGGGCACGAACGTTTCGTGCGCAACATGCTGGCCGGCGTCTGCGGTATCGACTACGTCATGCTGATCGTGGCCGCCGACGACGGCGTGATGCCGCAGACCATAGAGCATCTGCACATTGTCGATCTGCTCACGATCAAGCGCGGCATCGCCATCATCACCAAGACCGACCGCGTACCGGCGGAACGCGTTGCGGAAGTCGCCGCCAGCGTACGCGCGCTGCTCGCTTCGACCGCACTCGCCAACATCGAAGTCCTGCCCGTGTCTGCGATCAGCGGCGACGGCGTCGATAAACTGCGCGAAGCGCTGGCACAAGCCGCGCGCGAATTCGGCGACCGCGAACACGCCGGGCGCAATCTGCGTTACGCGATAGACCGCGTATTCACCATCGCCGGCAGCGGCACCGTCGTGACCGGCACGGTGTTCAACGGCGCCGTCGCGGTCGGCGATAAATTGATGTTGTCGCCGAGCGGCATCGAAGTTCGCGTCCGCGGCATCCAGAAAGACGGCAAGGCCGCGACGCAGGCCATCGCGGGGGAACGCTGCGCCCTGAACGTTACGGGTGCCGATGTCGCGGACATTCATCGCGGCGATTGGGCCGTCGCGCCGTCCATCCACGCCCCTACCCAACGCCTCGACGTGCGCCTGCACCTGCTCGCGAGCGAAACCCAGCCGCTCAAGCACTGGACGCCGGTGCATCTGCATCTGGGCACCGCGGACGTGACCGCGCGCATCGCGATCCGGCGCGGCGCCTCGATCGCACCGGGCGCGTCGGGACTGGTGCAGATAATCGCCGACAGGCCGCTCGCCGCATTGAACGGCGACCGCTTCATCCTGCGCGACCAGTCGGCGGTGCGCACCATCGGCGGCGGCACCGTCATCGATCCGTTCGTCACCGCCGCGCGGCGCAACGCGCAAACGCGCGCCGCCCAGCTCGCGGCGCTCGAAATTGCGGATCCCGACAAAGCGCTGGCCGCGCTGCTCGCGTGCTCGCCGGCCGGGGTCGATCTCATGCAATTCGAGCGCACGTTCAATCTGACACCGGACCGCGCCGCGAAACTCGCTGCCACACCGGGAATCGCGATCGTCGGCAAAGAACAGCGCGTAGCGCTGCCGCGTGCCATCGTCGACAGCATCAAGCAGGCGGCCATCGATGCTCTGACGCGTCTGCATCGCGATTCCCCGCAGGCGACCGGCTTCGAAATTTCCATGCTGCGCAAGCAGCTCGCGTCCGCGCTCGCCGCTGCGACGTTCACGGCACTGTTGCGCGAGCTCGGCGACGCCAAGAAGCTCGAGGTTGCCGGCTCTACCGTGCGACTCCCGAAGCATGTTGCCACCGACAATCCGGCCGACGAGAAAATGTGGCAGGCGTTGAAACCGATCCTCGACAACGCGGGATTCAACGTGCTGCCGCTGCGCGAGCTCGCGCCGGCGGCGAACATCAAGGAACCGATCCTCAAGGACTTCCTGCATCGCAAGGCGCGCACCGGCGAATTGGTCCGCGTGACGCCCGAGCGTTTTTATCCGCGCGCGACGCTCGCCCAGCTGGCGGCAGTCGCGCAAGTCGTTGCGCAAGCAGTGCCCGCGGGATTCACCGCGGCGCAGTTCCGCGACCGCAGCGGCGTCGGCCGCGGGCTTGCGATCGAAATTCTCGAGTGCCTCGACCGGCTCGGCATCACCCAGCGCATCGGCGACGCGCGCAAGATGCGCAAGGATTTCGTGCCGATACTAGGCGCCGCGGTCGCCCCGCCGCCGCCTGCCGTCAAACCGCAACCCGCATCCAAACCCGTGCCGCAGCAGCCGGCCCGGCGCAATCCATCGCATCACTTCAAACGCTAACGAGGATCAATATATGGCAAATTTCGACGTAATCGTCATCGGCGCCGGCATTACCGGCCTTACCGCGGCCAAGGCGGCCGTGCAAAGCGGGCTTAAAACCGCGAGCATCGAAGCGCTGATGTTCGGGGGCCTCGTCGTCAACATCAACGAGCTCGACGGCGAGACGACCGGCTCGGGCACCGACTTCGCCTCCAATCTGATGATGGAGATTTCCGAGCTCGGCGTCGAGAACCTGTCCGAGACCGTCAGCGCAATCGCGCGCGACGGCAACCAGTTGAGCGTCACGACCGACGCGGGAACGCACAAGGCGCGCGCGGTGATCATCGCTTCCGGCGCCAAATTGAAACGCGTCGGCATCCCCGGCGAAGCCGAATTCGAATACAAAGGCGTGTCCCAATGCGCCGACTGCGACGGCCCCATGTACAAGGACGAGGAAGTCGTGGTCGTCGGCGGCGGCGATTCGGCGCTGCAGGAAGCGCTGGTGCTCGCGGAATTTGCGAAGCGCGTGCATCTCGTGCACCGCGGCGCGAAATTCGACGCGCGGCAGCATCTGGTCGACGCGATCAAGAAGCACGAAAACATCCGGCCGGTCTGGAACAGCGTCGCCGAAGCGATACTCGGCGATGCGATGGTGCAGAAAGTCCGCGTGCGCAACACCGCCGACAATGCAACGAGCGAAATCCCGTGCGCGGGATTCTTCGCGTACATCGGACTGCAGCCGTCGATCGAATTCGCGCCGGCCGAACTCGCGCGCGATGCAGAAGGCTTTCTCGTGACAGATACGAATCTGGGCACGAAGATGCCCGGCGTTTTCGCCGCGGGCGCGGTGCGCGCGGGTTACGGCGGATTGCTCACGCACGCGATCGCGGATGGGAATGCGGCGGCCAAGGCGGCGAAGGCCTCGCTCGGCGGGTAAATCGGGTTTCCCCTATAATTCAATTCGAAACTGCCGACATCGGTGAGGGCCCCGCATCAACTCGGACGCGCGTAAAGCGCGCCGGTTATAGGGCCAGTACATCGGCACGGAAAATTTAGTTCACGTAGTACGGAAGGGAATCGCTCCCGGTGGGGCGGCCGGACTTCAAACCCGGTGAGGGCTGTTTACAGTTCTGTGTGGGTTCGACTCCCACTCTCTTCCGCCATTCCATTCACGTCGTGACCGGCCGACCGGTCGAGGAGAACCGCATCAACATGCATGCACGCGTATTCCTGGCAATGTTTTCAGTTGCCATGGCTGTATCGCTCAACGTCTTTGCGCAAACCGGTTATCCGGCAGGAACCGTGCGCATCGTATCGCCATATCCGCCGGGGGGCGGCACCGATATCCTGTCGCGCGTCATCGGCCAGAAACTGAATGAGAATCTCAAGCAACCGGTGGTCGTCGAGAATCGCGCCGGCGCGAACGGCACGATAGGCGCAGCCTACGTGGCCAAGTCGCCGCCCGACGGACTCACGATGCTGATAGTGCCGGCCGGCTACGCCGCCAATCCTGCGCTGTATAAAAGCCTGCCATACGATCAGTCAAAAGACCTTGCAGCGGTCTCGCATCTGGCCTCGGGCCCGCTCGTTTTGGTCGTGCACCCGTCGCTGCCCGCGAAATCCGTCAAGGAACTGCTGGCGCTCGCCAAAAGCCGGCCCGGCGAAATCAACGTCGGCTCGGCCGGCAACGGCTCGCTGCCGCATCTTTGCGCGGAGCTTTTCAACAGCGCCGGCGGCGTCAAGCTCACGCATATTCCCTATAAAGGTTCGGGCGCGGCGATCGTCGACGTCCTCGGCGGACAGGTGCCGGTCTATTTCATGAATATCCTGCAAAGCCTGCCGCTGATCAAAGGCGGCAAGCTGCGCGCACTCGGCGTCACCAGCCCGCAACGCTCCCCGATTGCGCCCGAACTGCCGCCGATCGCGCAGGACGTCCCGGGCTTCGATATGACCAACTGGTACGGCCTGCTCGTGGCCGCCGGCACGCCGCGCGACGTCGTGACCAAATTGCAGCAGGAAGTCGCCCGCGTCCTGAACCTGCCCGAACTCAAGGAGCGGCTTGCCGGCGAAGGCATGACCGTCGTCGCGAGCACGCCCGAGCAGTTCGTCGAATTTCTCGCGCGCGAAACCGCGAAGTACAACCGCATCATCAAATCAGCCGGCATTCAGAACTCGCAATAATCCTGAGGACACAAATCATGGCAACGAATGAACCCAAATACGACGTGCTGTGGCCGCTCTCGCGCAAAGCCGTCAAGCGCACCGCCGCCGCCGCGCGCCTGCCCGATCTCAACGACAAAGTCGTCGCCGAATTGTGGGACGTGATCTTCCGCGGCGAGACGATTTATCCCCTCGTGCGCGAATACATCAAGCAGCGCTTTCCGCGCGTGAAGTTCGTGACCTACGACCAATTCGGCAACTTTCACGGCGCGCGCGAGCACGAAGTCTCAGCAACGATCCCCGACAAGCTCAAAGCATTCAAGGCCGACGCGGCGATCGTCGGCATCGGCGCTTGAGGGAGCTGCACGCCCGCCGTGTTGCGGGCCGCAGCGATGGTCGAAAGGCTCGGCATCCCGACCGCGTCCATTATCGGCTCGGGCTTCCTGAAGCAGGCCGAAGTCATCAAGAAAGGCCAGGGCGTGCCGCTCGCCATCGGCGTGTACCCCGGCGCGCCCATGGTCGACAGCGAAGCCGAGCTGAAGCGCAAGGTCGAGTAAGAACTCGCCCCCGGCCTCCTGCGCGGCCTCACCGGCGATGCGCCGCCCGATCTCAACACCGAAATCGAGCCCGCGCCCGGCTCGGTTGTGATGAGCGGAACCTACGATCAGATACAGGAACACTTCTACAAACAACTGTGGACCGACGGGCTGCCGATCGTGCCGCCGACGCGCGAGCGCGTCGATGCGTTTCTCAAGTTCACCGACCGCAAAGAAAGCGATGTCATACGCATCCTGCCGCAGGAAGGCCGCGAAGGCTCGATGCTGAGCATCGCGATCACCGGCGTAATGTCGGGGTGCCGTCCCGAGTACATGCCGGTGCTGATCGCGATCATCGAAGCGATGAGCGACGTGAAATACCGCATCGAAGACTCGGGTTCGACCCCGGGCTGGGAGCCGGTCGTGATCGTGAACGGCCCTATCGTAAAGGAACTCGATTTCAATTACGGCCAGGGCATGATGCGCGTCGGCCGCCAGGCCAACACCAGCATCGGCCGCTTCGTGCGCATGTACTTGCGCAACATCTGCGGCTTTCGCATACCGCCCGGCGCCGGCGACAAAGGCAGCATCGGCCAGAGCTTTCTGGTCGCAATGGCGGAAGACGAGGACAGCGCGCGCGCAGTCGGCTGGCCGAGCTACGGCGAGGACCGCGGCTTCAAGCAAGGCGAAAACGTCGTCACGGTGCACAGCGTGGTCGCGATCACGTCGCCGATGTACAGCGGCGGCGACGACGCAAAGACGCACGTGCAGCAGTGGGCGGAAGTGATCGCCGGCAGCTTTACTTACTGGGCGCACACCGGCTTCAAGACCGGCCTGTGGAGCCCGCTGATCGTCGCCGGACCCAGCATTGCAGGCGTGATCGCGAAGGAATGGACCAAGGACCAGGTGCGGCAGTATTTGTACGAGCACATGAAGGTCACCGCCGAGCGCGCCACGCACTATGCCCGCATGACGAGCACGCCGACGTTCAGCTTCGAAAACCTCGTCAAGGACGGCATCCTGCCGCCCGAATACACGGCGTCGAAAGATCCGGAACGTCTCGTGAATATCGTCATCAAGCCGGAGATGGTCGAAATCCTGGTCGCCGGCGATCCCGGCCGCAATCAATCGCGCGCGTATATGAGCAACCACGTGCAGGGGCCGCCCACCAGCCGGCGCATCGAACTGCCGAAGCAGTGGAACCAATTGCTCGCGAACAAATGATGAAAGCCTGATATGAACCGTAAATACGAAGGAACGTCACGGCGGCTCGCACTCGGCGCCGCCATTGCAGTCATTTTCGCGAGCCCGCTCGCCAACGCACAGCCGTCCGCCTATCCGAACAAACCGATCCGCCTGATCATTCCGTTTGCGCCCGGCGGCGGCACCGATCTCACCGCGCGCGCGATCGCGATGAAACTCACCGAAGCATGGGGACAAACGGTGGTACCCGACAACCGCGCCGGCGCCAACGGCACGATCGCGGTGGACATCGCGACCAAGTCGCCGCCCGACGGCTACACGCTCACGATGATTTCGTCGAGCCATTCGGTCAATTCGTCGCTCTACAAACTGCCCTACGATCTCACGCGCGATCTCTCGCCGATCACGCAGGCGACGACGCAGCCCTACGCACTCGTCGTGCATCCGTCGGTCGCCGCGAAATCGGTCAAGGAATTGATCGCACTTGCCAAGGCGAAACCCGACTCGATGACGTACGGTTCATCCGGCCTCGGCGGCCTCTCCCACCTGTCGGGCGCGCTGCTGTGCTCGCTCGCCGGCATCAAGCTCGTGCACGTTCCCTATAAAGGCGGCGCGCCCGCGTTGAACGACGTGGTCGGCGGCCAGATCCAGATGCTGTTCTCGACGCTCCTGCAAAGCGACACCCAGCGCAAAGCGGGACGCGTGCGCGCGCTCGCGGTGACGACGAAGAAACGCTCGGCCGGCGCGCCGGATCTGCCGACGATGCAGGAAGCGGGCGTTCCCGGCTACGAAGTCGCGGGCTGGTACGGCGTGCTCGCACCGGCCAAAACGCCGCGCG
>Ga0265330_10001957_pt1 | contig 11441 bp, 4 predicted proteins | sample 41919metaG_FD_202083 | JGI IMG/M metagenome (GOLD analysis project Ga0265330, IMG submission 202083) | Rhizosphere microbial communities from Carex aquatilis grown in University of Washington, Seatle, WA, United States - 4-19-19 metaG | ecosystem: Host-associated > Plants > Roots > Rhizosphere >... | reverse complement strand
TGAGAAGAACGGGGAGGCGGTAGACACGCCTGCTAGCGTGCACCGCCTCCCCGGTCGTGGAAGTAACGCAATAAGGATTATGGTAGAGCTTACGCCGGCTTATCTTAGAACAACAAACTTACGCCTAACGATTGGGCATTTCCAAGAATTCCCATCGTCCGGTAGGCGTAATCGACCTTCAATCCATGATCTGCAAACAGGTCGGTCTGTACGCCGATCCCGTAAGTCATGGAGTACTGTGAATCTGGCATTCCAAGTCCCTTATACCCTGTCCGCAGGGAAACCTTGCCAAGGTCCTGAAGTGTCAGGGTGTATTGGAACCCAAGATTGACGGATTCACTGTTGTCGTTGGGGTGCAAGGCATCGACGGCAACGATAATCTCATGGTCTTCGGTCAACAGAGGCGTAATCGAAGCGCCCATGCGGAATATCAAGGGCAGCTGCCAATCCTGTGTTGCGTATCTGCCCGGTGCGTTGCTGTAGTTGCCGGCTTCGTTGGGGGCTGGATCGATTGGCACCAGAAGATCGAGGCCGTCGTACTTGAGCGGCGTGCCATAATTGCAGATGCTCATCCCGATATTGAGGCCGTGCTTGTTCCCCCCCGAAGGAGAGAAGAAGTCCGTCTTGATGATAACGCCGAGGTCAAATGCAACTGCTGTGGCAGACTCATGCCAGATCGTCGAGTTGATCATCTTGGCGGTAGCCCCGAAGGAGAACCAGTCCACAAGATTTCTCGCAAAGGAAAGGGAGACGGCCAAATCCTTTGCGGAAAACTGTTCACCAGTTCCCTCCTGCATGTTCACTGTCGTGACATCCATGTCACCGTAGTTCATCAGAATAAGGCCGCCGCCGATCGTCCCAACATTCGGCACAACGATGCCGAATGAGGCGAACGTGGCGTTCATGCCGACAATCCACGGTTGGGTGACAAACATCACCTCCGTTCGATCCATCTGGGCGAGCCCCGCGGGGTTCCAGTAGATGGCGGAGGCATCCTGAACAAGGCTCACATAGGCATCGCCCATGGCGATGCCCGCAGCCCCATAGCCGATTTCAAGAAAATCGGCGGCCGTACTGCCGACGCGAGTCGGCTTCTGAGCAAATGCGGGGATCGCTGCGATCACGCACATCGCCAGCACAATGATTGATTTGTTGATTTGTTGGAGTTTCATAGTTGGTTCTCTCTCAGTTGCTCGATGATCACTTAATCACCGCGAATTTGCCGAGTTTTTCCTCTCCGGTGACGTTGGATTTTACATAGTACACGTAGATCCCTGCAGCGATTTCCAGACCTTCTTTTGTCAGCATGTCCCATTGCACAGTGCCGTTGTCCGGGGCATTGGCGACATCGATCTGGCGCAGGAACACGCCGCTCGAAGTGAAGATCTTAATCGTGCATCCTGCAGGAATGTGTGTGAAGAGCAACACCCGTCTCTGGTTCAACCCCTGGTTGCTGATATATTGCTCCATGGTGTTGGTGACGAGGTACGGGTTGGGAACAACCTTGATTCGCTTCATGTCATTGCTGAGCAGACCTGCATTGACGGCAGTCTGTGTGTGTACCGTAAACGTCATGGAATCTCGCGGTGCACTCATGAACTTCAGCCTGTATACATCATTTGGTTTCGGCATTACGCTCGGCAGGCGCATCCCGAAGAGTGTTGCGGGGAAGATACCCTGATTGGCAAGCCGGGATGGATAACCGATAAGCACAGTGTCGATGAGAGGGTCATAGACGCCGTTTCCGTTCCCATCTTCCACGAGAGCATCAAGCTCTTCGTATCCCATGAATCCCGCCGTGTCACGGAAGTTCTTGTTGATCACATGGAATGGGAACCTCTGTCCAAGCAGGATCTTGCTGGCCGTTGTAATGGAATGGCCGTTTGCATCCAATATGGGTGCAAGGTTTCTGCTAGTGGTCTTTGACTTGTAAGCAGGAGTTGCCGCCACCGTGGTGTCTACGAAGACGATATTGTAGTCGTACGCGTAATATGGCATCTCAATCGAATCAATGGCGATACCGATGGGAGCGTTACCTGTCTGCCATTTGGTCAATACCGAATCAACCGCAGGGACCGCTGCTTTTGGCTGAATGAAGAACTGAAGGCCATCAACAACGTTTGTGGTAATGCCGCCACTCGCAATCCGCCAGTATTTGGTGGTTGTATTGATGGTCGCGCTCTCCCAGTTCTGTTTGGAACCGGTTTTTGAATCTTCAGTGGTGAGAGGTGAAGTACCTGCCGTGACGTCGGTGATGGAATATCCCTTCGTCGTGAAGAATCCCTCCCGTTTTGGGCGATTGGCAGCAACGGTTTTCCAAGTGACAACAGCCGTGTCGAATTTCAACGAGTAGACGTGATTGGCCTTCACGGCATCCGAGTTGAACACCGTTGCCTGTATGGTCGCATTCGATTGAATATCCTGCGGATCAGTGATCGTCAGGTTCGGTGGCACATATCCTGCCGCATCCTGATGAGGCGTGACGATTTGAACATTTTGTCCAATGCCGACCACGTTTTCGCTTTCGTCCAGACTGACGATCGTATTGCTTTCGGAGGGGGTCATGGAAAGCCCCAAAGCTCCGACTCCCTGGATGCCGTAGTCATAGGCAATAAGAGCGTAGTAGTATGTGCGGCCATTCTGCACGGTGTTGTCCACAAAGTAATGCTTCAGGCCGGTGTCGTCTCCAAGATAATACTCGAGTCCATTCACCGATGTGAAACTCACGAATCCCTTGATGGAGTCAACGACATCGCACTGGAAAATAGGTTTCTTCCCGGCGGGATTTCCAAACCCGTCGCGAAGAACCTCCGCATCCTGGAAGTGTTTGTCGGTCGACCGGTAGAGCTTGTAGCCCTCAAAATCATTCACGCCACCCAGGAAGGGTTCGCGGGTGAGTTTGTCGGATTTGTCATCCCAGGAGAGATACACCTTTCCGTCAGCAGCCTTCGCAGAAAGCGTTGGGGTAAGGGGCGCCTGGGCAAACGTGTAGCTATTCTGATAAACAAGTTCCACCATCTTGAGCTTCTGGTAGAGAGAAGGTGCCGGATGATGGTCGGCGACGTCATTCAGACCGATCAAAGGCTCGTACGAGTTGACATTGGACATTGAGAGCCGTTCCGTTCTGCCGTGGGCGAGTCGGAAAATGCCTGATCCAAATGACACGTAGAGGTTTGAAGGATTGGGGAACTCCTGAAGCAGCCTAGGAGCAGTAAGAGTGTCGTAGACATTCTGGTCATTCTTGAGTTGTGCCGCGCCAGTCTGCTGGGGATGCGGAAACATCGAGAATGAGGTAAGTCCAAGCATGTCCGATTCATGCACGTCGGTAATCGCGAAATTCGGTTCTGCACCGACACCCTCTAGAAAATCCGGTCTGTGGTTGCACTCAGTGCCGTCTGCGTCGGGTCCAGTGTAGTTCAGATCGCTCGGACCAACGCCGTCAAGTCCGACGTCATCGCCGATATCTTCACCTGGATCGAATTTGCCATTGTGGTTCGCGTCATTCCAATCTCTCCAGTCGCCATCCTCGTCGCCCGGCCACCAGACTCCCTGCGCGATCGCAGGAACCTGATCGAGGCTCTTGTAGCCGAAGTACTTGAGGAACTTGCTGGTGTCATGGGATGCCACGAATGCTGCTCTTACGGCATCCTGTCCTCTGATCACTCCGTTGAATCCTCCCCACGGTCCTTCTGCGGGGTTGTCACGACGCTCATCAATCATGCCATCGTGGTCATTATCGATTCCATCGGTCGCAACCCCAGGGCTTTCCAAGAATGCCCAGCCGCTCACAGGCGGGGTTCCACCTCCAAAGCCTGCTCCGGCCAACGACCACGTATAGGTGAAAGCTTGCAGCGTGTCAAAATACCCGATCTGATCTTCCGCGGCGGAGGTAGGAGACTTGTTGCCATTGGCACAGTCGAGGTAAAAACCAAACACTCCTCGGGTCAGATCATAATCGGAGATATTCGAGACATTATATTCAAAGAAGACTGCATCGCGGGTTTGTTGATTATTCCACTGATATGCCCTGACTTCAGCCCGCAGGCCCAAACCGCCCCACGCGTCACCGCGCTGGATTGTAACATCGTTCGGGCTGAGATCGCCAATATAGTGGCCGGGACGTGGATAGAACCGCACAGTCAGCGGAGGCGCCGAAGGATCCTTAGGTATGAGGTTTTCCTGGTCCTGAGCATCATTTGCAGCCCAATAGGCCTCCAGATCGGCGTATTGCACGCCTCTGCCAAACCGACCGTTCCACTCACCTGGCCATTTCGTTTCCAAACCACGAGACGGCCATCCATTCGGTGGCCATGACTCGGGACGGTTGCTAATGGCAGCGTAGTCGCTCAGTCTGTTGAAATATCCGAACACCGGATAGAATCCCCATTCAATGGATGAACCCAGCGGCTGGTCCATAAAATTAGGTTGAATGGAGGAGCTTTGCGCACACCACAAAGTGTCCAACAAATGTTGGCTTCCAAGAGACTGGATGTCCCCTTCGTCGGTCACTGGGATGGAATCAAAGGGGCATGTGGGGCACTTCTGAATAAATACCATGTTGCCGACAATAAGATTGAAGCTGTCGAATGTATTCAATCCTGTGGCGTCATTGGGCCAGAGAGAGACGAGCGGACTTGGCCACCCTCCAAAAGAGACTTTATTGCTGATCTGGAGGGAGACCCTGTTGCCGTTCATCAATCCCAAGCGGGAAGCGCTGGGATCGCCCGCTTCATCCGTAGGTCCTTCATACGGTCTGCTTTGAGCATTCAGATCCGTCACCATGATCGGAATGAGTGCTATCAGCAAAGCCTTTGTAATGAAATTGCGAAAGAGCATGACACTCTCCTTTTAGACTATTGTTCTAGAACATGACCTCGAAACCAACCTTGATGGAGCGGGGGTCGGTGAATGAGCTCGGGTCGTTAATCCAGTCGTAAATCGTACTGAAGTTGCTTGTGTACTTTGCAATATCTGTTGGAAGAAGAATCTGCTGGTTTGCTCTTCCTGTCGTATTATTGACCGCCACCTCGTTAAGTGCATCGAATACATTATAGACGAGGAGCGTGAGCCGTGTCCTGGCCGGTCCAAATGTCCAGAGGTTCACATAGGCGTTGAGATCGACTGAGAAGAGTGAGGGTCGCGTCGCATCGTTTGGCTGCGGAGTCACGACTGCCTGTGCACTGGTGGCAAGAGGAACCCACCCGTACGGCGTGCCGCTGTCGAAATGACCCGTGATGGAACCTCCATAGTCCTTATAGGAGTAGGCGAGCGATGCATTCAGCGTGTGCCGCTGATCCCAGTCCATGGGGATAAGCACGTTTACTGGATCGAGTTTACCTCCCTCGCGAGTAAAGCTATACGTCGGACTATTGGCATTGCCGCGAGTATATTGAAGGGTGTAATTGATGGAAGCGGAAAAGTCGCCGGCGGCGTAATCATACTTGAGCTCAACCCCCTGCGCGTTTCCATAATCCTTGTTGCTGTACAGTCCGTAGTGGATCGCATTGAAGGTCTCTACGGTTACTGCACTGAGCAGGTCGTAGATGTCTCGATAGAAGACGGCAACTTCGCAGCTCATATTCGGATTAAGTTGCTGCCACAGACCCGCTTCATATTGAATTGTCTTTTGCGGTTTCACAAGCGGATTGCCCATGACCGTCTGGTAATCACCCTGTACCGTGTGCCAATAATCCGTGTACAGTGCGTAGAGCGGCGGCATCTGGAAGAAATGTCCGTAAGAGAACCTAAGAAGTGCCGTCTCGGCCAGCTTGTATGAGATCCCGAACCGGGGACTGAGTTGACGCTTGGCCGGAGCCCTGAGGAACTGGCTCATCCTCTCCGGGTTGTCCGGATACGTCAAGGCATTCGAGGGGTTTCGTGGTTCGGACGGATATGTGGCGTTCGGGACGAAGCAGTCATAGCGCAGACCGGCGTTGATGACCATGTAGTCGAACTCCATCTTATCCTGCACGTATGCTGAGTATTCCAGAGGCTTCACTGTGTAGATGTCTGCACCTGATGTTGGCGCGGTGGGGAGGGAAGGCTTGTAGTAAAGAAACTCTCTCACGCCTGTCACAGGGTCGTCAAGAAAGCGCTGCTCATCACTGCCGTAGGCATTCTGAACGGTCGTATTGAAACGGTGAATGCTGTGCTTTGTGTAGTCGAACCCGGACTTGAACGTATGATTCTTGGTAGCCTGCCAGGTTCCGTCAATCTTCAGGTTGTAGTCTTCGATCCAATTTTGGCTCCATGTTTTGTCTTGACCTCCCGTGGAAAAGCCCGGGTTGTACGATGTCTGGGCGGCATACTGATCAGACACATAGGCATAGACCGGCAGCCCGACACTGTTGAGGAGATCCCCCCCCGACGCGTTCTTCAACGTCTGCATCGGGTTCTCGAACAGATAGTAGGCACTCCAGTTCTTGATGTAGCTTGCCGAGGCTTCGTAAAACAGGTTACTCGAAAGAGTATGGTTCAATTTGGCCGAGAGGAGCTGGGAGTTTGAATAGCTCGTCGGTACACCGTCGGGATTGAACTCGTAAAAATGATTGTAGCTCTTCCCTTTGTAGTAATTGTACGAATAGTCGACCGAAGCACGAATCTCCTGAAGGGGATTCAAGGAGAGCTTTCCGTATACAGTGGCCGTCTTGTTGTATTCCATCGGGACTACGGTATTATCCCCTGTGTGGTCCGAGCGCCACGTGGAAGGGTCACCAGATGGCCAGTTGCTGTAGTTGTTCGGCTCGAAGCGCCGGATGCCATTGCGCGCGCCAACATTGTCCTGATAGCGGCCGTTCACCAGGAACGTGAGCTCATCCTTCAGTACCGGCCCTTCAATATAAAGTCTGTAGTCTTTACTCCGGGGCACATCCCGCAGAGTACGCACATTCAGGTTGGTGAAGTTATACGAATGGGGCGTCTCAAACGTGCTTGCGCTGACGGAGCCTGAGCCCTTGAATTCATTCCCCCCATCCTTCGTGATGTTGTTCACCACGCCGCTCATCGCGTTACCATACTCCGCGTTAAACGTTCCGGTAATGACCTCGACCTCCGAGATTGCATCATTTTCCACCGAAACCGATCGCCCGAGGTTGTATGCCTCCTGCACTTTGACACCATTAAGCAGGTACGCCACTTCATCCGAACGACCTCCGCGGAAATGGCCTCGTACCACACCTGCCTGCAGCGCAACCACCTGGTCAATGTTCTCAACAGGCAATGCCTTGATTTGATCAGAGGTCACGTTCCGGATCGAGCTTGTTTGGTCTTTCTTCTGCTCGATGACCGGGGCGGTGACAACGATTTCCTGCCCTTCGATGACCCGTTCCGACAATTTGAAGTCCGCTTCTGTCGTCCTGTTGACCGATACGACAAGAGATTGCAGGATGACAGGTTCATAACCGATTAATGTGGCACGCACACGGTACGTGCCCGGCGGTATATTGAGGATGTAATACTCGCCGGCGACGTCAGTCACAGCGCCGAGATTCGTCCCCATGATGACAACGTTTACGGCGATCATGGGTTCACCTGATTTCTCGTCGACGATTTTGCCGGAAATCTTACCAGTCGTCTGGGCGAGTCCCTGTGTCGCAAGCGCGGCAAGGAGAACCACCAAGAGGGACCACCATCGCGTCTTCGATCCCCATGGATATCGATTTACTGTTGGCATAGGAGCCTTCTCCGAATGCGTATTCTCAGAATCTTCTGAGCAAGCGAACCTCAGGCTCCGCCGGACGCAGACCCAAAGGCTCTTGTGAATTAATCCCCTCCCCTCGATGCATGTTTGGTTTTGCATATTCGTTGTCTCTCTGTTTCATGTGTTACTATTTCATCAACATCAGCTTTATGGTCTTCATGTACTCTTGTTTTCCTGACGTATTGCTAACGATGAGTCGGGCGAAGTAGACTCCGCTTGCGGCGTTTTGTGCATTCCACGATGTGTGATGGGCTCCTGCCGTCATCATGCCGTTCGCCAGCACTGCCACCGAACGACCGAGAATATCGTAGACAGTCAGGGATACTGTGCTGTTCTCTGTCAACTGGTATCTGATCTCTGTCTTCGGGTTGAACGGATTCGGATAGTTCTGAGTCAGCGAGTACCCGAGAGGCGGTGTGTGTTTGGCGGCGACAGCAGTGAGGTTATTGCTGAACAGTTGCACGTTATCTGCACCAAGCCACGATTCGCCGTCTGGGCTGATATTGTCAATCGAGATTCCCAGAACATGGCCGACACAGGCCGGATGGTCGGCTGCGTGGAAAGTGACCGATTGGTTCACCATCGAGGCCCCCAACACGTATTGCCCCACAGCAAGGGGGACTTTCGCCTGTGCATCGTCCAGATAGAACATCGCCAGTTCGCCAAGTGTGGCTCCCCACGTTGAGCAAATATCCGCCGTCAACGTGATCTCGTCGTCGGCAAGGAGTACATGATTGGTGACTTGATACACTGACGAGTCGGTTCCCTTGAGAAATGCCGTCCATGTTCCATCAGTGGCGTTCCCGAACTGTTCGACGCCGCTATCGTACACTGGCGCATCGCTGGTCCACCCGGGGATATCATAGACGAGCCCGGCCCAACTCGGATCAGCGCACACCCCATCCCAACCCTTGATTTTCTCCGTTCCTGGCAGCTCGAAGCTCGGATTGACAATCGGGATGTTCGTCGTGTGGACGGGTGGGGGTAGGACGTTGCCTTGCAGCAGGGGTATGTTGATGTCGAGCCACGCGATCCTGCGGGCGATCCAGGCTTTCAGCCGGGAGAGTTCTTCAGCGTAGGATTGCGATGGAGGCTCAACTTCAGGAGCTGCGTTGGTGGCAGAGATCGGCCAGAGCGCAAAATGGCGCTGTTGTGCATCGTTCACTGACGCTGCAACGGAGTCAATGTAATTATTAAACGTATCAAGAGAGAGCAGATTCGTGCGGAGGTATTGATATCGGGCAATCAATTGGTTCGTGAATGCACTATCCTGCAGCAGACGTTTGTGCCAGTCGGGGACAGCGTAGGAAGGGTTCAAATCGTTGGTCTTGTATCCCCATCCGGAACCATCAGTGTTGGCAAAAATGTACTCGGTGATGTCTTTCCATGCCCAATCGAAGTCCCATACCGGACCCGCCCGCAACAAACTATCCTTATTATCCCTGTCTTTATAGAAGAACCGGCTCTTCTTATATCCGTCAACGTTGCGCGACACTTCGCTCAGAATGAAGTAGTCGATGAACGACGGGACGTCGACATATCTATGGTATCCGAGCGTCAAGTCAGTGAAATTCGGCCCGTACAACGATCCTTCAGCGTTTCGTATGAAATTCTGTATATACGTCTTTTGTGCGGGGACGATGTCTTCCGGCTTCGGTGAGACGTAATCATAGTGCACCTGCCTGTCGGGATAACCCATCGGGGGATACGAGGATATCCAATTATCATCGGTGCCATAATAATCGACACTGACAATATATCCTCCCGTGACCGGAACTCCTGTGCTGTCTCCCGTGGCCATCTTCGCGATGTTCACGCGATTCTTGTCGATCTTAATCTTCTCGCTGAACACATAGATGCCGCGGTAATCCCCGTCGAGCATGACTTCGCACAATCGCGCCCGCGTGGCATAATGTCCCATGTTCCGGAACCAATCAAACGAGATCAAGTTCCGCATGAGTGACTTGTCGTTATAGTTGGATATCAAGATCCAATCGTTCTCCTTCGGCATCCCGAGGAGTGAAACGTTCAGGTTGTTCCCCAGTGAGTCACGCGTTTCAATACCGTATGGCTTTTGAGGAAACCAGGATGAAAAATGGCCTCGTACATCAATGCCGATGTAGCCGTCGTATTCTGCGTCCGGGTCGGTCGGGTGATTGAGTACCCCCGGACCATGATCAATAATTCTCATATTGGCAGTAATCTTCGTCCCATACGGAATCGTTTGCCCGGCAGTATTGATCATGATAATCGGCAGGTTAGACGAATCCAGGGTGACCGTAAGCTTGCCCAGTGTTCCTGCGGACGCAGAAGCATCCGCCGCCAAAGACGATGAAACTTTTGGTTGATCTTTTCCGTTACATACAGTGTTAGCACAAAGAAGTATTGCGCAGCACCACGCGATAGCACTCAGCCTCATAAGTATCCCTCCAACGAGCATCTCGTTCGCTACGTGAATTTGCCATGCAATCCACTGCAATCACCCCATATGAGGCGAAGGTGGAATGCTGGTCGGACTGTGAAACTGCTTTCTAGGTACCTCGACACCCGGTTGCTGCAACGATGAGTAGTGTCAAAGATTATTTAAGCAGCAACAATTTCTTTGTCCCTACATATTCATTTGCATTCATGCGGCAGAAATATACGCCGCTACAAACACTGGAACCTCCGTCATTCGTACCGTTCCAGGCCACTGATCGATATCCTGCATCCTGTTCTGAGTCAACCAGCGTTTTGATTTTCTGCCCCAGCAGATTGTAAATCTCAATCGAAACCTTTGCCTCTTTCCGCAGCGCATACACTACAGTGGTCAGCGGATTGAAGGGGTTGGGATAGATTTGGTTGAGGTGAGTTTCTGTGGGGAGGAGATTCGCGCCGTGCACACTTAATTCAGGAGACAAAACGTATACCTTGAAATCCCAAAAACTCGCCCACGAGCCTGGGGCGAGGCGGGTAACAGTAATCCTCACATACCTGACGGCTTTTGCGGTAAACAGATCGACACGGGTTTGGGCCAGACTGGAATCGTTGGTCTTGTCCACCGCAAGAGTCCAAGCAACGTTATTGATCGACACATCAATCCGATACCCGTATTGGACGCCTGCTAACTCCCACATCACCTCGGTTCCCGCGATATCATACGCTGACCCAAGATCAACTGTCCATGTTTGAGGAAGGCTGCCATCACTGGCGCACCAGCGCGTGGCCATGTCGCCATCATTTCCTTTGCCGGCGGTGTTTGCCTTCGAAGTTTCTTCGCTGCTGGCGGTTGCGGTTTTTCCTAGTGCGACATCTTGTGCAATACCAAGAGAGATGGTGAGTCCGACTGGGGTTCCAAGCGGTACAAGTGCCCCTGCCGGGGGACTTTGAGAGATCACGTGGCCAGCCGGCACGGTTGTGCTGAATGCCTGCACTACATTGCCTACAGTCAACCCGTTCGCAGCGAGGAGCGAATCTGCGGATGCTTGAAAGAGCGAGTTCATATCGGGTACGATGGCCATCTCTGGCGCAGGAAACGAGAGCTTGCTCAGGCTCATTGCCGATTGGGACGACTGCAACGGGAAAAGACGGAATCGATAGGTGTACACGCTGTCGGAATAGAGCGTAAACTCAGGATGCGGGCGCTTCCCCCAGCTATCATCCCCTCCAACGCCCATCTGATGGTAACTCAAACGGAGAACGGTGGAGCCGTTCGCAACGAGTTCGTGGGGATGCTTTTTGCTCTCAAGTTCCCAGGGGGTGA
>Ga0265330_10001954_pt1 | contig 11451 bp, 10 predicted proteins | sample 41919metaG_FD_202083 | JGI IMG/M metagenome (GOLD analysis project Ga0265330, IMG submission 202083) | Rhizosphere microbial communities from Carex aquatilis grown in University of Washington, Seatle, WA, United States - 4-19-19 metaG | ecosystem: Host-associated > Plants > Roots > Rhizosphere... | reverse complement strand
GGTACACCAAGTCCTCAGAGTGGCGTTCGGCGCGCGCCGAACCGGGCCGGCCCGCGCCCGCGTCGGTGCCGTAGCACCAGAAGCTCAGCCCTCGGGCCGCGGTCACGGCGGGGTCCTTCTGGCGCAGGCTCCCGGCCGCAGCGTTGCGGGGATTGGCAAAGGGGCGTTCGTTCTTTTCCGCCAGTTCTTGGTTCAGGCGAAGGAAAACAGAAACTGGCTGATAGACCTCGCCGCGCACCTCCAACACGCTCGGATGTTGACTGCCCGAGAGGCGCGCGGGGATCGTGCGAACGGTGCGCAGGTTGGCCGTGATGTCTTCGCCCACGCGTCCGTCGCCCCGCGTGGCTCCGCGCCCGAGGACACCATCCTGGTAAAGCAGCGACACCGCCAAGCCGTCGATCTTGAGTTCGCACACGAAGTCGAGGTGATTGCCGACGGCGCGTTGTAAACGGCCCAGCCACGCCCGCAGGTCCTCGGTGGAAAACACGTTGTCCAGCGACAGCATGGGCGAAGGGTGCGCGACCGGGGCAAACAGCGCGGAAGGCTTGCCGCCCACTCGTTGGGTCGGGCTGGAGGGCGCGACCAGATCGGGGAATCGTTGTTCGAGGGCGCGCAACTCGCGCATCAGACCGTCGTACTCGGCGTCCGAGATGACGGGACTGTCGAGCACGTAGTAGGCGGTGTCGTGCCCCGCGATCTGGCTGCGCAGATCCTCGATCCGCCTCTGCGCCAGCGCTCTCGCCTTTTCGTCGAGGGATTCCGGCTTCCCTGGTTCGGGCATCATCTCGAGACGGTGGTCTAGGCCTGTCCCTCGTTGAGAACCGACTCCAGTTCCTTCTCGACCGTGGCCCGATCGACGGAACGGGCCGCCGACACTTCCTGCGACACCAAGCCGCGCGCGGTGTCGAGCATTCGGCGCTCGCCAAAGGAGAGCGACTTGGTCTTCTTCAGCCGGTGGAGATCGCGGAAGACCTCGGCGACTTCGAAGAGCGAGCCCGACTTGATCTTGTCCATGTAGGCACGATAGCGGCGATTCCAAGGATGGCGTTCGAAGCTGACGGCCTTTTCGCGCAGGATCTGCAGGACTTCGACTACCTCCTGTGCCCCGGCAACCGGACGGATGCCGACCTGCTCGGCCTTGTCGACGTGAACCAGGATCTTGAGATCCGAACTGGCCAGACGCAGGACATAGAAACTCTGCACCTTGCCGCCGATCTCTCGCTTCTCCACGTTCACAACCTCGGCAATGCCGCGCGATGGATAGACGGCTTGTTGGCCGATTCTGAGCGTGAGTGCCACGGGTACCCTCCTTGGAAAAACAAGGTGAGCCTGTCGACTGTCAGCGCGTAGTGTTACCGCAATGCGATGCTAGAAACTCAGTATAGGTGGTCTCAGGTAAGCGTACAACGCGACTCTGCTGAGTGCCCGGCGCATATAGCCGCGGATCGGCCACCGCTGGCGCCGTCGCGGTTCGTTCCGGCCGGGGGAATCAGTTTCTATTCAAGTTGATGTAGCTGGCAACCCAGCACTACAATGGCAGCGTGACGAATAGTCGGCGCCGAAGCCACGCACAGGGGACGACACTGATCGAGTTGATGATCGTGGTCGTCATAATCGGCATTCTGGCGGCCATCGCCACGGTCGGGTACAAGCGCTATGTCGCGCGGGCGCGGCTCTCGGAAGCGCAGGCCATGCTGGCCGAACTGTCAGCCAAGGAGCAGCTCTTCTTCATGGACGCGGGCGCGTACGTTCCGGCGCGCGCGGACGACAACGTCACCTTGCCGAGCCCCGACGAGTCGGCCAGCGCGTTCATTCCCACCAACCCCACCGCTGCGGGCTTCGAGTCCGTGCGCACACCGCATACCGTCCCCGTACCATATCCCGCGGGGTGGCGCCGGATCGGCCTGCGCCCCCGCTGGAAGCAGCTGTACTGCACGTATCTGGTCAATGCCGGCAGCGGCGCCGTGGGCGAGCACCTTCCGGCCCCGATCGGGTCGACGCTGTGGGCGGCGACGCCGAGCGCTCCCTGGTTCTACGCGATGGCGGCATGCAATCTCAACACTTCCGATAGCGGCAACTTCCCGGACAACGCGACCCTCTTGGTGCTCACCCACGACTCGCCCGCTTTGCGCACGATCAACGACGGCCACTAGTCGGTCCTCGGGCGAGTGACCCACACGTGATTCGCGAAGGATCCTTCCATCGTTGGTGCAGAGATGGACTGATGACGGACTGCGACCAATATGACTCTTTTTGTCAGTGGGAGCTGCCCAAACCCGATCTTTGTCACAACGAACGGACTGAGATGGATCGCGACTGCATTCTGTTTCCATTGGGATCGCAATGAGTTAGGCGCCATGACGCGATTTGTTTCGCTATGGCACATTGGCTGCAAAGTCGGAGAAACCAGGAGGCACGCAAAATGACTACAAGAGCTCGCAAGCGCAGCGGAGGCTTCACCCTGGTGGAGCTAATGATCGTCGTGGCGATCATCGGAATTCTGGCAGCAGTGGCGATTCCCGCCTTCACCCGTTACGTGAAGAAGTCACGCACGGCTGAAGCGGTAGGCCACCTCAACAAGGAATGGGCCGGCTCGTTGTCCTACTATGAGACCGACCACATGCTGCAAGACGGCACAGCCCTGCCGAAGCAATTCCCCGGCCCCTCGGGCGGGTGGGCGAACGCCAGCGATTGTGGCTGCGTGACCGGTCAGCGTTGCCCCGGCAATGCCAACGTTTGGGGTGCCGATGGCGTGTGGCTGGCCCTCAACTTCGCCTTGCCTGATGCGCACAACTACCTTCCTGGGTACAGCGGCAGCGACCAGGGCACCAACGCCAAGTTCACCGCCTATGCCAAGGGTGACCTGGACTGCGACAACACCTTGGCGCAGTTCTCGCGCAACGGCCAGATCAACACGAATGGCGACGTGACCGGCAGCTACCAGCCGTACATCGTCAACGAACTAGAGTAGCCGACCTAGCGACCGCAGAGGTCGAGCAAGCCCCGGACGGGTATCCCCGCCGGGGCTTTTTGCTGTGTGCTACATGTTCTACACCGCCGGGCCGTCGCCGCGCGCAAGCACGGTATCCTTGGCCAGCCGCGGGTCGTGGCCGGGATGGTCCAGATTGAAATGCAGGCCGCGGCTCTCGGGCCGCCGCCGGGCACTCTGGATGATGAGCTCGGCCAGAAGTGCGATGTTGCGTAGCTCGAGCAGATCGCGGTTCACCAGGAAGTTCCAGTAGTACTCGCGGATCTCTTCGCGGATGAGCTGCATCCGTCGCGCCGCACGCTCCAACCGCTTGTCCGAGCGGACGATGCCCACATAGTTCCACATCAGGCGGCGGATCTCGTCCCAGGTGTGACTGACCACGACGGCCTCGTCCGCCACGGTAGCATCGCCCGGATACCAGGTGGCCACCTGCTGTGGCCGGTCCAACCTCGCATCACGAACGTCGTCTGCGGCACGGGCGGCGTAGACCAGCGCTTCCAACAGCGAGTTGGAGGCCAGACGGCAGGCACCGTGCAGGCCGGTCATGGAGGCCTCGCCGATCGCGTAGAGGTTGCGGACACTGGTGCGTCCCTTGGCGTCCACCAGGATGCCGCCACAACTGTAGTGCGCGGCTGGCACCACGGGCATGGGCATGGTGCGCATATCGATGCCCAACTCCAAGCAGCGCCGATGAATGTTGGGAAAACGCTCGACCAAGAACTGTGCCGGCAGGTGGGTCATGTCGAGCACGACACAGTCATCGCCGGTGCGCTTCATCTCGGCGTCGATGGCACGCGACACCACGTCGCGTGGGGCGAGATCTTTCATCTCGTGGTAGCGCGCCATGAAAGGCGTGCCATCAAGCAGTCGCAGGATGCCTCCCTCACCACGGAGGGCTTCGCTGATGAGGAAGGACTTGGCCGCGGGGTGGAAGAGACAGGTGGGATGGAACTGGAAGAATTCCATGTTGGCCACGCGCGCGCCCACCCGGTACGCCATGGCCACGCCGTCGCCGGTGGCCACGTCTGGATTGGACGTGTACAGGTACACCTTGCCCGCTCCCCCAGTGGCCACGATCACCGCGCGCGCAACCACGGTCCGGATTTCGCCCGTGTTCTGGTCGTGGACATAGGCGCCGAAGACGGCGTTGGGTCCGCCGTACTTGGCGGTGGTCAGCAGATCCACCGCCGTTGAGTCGGCCATAAGCGTGATGCGGTCCCCACGTTCCTTCACGCGTTCGAGCAGGGTGTCGTGGATGGCGGCGCCGGTCATGTCGCGGGCGTGCACGACGCGGCGGGCGCTGTGGCCGCCTTCGCGGGCGAGTTGGAACTGGCCGTCGGGCTCGCGGTCGAAGGCCACCCCAAGTTCATTGGCCAGATGAAGAATGTGTTCCGGTCCCTGGCGCACGCACATGTCGACCACGTCGGGGTTGCACAGGCCGTCGCCCACTCGCAATGTGTCTTCGATGTGCTTCTCTGGTGTGTCACCCGCACCCAGCACCGCGGCCACTCCGCCCTGCGCCTGGTGGGTGTTGGCGTCGGTAAGGGCGCGCTTGGAGACCACCAGTACGCGCCCGTGTTCGGAGGCACGCAAGGCGAAGTAGAGGCCCGCTAGGCCGGATCCAAGAACTAGGTAGTCTGCTTCCACAAAGAAGCCAATCTAGCAGACCTACAGGTCGCGGGACATGCGAGAGACATCCGACGGAGCGACACCGGTTAGAAGCGGCGACGCCATTCGGCCTGTGTTACGATCTTCTGGTTATGGCCGGCCGCCCCCTCCTTGCACTGCTGCTCTTGTCCGCATTGCCAGCGGACGGCCAGGCCACGGTGTGGCAGCGGCAGCGGGTGGACGGCACCATGGAGTTCACCAACGCTCCCCCCGCGAGTTCGAACTGGCGGGCCGTTCCCGAATCTGAGACGAGACGCGCCCCTGCGAAGCCACACGAACATGCTCAGGCCGCTTCAGAGGTTGACAGCGTGGTGTGGGCGCGCGAGCGCACCGATGGGGTGGTCGAGTTCACCAACCTTCCCCCGGTGGGTCGGCGCTGGAAGGTGCTGTTTCGCATCGGGCCGGGCAAGGCGTCGGCCGTTCGGGGCGACTCGGACATGGTCCCGCCGCGTGACAACTCCCTGGCTCGCTACCAGCGCTTCGACGACCACATCCGGGATCAGCAGGCCTACTTTGCCATTCCGCAGGCCCTGATCCGGGCCGTCATCAAGACCGAGTCAGACTACGATCCGCTAGTCGTGTCCAGCGCGGGCGCTCTCGGGCTGATGCAGCTGATGCCGGCTACGGCGCGGGCCATGGGCGTGACCAATGTGTGGGATCCGCGCCAGAACATCATGGGCGGTGCGCGCTACCTGCAGACGCTGGCCAAACGTTTCTGCAAGACCCCTACGGTGGGACGGGGCGACGGTGGTGGCGGCGCGTTCGTGTGTTCGGACGACGAGAAGATCAAGGTCCTCGCCGGGTACCATGCCGGCCCCGGCGCCGTCGAGAAATATGGGGGACTGCCCCCCTATGAAACCACGCGGGCCTATGTGACCGCCGTGTGGCAGCGATACCGGGAGTATCGCCGCCGCGAAGCCGCGCTGTCGGCCTGGGTGGGAGCTGCGCCGGTCGCGCTGCGGTGAACCGTGTCTGCCAACATCGACCTTCCCGAGGAGTCCCTGCCCGTGCCGGCGGTGTCCGGATCTGCCGCCAGACATGAGGACGCCGCGTTGCGTGAGCAGCTCCATCGCACCAGCGAACTGGTAGCGGCGCAGCGCTTTCCCGAGGCGGAGCTGGCGCTGCTGCGCGCGCAGGCGGAGGCACCTCACGATCTGCGCGTGCTCAAGCTGCTGGCGCTGGTGCGCTTCAAGCTGGGGCGCCTGTCCGAGGCGCGCCAGATCTACCGGGAAGCCGCCCAGATCGCGCCCGAGGATGCGGCCATTCGCCTCAACCTGGGTCTGATTGCCCTCAAGCTGGACTGGTTCGACGAGGCGGTGACCGAGCTGGAGACCACCGTGCGCCTGCGTCCCGAGGATCGGCGCGCGTGGAGCTATCTCGGCTACGCATGCGCGCGCACAGGCGCGCGTGCGCAGGCGGCGACTGCCTTCCGGCGGGCGGGCCAGCACGAGCTGGCAGCGGAGATGGAGCGGGTGGCGACCACGTCCGCTTCCGTGTCGGAGGACGAGGTGACGGGCACGGTCGAGCCCGACCGCGTGCGCGCCGCCGAGATGGGTCCGGCCACGCCCAGGCCGGACCTGCGCACGCAGGTTCTCGATGCAGTCATGCCCGCGCAGCCCGGCCCTGCGCCTGAGTCCGGCGAGATAGTGTCGCTTTCCGCTTTTGCGCTGTCCCGCATGCTGGCCCCGGCGCCCGAGGCGGCGCCGCTGGCCTGGCTCGGGCAGGGTGTTCTGCGCCTCGCTGCCACCAGCGAGACCTACGTCCGTGAGTCCGCTCTGCTGGCGGCACTCGGTGGGGTTGAGCTGCTTCCGGCACGACGGCGAATGCGCGGACACCTCCTCGGTGAAACCCTGACCTCGCAGGGAGGGCGATTCCTTCGCCTGGCTGGAAATGGCGACCTATGGCTGTCGCCCTGGCGTCCTGGCTGTGCGCTCTTCGCACTCTCGTTGGATCGCGACGTGCTCTACCTGCGCGACGAACATGTGGTGGCCTGGAGCGACGAACTGGTGTGGGAGTGGGGGCGCGTGCCGGGCGGTGGGCCGGCCTTGTTGCAGTTTCGCGGGACAGGTCGGGTCGTCGTGACCGCGGGTCCTGACGAATTGGTGGCCGCACGTCTGAGCGAGGGGGATTCGCTGGCCGTGCTGGGGTGGCGCCTCCTCGGCTGGGTGGGACGCGTGGTGGCGCAGGGCATGGCCGGACGGAACGGCGAGCCGGGCGACGCCTATGTCACCTGCGCCGGTGTCGGGGTAGTATTGCTGTCGAAACATGGCGAATCTACGCAGCCAGATCACGGACCTGCCCAACGTCGTGACGATGGCGCGGGTGCTGATCGTCCCGGGGGTCCTGTACTTCATCGACAACTTCAGCCCGGTCCGTAGTTTCATTGCGGCCGTGCTCTACCTTGTCGCCTCGGCGGGCGATGGACTCGATGGCTACCTGGCCCGCAGCAGGGGTCAGGTCAGCGTTCTGGGTAAGTTTCTCGATCCGTTGGCCGACAAACTGATGGTGACAGCGGTGCTGGTGTTTCTCGTGGCGATGGGCCGCGCGACGGCCTGGGTGGTTGTGGTGCTGATCGCGCGCGACGTGTGCATCACCAGTCTGCGCAGCATCGCCTCCAGCGAGGGCATGGTGATTGCGGCCAGCCCAGGCGGCAAGATCAAGACCGCGCTGCAACTGGTGGCCATCAGCATGCTTCTCATACACTTCAGCTACCCGGTGCTTGGGCTGGGAGTCTCGGTCGACTATCAGGTCGCCGGTAGCGTGCTGCTGTACGTTTCGCTGGTGGTTTCGTTGGCGTCCGGTTTCGAGTACGTGTGGGCCTTCACCAAGGCGGTGGGTGCGGTCAGGCGGGCGTAGCCGCAAACGTTGTCGCCTCAGGAGGCGACGCGTCGGCGCAGAATCCGGTAGGCGACGAGCGCGGCGGTGCCGAGCGCGAGGCTGAAGGCCTGCGCGGTGGAGAGCGCGAGAGGCTGGTAGGAGGGCAGGTCGAGCCAGGCCGCCACGCGCGGCAAGGAAATCTCGAAGAGAAATCCCCGGCTCGTGTCTCCTCGCAGAACTTCGACTGTCGCGCGCAGGAGCGCGTAGCCCATGACGTACACCAGGGCGAGCGAACCAGGAAACCGGCGGCGTCGGCCCAGGACAACCAGCAGGGCGAAGAGCAACCCTTCCCCCGCGGCCTCGTAAAGCTGCGTGGGAGCGAGGGTCGGGGTGAAGGGCGCGTCCGGCGCGACCAGACCCGCGTGGGCCAACTCATGATACGCGACGCTGGCGGGCGGAAAGTGCACGCCGACGGTGGAGACTTTGCCGTAGCAGCAGCCGGCCAGGAAACAACCCACGCGTCCCAAGGCATGGCCCAAAGCCAGCGAGGGAGCCAGCAGGTCGGCGACGTTACCGAGCGGCCAGGCCCGCCGGTGCGCGAAGAGCAAGACCACTCCGCCTGCCGCCAGTGCGCCTCCGTAGAAGACTAGGCCGCCCTGCCAGATGGTGAACGGCGCTGTGCAATCGGCGAGCGCGCGCAGGGCAGAGCGGGATGCGCCGGTTCCTGCGCACAGGCGCGCATAGGCGCCAGCGTGCACCAGCACGTAGAGGACGCGCGCCCCGATGATGCCGGCCACCAGAGACCAGAAGCCCAGGTCGAGCACGGCAGCGGTGTCGAAGCCCATCCGGCGTCCCTGGCGAAGCGCGAACAGGACGCCCGCGATCGCGCCCAGGGCGACCAGCAGGCCGTAGGAGTGGACGTCCAATCCGTGGGTCCCGAGGTGCAGAGTGAGAAGATTCGGTCTCACGAACTCTCCCGCGTGGGCGCCGGGTCCGCCAGCCGACGCGAACGCAGACCGCCGAGCAGCAGGTAGAGGCCAATGGCCACCAGGGGCAGCGACAGGATCTGCGAGGTGGAAAGCCAACCGAAGAACACACCGCGATCGTCGTCGCGGAATATCTCGACGAAGGAGCGCAGCACACCCTTGCCGACGAGCAACCAGGCGAAGACCTGACCATCGATCCGTCTTCGTCGCCGCACGATCAGGTAGAGCAGCAGAAATAGGCCGAAGTCGAGCAGGGCGAGGTAGATCTGAGTCGGGTGCACCGGCAGGGTGGGGCCGCCCTCGGGAATCAGGCCGGCCGCGCGTTGCGCCTCCCACACGCTGCTGCCGGTGGGAAAGCGCACGGCCCAGGGCAGATGCGACAGCTTGCCGTAGCAGCAGCCGTTGAGGAAGCAGCCCACGCGAGTGAGCGCGAGGCCGAATGCGATCCAGGGCGCGGCCAGATCCGCCACCACCCAGCGACCCATGCGATGCTTGCGCGCGTAGAGGAGACCGAAAACCGCGGCGAAGATGAACCCGCCGTAGTAGGTCAGGCCGCCCCGCCATACCTTGAGGACCGCCAAACAGTCTCGCGGTGGATGGCAGGTGTGCGTGGCCAGGTTGCACACATAGTCCCAGCCACACTCCGAGCTGGCGTTGCACTGGGCGACCTTGGCCTCCGTCGCGGCGACCCTGAAGTTGTCCACGCACAAGTTCACGTAGTCGTGGAAATGCCCGTCGGCAAGTACGTGCAGGACTCGCGCCCCGACCACCGCCCACAAGATGAGGCCGAGCCAGAGATCGTAGATCCTCTCGCGGTCGAGCCCGAGCCGGCCCGCTTCCCGCCGCATCATCCAGAGTCCGATCAGGAAGCTCAGGGCGAGCATGGTGAAGTAGGCGGGCAGGTCCAGCCGCCCCAGCAGCGGAAGATCGATCCCGAAGTCGATCAGGATCGGGCGCATGGCTGTCCCGGGCGCCTAGCGGCGGCCCCCACCGGCGCGTTCGGGCGGCAACTCGGCCGCGCGGTGCTTGTCGAGAATCATGTCGAGCGCCATCAGGCACACCCCCACCACCAGCGCCGCATCCGCGACGTTGAAGGCAGGCCATTCGTGGCCGTGGTATTTCCACACGATGAAGTCGCTCACCTGGCCGAAGGCGATGCGGTCGATGAGGTTGCCCACCGCGCCTCCTGCAACCAAGCCGAGCGCAAGGTGCAGCCGGCTCTGGCTGGGATCTGTGCGGCGCAGGTAGTGAAAGACCAGGGCGAGCGCCGCCAGAGCCACCAGAGTCAGCACGATGCGGCCGCCGGGCATCTTCTGCAGCATCCCGAACGCCACGCCGGTATTCTCTGAGTAGTGCAAGTCGAAGAAGCCATCGATGACCGGCCTGCTCCCCGCGAGAGGCTTGATGTGGGTGCGAGCCAGAACCTTGGTCCACTGATCGAGAACGATCGAAACCACGGCCGTGACCGTGAACAGGATGTTGCGGGCTCTGGGGGAACTCATCGTGGCTCCAGCAAGCTGACCACGGCGGCGCAGCGAGTGCAAAGGTTTGGCTCAGTGGCGCAGCCGGAAACCGACCCGGTGCGCCGCCAGCAGCGCGGGCAGGTTGGATCGCCGGCTTCACCGACCGTGATTTCGGTCTCACCGGTGGCATTGTCGGCGGCCAGCTCCAGTTGCGACACGACGGTCAACTCGACGAGGTTCCCGAGATGGCGCTGCCACAGATCTCGCTCGGCCGCAGTTGGCCGCACCATGACCTTGGCCTCCAGCGACTTGTGGCCTGCGGCGCGGAAAGGCTCCACCTTGGCCAGGATCAATTCGCGTCGAGGCCGGATCTCATCCTGCCAGCGCCGGGCCGCCTCCGCTATCGGCGTCGGATCCTTTCGCATCTGACCGTGCACGTCGAAAGGCTCACCCGTCTGGCGCAGGAGTTCGTCGGCCACGTCCTGCGCCGAAAAGCACAGGATGGGCGCCATCCAGGTGGCGATGGTGCACACCATCTCGTGGAAAACGGTCTGCACGCTGCGACGGCTGGCCGATCCGGGCGCGTCGCAGTACAGGACGTCCTTGACTGGATCGAGATACTCGGCCGACACCGCCACCACATAGTCCACCAGGCGGCGAACAACGTCGTGGAAGACGTAGTTGCCATAGTCGACGAAGACCTGCTTGTCGCGGTCGCGCAGGAATCCCAGGGCCAGACGATCCAGGTCGCGCAACTTGTCGTCGGGGAGACGATCGCGCGAGGGCACAAAATCGTACAGGTTGGAGAGCAGATAGCGGCAGGTGTTGCGGATCTTGCGATACGACTCGCCCAGCTGATCCATGATGGTCTTGCTGAACACGACGTCGGCCTGGTAGTCGGCAGCGGCGGCCCACAGGCGCAGAACCTCGGCGCCGTTCTTCTCCATCCATGCGCCCGGCTCGACGTAGTCGGTCTTCACGCCGGCGGCGCGCGCCTTCTCGATTTCCGACTTGGAATAGACCTTGCCGCGCTCGTCGAGCACCCAGCCGTGGGTCAGCACCGCCTTGTAGGGCGCGCTGCCACGCGCTGCTACGGCGGTCAGCAGCGACGAATGGAACCAGCCTCGGTGCTGGTCGGCGCCTTCGAGATAGAGATCGACCTTCTCGCCCTTGGGTACCAGCTTGCCGTCGGCCACGGCCGCCCAGGACACGCCCGATTCGAACCAGACGTCGACGATGTCCGCGCCCTTGTCGAGATCGATGCTTTGGCACTTGGGGCAGCGCGTGCCGGCTGGGGCCAACTCGCCGATCGGCCGGGTGAACCAGGCGTTGGCACCCTCGGCCTCGAACACTGCGGCCACGAATTCCATCGCTTCGGGAACAAGGAAGGGCTCGCCGCAAGTCTTGCAGACGTAGGCAGGGATGGGCACGCCCCACAGGCGCTGGCTCGACAGGCACCAGTCGGGCCGAACCTCGATCATGCCGCTAATGCGATCTCGGCCCCAGGCCGGGATCCACTGTGTGCGAT
>Ga0265330_10001953_pt1 | contig 11454 bp, 8 predicted proteins | sample 41919metaG_FD_202083 | JGI IMG/M metagenome (GOLD analysis project Ga0265330, IMG submission 202083) | Rhizosphere microbial communities from Carex aquatilis grown in University of Washington, Seatle, WA, United States - 4-19-19 metaG | ecosystem: Host-associated > Plants > Roots > Rhizosphere >... | reverse complement strand
CAGCAGCGGAAGGTCCCACGGAAAGCGGAAGCCGCTCTGCGCCCAGCAGAAGATCACCGCACCGGCGAGCGCCAGGAGGCGCAGCAGGAAAACGTGCCGGAACGGCACCGTCGCGACGTACACGCACGCGCAGACGAGCGCGAAGGCGTAGAGGGATGTCGTCAGTCGCGGGGAAAGGCGGATAGTCGGCATGGGCGTGGCGGCGCCATGCGGGCCGCGGGGTGCAGCGTGCGCACGGCGTCGGGCGCCGCACGCGCAGCGCCGACATGATACGCGAACGCCCTCAGGACGCCCGGGGGGCGCCGAGGCGCGCGACGACGGCCCGCCAGACGAGATCGGGCGTCAGCGCTTCCATGCAGCGTGCCTGCGGACAGCGCCCCGGCGAGTCGCCCGGGAGCCGCTCGCAGCGGGTGAGCCAGGCGACCTCGCGCTTCATCGTCACGCGCTGGTCGCGGCAGGGAAAATCCTCGATGGTGAGCGCGGTGAACGGTGCGTCGCGCCAGAAGTCGCCCGCGCCCGACAGGAGAGCCGAGCCTGGCCCGAAGAGTGCGACCGTCGGCACGCCGACGAGGTGGGAGAGGTGCGCGATGCCGGTGTCCGGACAGACGAGCAGCGACGCGCCGGCCAGCAGATGCCACATCTGCGCAAGCGTCAGTGTGCCGGGAAAGCGCATGCATTCGTGCGCGGGATCGGCCTCGTCGAGCAGCGGCGCCTCCTCCGGGCCTGCGGTGAGCACGACGACGTGGCCCCGGGCACGCAGTCGCTCCGCCAGGTTCCGCCACCGCTCGCCCGGCCAGCGCTTCAGCGGCGTGCTGGCGCCGATGTGAAGCACGCAATACGGCGCGGCGGGCAGCGCGAATGGAGTGGCCGCCGGGGTCGGCCAGTCGGCCGCGCGGAATGCGGCGGGCGGCGGACCGTCGACCAGTCCCGCGACGAGGTCACTCCACGCCATCGGCGTGTCCGGGTACGCGCGGAGCTCATCGACGGGCCAGTCCTTGTACGCGGGGCTGTCCCCGGAGAACGCGACGATCCAGCGCGCATCCTTCGCGCGGGCGAGCCACGACATCCGGTTGTCGCCCGGCACGAAGGCGAGGTCGACGTTGGGCGCCGCGAGGAGCGCCATGATCGATTTGGCGTCGGTGCGATCGTAGGGCAGGATGCGCAGGCCGTACGGCCGCCCCGAGAACAGCTCGACGTACTTGGTCGGGCAGGTCATCAGGATCTCGGCGTCCGGCCAGCGCGCGCGGCACTTGGCGACGAGCGGCGTCAGCATGATGGTGTCGCCGAGCAGCAGGTGATGCGCGATCAGGATGCGCCGCGGCGAGACGGGTGCGGCCTTGCGCCGCCCCGGCAGCAGGTCCGCGAGCATGTACATCGCCACGCAGCCGAAGAGCGCGTAGCGCGCGAGCGTGTGCGGAATCGGCGTCATGTTTGCGCCGCGAGCGCAGTCAGCTGCGCCAGCGATTCGTCGAGGATCACGAGTTGAAGCAGCTGCTCGGCGAGCGAATGCCGGCCGTTGCGGTAGGCCTGCACGAACGTGTCGATGCGCTCGGCCGCGAGCTGGCCATTCGTCAGGCGCGCGAGGCGAGCGCCCAGCCCGGGCAGCCGCGGCGCGAGGTCGCCTTCGAGCCAGCCGTCGAGCGGCGGATTGAAGCCGCGCTTCCTGCGCGCGAACGGATCGAGCTCTCCGAGTGCGCTCATCGCGGGCGCGAGCAGCTTGCGCGGCGGAACGGTGAAGCGGATGGCGTCCGGGAGCGCGCGCACCGCCGAAACGAAGCGATGATCGAGGATTGGCGCGCGCATCTCGAGCCCGTGGGCCATGGTGCACAGATCGGCCTTGCGCAGGATGTAGTCGGGCAGGTAGTTCAACCGGTCGATCTCGAGCAGCGTCGCGAGATCGGCGCGACGATCGTCGGGCATGCGCCAGTAGTGCGCGCGCGGAACCGTGTCCGGTGCGAGGAAGGCGCGCTCGCCCGGTGTGAATCCGGAAAAGCGCAATGCGTATGCGGAATGCCAGTCGAGACGCAGTTCCTCTTCGAGACGCTGAAGCGAACCGCCGCCGATGCCGGCCGGCGCGCGCAGCGCCGGCAGCACGAGGCCGCGCCGCCAGCGCGTGCGCAGGTGCTTCCGGTAGCGCTTGTACCCGCCGAAGAGCTCGTCGCCGCCGTCGCCGCCCAGCACCACCTTCACGTGCCGCGTCGTTTCGCGCGACAGGTACCACGTCGGGACGCTGGACGGATCGGCGAAGGGCTCGTCGAGATCGGCGATGAGCCGCGGAAAATCGTCGGCGATGCGCCGCGGGATGTCGATCGAAAGATTGGGGAAGCCGAGCCGTTCCGCGCTCGCGCGCGCTTCGGCGCTTTCGTCGAACGCGGTCCCGGGGAACGCGGCGGTGAAGCTCTGCAGCCGGTTGAAGCCCATCGCCGCGAGACGGCACGCGATCGCCGACGAGTCGACGCCGGACGAGAGGAAGAGTCCGAGCGGGCGGTCGGCGACGGTGCGCATCCGGATCGCGGCGTCGAGCGTCGGCAGCCACGCTTCGTCGGACGGCTCGGGCCGCCAGTACTCGCGCGTCTCCAGCGCACCGCTCGCGAGGTCGAAGCGCAGCCAGTGCGCCGGCGGCAGCCGCGACGCCGACGCGAGGATGGTGCGCGGCGCGGGGACCGTCCGGTGCGCAAGATACGCGTCGATTGCATCGGCCGAGAACGCGCGCGCGTCGGACGGCAGCCACGGCAGCAGCGCGCGCACGGTCGACGCGAACGCGAAGCCGTCGGCGCGGTGCGCGTAGACGACGGGCTTCAGGCCCAGCCGGTCGCGCACGACGTACACGGCGCGGCGCTTCAAGTCGACGATTGCGAACGCGAACATGCCGCGCAGGCGCGCAACGCAGTCGATGCCCCAGTGCTCGTACGCATGCAGGATGAATTCGGTGTCGGAGCGCGTGCGGAAGCGATAGCCCGCCGCCTTCAGCGTCTCGGCATCTGCCGCCCAGTCGTAGACCTCGCCGTTGTAGGCGATGAAGACGTCGCCGCCATCGTTGCCCATCGGCTGGTCCGCTTCGGGCCGCGGGTCGATGATCGACAGCCGCGTATGCACGAGCGCATTCGGCGCGGCGGCGCCGGTCGCACGGAGTTCCGCGTCCCAGAATTGCGTGTGCTCGGCGTCAGGGCCGCGCTGGCGCAGTGCGGAGAGCATCCGCTCCACCGACGCGGGCGGCACGACGCGCGATCCGAAATATCCGGCGATGCCGCACATTTCAGTGCGTTCCCAGCGCGGCGCGGAACACGGCTTCCATGCCGTCCAGCATGCGCTCGAGGCCGAAGCGCTGCTCTGCGAGCCTGCGCCCGGCGGCGCCGAAGCGTGCTCTCAGGTCAGGATCGTCGCGCAGGCGCACGAGCGCCGCGGCGAGCGCCGCGGTGTCGCGCGGCGCGACGATGAGGCCGGTGACGTCGGCGGCGACGGCTTCGGTGATCGCGCCGACCGTCGTCGAGACGACCGGCACCGCGCAGGCCATCGCCTGCATGATCGCCTGCGGCACGCCTTCCTCGCCGTAGGACGGCAGCGCGAAGAGGTCGAGCGCGTTGAGCCAGGGGACGACGTTCTCCTGCTGGCCCGCGAAGCGCACGCGGTCGGCGAGACCGAGTGCTGCGAGCCGCACGTCGAGCCTCGCGCGATACGGACCGTCGCCGACGACGAGGACATTCCAGCCGTTCCAGCCGGCACGGTCCGCGGCGATCGCGTCGAACAGGTATTCGTGGCCCTTCCAGTCGCGCAGCGTCGCGACGATGCCGAGCGTCGGGCGCTCGGGCAGGCCGAGCTGCGCTCGCGTCGCGACGGCGTCGCCCGGCACGAAGCGCGCGAGGTCGATGCCGGTCGGGATCGACGTCATGTGGCCGAGCGGCACCGCGTTGTCGCGGGCGAGCTGGCGTCGCAGCGCCTCGCCCGTGGTGACGATGTGCGCGGTCGCGCGCGTGTAGAGCCACCGCGTCGTCGGGCGGTTGCGGATCGTCGTCGACACGTGTCGCGTGCGCACGATCGGCGGCGCGTCGGGCAGTGTCGCGCACGCGATGGCGCCGAGCCAGCTGTCGGTCGAGCTGTGCGTGTTGAGCACGTCGATCGCACCATGTCGCCGCGCGAGAAAATGGCGCAGCGCCAGCAGCGCCGGCAGCCGCTTCGTCCGGATGTCGATCCGCTCGACCGGGATGCCCGCACGCTCTCCCGCAGCGGCGATCGGCGCCTCGGCCGGTGCGACCAGCGTGACGCGATGGCCGCGGTCGAGGAAGCCGCGCGCCTCGGTGAGAATGCGGATCTCCTGGCCGCCCCAGCCGCAGGAATTTTCCGTGTGCACGATCGACAGCGACTGGCTTTTTGCCCCTGCGCTCATAGCGCGAAGTCCGGCTCGTAGCGCGCGAGCCAGCGCTCGAGGATCAAGAGCACCCAAAGCCGCATCGCGTGATTCTTCCGGCCGGACGCGTGCTCGCCGATCAGGCGCGCGATTGCGTCGGGACGCAGCAGCCCGCGCCGCCCGAGCCCCGCGGGGCCGAGCGCCGCTTCGATGTCGGGTCTGAGCTCGTTCGCGAGCCAGCGCTCGAGCGGCATCATGAAGCCCTGCTTCCTACGATGCACGATGTCGCGCGGAAGATAGCGCTCGGCCAGTGCCTTGAGGATGAACTTGGTGGTGCGGCCGTTGATCTTCAGTGCGGGATCGAGCCGCGCGCACCAGCCGTAGAACTCGTGGTCGAGATACGGGACGCGCGCCTCCAGCGAGAACGCCATCGTCGCGCGGTCGACCTTCGCGAGGAGGTCGTCCGGCAGCCAGAGTCTCGCGTCGATGTCGAGCAGGTGGTCGAGGTACGCCGGCGAGTCGCATTCGGCGTAGAAGGCCTCGGCACGGTCGGCGACGCGCGCGTGCGCCGCCGCGACGAACGCCGTCGTGAAATATTCGCCGCGCAGCAGCACGTCGAAGATGTTGGGGATCGTCGTGTAGCGCCGGGCACGCGGCTGCGCGGCCGCCTTCAGGATCCGGTCGCGCGCGATGCGCGGCGGCAGCCGCCGCAGAAGTGCGGGCAGCGGCGATCCCGGCGCACCCAGCACGCCGGTGATGCGCTCCTCGGCGAGCCGCTTCACGTAGTTCGAATAGCCGCCGAACACCTCGTCGGCGCCTTCGCCGGTCAGCACGACCGTCACTTCGCGGCGCGCATATTGCGCGAGCAGCATCGTCGGCAGCGCCGCCTGGTCGCCGAACGGCTCGTCGAACACGTCGACCCAGCGATCGAGCGCCGGCAGCACGTCGTCGGGCGCGACCATGATGCAGTGGTGGCGGCTGCCGATGTGCAGGGCGACGCGCTTCGCTTCCTCGTGCTCGCTGCCGACGTCGCGGCCGGTGAAGCCGAGGTTGAACGTGTCGAGCGCGCGGCCGGAGGCGCGCGTCGCCATCGCCGCGATCACGCCCGAGTCGACGCCGCCGCTGACGAACGCGCCGAGCGGCACGTCGGCGACCAGCATCGATTCGACCGAGCGCGCGAGCTCGTGCTCCAGCGCGTCGACGGCCGCCGTGCCGGCGAGTGCGTGCTTCGGGCGATAGGACGGCTTCCAGAACGCTCCGGTGGAGGGCGTTGCGCCGGTGAACGACAGCCAGTGGCCCGCCGGAAGCTTGCGAATCCCGGTGTACGCCGTGTACGGCGCCGGGATGTACTGGCATTCGAGATAGAGCGCGAGCGCGTCGAGATCGATCGCGTGCGGCAGTCCGGGGAACGGGCGCAGCGACTTCAGCTCGGAACCGAAGCAGAACGTTCCCGCGTGCGCCGCGTAGTAAAGCGGCTTGACGCCGAGGTGATCGCGCGCGAGGAAAAGTTCCTGCGCGGCGCGGTCCCACAGCGCGAACGCGAACATGCCGGCCAGACGATCCAGCACGCCGCGGCCCCATTGCCGCCAGCCGTGGACGATGACCTCGCCATCGCCGTCCGTCGCAAAGACGTGGCCCGCCGCCTGCAGCTCGCGGCGAAGCTGCCGGAAATTGTAGATTTCGCCATTGAACACGACGGCGATCGCGCCGTCGGCGGACACGAGCGGCTGCCGGCTGCCGGCGAGGTCGATCACCGACAGGCGCCGATGGCCGAGTCCTACCGGTCCGTCGAAGTGGAAACCGTCGGCGTCAGGGCCGCGATGGGCGAGCGCCGCAGTCATCGCCGGGAGCGCTTCGCGCGCGCGACGATCGTCGCTCCAGTAGCCGGTAATGCCGCACATGGGATCGGGGGAGAATCGTGCCGGAACCGGCGCACCTTTGCATCCGCGTCGCAGGGGCGTCGCGGCGGAATTACCGGCAGTCGAAACGGCCCCGAATTATAGCGCAGGCACTCCAAGCAGCGACCGGTAGAGCGCCATCAGGTCGCCGGCCATTGCGTCCGGCGTCAGCTGCGCGACGGCTTCGACCGCCCGCGCCGCCATTGGCGCGCGTTCCGCGCGATCGAGGAGCTGCCGCATCGCTTCCGCAATTGCCGCGACATCGGTCGCATCGCAGATCATTCCGGCATCGTGCGCGGCGACGAACTCGCCCGCGCCGCAGCGGCGGCTGGTCACCACCGGCAGCCCGCATGCAAGTGCCTCGAGGACCGCGTTGGAAAGCGGGTCGTACAGCGTCGGCAGCACGAAGGCGTCGGCGGCGCCGAAATACGGGCGCGGGTCGGCCTGCGGTCCGGCGAAGCAAACGCGCGATGCGACGCCGAGGCGCGCGGCGAGCGCCGTGTAGCGCGCGACATTCTTGTCGCGGCCGACGACGATGAGACGAGCGTTCTCCGGCAGTCGGGCGAGCGCTTGCAGCGCCGCCGGCACGCCCTTGCGCGCATAGCCCGATCCCAGCAGCAGGAACGCCACATCGGAGACCGCGATGCCGAGGCGCGCGCGCGTCGCGTCGCGTCCGTTGCGCACGTGCGGGCCGAATTCGCGCGGGTCGACCGAATTGTAGATCACGCGAAGCCGGTCCTCGGGCACGCGGAAGTGGGCGCGGATGTCGTCCTTCACCATCTGCGAGATGCAGATCACGGCCTTGAGCGACGGATCGGCGAAGACGCGCGCCTCGGCGCGCAGCATGTATCGGTGATACGGATTGGACTCGATGCGCAGCCGCGTCAGCGGACCGCCGGTGCGCAGCCGTTCGTCGAGCCACACACGGTGCACGCCGTCGCCGGCGCGGAAGATGTCGCAGCCCGCGATGCGCTCGTGCGTCTGCACGACGTCGGGGCGGTCGCGCGCGAGCGCCGTGCGGACGGCACGGGCGAAGCTCGCGTCGCGCCACAGGCTGCCGAGGTAGAACGGATCGCAGACGACGGGCTCGATCTTTCCGTCTGCAGAGGACGGCCAGCGCCGCGTGTAGACGCGGATGCCGATCCCGTGCGCCTGCAGCGCGCCGATCGCGCGCTCGACGAAGCGCTCGGCGCCGCCGAACGGCGTGTAGCGCTGCCGGACGATGCCGAGCTTCATTGCGGCGTCGCGGCGCCGGTCTCGGCGAGGAGCGAGGCGACCGCCGCGTCGACGCGCGCCAGCGGCAGCGTGATGAGGCACTCCGAATTGTTGCTGCCGCCGCATCCGTTGTTGCCGCACGGGCGGCATGGATGGGCATCCGAGGTGACGACGCGATGCGGCACGCGCCACGGTCCCCATTCGATTTCTCCGCTCGGGCCGAACCATGCGACGACGGGCGTGCCGGCGGCGGACGCCATGTGCATCGGTGCGGTGTCGCAGCCGATGAAAAGGCGCGCGCTGCCGATCAGCGCGCGAAGCTCCGGCAGCGTGAGTTGACCGGAGAGGTCGACCGGCGCCGAGCGCATCGCCGCCTTGATCGCAGCAATGAGCTTCGCCTCGTCCGGGTCCGGCGCGCCCGTCAGCACGATGCGCCAGCCGGCGTCGGCGAGCTTGTCGAGAAGTGCCGCGGTCGGCGCGGCCGGCCAGCATTTGAACATCCAGCGCGATCCGGGGTGGACGAGGATGAAGCGCCCGGGCACGAGCCCGTTCGCCGCGAGGAGCGCGTCGGCGCGCGCGCGCGTCGCGGCATCCGGCACCATGACCAGAGGCTTGTCGGCTTCGTCGGGCCAGAGGCCGATGCGGCGCAGCGCGTCGAGGTTCTGCTCGACGATGTGGCGCGGCGTCGAGAGCGGGAGCAGGTAGCGGTGCGAAAAGCACTTGCGCCAGAGCCAGCCGTTGCGGCGGCGCTCCGGCGCTACCGCATGGCGCGCGCCGACGAGCCGTGCGAGCCATGCGCCGCGCGGGTGGTCGGTGAGATGCACGACGAGGTCGTAGCGGCGTGCACGCAGGCGTCGCCACAGCGCGAACTCGCCCAGCGCGTGCGTGACCGGTCCGCGCTTCCCGAGATCGCGATCGATCGCATGCACCTCGGCGATCGCCGGATGTCCGGCGAGCATCGGGACGGTCTCGAGATAGACGAGCGCATCGATCTCCGCATGGGGCGCCGCCCTGCGCAGCGCGGTGAACACGGGTGACGCCAGCAGCACGTCGCCGTGATGGCGCAGCTTGATGACCAGGACGCGCCGCACGCGCGAGAGGTCGATCGCGTCGGCGACGGCGGGCTCGATCATGCGGGCAACGATAGCAGATGCATGCGCGCTTGTGCCAACCCCGCCCGGCGCAGCACGGTCAGTGCGGATCTCCCCAGCGCGGGCGCCCCGCCAGCGCAAAGAGATGGGCACTCGCGACGAGAGGCCAGAGCAGCAGCACGGTGCGGGTCAGGCCGTTGAAGTTGAGCAGATGGCCATACGAGCGCGTGAACAGCGTGAGCGGCGCGCGTGCGAAGAGGAGGTCGGGAGCGAGCAGCGTTGTCAGCAGCGACGAAAGCAGCGCGATGGCGGCGAGCGCGACCTGCACGGGGCGCGGCAGCCAGATCGCCGCCGAAAGCAGCAGAGCGCCGGCGGCGATGCCCGCCGACACGCCCGGCGCGAGCCAGCTGCTCCATGCCGAAGGCTTGATCAGCGCCTCCGCGGCGATGCCCTTGACGACGAACGCGGTGCCGATCAGCAGCAGCACGGCGCTCCCCGCGCGGCGCCGGTCGTTGAGAAGCAGGGCGAGAAAGAGTCCGACGCCAAGCAGCTGCAGCCCGCTGTGCGCACCCTGGACGAGCGGCACGACGAAATCCCCGTCGGGCAACGGTGCCAGTGCGCTGCTGCCGACATCGGGCAGCGACTCGAATGTCGTCGCGAACAGCGGGATGCCCGGGTTCGCCTGTGCGACGAGCCAGATCGCGAGCAGCGCGAGTCCCAGATCGCCGATGCGCCCGGGCACGAACCATGAGCGGCGGAGCTCGGTGATCCTGTGCTTGGCGGGTCCCGAGCGCGCCAGGGCGATGCCGACGAGCGCGCCGAGAGTCGCGCCGGCAATGTTCGCGCCGAGGTCGATCACACTCGCAACGCGCGTGGGCAGAAACATCTGCAGCGTTTCCATCGCGAACGACAAGGCGGCGGCCGCGGCCACCGCGACGAGGAATCGGCCGAGCGGCGGCCGCCTTCGCGGCATCAGCGCGACGAAGAATCCGAACGGTGCGTAGGCGACGACGTTGACGGCGATGTCGAAGCGCGTGTAGCGCGGCGGAAACGGCGCGAACAGAAAGAACGGCGTGTTCGGCGCCGGCGCGAGCCAGGGCGCAAACGGCTGCAGGCTCGCATACGCGATCGCAAGCGCGTAGAGCGCCGCAAGATAGTGCGGCAGGAGCGACGGCGGCGTGCGCGTGGCGAGCGGCATGCGGTCATCCGGAGGGGCCGCGCGCGCGGCGCGGCGCGATCGTCAGCGGCCGGCCTTGATCTCCGTCCACAGCTTGCTGCGCAGCCGTCGCTGCGCAACCGTGAGATCCTTCAGCTGCTCGAGCTTCGGGATCACCGCCTTGTCGGGAAAGATCGCCGGATTCTTGAGAATCTCCGGCTTGATGTACTGGATCGCATCCAGGTTCGGATTGCCCGAGCCAATGAGGTTGGTGAGCTCCGCCGAATTCTTCCCCTCGAGCATGAAATTCATGAACAGCAGCGCGAGATCGGGGCGCGGCGCCGACTTGTCGATGACCATGTTGTCGACGGCGAGCACGGCGCCCTCCTTCGGCATTCCCTGCAGGATCCTGAACTTGCGTCCGGCCGCCTGCGCGTCGAGGTTCGCCTGGAAGATGTCGTTCGAGTATCCGTGCACGAGCCAGATGTTGCCGACCGTCAGCTCCTTGATGTACGAGGACGCGTTGAACGCGGCCCAGTACGGCTTCGCCTTCTTGATGAGCGCCGCGGCCTCGTCCCAGTGCCTGGGGTCGGTGTCGTTGGCCGAGTAGCCGAGGTACTTCAGCGCCGCGGCGAAGAGCTCGCTCGAGCTGTCGAGCACGGTGACCCGCCCCTTCACCTTCTCGAGATACTTTGGCTCGAAAATCACCGCCCACGTGTCGGTCGGCAGGCCCAGCTCCTTCATCTTCTCTTCGTTGTAGCCGATGATCGTCGTCGACATCGCGTAGGGCACCGAGTACTTGTTGCCGGGGTCGAACGCGGTGTCGAGGTAGATCGGGTTGATGTTCTTGAGGTTGGTGAGCTTGGTCTTGTCGATGGGCTTCAGCTGTCCGCCGCGGATCAGCGCCTGCATCGCGTTGGACGTCGGCACCAGGATGTCGTAGCCCTTGGCGCCGGCGGCGAGCTTGGCGAGGAGCTCCTCGTTGTCCGAGTAGTAGGTCTGCACGACCTCGCACTTGCACTGCTCCTCGAAGCGCTTGATGGTCTCCGGCGCGATGTAGTTGTTCCAGTTGTAGAGGTGCAGCTGGTCCTTCGCGGCCGCGGAGAGCGCGAACGTGCCGGCAGCGAGCGCGACGACAATGGCGGTCAGGCGATTCATGGCGGTTCTCCTCATTCGGAGCGCAGCGCGCTCGGCGATACCTTCGAAGCGACGACGATCAGGACGAGGGTGAGCAGCATCAGCAGCGTGGACACCGCGTTGACCTCGGGGGTGACGGCAATCTTGATCATCGAGTAGATCTGCAGCGGGAGCGTCACCGTGCCCGCGCCCGCCGTGAAGAACGTGATGACGAAGTCGTCGATCGACAGCGTGAACGCCATCAGCGCTCCGGCTATCACGCCCGGCATGATGAGCGGAAGCGTCACGTGGCGGAAGGTCCGCCACGGGCTCGCGCCGCAGTCGCGCGCCGCCTCGGTGAGGCTCTCGTCCATCCCGGCAAGCCGCGAGCGCACGACGATCGCGACGAAGCCGATGCAGAACGCGATGTGCGCGAGGGCGACGGAGACGAGCCCCAGCGTGAAATTCAGCAGCACGAAGAAGATCAGGAGCGACACGCCCATCAGGATCTCGGGAATCGCGATCGGCGCCAGCACGAGCACGGGCAGGATCCGCGTCTTGTAGCGGTACATCGCCACGCCGGCCATCGTCCCCAGCAGCGTCGAGACGAAGCTCGCGACCAGCGCGATCAGC
>Ga0265330_10001952_pt1 | contig 11455 bp, 6 predicted proteins | sample 41919metaG_FD_202083 | JGI IMG/M metagenome (GOLD analysis project Ga0265330, IMG submission 202083) | Rhizosphere microbial communities from Carex aquatilis grown in University of Washington, Seatle, WA, United States - 4-19-19 metaG | ecosystem: Host-associated > Plants > Roots > Rhizosphere >... | reverse complement strand
AGCGGCCCGCGACCCGCTCTTCATCTTCCCGCAAAACGCCCACGAACTCGCTCACGCCCTCGCCCACGCGACCCGCGACCCGCGGGCCGGCCCTGCGGGCGGCCCGCAATTTCCCGACAGACTCTAGATAGGCACCGACTGCCTAGACTAGGCGAAGGCTCGCGCCCGAGCGATATTCTGAGGCATCGAAATCTGGTTCGGGCGCGTCGCGTGCCCTACCCGGAAAACACGGGGCCCCTGCTCCCCGCGCCCATTTCGTGGTAGTCGTCTTTCGACGCCGTGAGGGACCAGGATCTGTTCGAAACCCAAGAAGTGCCTGCCTGCGTGGTGCGCGATCAGGGGCGTTTTGGTGAACGCTTCCAGGTTGAATCCCTGGTGGGCAGCGGGGGCATGGGCATGGTCTTCCGCGGCCGGGACCTCTTGGACGGGCAGCCGGTGGCACTGAAGGTGCTGCGTAGGCAGGGACACGACGCCACAGAGCGACTGTTTCGCGAGTCAGAGGCGCTGGCTGCGCTTGCCCATCCAGCCATTGTCCGCTACGTGGCCCATGGTGCGACCCTGCAGGGCGAGCCCTATCTTGTCATGGAGTGGCTGGATGGCGAAACCCTGGCAGATCGTCTTGCCCGTGGGGCCATCGGGCCCGTGGCAGCGGCGCGCCTGGGCAGCCGCGTGCTGCGGGCGTTGGCAGCGGCTCATTCCCTGGACATTGTCCACCGGGACATCAAGCCGTCGAATCTGTTCCTGCCAGGAGCGGATTTGGACCAGGCCAAGCTGCTCGACTTCGGCATCGCGCGCTGGGCGCATGATGATCTGCGGGTGACCAGGGCGGGGAAAGCCATGGGCACTCCCATGTACATGGCGCCTGAGCAAGCCAGCGATGGGGAGGCGCTCGACGGGCGAGCGGATATCTTCTCGCTGGGTTGCGTGCTCTACGAATGCGCGACCGGCGAGCCGGTCCCGCGCGCGGACGAAGCCCACACTTGGGACGACGTGGATTCCTCGTGGCTCTCGTCGGCGCTGCCGCAGCCCTTGCGGGACGTACTCAGCCGCATGCTGGCTCTTGAGCCGGCAAGACGGCCCGACAACGCTGAGGCTCTGGCCGACGAACTGGCATCGGTGGCGGAAACCCTAGCGACAATGGGACAAGATGCGATTCCCGTCCGTCAGCACGAGACCTTGTCGGGAGACGAGCAGCGCGTGGCGGCCGTGGTGATCCTCTCGAAGTGGCAGACCCCCGAGGACCTGCACTCGGCGGCCTTGCAAGAGTTACTGGCCGAACATGGTGCGCGAGCCGAGGGCATGGCCGATGGCACGACGAAGGTTACATTCACCGGCAAGAGCACGCCGCTCGATCAAGCCACGCAAGCCGCGCGCTGTGCCTTGCGGCTTAAGGCCGCCTTGCCTGACGCCAGCCTGGGCATCAGCACCGGCCGTGCCGACATGGCGGGCAAGCTTTCCCTGGGCGAGGTCATCGACCAGGCCGGCCACTTGCTCGCCACCACACCGGCCGGAACCATCCACATCGACGGGCTCACGGCCCGGCTGCTGGAAACCCGCTTCGAGATCCAGCCGCTGCCCGACGGCGCCGCGCGCTTGCTCTTCGAAAAAGGAATCCGCGAAGCCCCGCGCACCCTGATGGGCATGGCCGTCCCGTGCTTCGGACGCGACCGCGAGATCGATCTCCTCGAAGCCCTGTGGGACGAATCCTGCGACGAGCCTGCCGCGCGCGCCATGCTGATCACGGCAGCCGCGGGCGGTGGCAAGTCGCGCGTGCGCCACGAATTCTGCGACCGCATCCAGCGCCACGGCCGCCCCTATGAATTGCTGGTGGGCCGCGGCGATCCCATGCGCGACGCCGCGCCGTTTGCTTTGCTCGGCCCGGCCTTGCTGGCAGCCGCTGGCATCACCGGCGCCGAGCCCGAACCGGTGCAACGCAAACGCCTGCTGGCGCACACCTCGCGCTTCTTGCCGGCCAAGGACGCTCCGCGCATCGCCGCCTTCTTGGGCGAAATGGCCCTCTTGCCATTTCCCGACGAGGATCTGCTGCCCTTGCGTGCGGCCCGACAAGACCCGCGCCTGATGGCCGACCAGATGCTGCTGTCCTGGCTCGACTGGCTGGAGGCCGAGTGCAATCACCATCCCGTGCTGCTGGTGCTGGAGGACCTGCACTGGGGCGACACGCCCAGCGTGAACTTCGTGGACGCGGCCCTGCGCGTGCATTGCGAAAAGCCCTTCATGGTGCTGGCCCTGGCGCGGCCCGAGGTGGACCGGCGTTTCCCCGGCGTATGGAGAGAGCGCAGCCCGCAGCGGATCAATCTGGCGCCCCTGTCACAGCGCTGGAGCCAGCGCATGATCGAGCATGTGGTGGGCAAGATTTCCGAGGCGGACGCGCGCTGGATCGTGGACCGCGCACAGGGCAATCCGTTTTACCTGGAGGAATTGCTGCGCGTGGTGCGCGACGGCGGCAAGGTGGGAGACGACAGCAACCTGCCCGACACGGTGCTGGGCATGGTGCAGGCGCGCTTCGACATCTTTGGCGCCGACGCCAAGCTGGTTCTGCGCGCCGGCAGCATCTTTGGCCAGACCTTCCGGCCTGCCGGGGTCAAGGCCCTGGTCGACGAGGACCGGCGCAAGGACGTGGACCGCTGGCTGGAGATCTTGACCAAGCGAGAGATTCTGTTTTCGCGACCAACCGCTGACCTGCGCGAGTACGCCTTTCGGCACGCGCTGCTGAGGCAAGCGGCCTACGAGATGCTGCCACCGTCGGAGAAGCGGCTGGGCCACCTGCTGGCTGGACAATATCTGGAGCAAGTTGGCGAGCGCCAGGGCATCGTGCTGGCCGACCACTTCGAGCGCGCCGACGAAAAGCCGCGCGCGATTCGCTGGCTGGCAGTGGCAGCCCAGCAGTCGCTCGACGCAGACGATCTGGCGGAAACCCTGGCGCGCATCGAGCGAGCCGTGAACCTGGGCGCCGCAGGCGAGGAACTGTGTGCCATGCGGGTGATCGAGTCGGAGGCGCGGTTTTGGCGGGGAGAATATGTTGAGGCGGAAAAGGCAGCCAGACAGGCAATTGTCTCTAGCGATGCACGGACCAGATTGAGCGCCCTGACTGCTCTCTTCAACGGACTTGGTCCACAGGCCAAGTACGACGAGGTTTCAAAGCTATTCCGCGACCTGGAGCGGCCAGCAGCGCCAGAACTCTTGAATCCTTGGCTTCATTGCATGGTGATCGCGACCGGATACCTTGCTGTGAGTGGTGACAACGACGTGCGAAGACGCACCCTGGCGTTCCTGGAAGAGTCGAAAGAGCGGCTGGAGCCAATTCTTGTCGGACGAGCTGAAAGTCTGAGGGCGCATCTCGCGTCGAACGGAGGCAAGCGATCCGAGCAAGTCACGGCCTTCAGGCGTGCCGCCGAGTACTACGATAGCATCGGCTACCGGCGTGTCGCTTGCGAAGCTCTCGGGAACATCGGCGTTAGCTTCCTAGAGGCCGGCCAACTCGAGGAGGCCGAGTCTTGTATGCGGCAGGTTCTGGCCACAGCGCAACAGCTGGACCTCAAGTACATGCTTGGGGGCGCTCTGCAGGGTCTGACCAACATCCTCGCATACAGGGGATCTCTTGATGAGGCGCGCGCCGTGGGCCAGCAGGCTTTGACCGCGACCACTGCTCAGAACGATCGCCGCTTTCAAGGATATGCAGAAGCCTATCTCTCGGTGACTGAGTACCTGGCGGCCGACTTTGAGCGCGCCGAGCACTACGCGCGCGCCGCCATGACGACCTGGGAGCCGGTGCTTTCAGTCCGGCCCTTCGCGATCGCGCTGCTAGCTCGCGCCCTGCTGGCGCAGGGTCGCCCAGCAGAGGCGCTGGTCAGTGCCCGCGACGCCTACGCCCAGCTTGAGAGCCTCGGCGTCGTGGATGACGGCGAGGCGACGATACGCTTGGCCCTGGCCGAGTGCCTGATTGCGGTCGGGGACACGCCCGCGGCCCGGGAGGTTCTGGAAAAGGCAGCCGGCCGTATTCTCGCGTCGGCAGAGGCAATCGAGGATCCCGCAATACGAGAGTCATTCCTGACCCGCATCCCCGAACACCGCCGCATCCTGGAACTCGCACGCGAGTTGGGCTCGCCCAAGAATTGACCCAAGATCGCCGCGGATCGTGAGGGCTCGCTACGCCCGATATTTCTCCACGTCGAGGCCGCTCTGCACGACCCAGCGCCAGACGACGGCCCACTGGCGGTCCAACTCACGCGCGACTTCCGCGACATTTCCCTTGTGACGGTCGAGCAACGCCTCGATTTCGGCCTCGTCTGGCCGGGCGCGCGGAGGGCGGCGGCGTGGCGCTCGCGTACCCTCGCCCTTGGCCACGCGCTCGCGCACGATCTGGGGCAGATCCGCCAGCCGGATCTCGCGCCTGCCCTCGTTGTACAACACTGCCTCACGGATGACGTTTTCCAGCTCGCGCACGTTCTGTGGCCAATCGTGCAGGCACAGCGCAAAGAAGGCCGCTGTTTCCATTGACCGCGGCTGGCCAAGAAAGTGGCCCGCCAGCGCTCCCAAATCCTCGCGCCGCTCGCGCAGCGGCGGCAATTCCACTGGCGCGGCCCCGAAGCGCGCCAACAGATCGCGCCGCAGCCCGTGTCCGTGCGCGCCGGGCGTGAGGCCAGCCGTGGCGGCCATCACCCGCACGTCCATCCGCCGAGTCTCGCGGCCACCCAGGGGCACGTATTCGTAGCCTTGCAGAAAGCGCAGCAGCTTGGCCTGCGCCGGCCCGGGCATGTCGCCGATCTCGTCCAGAAACAGGGTGCCACGCTCTGCCTCCTCGATGAGCCCCGGCTTGCTGGCCACTGCCTGCGAGTGCGCCCCGCGCACGAAACCGAAAAGCTCGCTCTCCACCAACTCGGTGGGAAGCGCGGCGCAGTTGACCGCCACGAAACGGCCCGGCCGTCCGCTCGCCCGATACACCGCCTGCGCGTACACCTCCTTGCCCACCCCGGTCTCGCCGGAAAACAGAATCGCATCCCCGGTGCTGGCCAAGAGTCGCAGCCGCCGGATCTGCGTGGCCATGCGTCCTGACAGGGTCGGCACCGGGCCAAAGGGACGGTCGAGATCCTCGCGGATGGCGGCCAGCGCGTCTTCGGACAACACGCGAAGCACAAGTGCATGCCCACCGAGAAACAGCAAACTTCCGTCAGCGATCTTGGTTGGGCCGTCAATTATCCGACCCTCGACCAGTGTGCCGTTCTTGCTGCCGAGATCCACCACCTCGAACACGCCTGGCCGCGGCTGCGCCACGCGCGCGTGCCGGACCGAGACTTGCGGGTCCCGCAAGCAACACGCAGATACGCCAGGCTGAGCCAGCGGCCGCCGTCCGATCTCGACCGCACGATCGAAAGGAATCACTCGCTCGCCGCCTGCGAACCCGCCGCCCTCGCTTGCGCTGCCCACGACCAGAAGCACCTGGCGCCGGTCGTCCGCACGCGGCCGAACCGGCATTTCCTCGGTGGTGCTCGCGGGCTCGGTGAGTTGGCGGCCGGACATGCGGCCACGCATAGTAGCCCAGCCGCGGAAAGTTTGAAGCCGAGCATTCAAGACCGCGGCTCGATATGACTCGGGATCCGGAGGGCGCGAGTCATATGACTCCGCTTCGGCGGGGCGGGCGTAAGTGCGCAGAAATACGTGCTTCAGCTTGGCGGAATGCCTGGCACGCGCGTTGCGTATGCCGCCCGCGCGGGAATCGCGGCCGCAGTCCGCGGCCATCGATCTCTTAAGGAGGATCCACGCCTGTCCCAATCGAAAGGAGAATCCGCAATGAAAGAAAGACCCAGAGCTCAATCCCAAAACCGCAAACACGAGAGGAGACGAATGACCATGAAGCCCAAACACTTGCTTCTGACAATGGCAGCAATTGGGGCGACGCTGTCGCTCGCTGAGGTCAGCGCGGCAGCTCACAGCTACTACATCACCGAGTCCGTCGAATATCAGAACCACGGCTGTGGGAACGCCAACTCTAACCTTCCATACTACCTGAACGCCATCGCCTACTCGTTAGGTGCCGCCGGATGGACGGGCCTGTACTACGCCAAGGACGGGGACTGGCCCCAGGTGTACGTCGACGGCTGCATTCAGTCTGATGGTTTCGACCTGATCTCCGACACACATGATCTCGTCATCGAAGCCCACCACGGAAGCATAGGGAGTTTCGTCTTCGGCTATCCAAGCCCCACCGGGAGGTGCAGCGTATCACTCAAAAACGACATGCGACTTGGATCAATGTTCGGTGCAACTGCATCGACGGCGGTTTTCGCCAGCTGCTGCACGCTGAACAGGAATCACATTGCGGATACCGCCAATTGGCAGTGGACGCGCCAGAACATTGGGTTTCACGACGTCACCGAATTCGACAACGGAATGTTCGCAGATTGGTTCAATGCGACTCAGGGTTCGTCCAACAAGTCGGCCTGGTTTGGGCATTTTGAGGACCGCCCCGGCTGGTTCACGGGAGACAATTCACCCATTGTAATTTCGTACGGAACGTCGCAGTCCGACGCGCAGAACACCCACAACACCGCGAAACTGAAAGGCAATGTCTTGGTCTCTCCGCGCGGCGGCGGCCCGACTTGCGGCGGGGGCCAGCCCTACTTTTACTGGTGGGCCGAGTGGATTGACCATGGCAACGGCGGCTGTTGATTTTCACGGTCCGACTACAAAGGAGATGCAAATGAAGAATTCGAGACACGCACGCAAAGGGTTTGTTGCTGCGCTGATTGCGGCAATCGCATGTCTGGTACTGGTTCGAACCGAGAGTTCCGCACAGTCGGTAGTTGCCGCCACGCAGACACTAAAAGGCGGTTCCTCCGTTGCACGACTGGTGGCCAGATGGCCCAAGCGGACTTCGAGTGAAGTCGTTGAGCGTATGAGAGCACTAGGAAACATCCTTCTTGCAGGGCGGGGCGCTGTTGACGATGTGGGACTGCAGGCAGCGTCGCAGCAGTTCGGTCCTGACTCCGAGTTGTGGCAGTTCGAAAACAGAACTGGGGATGGGCGATCGACGTTGCGCTTCTCATACCACGTGAAATCCGACGATCTGCGCCTCGAGGACGCGGAGATCCTAGGCGAAGTCGGCCTCACGGAAATAGACGAGACGACGGCGCGCGGCATCATGCGGGGTGCTGTCGGGCGCCTAGTCGCCGCGGGCCTGGTCCGGGTGGAAGACTTCGATCCGGCCTCCGCAAGCCTCGCGTGGCGGAAGGTGACCGGGGGCGGTGGGGATGAGAGTGCGGTCGACAAGATACTGGAATATCGATTTACGCTACTGCGTCAGATCAATGGCATCCCCTTCGCCAATGCAGGAATTCGTGTTGGCGTGCACCGAAGTGGAATCGTGAGTTCACTTCGCGTTGGGGGTGCGGAAATCTCGTCAGTCAGGCAGGCCGGTGTTGAGATAGCGTCTGACACCCGGGGGGGCGTGTTCTCTCGGAAAGTCAGCCGGGCTGATACTGCGCGACGTTTCGGGCTAGAACACCCGAATACGAAGCTCTGGACTCAGGCGTTGATGTATGTCATGCGAGATGACGTTGAGGAAGACGTTATAGAACCAAAGGAGCATTACCTCTTTTCGAGCGTGATGGAGAGCACCGACGGGACCAAGACCTTCGCGCCTGCCGAGCGTGTGAGCTACTCGACTACCGAGGTCGGCGCGCCCGTGATCGTGCACAGTCGGTTGGTTTCGGCGCCGGTTCGGGCGCCTGACCAGCGGTAGTCTGATAATGGCAAATCTCGTTCGTTGGTATCTCGCAGCTGCCATGGGCACCTTCCTGGTTGGCTGCGACTCGCACAAGACATCCGATGCCCACGGGGCCCTCCTGTATTGGAGATCCTGGCTTGTGGCCGCCGGTACCAATGAACGAGACGAGTTTGTGGCGGCGCAATTTGGCGATTCCGGGAGGGTCGAGTTGCTAGACTACGATGGCAACACCGTCTCGAAGGCGACAGTCCGCCCGCCGGAAGCGAACTGCGACTCTGGCCCAGTGGCGTTGGCGAGCTTTGACGCCGATGCCGATGGATTGACGGATGTGGCCGTGCTTGACGCGGGCGACTGTGGCAATTGGATCCTCCATGGCGTGTCGAATGGGCCGCCGGCCCCGGGTTCGTGGAGCAGCCTGGGGTTGCCCGGCGTCTTTCCTGAGCCGGCCCTTGATTCGATTCCGAACTCCGGTCTTCCCGGGGTGTCCGGCCTGCTGATGTCGTCGGGGCCGACGAACCTGACCATCCTTGCCCAGGCTGCCGGCATCTGGGCTCCGACCGGCGACAGTGTCCTTCCCGACGGAATGCCGCTCGGGCCGTTCGACGTGTCCAGGGCAGCAGTTTGGATCGGATACCCAGGACCGAATTTCAATCCGCGTGTCTTCTACCAACGGCTTGCTGCCCCAACGCAAATTCCGCTTCTTGGCGAAATTGGGTCGGGACTTTCGTGGGGCGCTGCGACGGCCTATCCGCAGCTGGACGTGGAGTACCTTGCGCCCTTCGACGGTCTCGACCAGTTGCTGGTTGTCCCCGGGTGCCCGAATGTTGCAGTGGCGGTCGGCTACTTCAGCTTTCCCGCGGGGCAGACGCCTAGGTGGCTACAGCTAGTCACATTCGGCAGCGACGGATGGACGTCCCATGAGGTCGACAACACTGTGGATATATCGACGATGGCCATCGTTCAGTCTCAATATGGGCCGCTGCTCGCCGTACTGGGCAGACAGAACGGGCAGCCGCTCGGACTGGTCGCGGCCTTTGACGCATGCGGGGGCCTGTCATGGCGGGCAAGCATTCCGTTGCCAAGTGACTTCGGGAAGATCTCGGATCCCAGCAGCACCATCAGGCACACAATGACGAATTCCATTCTCCCGATGGGAGCGAGGGGCGACATCGCCCGCTTCTTGACCTACGATGGCCGGACGGTGCTGATGTTCTCGCTGGTTGGCACGGACCTCGATTGGAGCATTGACCTTGCCATATTCACTCCAACGCAAACGACGCCCGCCTGACCGTGCTCGAAAGCGCCGCTCGGCGATCGCCCTCCTGTGGATGGCGGCGCCAGTCGGTTTGCTGGGTAGTGCCTGTGGCCCGGAATGTGAAAGGAACGAGGACTGCATTCTGTCAAAAGCGGCAACGGCGCACGGCGGCTGCACTCCACTCGAATCCTGGTGTGCCGCGGGCACCTGCAAGGCGATTTGTGGGAGCGCCTGCAAGGTCGTCATGGCTGGTTTCGATCCCTGCCCAGCCGGCTTGGTCTGCGCACAGCCCACTATCAGTCAGGATGCGACGCCAGATCAACTCTACTTCTGCACGGCCTTTCCGATTCCGTGTCACTTGGTCGATGACTGTCCGCCCTACACACCAACTCTGAAATCCGGAGCCGACACTGGAGGTTCGTCAGGAGTCTGGTCATGCGAGAATGGTTTCTGCAGCTTCCCGGGCTTCAGTTATATGTCCGCGCGATAGGACTGATGCCAAATCACAGGATCCGAACCGCCGGCGTTGCCGTCGTTGTGGCAGCGACCCTCTTTCTTGCAGGCACTCGCCCCTGCCTGGGTTCACCCGAGCGCGGTCAGGTGGGGCTCAAAGTCCTGGCCATGCCGTCTGGCACGTTTGAACTGGGCTACGGTGGGGGCACGTCAAGAGCACCCGCCTTCCCCGCTCTCGGGTTGTCACCGTATGTGGATTTTTCGGTCACCCGGTACCTGCTCGTCGGCGTCGGCGCCGAACTCCTGTTGAACGTGATTCCAGACATCTACGCCTATCAGAGCGCAACGATGCTGAACCTCGTTGTTCGCGCAGTAGGTGTGACCCCGCTCACAACGAGGCTGGGCGGTTATGGTGTGATCACCGGGGGCTACTCCGCGCTGTTCGCTGACGGCATCGGCAACCCGCGTGGACCAGTGATGGGGGGGGCGATCGGCGTCACCTTGACCATCTGGGGGCGGAACGCCGTATTTGGGGAAGTTGGCTACCAAGTCGGCTTCCAGAGGGCACACCCTGGTGCGGACGACCAGCAATTCGGGCAATATGCGGTGAGGTACCTGCAGACCGGATTTGGCTGGCAATTCAGCTTCTGACCCTGCTCCCCGCGCCCATTTCGTGGTAGTCGTCTCTCCGGACGCCGTGAGGGACCAGGATCTAGTCGAAACCCAGGAAGTGTGTGCTTGTGTGGTGCGCGATCAGGGGCGTTTTGGTGAACGCTTCCAGGTTGAGTCGCTGGTCGGCAGCGGGGGCATGGGGATGGTGTTCCGCGGTCGGGACCTCTTGGACGGGCAGCCGGTGGCGCTGAAGGTCCTGCGCGGGCATGGACACGACGCCACGGAGCGGCTCTTTCGCGAGGCAGAGGCGCTGGCTGCGCTTGCCCATCCAGCCATTGTCCGCTACGTGGCCCATGGTGCGACCCTGCAGGGCGAGCCCTATCTTGTGATGGAGTGGTTGGATGGCGAAACCCTGGAAGATCGGCTTGCTCGCGGGGCCATCGGGCCCGTGGCAGCGGCGCGGCTGGGCAGCCGCATGCTGCTGGCCCTGACCGCAGCGCACGGGCTCGGCATTGTCCACCGGGACATCAAGCCGTCGAATCTGTTCCTGCCAGGAGCGGATTTGGACCAGGCCAAGCTGCTCGACTTCGGAATCGCGCGCTGGGCGCATGATGATCTGCGGGTGACCAGGGCGGGGAAAGCCATGGGCACTCCCATGTACATGGCGCCTGAGCAAACGCATGACGGAGAGGAACTCGACGGGCGAGCGGATATCTTCTCGCTGGGTTGCGTGCTCTACGAATGCGCGACCGGCGAGGCGCCCGCGCGCGCGGACGAAGCCCACACTTGGGGCGACGTGGATTCCGCGTGGCTGAATTCGGCCCTGCCGCAGCCGTTGCGGGACGTACTCAGTCGCATGCTGGCTCTTGAGCCGGCAAGCAGGCCCGACAACGCCGAGGCTTTGGCCGCGGAGCTGGCGTCGGTGGCGGAAACCCTAGCGTCGACTGGACAGGATGCGATTCGCGTGCGTCGGCACGAGACCTTGTCAGAGGACGAGCAGCGCGTGGCGGCCGTGGTGTTGGTCTCGGAGAGGGAGACTGGCAACGAGCTGCGCCCCGCGGCCTTGCGAGAGTTGCTGGCCGAACACGGGGCGCGAGCCGAGCGCTTGTCCGATGGCACGATAAAGATCGCGTTCATCGGCAAGAGCACGCCTGTCGACCAAGCCACGCAAGCCGCGCGCTGTGCTTTGCGGCTGAAGGCCGCCTTGCCTGACGCCAGCCTGGGCATCAGCACCAGCCGCGCTGATTTGGCTGGCAGGCTTTCTCTGGGCGAGGTCATCGACCAGGCCGGCCACTTGCTCGCCACCACACCGGCCGGCACCATCCACATCGACGGGCTCACGGCCCGGCTGCTGGAAACCCGCTTCGAGATCCAGCCGCTGCCCGACGGTG
>Ga0265330_10001944_pt1 | contig 11476 bp, 10 predicted proteins | sample 41919metaG_FD_202083 | JGI IMG/M metagenome (GOLD analysis project Ga0265330, IMG submission 202083) | Rhizosphere microbial communities from Carex aquatilis grown in University of Washington, Seatle, WA, United States - 4-19-19 metaG | ecosystem: Host-associated > Plants > Roots > Rhizosphere... | reverse complement strand
TTGAGGGCGAGGGTGGAAACCTGCTTCGGGCCCAGGGGCTGCGGCCCGGCTGGATAGAGCCGGTAGGGGCGCACGCCCGCACCCGAGATGCAGCCGGCGGTCGATAGGACCAAGCTCATCACGAAGAGCACGAGGTGCCTTTGCATGGAACAATTATGTTCCCGACGGTCGACGATGGGCACACTATTTTGTTCGAGGCTGCCCTATGATGGCGAGGCTATTGAGGTGAACCCATGATTCTGCGTGCGACCTTGATCCTTGTGTTTTCATGCCTACTGCAACCCATGGCCTGGGGACGAAACGAGTCTGTGCCGAGCGGCGCAGTGGTGAAGCTGCCGGACTTGAATGTCCAGGTTCAGTTCTACGGCGACAACACTGTGCGGGTGCTCAAGTGGCTGCCTCAGGGTTCTCCGGCGAAGAAGAGCCTGGTGGTGATCCAGAACAAGCTGCCGGAAATCGAGCTGGAATCCCAAGAAACGCCCTCGGTGCTTTCGCTCAGCTCGAAGACTATGGTAGTTCGGATCTCGAAGCAGGATGGCAGCGTGACCTTCCTGCGCGCTTCCGGCGAAATCCTGCTCGCGGAAAGTGGAAAGGCTGTCCTCGCCCCGGTGGAGTTCAGTGGCGACAAGGGCTTCAGCCTCCTGCAACGATTTGCGCTCACTCGCACAGAAGGCATCTACGGGCTCGGACAACATCAAGATGGATACATGAACTACCGGGGTCGCTCGGTGACCTTGGTGCAGGCCAACACGCAAGCCTCCACGCCCTTCCTGGTCTCCACCCAGGGCTACGGGATTCTGTGGGACAACACCTCTAAGACCATCTTCAAGGACGGGCCCGATGGGCTGACCATCACTTCGGACATCGGCGACAACCTCGACTACTACGTGATAGAGGGCGACAACATCGACGGCGCCATTGCGGGCTACCGCACTCTCACAGGTGCTGCCCCCATGTACGGCAAGTGGGCCTACGGATACTGGCAAAGCAAGGAGCACTACCACACCCAGGACGAGGTACTGGCAGTGGCCAAGGAATACCGCAAGCGCGAAATCCCCATCGACAACATCATCCAGGACTGGAACTACTGGGGCACCATGCGCGACTGGAGCGGGATGATCTGGGATCGCGTGCGCTATCCCAAGCCGGCCGAGATGATGAAGACGCTCCACCATCTCAACTTCCATCTCGCGATTTCCATCTGGGGAGGGTTGGGACCCGATAGCAAGCTCTACAAGGAGATGGACAAAAAGGGCTTTCTGTTCAAGCCCTCGGGCTGGGCTGGGTTCAAGTTCTACGATGCTTTCAATCCTGCGGCCAACGACCTCTATTGGAAGTATCTGAAAAAGGGGCTCTATTCTAAGGGAATTGATGGCTGGTGGCTGGATTCCACTGAGCCGGACATCATCAATGCCCTCAGCAAGGAATCCTCCGAATACGAAATGAAGCGGGTCGAGAACAACCACCTGGGCTCCTGGGCGCGGTATCTCAACGCCTACCCGTTGATGATCACCGGCGGGCTGTATGACCATCTTCGCAAAGAGACCAGTCGCCACCGGGCCTATATTCTGACCCGATCCACATTCGCGGGACAGCAGCGCAACGGCGCCACCACGTGGTCCGGAGATATCGGCGCAAGTTGGGAGATCTATCGCAAACAGATTTCCGCGGGGATCAACCACTCGATGGCGGGAATCCCCTATTGGACCTTCGATATTGGCGCCTTTGTCCTTGGCAGCTATGGCGGTGTCTTCGATCGCGGTATCAAGGAACCCGCCTACCAAGAGCTCTACACACGGATGTTCCAGCTGGGTGCCTTCAGTCCCATCTTCCGCGCTCACGGCTCCGAAGGCCCGCGTGAGATCTGGGAATTCGGAGAATTCTCCGATGCAATCGTGAAGGCCGACCAGTGGCGCTACCGCCTGATGCCGTACATTTACTCGCAAGCTTGGCAGGTTACAAGCAAAGGCCAATCGATCATGCGCGGCCTGCCCATGGATTTCCCCAAGGATGCGAAGACCTTCGGCATCGACGATCAGTTCCTGTTTGGTCCTTCGATCATGGTTTGCCCAGTGACCGACTACATGATGCACCGTCCGCCCGAACCCACGGTGCTGGTTCCCACCGCCAATCTGCGCACGAAAGACAACCGGCCGGGCATCACGGTCACCTACAGCAAGGATGTGGACCACAAGGTGCCGTCGCTTGCGCGCGTGGAGCCGCAGATCGATCTCATGTGGTACACGGGCCGTCCTGACTACGCCACGGAGAGCACCTTTTCGATCCGCTGGGAAGGAAAGCTGGTGCCCACCCAGTCCGGTCCACACCAGCTCCACGTAAAAAGCTTTGGCGTTCGGCACCTGTTCTTGGATGGCAAGGAATTGCCCTTCCTTTTCGACAATACCCTGGAGCGCTACACGCATCCGCTTCAACTGCAGGCGGGCCGCTCCTACGATCTGGTCATGGAGATCGAGAATCCCACGCCCGGCGCCGTCAAAGGCCAGCTCTATTGGAGGACGCCGGATCTCTACGCCAAAGAGAAGGTAGTGCAAGAGCGGCCCCAGACCCGCAAGGTCTACCTTCCCGCAGGTTCCTCATGGGTCGATTTCTGGACCGGCAAGACAATGTCGGGCGGCACCACCATCACGGCCGATGCGCCCATCGACAGGATTCCACTGTTGGTCAAGGCCGGTTCTATGGTGCCGCTTGGACCAACCATTCAGTACATCGCCGAAAAGCCAGCTGATCTCATTGAGCTGCGCATCTACCCCGGAGCCGACGGCCAGTTTCTTCTCTATGAGGATGAAGGCGACAACTACGACTACGAAAAGGGCGTGTACGCGACCATTGCTTTCCGATGGGACAACAGCAAGCGCCAGCTCACAATCGACAACCGCAAGGGCAGCTTCCCCGGCATGCTCAAGCAGCGCAGCTTCCACGTCGTCGTGGTGGGCGAAGGCTGCGGCACGGGAATGGATCTCACGCCCAAGCCCGACCAAGTGGTTTCGTACGATGGCAGTCAGAAGGTCGTGAAGTTCTAGCCAGCGCCTACTCGCGGCGAAACCAGATCAGGGCAAGCGTGACCATTGCCGCCGCAAACGCGAGGAGCACAAAGAGATTCAAGCCCACGCCAAAAACGCTGGGCTGGGCGAGCGAGTGGCGCATGAGATCCACGCCATAGGTCACTGGGTTCAGGCGCACGAGAACAGCCATCCAGCCCGGCAGATGTTCGACGGGGAAGACTCCGCCTGACAGAAAGTAGAGCGGCATGATGACGAAGTTGGAGATAACGCCAAAGCCCTCGAAAGTCTGCATGCGTGTCGCGAGCACGACGCCCATGGCCGACATGCCGAGTGACAGGATGGCGATGACGCCGACAAGAGCAAAGCCAGCACCCACGGTGAGGTGCAACCCGACGAGAGGCGCAAAGACAAGCGTCAGGCATCCCTGCACAATGGTGACCGCGGTCCCGGAAAGCGTCTTTCCGAGAACGATGGTGATGCGCGAGATGGGCGCGACCAAGACCACCTTGAGAAAGCCGAATTCGCGATCCCAGATGATGGTCACGCCTTGAAACATGCCGCCGAAAAGCACGGCCATGGCGATGGCACCGGCGAAGACGAAGTGTTGATAGCCAACGCCGCCGCTGAGGTGAACCGAAGACCCGAGAAGGTTCGCACGCGTTGGTCGGCCTCGCCGGTCAGGCCGATCCACGACAGCGCATTATCAATGCGCGCGCGGCACGCACTGCGTGGCACTCCACAGATCATGCAATGGATCTTCAAATTCTCGCGCGCGGTGAGCCGGTCATCCACGGCAGGATCCTGAAAAATAGGACCGAGGGAACGGCGAACCGCCGCCGGCGCCGCGACCACGTCGTGCCCGGCGACCTGCGCCGTGCCTTGGGAGGGACGCAGCAGGGTGCACAGGATCTTGATGGTCGTCGATTTGCCAGCGCCGTTGGGTCCCAGAAGTCCAAAGATCTGACCCCAGGAAACCCTGAATGAAACGTCATCGACCGCGGCCAGTTCGCCAAAGCGGCGAACCAGCCGCTGGACTTCGATGGCAGTTGTCGTGGCGGGACTGGACATGGTTCTGGTCCCCTATTGTAGACGAGAGATCCCCGACGACGAGGCGGGCGAGAGAAGGATGGTACGGGCGTCTACCAGCAAGCGAGAATTTCCTGGGAACTGGCCAAAGTTGTCAGTCGTGCCAGGTTGGCCAGGGACCGGTCGTGGCTATCCTTGTTCATCGAGGAGACGCAGTCTGTGGCAATGACTGGATAGAAGCCACGCGCCGCCGCATCGCGGGCGGAAAGTTCAACCCCCATCTCGGTGGCAATACCGGTGAAGATCAGGCTCTTTACGCCGCGGTTCTTCATCATGAGCTCGAAATTGGTGCCCAGGAAAATATTCGCCGTGGCCTTTTCGATCTGAAGATCGCCGGGTCGGGGTTTCACGATTTCCGGAATCTCGCGTTCGGGAGATCCTTTTGCCATGAAGACTGGAAGTTCCGCGGGATCGTCGATGCGAAACCTGCGCATCATGGAAAGCAGGCTCCAACCCGATTGGTACGCCTGGGACAAGGGCGTAATGAGCGTGTACACGACGGGCATCCGCCCGCGCACGCCATCGACAAGGGTCTTCAATGATGCCAGGAAAGCGTCCTTATTGAAGATGCTGTTGACCAATCCCTGTTGGACGTCCCAAACCACGAGGCAACTGCGCGACGGATCGACGATTTCCCCGAGGTTTTCGTAAATATCCACTCCGTTGAAGGTCTTCATCCGATCTCCCTTGTTTCATGTTGTCGTCACTCCACCAGGTCGGCGGGCGCGGGTACGCTTGGTGCGCGTACTTTCGATTTGGATGAGAGAAAGAGCGCAGGGATCGCCCCCGCGCCCACAATTCCAGCGCCGACGAGAAAGGCATCATTGAAGGCCAGCACGGATGCCGCCCCGGCGATCTTGCGCGCGACAAGAGAGCCGGCAAGCAATCTCGCCAGCGAGGGAGGCGAGCCCAGCTCGACGGCGCGCAGGACAAGGGCGCGCGTGGCGTCCAAGAGCGCCGGTCTTGTGCCAGCAAGACCTTGACCCACCACCGCGAGGTGGAAGGTCGTTCTGCGGCCGAGCACGCAGGCAAGAACGGCGATGCCAAGCGAACCTGAGATTTGCTGTATCAAACTCAACATCGAAGAGGCCATGCCGGCCTTGGCCGTCGGCACGGCGTTGATGGCCGCGGTCATGACGGGCGTGACCAGCAATCCCAGTCCGACGCCTCGGATCAGGGTCGGGTAAAGCACGGCCCACGTGCTCGTCGTCGTGTCGAGTCTGCGGTATGTCCACATGAACCAGGCGATGAGCGCGAGGCCCACAATCGTGGAAGCGCGCGTGCCGAATCTGTCCGCGATCCGGCCCGAGACCAGCATGACCAGTCCCATGACCAGGGCGCCTGGAAGCAGCAACAGCCCGGTGTCGATCTCGGTGCGGCCCATCAGATCCTGCAAGAACAGCGGCAAGAGAAAGATGCCGCCGTACAGTGCGACCGAGCGCGCGGATGTCACCACCATAGCGACGGTGAATTGGGGTTTTCGGAATAGCCCGAGGTCGAGAATGCGTTCGGACACGACGCTCTCGACGGTGAGAAAAAGCACAAATGCGACGCCGCTCAAGATGGCGCAGGTGATGACGTAGCTAGAACTCCAGCCTTCGCGATTGCCATTGGACAGCCCCAGCAATGCGGCGACGAGAAAGGTGGTGAGGAGCAGAAAGCCCGGAAGGTCGAACCCTCGGTGCGTCTGGGCGTGTGGCTTGTCAGCGCGAAGCACGCGGGTCGCTGCCAGCAGCCCGACCACGCCGATGGGAAGGTTGATGTTGAAGATGCTCCGCCAACCAAGGGTTTCGGTGAGATACCCGCCCAGGGTGGGGCCGAACGCGGGGCCGACGACGACACCCACGCCCCACAGTCCAAGCGCGCGCCCGCGCTCCTTGGGCGGAAAGACCTCGGCAATCATGGCCAGCCCGGTGGGCGTGATGGCGCCGCCGCCGAATGCCTGAATCACGCGCGCAAGGACCAGCGTCGGCAAGTTGGGGGCAATACCGCAAAGGGCGGAGCCGCCGATGAACACGGCGAGGCTGGCAATGTAGAGCACCCGGTATCCTATGCGGTCGCGCAACCAGGCGGTGAGGGGCATGAAGGTCGAAAAGCCGAGCATGTATCCCGTCACCACCCACTCGATATCGTCCACGCTGGCGCCGAAACTCGCCATCATGTTCGGCAGCGACACGTTGACGATGCTCGAATCGAGGGCCGACATGAACGTGCCCACCATGACCACGCCGAGGACGCGCCAGCGATAGCCGTCGTTGGCCGAGGCGCCGGTCGCCGCTGCCACTCGACTCATCGAACGCGAATCCTGACCTCGACGGATTGGCCCGCGCGCAGGGTGTGGATGCGAGGGCTCGGATCGATGGCGATGCGGATGGGAATGCGCTGAACGACCTTGGTGTAGTTGCCCGCGGCGTTGTCGGCCGGAATCAAAGCGAAAGACGAAGCCGCCGACTGGGTAATGACGTCGACTCGTCCGGAGAGTTCGCCGCCCTCGTCGACCGACACCTCCGCGGTCTGTCCCAGCCGAAGCAGTCCTGAGGCCGTTTCCTCAACGTTGGCGGCGATCCATGCGTGTGCAAGATCCACGACGGTGACCGCTCCCTGCGCGGGCGAAAGGTAGTCGCCCGGATCGACCGTCACGCGCACGACCACACCGTCGACACTGCTTTTCAGGATCATCCGTTCGAGCGCGACCTCGGCCAGATCGAGATCGGCGCGCGCCTGCGCGGCCTGGGCCCGCGCTTCCTCGACCTGGCGCGAGCGGAATGCCACGCGATCGGCGCCGGCGTCGGCATCGAGAAGGCCGGCCTGGGCGGCAAGCACGCCGCTTTCCGCAATCGAAATGTCCTCGGGGCGATTGCCGTGTTCCAGCAAAGCAAGCACGGCGGTCTTGGATGCGAGCGCTGCGCGCGCGGAAGCTTCGCCGGTTCGCGCGGTTTCGAGGCTTGCCTTGGCGATGACGCTCTCGCGCGCCAAGCCTTCCGCGCGGTCGAGATCGCGACGCGCTTGCCCAGCAAGTGTCTCGGCCGCCGCGGCGTCGGCTCGTGCCTTGTCGATCTCCTCGGTGCGCGCGCCGCGCGTGGTACGCTCCCTGGACGCTTGCGCCGAATGCACGTTGGCGCGCGCTCGTCGCTCGGAGACCTCCGACACGCGGCGCTCGATGCGAAGTTGTGCCTCGGCCTCGCCGATGCGAGCGTCCGCGAGCGCGACCAGCGCACGGGCTTTGTCGACCTGGGCGCGTTCCGCCACGGCGTCGAGGGCGACCAGCGTCTCGCCGACCTTCACAGTTTGCCCCTCGCGCACGAGGACTCGATCCACGCGGCCGCCCGAACCCTGGGGCGCGATGACGATGAGAGGCGCGGCGACACGCGCGTCGTCGGTCGACACGAACGGCCGAAAATGAAACCACCACACGCCGAGCAGCCCAGCCAGCGCCACCGCGAGCGCGGCCAGCACGCGGCGCAGGCGTGAGTGCCGTAGGAGCGAGCGCTGGAGAAAATAGAGCTTTCCGGAAGGATCCGCGGCGGAACTTGGCGAAACAGGCTCTGCGACGGCTGGCTCAGCGCTGCCCATGAGTGCCCTTCGCCAAGGAGACGCCGTCTTCCACCAGTGCGCTGAGCGAGCTTCGGATCTTCTCGGCCAGGGCCGTGAAGACGCGTCTTTCGTCGGCGGTGAGCGGACCAGCTGTCGCGTCCGCCAACCGCTTGTGCGCAACATCCAGCGGTCCGAGCGCCCTGCGGCCCGCGCTGGTCAGTGACACCATCATCTCTCTTCGATCCGAGTCGCTGCGTCTTCGCTCGACCAGCTCGCGTTTCTCGAAATCGTCGAGGATGCGGACCAGCGCCGACGGGTCGCTCGCTGTGGCTCGGGCCAAGGCTACCTGCGAGACAGGTCCACAGGCTCCAATTTCACGCAGGATGGCGGCCTGCCGACCACTGATAGCCCCGGTGAAGGTCACAGCGGCCGCGCGGGCCACGGCCCGTCGGAGCTGGATGATGGCATCCAGGACATTCGTTGACATAGCCATCATTGTGAGGGCTATCATGGACTTTGGCAATGGTTAAATGGCGGCGGCACTACGCCGCCTGGACAGCATAATGCGGAACCACTTCGTCACCCGGCCGTGGCTCGACGAATTTCCTCAGCGCACGGACGTCCGAGAACATTGCCTCCGGGCGTCACTAATCAGACAACTCCGCAAGAACACCGGATGTCCACCCAGGGATCCATATCCCCGTGTGTGGCGTCGTCGCAGTTCCAATTACAAATAAGATCCTCACACGGTGTGCCAGGTCCGGGCGACCATCTGTTCAAAGGGGAGTTTGGCTTCGCGCAAACGTAGTCATAGGCGGTGAGATTGGCCGCGATGCAAGTCATCATGGCTGTGTACTGCCGTCCCAAATCCGAATTGATCGCGGACGTGTTGTTGTATGTAGTCATGCAGTTCTGTTCGCACTCGGTTGTCGTGGTAGAGCAATTGGGCACCCCACTAGCCAGGGCGCAATTCTTTGTACAAGCTTGGGCCAATGTCATTGCAGACGTTCCGGTTGCCCCGCCAGCGGCCGGAACACCACCAGTTGAGGTTGCGCCTCCGGTCGTTGCCGAAGTGCCTGCGTCGGGAGCACCGCCGGTAGCACTAGCGCCGTATAGTTCAGCGGACCAGTTCAAGCCGACGATGAGCACGTTCCCGTCCGGCAACAAGGTTGCCGTGTGGTACTCCCTGCGCGCGACCATGCTGGCAGTGGCGGAAAATGTCCCGGCTTCTGGGTCGTATAGCTCTGCACTCGCGAAAACCACGAATTCGTTCGTTCCGCCGGCGATGAGCACCTTCCCGTCTAGCAACATCGTCGCCGTGTGGAACTCTCTGGGCACAGTCATGCTGCCAGTGGCGGAAAATGTCCCGGCCTCTGGGTCGTATAGCTCTGCGACCGCGGATATTCCGATGCCGGCTGTCTCCCCGCCGGCGATGAGCACCCGCCCGTTCGGCAACAGGGTAGCCCTGTGGTCCGACTTCGCCACGGCCATGCTGCCGGTGGCGGTGAATGTCCCGGCGCCGGGGTCGTACAACTCCGCGCTCTGCCAGTATCCGCTCGGTCTGCTGTCGTATCCACCGGCGATGAGAACTTGGCCGTTCGGCAACATGGTCGCCGAGTGGTTCGTCCTTGCCACGGTCATGCTGGCGATGGCCGTGAACTTCCCGGCGCTTGGGTCGAATAGCTCGGCACTCGCGAGATATACCCCGCCCGGATTGGTTCCACCGGCGATGAGTACCTTTCCGTTCAGCAACATCGTGGCTGTGTGCCGCGCCCTCGCCACGGTCATGTTGCCGACGGTCGTGAACCTTCCGGAGCTAGGATCGTAGAGCTCTGCACTCGCGACATATCCACCGGCGACGAGAACCTTCCCGCTCGGCAACAACGTCGCGGTGTGCTGACTCCTTGCCTCGGCCATGCTGCCAGTGGCGGTGAATATCCCGGTGCTTGGGTCGTACAGCTCCGCGCTCGCGCCGACATCGTTGAAATCGCCAGTTCCACCCGCGATGAGCACCATTCCGTTCGGCAGCAAGGTCGCCGTATGGTCGGACCTCGTCACGGTCGGGTTGCCGGTCGCCACGAAAGCTCCTTGCACGACGGTCACGCTCGCCTGCGTGCCGCCGATGATGCCCGTCGCACCTCCGTTGCTCAGCGTGCCGCCGATGATGCTGGTCACACCTCCGTTGCTCAACGTGCCGCCGGAGGCGCTCGTCGTGCTGCCGCCAGCCGTGCCGCCGGCGCTACCGCCCAGGCCAGATGAGACACCGCCACTGCCTTTGCTGTTCTTGATCGGCGCTCGAGTGCAGGCGGTAAACGACACTGCCACAGCGATTGCCAGCCATCCGCGCTGGTGCTTCATGCACGATAGGCTATCAGCCACGCGCTCCCCTGTCACCACCTGCCCGCCGAGAGTGCACATTGCAGTGACGCAGACGATCGCCCACAATAAATCAGGGTGAAGCTCATGCTTGAGCAGTTTCTAGTCAGGAACACAACCAGAGAAGAGCGAGAGAAGATAATCAGGGATTCGCTTGGATGCGGCGGGGGCGGCTGTGAGAATTGCTCCGCGTGCGGAGTGTACGGCGCGGGAGATCCCTTGGATATGTATCAGCCGTACATAGAAGGTCTGAAGGAAATTGAGGACATCAACAGGGAATTCAAGGCGAGGTATTTCCTGTAGGAGATAAGAAGAAGTGCTCAGCGGCGTCCAGGGCGGCCGGCCGGAGCAGCTTCAGCTTGGGAAGATCGATGCCCGAGAGCTGAAAGCCCGAACGCTCGTTACGAACCGTGGGCAGGAAGCGCCACCGTGCGCCCATTCGAGCTTGGTCGCCTCGTCCCCTTTGCGCACGATCGCGCACGCGAACCCAGCATCAATACCTCGGCCTCATAGCTCGACTGTTCGAGCAAAAAGGTCGTGAAGTTCTAGCCACATTCCGGCGTCGAGAATCCGGATCAGTTGCACGCGACGCAGAGGCTGGTTGCGGAATCGCAGTAGGCAGAGTTCCCTGCGCAGTCGCTGGAGTAGTAGTTGCTGCAGTTCGAGCCCGCGGGCTTCGTCTTCTGGCATGTTTGGGCACCATTCGTGTCCGTGGCGCAGTAGAGGTCGGTTCCGCATTGGATGTACTCGCCCTGAAAATTCGTCCCGCAGAATTGATTCTCAGCCGCTCCCGTGCGGGTGCACTTGCCGTCGTCGCCGCAGTAGCTGAGGCCATAGCATTCTGCTTGGCCTTGGGTGCAAGAGTCCCCGGGCAGCTTCACCGTGGTGCATGTCCTGGGGTAGGACCTGGTGCAGACGGAGCCGGCTGCGCACTCGCCTCCGAACGTGCAGGCGCCCGAGGTGTTCCTCTTTTGGCAAGCGGCCCCGTTGCAATAAAGACCATCGCCGCACTCGCCTGTGCTGGCGTCAAGGCAAGACTCGCCCTCTCCCACGTAGGGAGTGCACAGGTTACTGCCGTGCGGGCAAGACAAACCAGAGGCGCAACCGGGAAACTCGCCAGCGAGAGTGTATGCGCACGATCCGCCAGGCTGGACGTAGGGCTTGCAGGTGCCACCGCACGCATTTCCGGAGCTTTCACAGTAGTTGCCAGGCGCGCAATCGGAGAAGAGAAGTTCGAAGAAGGAGCATTGACTGCCGGCTGGAAGGCGACCGGCGATACCATCGGTGCACGACTCGGGCAAATGAATATCGATGCAGTCCATTTGCCTAACAGCCCGTGGTTTTAGTCCGTGTGAGCAGCAGACGCGCTTGGGCGCGTCTGCTGCGTGCCGGATGACCTGAACACCTGATCAAGATCGACGGCAGATCTCCGGTGGTGTACGAAGACGGTATGGCAA
>Ga0265330_10001943_pt1 | contig 11482 bp, 8 predicted proteins | sample 41919metaG_FD_202083 | JGI IMG/M metagenome (GOLD analysis project Ga0265330, IMG submission 202083) | Rhizosphere microbial communities from Carex aquatilis grown in University of Washington, Seatle, WA, United States - 4-19-19 metaG | ecosystem: Host-associated > Plants > Roots > Rhizosphere >... | reverse complement strand
ACGATGGCTCGCCCGACGAGGCCTCCCGCCGCATCGTCGACGAGGTGGGGGGGGGGCGCGTCGCTCATTTTCGCAAGCCGAAGAACGAGGGCCTGGTCGCCAACTTCAACACGTGCATCGAACGCGCGACCGGACACTACGTCCACATCCTCCACGATGACGACGCCGTGCTGCCCGGCTTCTACCAGACCTTCGGGCGCGCCTTCGACAGCCATCCCGAGGTAGGTGCTGCTTATGGGCGCTATATCGAAATCGATGGCAACGAACGATGGAATCTCTTGTCCGGCTTGGATGCCCCGGCAAGCGGGCCCTTGCCCAATCCTCCGCTCGCGCTCGCGCGTCGCAATCGGGTGCGTACGCCGAGCGTCGTGGTTCGGCGTTCGCTTTACGAGCGCATCGGGGGATTCAATCCGCGGCTCTCGCACGCGGCGGATTGGGAGATGTGGGTTCGCCTCGCGGTCAACACGTCGATCTGGTACGAGGTTCAGCCATTGGCGCTGTACCGTTCGCATGCATCGTCCGATACCAGCCGTCTCGTCCAAACCGGAGAAAACATCCGAGAGCTGCGACGTTGCGCCGCGGTCTTCGAGGAATACCTGCCGCCGGACATCCGCAAGGGTTGTTTGGCGCTTGCGCGGATGTGGGCCGGGGCGATCGCCTTGCGTCAGGTGAAGGCATTTGCCATCCGAGGGGCGTTTCCACAAGCTGCTTCCAATATAGGCGAAGCCCTGCGATGCGTGCCACGTCCCGCTGAGGCCGTGCTTGGGTTCATGCTTGAGCTCAAGTCCCGAATCGATCGCCGACGGCGTTTTCGCGAGGCCGAAAGAGCAGGTCGCTAGATGTCGCGGCTTGGGTTTCGACCAATCATGAGGCGGCGCGGAACCACAGCGCTTCGCAAAGGCGCGCTCGCCTGCCGACCGCGACGTTCGAGGCACTAGAGATGCGCATCGCCGTCATTGGCAGAGCCGACGAACAGGCCGGTGGCGCGGCACGGTCCGCCAGCGACTTGGCCCGCTCGCTGGAGGCCGCGGGCCATGAGGTCGACCACTGGGTGGCCTACCTCACGGGAAGTCCCCGCGTGGGCAAGTCCTACAGGGTCCTGACGTCACGGCGACTGCCGCGGTTGGCGTACCGAGCGCTGCGGGATCTTTCTCGCAAGAGCGGGCTGCACGATCTTTTGTTGCCCGCGTATCCGCTGTTGCGGCGTCACGGGTTCGATCGCTACGACATCGTCCACATTCACGACACCCAGGAAATCCTCTCACCGTCGGCTGTGCGTCTGATCGCGCAGCAAGTGCCGACCGTCTGGACCCTGCACGCGTGCGAAGCATTTACCGGCGGTTGCATTTACCCTGGCGAGTGCATGCGCTATCGAACGCGCTGCGGACCATGCCCGCAGCTCGCGAGCTGGCCGATCAACTCGCCCGGCATCGATTTTACGGGCTGGTTCCACGATCAATGCCGGGCCATTCACACGCGCGGGCTGCTCGTTCCCGTAGCGCCATGCGAGTGGATGCGTGCCATGGCGCGAAGTAGTGGGATGTTCCGGCACGACCCCGTGCTCATCCGCTATGGGGTCGACACGGAGTGCTTTCGACCCATGAATCGCAGCGCCGTGCGCGACGCTCTCGCTTTGCCGCTCGATCGGAAGATCGTGTTGCTGGGGGCCACCTATCTCCACGACGAACGCAAGGGCGTGCGGTTTGCCGTCGAGGCCTTGCGCAGACTGCCCGATGCCAAACCCTACGTTCTCGCCGTGGGCCATCCGCCGCGGTCGCAGGATGCCGACGGGTTCCGCGGGCTCGACATCCACTTCACCGGCTTCGTGGGCGACACACGCTTTCTGGCCCAGTACTACGCGGCGGCCGACGTGCATCTGTTCCCCACACTTGCTGACAATTCACCGGTGCAAGTCCTTGAGACGATGGCCGCGGGCACGCCGACCGTGAGCTTCGACACCGGCGGGGTGCCGGAGTCGATCGTGCATCGTGAGACCGGGTATGTGGCCCGTCAGCGCGACGTGGATGATCTTGTCGCCGGTTTGAAGCTGGCCCTCGAAGGCGATGTGGCGCAGGGTTGGGGCGAGCAAGCTCACAAGCGTGCTCTGGAGGTCTTTTCTCTTGAGCGACATCGTGCTGCCCATCTGGCTCTGTACGACGAGGTTCTGCAGGGCCGCTTTGTGGGCGTCGCGCCCAAGCGGGTGGGGCGATGACGTCGCCCGACGGACTCTCGGTCCTACACGTCGCGACCACCGATTTGGGCGACGGCGCCGGCATCGCCGCGTTCCGTCTGCACCAGAGCCTGCGGCAGCTGGGCGTCGAGTCCCGCATGGCTGTCATGAACAAACGATCGAGCCGAAGCGACATCCATCAGGTGGAAGGCAGTTTCGGCTCCTCGAAGCGCTCTCCTCTGCTCGACTTCGTCAGCGATGGGCTGGAAGTCCTGCTCAACCAGTTCTTGCCGCAGAACTCTTTTCCCCTGCACTCACGCCGCCTTCTCTCCTCGTCGCTGGTGAAGCAAAGCTCGGTCTTCAACCTGCACGCGCTTCACAAACGCCGCCGGTATTTCGCGGCGGACCTGTGCCTGGCGCTCTCCCAGCGTGCCCCGGTGGTGTGGACCCTGCATGACATGTGGGCCTTCACAGGTCACTGCACCTACTCTTTCGACTGCGAGCGATGGAAAGACGCCTGCGGCGCTTGCCCCACTCTGGCCGACCCCGTGAAACTCGCGTTCGACACCACGGCGATGAACCTTCGCTTCAAGCGACGAATCTACGCCGGCAGCAACTTCGTGGCCGTCTGCCCGTCGCGCTGGCTGGCTGATCTGGCGCGTGCGAGCCCGCTTTTGGCAGGGAAACGCATCGAGCACATCCCTTACGGCATCGACACCAGCGTCTTCCGTCCGGTCGACAAACGCGCGGCACGCCAGCGTCTTTCGCTTCCGCCGAACGCGCGAATCCTTTTGTGCTCGGCCTTCAGTTTTTCTGACCGTCGCAAGGGGCTGCCCTTTGTCTGGGAGGCGCTGTCCAGGCAACAGCGCTCGGGCGAGGGTTTGCTGTTGATCATGGGCAACGGCCTGCCACCGACGGAGATGCCTCGCGGATGGTCCATGCGCACGATGGGTTTTCTTCCGGATCCAGCGCAGCAAGCCCTGGTTTTCTCGGCCGCCGACGCCCTCATCTTCCCCAGTCTCGCCGACAACCTCCCCAATACCGTGCTCGAGGCGATGGCCTGCGGGGCCGCCGTCCTCGCCTTCGCAGTGGGCGGCATCCCGGAAATCGTGCGTTCTGAAGAAACCGGCTACCTGGCACCGTTGGGCGACGCCGATGCGCTGGCCCGGGGCATCGACTGGCTATTCGAGGACGCAGAGCGGCTGGGTCGCATCCAGCGGGCGGCCGCGGCCGATATCGCGCGGAACTACGCCCCCCGCGTCCAAGCCGAGCGCTACCGCGACCTCTATCTCGGGTTGCTCGAGGGCCGGCGGTCGTGAAGCTGCAGTCCGCCTTCGCTCTGCCTGCGCTCGAGGCGCGTCCGCTGGTCTCGGTGCTGATGTCCAGTTACAACTACGCTCGCTACGTCGGGGCCGCGCTCGACAGCGCGCTCGAGCAGTCATACCGGCACCTCGAGATCATCGTCTGCGACGATGGCTCGTCCGACGACTCGTGCAGCATCATTCAGGGTCGCGCGGATCACGATCCCCGCGTCCGTCTCATGCGCAAAGAAAACGGCGGGTGCGCTTCGGCGTTGAACCGCGCCTTCGCAGAATCCCAAGGGTCCATCGTTTGTCTTCTCGACGCCGACGACCTGTGGGAGCGTGCGAAGCTAGAGAGAGTGGTGAACGCATTCCAGGAACACGCCGACTGCGGCCTGGTCACGCATCCTCTGAAAATCATCGATTCCCAAGGACGGGGTCGCGGCGAGTTCCATTGCGTGGCGGGGGGCCTGCTGGGCGAGGACATCGCGACCCTGCGCATGGGCCATCTCATGCCGGTTTGCTCGGGCCTGTCCTTTCGCCGGCCCGTGCTCGACATGGTGATGCCGCTGCCCGAGGAGCAGTTTCGCAGCTCGGCCGATCATGCCATTGCCTACGCGGCTGCGACTCTGACCCGGACCGAGCGTGTATCCGAGCTGCTCGGCAGCTACCGCGTTCACGGGGGGAATCTGACCGGGACCACGTTGACGGCCGAGCGCCTCACGGTCGAACACTTGCGCAAGATGCTCTCGTCCATCGAACGTGTTGTGAATTTCGCCGATGAGTTCAGTCAGGAGCACCTGGGCCGTCCTGTCCCCGCCTCGCGCTCGCGCAACGTGCTCGAACACCGGATCATGCTGGCAGTCCTCTCCGACGACTCGGCCCTGCTGCGCAAATCTCATGAGGACTTGCGCCGCGCGTACCAGGAGGTGCGCAGGGACTACCCGGCGCTGCGCTACCGTTTCTGGGAGGTCCTCGCCACCTTGCCCCCGCCGCTCGCGCGCGCCACGCTGCAGGGGTTCTTTCGGCTGTTGCGCCTGAAGACCCGGCTTGCGGCTGGCCGCTGAACTCAAAGGGAACTTCGGGTTACACTCGGAGCACCGCTGTGCCTCGCTGCGACTATCGGCCCGAAATCGACGGTTTGCGCGCGCTGGCGGTCATGGCAGTCCTGCTGTACCACGCTGGATTCAAGCCTGCGCATGGGGGCTTCGTCGGCGTGGACATCTTCTTCGTCATCAGCGGGTTTCTCATCACGCGGCTGGTTCTGCGCGAGATCGATGCTGGGTCCTTCACCTTTCGCCGGTTCTACGCGCGCAGAGTCCGACGTTTGGGTTCCGCCCTGCTCTTTACCTGTGCGCTGGTGCTGCTGGTCGGAAGCTTGAGCCTTCCCCCTGCCCACCTGCTTCGCCTGGCCACATCCGCGCTGCACACGCTCGGGTCGACCGCCAATTTCCATTCTTGGAACGACACGGGGTATTTCGACGCGGAGGCGGGCTTCGAACCCCTGCTGCACACCTGGTCGCTGGGCGTGGAGGAACAATTCTATCTGGTTTGGCCTGCCCTTCTGGTTGCGGCTTGCTCACGCCTTTCGCGCCGGGCGCTCTTTGTCGCAATGGCCGCGTTGCTGGGCACCAGCCTGTGGTGGTGCGAGCGGATGCTGGACACGGATCCATCCGCAGCCTTCTTCCTCACCCCGTTTCGCGTGTGCGAGCTGAGCCTGGGAGGATTGGCGTTCGCGCTCGACGAGCGGCTACGTCTGAACCGGGCCATCAGGGAAGCCCTGGCCGTGGTCGGGCTGGGATCCATCGGCTACGCAGTGTTTGACTACACGGCTAGTTCGCGTTTCCCTGGATTGTCGGCGCTGGTTCCGTGCTGCGGAACGGCCCTGGTGCTACTGGGAGGAGAGGCCCGCTCGGCGGCCTTGCTCCGTCTGAAGCCGGTCACATTCATTGGCGAGATCAGCTACTCGCTCTACCTGATCCACTGGCCGCTCATCGTGTTCTATCGACGGCTGGTCACGGATGATCTGGCTGGCATCGAGCGCCTGGCCCTGTGCATGGCTTCGCTTGCGGCAGCTACGTTCATGTACAAGTTCATCGAACAGCCATTCCGTCGAGCCAGACCGCGGGCTGGGTCGAAACCCCTATCGTTCGCGACGGGGATTGTGGCGGTGCTCGGTCTCGAGGCCGCGTTTGCCTGCAGCCTATGGCTCACCGGCGGCTGGCCTGGGCGCTTTCCCTTGGCTTTGAAATCCGCGTTGGATCCAGCGCTGGAAGCCTCGTCGCGCGCGTTCAGCTGGAAAGCCTTGCTAGCGCGAAACCGGCCGTTCACGACGAAGGATCGGCTCAAGCTGCTGGTCGTGGGAGACAGCCAGGCCGCGGATTTCGCGAATCTGGTTGAGTCCTCTTCCGCGAAAAGAACCATCGATGTGGCCACGTGCCCGGCGAGCAAGTACTGCCAGGTTTTGTTCTCACCCGCGCCCTACGCGGATCGCACCAAAGTTTCCAGGGATTGCATGGCCTTCGGTCAGAAGCTCGCGCGCGACACACGCATCGCTAACGCCGATGTGGTGGTCCTGGCCTTTGCCTGGCTTCCTGAGAGGCTCACCTACCTGCCCGCTGACATTTCCAAGCTACGCGCGCTCGGCGCACGCAAGGTCGTGGTTGTTGGGCGAAAAGACCAGGGCGAAAGCAGCATCGACACCTTGGCGCGGTGGCGTTCTTTCGACGGCGTCGAGAAAGCAGCCGCGACTCGCAAACGAAGCGAAGCCTGGCAGGTGAATGCCAGCCTCCGATCCCTGGATTCCGACTTCGTGTTCCTGGATCTGATGTCCGTCCTCTGCCCCGAACCCGATCGCTGCTATGTGGTCGACCAGGACCGCAATCCACTTCTCTTCGATCGGCGTCACTTCACCGAAGCCGGCGCGCGATTCATCGCCACGAGGCTGCTTGCGCTTCCACAAGCGGCAGCGCTGTTTCGCCTCGGTGCAACCTGAAGTCCAGACTGGCCCACAAGGTCGACGGGCCTCGGGCCGCGACCGCGCTTTCTCGCGGATTTGCCGCCTCCCATGGCCTCGTGTAGAGTTTCCAATGCGGCGCGAGCTTCCGTGGGTGAGCCGCTCCAAGCAGATTGCCGACATGCCGGATCTTATCGAGACGATCTTCACACCCACGGGCGTACGGCACAGCACCGACAAGCCGCGCTTTCGCACCACGCGCGCCATGGCGCGCGAGCTGGTGGCCGCGCGGGAGCTGTGCTGGCGCCTGTTCGTTCGCGACCTGAGCGCCAAGTATCGCCAGTCAGCACTCGGGCTTGTGTGGGCCGTGCTCCTCCCGGTGGTGACGCTGGTCATGTTCATCGGCATGCAGGCGAGTGGCTTGCTGCGAACCCAGGGACTCTCGGTGCCATACCCCGTCTACGCCGTCATCGGCCTCACCTGGTGGGGTCTCTTCGCCGGCGGCCTGGGTGCGGCCTCGCCATCACTCGTGCAGGCGAGCAACATGCTCGGTCGGCTGCGTTTCCCCCGTGTCGCGCTCGTCATCGCGGCCACCGGTCAGGCTTTGGTTGACCTCTGCGTGCGGCTGGTGGTGGCCACCGTCGTGCTCGTCATCTACGGCATCCGGCCGAGCATGGGTGGCCTGGCCCTCGCGTTGGCCTGCCTGCTGCCTCTCTACCTCCTCACGCTCGGGCTCGGGTTCATCGTTGCGCTTCTCGGCGTCGTGGTCCGCGACACGGTCCACCTGGTCCAGTGGGGGCTGCTCGGGGCGATGCTGCTCACGCCGGTGCTCTACCCCATTCCGTCCGCATCGCTCCTCGGGCGCATCAATGTGTGGAACCCGCTCCACTACCTCATCGCCGTGCCCCGCGATTTGTTGCTCACGGGTGGCTCCCCCCATGCCGTGGGCCTTCTCGTTTCGATGGTCGTGGCCCTGGTCATCTTCGGCGTGGGTTGGCGGGTCTTCTTCCTCGCGCAAGCCAAGATCGCGGAGCGACTGTGATGGCAAGCCCAGCGGTGCGCGTGGAGGGAGTGGCCAAGAAGTACTGTCGCCGCCTCCGCCACACCATGCTGTACGGAGTCACCGACCTCATGCATGCCTTCGTCGGCGCGACACCGGGGACAGAGCGGCTGCGCCGGGGTGAGTTCTGGGCGGTCGAGAACGTCGCCTTCGAGGTGCAGCCAGGGGAGTGCATCGGGCTGGTCGGGCCCAACGGATCGGGCAAGTCGACGTTGCTCAAGCTCGTGGGTGGCGTTTTCATGCCGGATCGCGGGCGTGTCACCGTGCGCGGCCGCCTGGGCGCCCTCATCGAGGTGGGCGCAGGCTTCCATCCCATGCTTACCGGTCGCGAGAACATCTACGTCTACGGCTCGATCATGGGCATGACCCGGCGGGAAATCGCTGAACGTTTCGACGAAATCGTCGAGTTCTCCGGTGTGAGGGATTGGCTAGACACGCCGCTCAAGTTCTACAGCTCGGGGATGCACGTGCGGCTTGGGTTCGCAGTCGCGGCCCACGTCGAGCCTTCGGTCCTGCTCGTCGACGAGGTACTGGCGGTGGGCGACGCCGAATTCCAGGCGCGCTGCTATGGCCGGTTGGCCAAGATGCTCAAGGCCGGAACCGCCGTCATCCTGGTGTCGCACAACCTGCTCGACATCCAGCGGCTCTGTACCCAGTGCCTGTGGCTGCGTGACGGGCAGGTCGCCGCAGCGGGCGCCGTCATGGATGTACTCACCGCCTACACTCAGTACGTTGACCAGCTCACGCTGTCACAGCGCTCGACCTTGCCTGAGGAGCCGCCTCGCCTGAGCCCGCAACGAAAAGCGGCATTCAGCGGGCTTTCGTTTCTCGACGGCGCCGGAATGGTTCGCCCCGAGGCGACGTTCCTGAGCGGGGAGACCATGCGGGTCCGTCTGCGCTTTGCCACCCAAGACCCGCAGCTCCCGGTGACCTTCACGTTTTCGTTCCGATCGGGAGATGGTGCGGTCTACTCCGCCTACTGTTCGGCCTATGACGGATTCGTCCTGGCCGCGCCCTCGTGCCAGGGCGCAGTCGAGTTGGTGTTCCCGCAATTGCTGCTGTCAAGCGGCGTGTACTCTGTAAACGTCGGCCTGTGGGATGGATCGTACATCGGCGCGTACGACTGGTACTGGGACACGGCGCGTTTCACAGTTCGCTCAGAGTCTCCGATGAATGGGCGGTTCCTTCTTCCCCACCAGTGGAAAGCCGTCGCCGAGTCTGAGGGACCGGCCTGAGGAAAAACCTATCTACGCTTTCCCGCCCGGAGTTTCAGCAGCACCTCATTGATCAGCGTCGAGGATACGCCCTTGGTATAGGGGAAGTACACCACCCGTACCCCGACGGCGGCGAAGCGCTTCGCGATGATCTCCCACTTCCGCGTCTTGTACCAATCATCACCGACGAACAGAACGTCGAACTTAAGCCTCTTCCAGGCCTCGAACTTGTCCAGGCTTTCCTGGGCGATGACCGCGTCGACGTAGCGGACACTCTGGACGATCGCCATGCGCTCACTGAAGGCGATCACCGGCCTCTTGTGCTTGTACGTGACCAAGTCATCAGGGGTGACACCCACGATGAGGCGATCACACATCGCCCTGGCATTCCTCAAAAGGTTCAGATGCCCGACGTGAAAGAGGTCGAAGACTCCGGTGGTGTACCCAATGATCATGCGTTCTCCTCCGCGTTCTTGACCAACGTCAGTCAACCGTCGACGACGTAGCCGATTTCGGCAAGGTTAAACTCCAGCCAACGGTCCATGGCGGTTTTTCCTCTGACCGCGGGCCCCAGGGGAAGTGCCTCCAGCGGGACGGGAAATCCGACCTTCTCGCGCTGAATGATGGACGCGGGCACGATGTCGCGAAACACGCGCTTCAGCGGTGCCTTGACCACTCCCCCGTGCATTCGGTAGGCGAAAGACACGCCGGCCATCCGCTCGATCAGGGGGCTGTAGTCGACGAACGGAACTCGTGCCTCGACCGAACAGGCCATCGTTGCGTTGTCCAAGCGTCGAAGAAGGCCATGGAGATGGGCCACCTGGAAGAAGCTCGCAACGATGTCCAGCGGATCCCTTCGGTGCACGAAAGGGGCAAGCGCATCTTCGACGATCTCTCGGTCATCATGCGAGCCATAGGCGTAGAGCCGAATGAACTGGTCCACATCCCACGTCTCCGCCTGAGCCGCCCAGCGGAAGACGCGGTCGTAGCCAAAGAAGAGTTCGTCCGCCCCCTCCCCGCTCAGAATGACGGTGTTGTATTTCCGGACTTCGGACGTCATCCGGAATAGCAGCACCTCGTTCGGGACCGAGAGCGGCTCGCGGCGCTGCCTGATCATCTTCCGGGCAATGGCCACGAACTCGTCGGCGGTGATCAGCACCTCGTGGTGAATGCTGTGGATGGCGCGCGCGGCCTGTCGCGCCCACTCGAATTCGTTCAATTCAGGAAAGCCCACCGTCCAGGTGTGCGGTCGCTGCGCCAAGGCGGCAATGATCGTGCTGTCCAGGCCGCCACTCAGATAGGAGCCAACCGGAACGTCGGCGACGAGGTGCGTGCTCACGGAATCGACAACCAACTGGCGAAGCTCTTCATCGCAAGGAGGCTCCTGAGACAACTCGGGAAGCCGCCAGTACTCGACCAGCTTGCCCGCCTGCATGTAGTGGCCCGCGGGAAACATCTCGACGCCTGCGTAGGCGGTGCGGCCGTTGAAGAAGGTTCTGAGTTTTCGATACTGGCGCACACCGATCTCGTCGAAGCGCGAGATTCCCGTCAGTCTGAGGATGGGCGCGATCTCCGAAGCGATCGTGACCGCGTGGCCCGAGCGGCAGATGTAGAGCGGCTTCACGCCCAGGCGGTCTCGGGCGGCGAACCACTCACCCGTGGCGGCGTCGACGATGACAAAAGCGAACATCCCTTCCAGCCACGAGAGGCACTGTGGACCGTGACGAACAAAGAGCTCGAGAAGGACCTCGGTGTCCCCCGAGGTGCGCAGGGGTATGGCGTGCCTTGCAGCGAGATCGCGGTAATTGTAGATCTCGCCATTAAACACGACGACATGTCGACGGTCCCGAGACCAGAAGGGCTGATCGCTGCGGCTGTCGGCGTCGATGACCGCAAGACGCCGATGGCCCAAGCGGCAGCCGGGCATCTCGACGCTGCCCTGGGCATCGGGGCCGCGGTGGCTCATCATGTCCAAGGCGGCCAAGAAGTCCGCGGCTGAGACCGTTGTGTTGTTGGAGAAAAGCAGCCCGCACATGGGTCAGGAACTCGGCAGGAAGAGATGACGCTAGGGTTGCAGGAGAGTCCGCCAGAACGGATAGCGGGGCTTCGCCTCGGTCTTGACGGCCTTTACCACGTAGTTCTCGCCAAGAATCCGTTCGAGGCTGAGAAAGTTGACTAGGTTCTCGACCGCTGCGGGCACCTTCCTGGTTCCGTAGGGCGCGTAGTCGAAGTATTCGCCCATTCTGTACTTCGTGATCTCGACCTCTCCGAACCTGCCGAACAGATCCCGCACCTGGCGCCAGGTGAGCACGTAGGTCAGCGGGGAATCGCCGTGAACCTCAGTCTGCATGCTGATGGTTCTTGAGTAGCCGAACCGCCGGAACTTCCCGAGAAGCACACCATGGAGCAGGACCCGCTTCAGATAGTGTTTCCACCCCCGGGCGTAGAGCATGACGATGGCCTTGCCGCCGGGCCTGAGAACGCGATGAATTTCAGAAAGCGCTTGATCGGGGTTTGGTGTGTGGTGCAGTACGCCGAAGCTGTACACGAGGTCGAACTCGTTGTCGGCAAACGGCAGCCGTTCGGCGTCGCCCGTTCCCAGGAACTTGTAGGGGAGCGATCTGAGTTCCAGATTCCTCCTCGTCACGGCCACGGCGTTGTCGGTCAAGTCGAGGCCGGACACAACTGACCCGTTCTTGGCATACTGCACCAAGTCGGTGCCTATCCCCACACCGACCTCCAAGACTTTCTCGCCGGCATGGTATTGAAACTCTGCCACCA
>Ga0265330_10001942_pt1 | contig 11486 bp, 8 predicted proteins | sample 41919metaG_FD_202083 | JGI IMG/M metagenome (GOLD analysis project Ga0265330, IMG submission 202083) | Rhizosphere microbial communities from Carex aquatilis grown in University of Washington, Seatle, WA, United States - 4-19-19 metaG | ecosystem: Host-associated > Plants > Roots > Rhizosphere >... | reverse complement strand
GCTTCGCCTTCGGCCATAACCCAAGGCTGCCATGTCTGATTGCGCCGGCAGGAGGCATGTGCGACCTAGAATCAGACGCGACTGGCCCTTGGAGAGGGCTGACCTCATTCGCAGCTTCCGAGGCACTGAACCTTGCGTACCCACAAGTAGGTTGACGTATGGGGACCTACAGGATTACAGTTTTAGGTTCTCCCGCCCATCCGCGAATAAACTGAACGCTGTCGCAGGAGCATCCCCTCAAATGATGTGGATTTCAAAAAGGTATCGCTATGCCGTGCCTCTCGCTGTTCTCGCCACGGCGATCGCCTGGGGGCCTCGGGCCGATGCGCAAGAGGCGGATTCTTTGCAGAAGGTTGTCGAGCTCAACAAGAGGGCACTGGCCGCCTATTCCAACCTGGACGTCGAGGAAGCAGCCAAGCTGCTCAAGCAAGCCCTCGATGTCTGCGCAAGCCAGAAACTGGAGACGCACCCGATGGCTGCGCGCACGCACGTCCACCTGGGTGTGGTCTACGTCGCCGCGCTCAAGCAGCGCGACCAAGGACTGGAGGAGTTCAAGAAGGCGCTGCGCATCGACCCCACGATCAAGGTCACCAAGTCCATGGTCAACCCCGAGGTTCAGGCGGCCTTTGCCGAGGCCTTTACGGATGTCTCGGAAGGTGCCGAGGGCGAGGGGAGCGCCTCCGCCCCGGCCCAGCCCGAGCCCCCGGCCGCACAACCTGTCGAGCCGGCTCGGCCCGCGGAGCCGGCTCCGCCTGCCCAGCCGGCGCCAGCGGCCGAGAGTGCCATCGTCCACACTCCGGTGACCGAGGGCACGCCTGGCCAGCCCATAGCCATCAAGGCGCAAGTTCCAGCCTCCCTGGGCGCGGAGAGGGTGGCGCTGGCCTATCGGCCCGACGGTGTTTCTGATTTCGTCACGCGCGAGATGGACCCCGCCGAGAACAGCGACTTGTATCAGAGCCAGATTCCGCCCGAGGCGACCGGCGGGGCGTCGGTTGCCTACTACATTGCGGCGCAGAACGCAGACGGCAAGGTGTTGGCGCAGAATGGGACGGCGACCGAACCTCACGTCGTCAATTTGAGCGGCGAAGGCGGCGGCGAGGGCGGTGAGGGCGAAGTTGCCGGCGAGGGCGGTGAGGAGGGTCAGGGTCTGTCCCTCTGGTTTGTCCTCGCTGCAGGCAGCGGCTTTGGCTACCACTCGGGCACGCCCGAGGCAAACCACACAAACGACCGGGGAGACAGCCTGAAGAGCTCCGGCCTCGCTATGTCCCGGCTCTTGCAGATCGCTCCCGAGGCTGGCTTCTTCCTGTCTGACAGCCTGGTCCTGTCGCTGCAGGGTCGAATCCAGATTGTGAGCGGCGCCAGCGAGGTCAAGGGCAGCCAGGTTGTCGGCAACACGGGCGCTTGCAAGGGAGGCACCTGCCATCCTGCCGGCTACGCCCTGGCGGCGTTGGCCAAGGCGACGTGGTTCGTGGGCGAGCCCAGGAGGGTCACCCCCTTCCTAACACTGGCCGCGGGCGCTGGTCAGATTCGCCACGTGGTCGACCTCCCGAAGCAGAATCTGTCCGGATGTCCGCCGAGCGGCTGCAAGGATACCGTGATGGGCGGCCCGGTCCTCTTTGGTCCCGGCGTCGGTATCACCATCGAACTAAGCGATTCATTCTCGCTCGCGGCCAGTGCGAACGCGCTGGTGGGCGTGCCCAACATCATGGCCAACCTGGATGTGAACCTCGGGCTCGTCTACGTGAGGTGACAGGGGCTACGCCAGGATGTCGTCTTGGCCGCTCAGCCGCGCGGCGAAACGGGCTGCGACAAACAGGGCGTCGGAAAGACGGTTGAGGTAGGGGACGACGGCACCGCTCACGGGCTCCTGGGCGGTGAGGCGCACCACCTGGCGCTCGGCCCGGCGACAGACGGCGCGCGCGAGGTGCAGGCTGGCCGCTGCGCTGCTGCCGCCGGGCAGGATGAAGGCGCGCAGCGGGGGCAGTCGTTTCGTCCAGGCATCGATGTTGCGTTCCAGGGCTGCAGCGTGGCGGACGGCGATGTGTTGCTTGCCCGAACCCGGGGTCGCCAAGTCCGCGCAAAGCCCTGAGAGTTCACCCTGGATGCGGCCAAGAGAAGCCGCCAGGCGTGCCGCGCTGGCGGGCACGGGGGGCTGTTGCAGCAACGCACGCGCCAGCCCGATGCAGGCGGAGAGTTCGTCCATGGCGCCGAGACACTCCAACCTCTGCGCGTGCTTGGGCACGCGCCGTCCCCCGGGAAGCTGCGTCTGCCCGCGATCGCCCTTGCGCGTGTAGATTCTGGCGGGTGTAGTCACATCAGCCTGAAGAAGAGGACGAGCCAGTCCTGAAGGTCGCAGAACTCCACGGCTTTGCCGGTCGACACCAAGTAGTTTCGGAAATCGCTGGAAAAGCCATCACCGGCGAACACTACGATTCCGGGAATGGGCCACGCGGCGATATCGAGTATCGTCGACGGGATCTTCTCTTCTGCAGAACCTCGTTCGCTCTGCACCTTGCACTCGATGCCCACGCTCTGTCTGCTTTCGGGATGGACCAGCACAACGTCAATTCTGCGGCGGCTACCCCACAGCCTCCGGCCAACCTTGACCTCGGTTTTCGCGATCAGGCGCAGCTTCGACGCCAGCTCGACCACACGCTGGCGGAGTTCCTCGCCGGTCCTTACTGCCGCTGCGCCGCCTGCCATCTACCTCCTCCGCGTGGCGTAGTTGACGATGACGAGCTCGTTGATGGGCCCCCTGCGTTCGGCCCGCGAGTTGATGTTTCGTCGGGCCGAGACGCGATGAATATGCACGTCTTTGACTCGCCGATACAGCTTCTTGATGAACGGGTTGTCGCTGTTGGAGAGCATCACGAGGCAACCCGCTTTGCATAGTTGGCCGTAGACCTTGGAGAGATCCGACTGCTCTTGGGCTCCAAAGGGGTCGCGCGTATATGAAGTGAAATATGAGGTGCTGGAGACCGGGTGGTACGGCGGGTCGAGGTAGATGAAGTCACCACGTTTCGCGAGTGCAGGCAGCTCGTGGAAATCTCGTTTCATGATCTGGACGCCCTGAAGTTGTCGGCTCGCCTCGCGCAAGCCGTCCTCGTCGAGAATCGCCGGCTTGTGGTACCGACCCATCGGCACGTTGAAGATTCCGCGACTGTTGACGCGGTAGAGTCCGTTGAAGCAGGTCTTGTTCAGGTAGATCAGACGTGCGGCGCGCTCAGCGGCAAGCTCAACTGGACGCGTTCGCATCGCGCGGAAGTACTCTGGACCGTGTTTTTCTTTGTGGGTCCGCAGGGCTCGGATTACGCTCTCCACGTCCGTCTGTACCGCCTTGAATGTTTGGATCAGCTCGTCGTTGTTGTCACACAATATCGCGGTCTTGGGGTTCAGACGCGCCTTCACGTGGAAGAACACTGCCCCGCTGCCTAGGAATGGCTCGATGTACCTCTCGATGCTCTCGCGAGGGTAGAACCGCTCGAACTGGGGAAGGAGCTGGGTTTTTCCGCCAGCCCACTTCAGAAATGGACGGAGGAAGGGCTGGTCGCCAGGCTTGGCTTGGCGATTTGTGTTCGATGCGTGGGTTGGCACTGACGCATTTAACCCGCCCTACGCGGCAGAAAGCAACGCCGAAGCGAAACCCTTGATCCCGCGGCACGGGAACGAAAGCGCTGACTGCCGCGGAGAGACAGACCTTCTGCGGCTATCACGGGACTACGGGAAGTGATGGCGACTGTCGATGGGAGAGTGTCACCGCACCGTCACGTAAATTTAGGTGGCGTTCGCGTTGTCGTCGAATAGACTGCCGCGCCCTTAGTCATCTATCAAGATAGGTCATGCAGGTTTCATGTCGTCCATCGAAAAGATTCGCAACATAGGTATTTCCGCCCACATCGATTCAGGAAAGACCACGCTCTCCGAGCGGGTGCTCTTCTACACCGGCAAGATCCACAAGATCGAAGAGGTCAAGGGCAAGTCCGGTGTGGGCGCGACCATGGACTTCATGGATCTGGAGCGGGAAAAGGGAATCACCATCCAGTCGGCGGCCACCTCGTGCGAGTGGGAGGATTGCGCCGTCAACCTCATCGATACGCCCGGCCACGTGGATTTCACCATCGAGGTGGAGCGTGCCCTGCGCGTGCTGGATGGCGCTGTGCTGGTGCTCTGTGGCGTGGCCGGCGTGCAGTCGCAGTCGTACACGGTCGATCGCCAGATGCGGCGCTACCAGGTGCCACGCATCGCTTTCATCAACAAGCTGGATCGCTCGGGCGCCAACCCGGCGCGGGTGACCGAGCAGTTGCGGGAGAAGCTGCACCTGCACACCATCGCGGTGCAGATCCCCATTGGCGCCGAGGACCGCTTCGAGGGAGTGGTCGACCTCATCCGCATGAAGGCGGTGTACTTCGACGGGAACAAGGGCGAGGACGTGCGCTTGGCCGAGATCCCGGACGAGCTGGTGGCAGACGCCAAGGCGGCCCGTCAGAAGATGATCGAATCCATCGCCGACCTCGACGACGCCATCGCGGAAAAGTACCTGCACGAGCAGGAGTGCACGCCCGAGGACCTGGTCCCGGCCATCCGCCGGGTTACCGTCGCCTTCAAGGGCACGCCCGTCCTGCTGGGCTCGGCGTACAAGAACAAAGGCGTACAGCTTCTGCTCGACGCCGTGCGGGACTACCTGCCCATGCCATCTGAGGTCGAGAACATTGCGCTCGACCAGGATCACGGCGAGGCCGAGATCAAGCTGGAGTCCGACACGAGCAAACCTTTCGTGGGACTGGCTTTCAAACTGGAGGATGGCCGCTACGGACAGCTCACCTACATGCGGATCTATCAGGGCAAGGTCAGCAAGGGCGACTTCATCGTGAATTGCTCGGCTGGCCAGAAGAAGGTGAAGGTTCCGCGGCTGGTGCGCATGCACGCCGACGAGATGGAGGACATCGCCGCGGCCGAAGCCGGCGACATCGTGGCCTTGTTCGGGGTGGAGTGCGCCTCGGGAGACACCTTCACCGACGGAAAGATCAACGTCACCATGACGTCCATGCACGTGCCCGACGCCGTCATCTCGCTGGCAGTCGAGCCGCAGGACAAGGCCGCGCAGACCAATTTTTCCAAGGCGCTCAATCGCTTCACCAAGGAGGATCCCACCTTCCGCGTGTCGCGCGACGAGGAGTCAGGGCAGACCATCATCAGCGGTATGGGCGAACTGCACCTGGACATCTACATCGAGCGTATGAAGCGCGAATACAACTGCGTGGTGATTCCGGGACGTCCCCAGGTCAAGTACCGCGAGACCATCACCCAGCGCGGCGAGTTCAGCTACACCCACAAGAAGCAGACCGGCGGCTCGGGCCAGTACGGCCGCGTGGCCGGATACATCGAGCCGTTGCCTTCGGATCACGAGGGAGGTTACGAGTTCGTGGACGAGATCGTGGGCGGTTCCATTCCGCGCGAGTTCATCCCGGCCTGTGACAAGGGGTTCAAGGAGGCGATCAAGCGGGGGCCGCTCATTGGCTTTCCCATCGTGGGTGTGCGCTGTCTCATCAACGACGGCCAGTCGCACCCAGTGGACTCGTCGGAACTCGCCTTTCGCACGGCGGCCCTCATGGGTTTCCGCGAGGCCTACAACAAGGCCAAGCCCACCATCCTGGAGCCCATCATGCTGGTCGAGGTGCAGTTCCCCGAGGAATTCCAGGGCGCGGTCATCGGTCAGCTCAACCAGCGGCGGGGAAACATCCTGAGCACGGAGAAACACGAAGCGTTTGTCACCGGCGTGGCCGAGGTGCCCCTGGCCGACATGTTCGGCTACGCCACTGATATACGGTCCGCCACGCAGGGCAAGGGCGAGTTCACCATGGAATTCAAGCGCTACGCCGAGGTGCCCAAGCAGGCGCGCGAGGCCATGATCCTCGAGTTCAAGGAGAAGCGGGAGAAGGACGGGGCCGGTGGCCGCTCGCAGAAGCGCGCGGCTGGGTGAGTAGCACCGGCCGCCGGTTCCGGTCGGTTGGACCTCTGCCGTCTGACGCGCGTATAGTTGCGTTCACTTGACGCGAGAGGTGCGACGATGACCACAAGCAAGCGCGCTCTTTTCCTGCTGGCCGCAGGGCTTGTGCCACCCCTGTTGCTGGCGGCCGGCCAGGCGTGGGCGGCCGCCGAGCCACCCGTGCAGGGCGAAGGCAGGACTCTTGCCTACTTGAACGACCTGCACGCCAAGGTGCACCGGGCCTGGGCGGACAACTTCCTGGCCATGGCGGCCGCGCGTCTGCCCAGCGACCACCCCGTCAACCTTGCGACCCGCGCCGTGGTGGTCGAGCTGGTGCTGGCCCGCGGCGGCCGACTGGTGAGCGCGGAGGTGAGCGCGCCCTCGGGCGCGTCCGAGTTCGACGCCGCTGCGCTCGATGTAGTCCGCGAGAACGCCCCCTACGGCGTCGCGCCCGAGGAGGTCCTTTCCGACGACGGCAACGCACATGTCTTGTGGACCCTTGCGCGCGACGACCGCCGTTGTTCGGGCCTGCAGGTCAGGAACGCGCAACGTCCGCTGTCCGAGGCGGTACGCAGTCTGGTGGCGCAAGGCCGCGAGAGTATCGCCATCCAACGCTTGCAAGCGGCTGACGACGACGCGCGCGAGCAGGGTTTTTCGTCGTTTGCCTGGGCGTGGCTCGACGCCGCTGAAGCCGACCAGGGTCTGGCCGTGGCCGTGGCCGCGGCGCGTGCGGCGGGTGGAAACCGCGCCGGGACCGAGCAACTTCGCCAGGCTGTGGCCCTGGGCAAGCAGGTGGAGACAGCGGCGCGCGCCCTGGCGCGGCTCGCGGTTCCACTATGTCCGCTGGTGAAGGAGAAGCTGGAAGAGCCAGCGGGCGAGGCCCGTGGCGCGGCGGTGGCGGTCCTGCGCTTTGGGCTCGAGCCCGAGTGCTTGCCGGGGGTTCTGGCAGTGGCCCAGGACCGTTCGGCACCCGAACCCCAGCGCGTGGCCGCGGCGGAAGCCCTGGGCACCCTCGACGATCCCGAGGCGCGCAAGAGCCTGCTGAGCTTGGCCAAGGATGCGCCGTCTGCCATCCGGGCCGCAGCTCTACTTGCCGGGACGCGGCCGGGAGCGGGGCGGGGCGCGGTGATTCGCCTGACCGGGCTGCTACGCGATCCTGCGCCCGAGGTGCGCGGAGCCGCAGCTGCGGCCCTACTGCGGGCCGGGGGCGAGGCGATGGTTCCCCAACTCTTCCAGTTCTTCAAGGAAAAGGATCCGCGGCCGAGCGAGACCGTGGCGAGAGAACTCGGGACCATGAAGGGGGGGGCCTCGGCCGCCATGCTGGGCAAGCTGGTCCGCGGCAAGTACGATCGGCGGGTTCGCCTCGCCAGCGCGCGGGCCTTGGTCGTGCGTCGCGATCCAGCTGCGCGCAAGCTGCTGGCCGGCCTTGCGGGCGATGGGGATGCCGAACTGCGCTTTCTAGGCGCCGCAGCCGCCGATGCGCAGAAGCGGCTGACCGCAGCCTCGGCGCCCCAGGGCCATGCTTGGCGCAGCTCGTACGCGGCCCTGGCTGCCGGCCCGGGACGCCTGGCTGCCGCGGACTGGGCCTTGGCCCAGTTTCCCAAATTGGATGCGCCGGCCCGGGTGGAAGTCGCGGCTGCGTGGCTGGCTGAGGCGAAGACGGGCGAGAAGTAGCAGCACCGGCAAGGGCGCGCGCGCGGCGCGCGGGTTGGGCAGGGCGGCGGGCCGTCCCGAAGTCCCCGAAGGGGAAGCCGGTGGCCGGCACTTAACACCATGCAGCCTCGATACTCGGCCGATGGTGGCCCGCGGCCTCGGTCGTGATATACGGTTGCACTTCCGAACATGGCAGCGGCTGCCTTCTATGACCTCGACGGCACCCTGTGTCGTACCAACCTGGTGCACGCCTTCGCCTACAACGCGCGCAACCAGCAGGGTCTGTGGAGAAGCGTGACCCGGACGGCGTCCACCGTGGCCAGCATTCCCCTGTTCCTGGCCGCCGACGCGTTTAACCGGCGGCTGTTCAACGACATCTTCTTCCGCCGCTACCGGGGTGAGTCCGAGGACCGCTTGCGCTATCTGGCCCAGGAGCTGTTCGACACGGTCATCCGGCCATCCATCTTCCCAGGTACCTACCAACTCATCGACAAGTCGCGCCGACTGGGATTGCGTCAGGTGCTGGTCACGGGCGCGCTCGACCTGACCGCGGCGCCTTTGGTGCGCCACCTGGGATTGGACGACTCGGTCACCAACCATCTGGAGTTCGTGGACGGCAAGGCCACCGGGCGCCTCTTGCCGCCGGTGATGGCCGCCGCCACCAAGGCCAGCTGGATGCGAATCTACGCCGAGAAAGAAGGACTCAATCTCACCGAGTGCTACAGCTACTCGGACAGCATGAGCGATTTGCCCATGCTGTCGGTGGTGGGCCACCCCACCGCCGTCAACCCCGATTTCCGCCTGAGGAACACAGCTTTACAACATGATTGGCCCATCCTGGATCTGCGTTAGCATGAGGCGCCGATGAACAAGCGCGAAGCCAAGCCGCTGCGCGGGCCCGTGCCCCGCCACAAGGAAGACGATCAGGTCGTCTACATCGACAGCGACTCCGCACCGCGGATCGTCTTCTCGGGAACCGAGCTTCTGAGCGAAGATCTGCCCATTGGCACCCGCGTGGTCTACGCCAAGCCGCCCATCGAGGGACTGGCCAACCCCGGCGCAGCCGTGCGCTACGCGCTCAACCATCCGCTCGACAGCGATCCGCTCTACGCCCAGCTTTCGCCGGGCATGCGCGTGACCATTGCGGTGGACGATATCAGCTTGCCCTTGCCGCCCATGACCACGCCCGACATCCGGCAGATCGTGCTGGAGATCGTGCTGGAACTGCTCGACGCCAACGGGGTCGACGATGTGCACATCATCGTGGCCAACTCGCTGCACCGGCGAATGACGGATGCAGAGATCAAACGCATGGTGGGCAAGAAGATCTTCGACGCCTTCCATCCCGATCGCCTGTACAACCACGACGCGGAAGATCCCGACGGCTTGGTCCACTTGGGCAAGACCGATCACAACGAGCCGGTCAACATCAACCTTCGCGCGGTCGAGAGTGACCTGGTCATCTACGTGAACATCAACCTGGTGCCCATGGACGGCGGCCACAAGTCGGTGGCGGTCGGTCTGTGCGACTACGAGAGCGTGCGCGTGCACCACAGCCCGGACACCATCCTGGAGTGTGACAGCTACATGGATCCGCCGCGTTCCATGCTCAACACCAAGATCGTCCGTCAGGGACGCTTGGTGGACCAGCACATGAACGTGTTTCACATCGAGACCACCATCAACAATCGGATGTTCGCCAACCCGACCAAGTTCCTGGGCGAGAACGAGGACGAGTTCGGCGAGGTCGATCGCCTGAAATTCGAGGGCTTGCGCTGGACCCTGGCCAAGCTGCCCGAGACCGCCCGGCGCAAGATGTTCGAGCAGATCCCGTCGCCCTACCAGATGATCGCTTGCTACGCCGGCAAGGCCGATCCGGTGCACGAGCGCATCGTGGCCAAGGGATTCGAGCAGTACATGGTCAAGGTGAAGGGACAGAGCGACATCGTCATCTTTCCCATTCCCTACGTCTCGCCCTACAACATCAACTCGATCCTCAACCCCATTCTGTTGCAGGTCATGGGGCTCGGCTACTTCCACAACTTCTACCGAGGCAAGCCGGTTCTGCGCAAGGGCGGGGCGCTCATCCTGTGTCACCCGGGGTACGACGAGTTCGATCACGCCTTCCATCCCAGCTACATCGAATTCTTCCACCGCCTGCTGCCCGAGACGCGCGATTCGACGACGTTGCAGCAAAAGTACGAAGAGGAGTTCGCGCGCAACCCGAGCTACATCGAGATGTACCGTCGGGGCAACGCCTACCATGGCGCGCACCCGTTCTTCATGTGGTACTGGGGCGAGAACGGCCGCCAGCACGCGGGCAAGGTCATCTTGGCCGGCGCCAAGAACGCCCATGTGCCCGCCATCATGGGCTGGGACCGCTCGGAATCGCTGACCGAAGCCATCGCCATGGCGCGATCGTTCGTGGGTCCTTCGGCGTCGATCACCATGATGAAATGGCCACCCATCGTGATGGCCGACGTGGAATAGCCGCAAGCCGATGCATCCGCCTGCAGGCAAGACCAAGACCGTGCTTTCGCCGCGGGAGATCTACCGAGGGCGAAACGTCTTCATCTTGGGCAGTACGGGCTTCCTCGGCAAAGTGATGCTGAGCATGTTGCTCCACCGTTTTCCCGAGATCGGCCGGGTGTACGTGATGGTGCGGCGGGGAACGGGTACCTCCAGCGAGAATCGTTTCTGGGACTACGTGGTGCCCTCGCGAACCTTCGATCCTCTGCGCGAGCAATACGGCGGTGCGGATGGCCTGCGTGAATTCCTGGCCCAGAAGATTCGGGTCGTCGACGGCGACATCACCGAGGACAACCTGGGCCTGTCCGAGGAGCAGGCAGCCGCGGTGGCGGCCGACATCAGCGTGGTTATCAACTCTTCGGGCAAGGTGACCTTCAATCCGCCGCTGGAATCGGCCTTGCGCACCAATGTGCAGGGAACCAAGAACGTGATCGCTTTCGTCAAGCGCATGCGGAGGCCCGCGCTGATTCACACCAGCACATGCTTTGTGGCCGGCAATCGCAGCGGCAACGTCTGGGAGAGCGAGCCGCTCGACGGCTATTTCCCGCGCCGCGAGGAGCTGGCGGGAACGCGCTTCTCGGTCGAGCAGGAGATCGCTGACTGCGGTCGCATCGCCGTCGAGGTGCGGGCCCAGGCGGACGACGCGCAGGTGCTCGCGCGGCTGCGCCAGCGGGCGCGCGAGCACCTGCTGGAACAGCACCGCGATCCCGACGACGAGGCCGCACTCAAGCTGGCGGTGGCGCGCGAGCGCAAGGACTGGGTGCGAACCGAGCTCACCCAGCGGGGCATCGCGCGCGCCAACGACTGGGGCTGGCCCAACATCTACACCTACACCAAGAGCATGGCCGAGCAACTGGTGGCGCGCGAGACGAGCATCGCGCGCTCCATCGTACGGCCAGCCATCGTGGAGAGCTCGCTGGAATACCCGTTCAGTGGCTGGAACGAGGGCTTCACCACATCGGCGCCTCTCGTGTACCTGGCGCTCAAGGGGCAGAACCTCTTGCCAGTGTCCGAGTCGCTGATTCTCGACGTGGTGCCGGTCGACTACATTGCGGCCGCCATGCTGATGGTGGCGGCCCAGGCTTGTGTCGAGGAGCCGGAGCTAGTGCACCAGCTCGCGGCTGGCGATCTCAATCCCTCGTACATCGGGCGGGTGACCACCCTGACCGGGCTGTACAAGCGCAAGCGCTTTCAGGACAAGGAGGCGGGCAACAAGTTCCTCAACCAACTGGCCGCGCGCATGGAATTCCGCCCGGTGAGCTACGAGGAGTACGACAAGAAGTCGTTGCCCCTGGTGAACCGCATGGCCGAGCGCGCA
>Ga0265330_10001935_pt1 | contig 11510 bp, 8 predicted proteins | sample 41919metaG_FD_202083 | JGI IMG/M metagenome (GOLD analysis project Ga0265330, IMG submission 202083) | Rhizosphere microbial communities from Carex aquatilis grown in University of Washington, Seatle, WA, United States - 4-19-19 metaG | ecosystem: Host-associated > Plants > Roots > Rhizosphere >... | reverse complement strand
GAATCGGCCTTGTATCAGGACACGGCTTTTATTGAGGACTGCGTAAGGAATCTCTGCACAAACGCGCCGGAGGCGCAAAGTTGGTTAGCCCCGCGCTTCAGCGTGGGGAAAATGGATTTCACAACTTCGTTACAAAGTCCTGTAGGGACGGCGCAAGGACATCATTTATGCGGGAATCAATAGCCTGTCCTGAGCTTGTCGAAGGATGCCGCATTCGAAACCTGGGAAAGCACAGCCTCTATCCGTTGAAAGTCAGGATGCGATGACCAATATGAATACCAGGATCGGCATTGCGGCAACGATGGCCTTCGGGCTCGTCACTTTGCTGGCTCAGGGCCAAAGCGAGATGCCGAACCGTTCCATTCCAAAGGGCGCCGCCGTCGAGTATCTCTTCCCCGATCAGGTGACCCTGACTGCGGGCAAATCGAGCCCGGTCGCGCTCCACTTCCGCATCGCGCAGGGTCTCCATATCAACTCCCATACGCCCAGGGAAGAGTATCTCATCCCCACCGCTTTCTCGATTCCCGATGGCTCTGGCGTACGCCTGGAAGCAGCAACTTATCCGGCGGGCACTGACTTCGCGCTGCCGATCGATCCCAACACCAAGCTGAGCGTCTATACCGGCGAGTTCGTCATTCAGGCTCGGATCGTGGCTATGCCTGGCAACCACCTGGTCGAGGCCCGGCTGCGCTTTCAGGCCTGCGACAATAACGCCTGCATGCCGCCCAAGACGATTACCGTGCCGATCGACGTGATTGGACAGTAGAAGTCTGTATCCCAGCTCCGAAAATCCGGACCCTTCGACAAGCTCAGGGCAGGCTCTCTACCCCAAGAAACAAAGATCGTATCTTGGGGACCCCGGCTCCGGGGCGCCGATTCATTTTTGATGGCCGGAGTTGCGCTACCCGCCAAGAATAGCGTAGAGTCCGAATTCCGATTTATAGCCCCAGTTTGGACCACAGCGCATCCACTTTGGCCTTGGTCCCGCTGTCCATCTCGATCATGGCAGGCCAGGGGCGCTCGAAGCCTTCGGCCTTCCACTTGCGGGTGGCGTCGATGCCCATTTTGGAGCCGTAGTTGGGAAAGCGAGATGCGTGGTCGAGCGAGTCCACCGGCCCCAGCGTGAACTGAATATCGCGCTCCGGGTCGATGTTGTTGGCGACGCGCAGCACGACCCCGGCAACGTCCTGCACGTCGCAGTCCTCGTCCACCACCACGATGCACTTGGTGAACATGGCCTGCCCCAGCCCCCAGATGGCGTTCATGACCTTGCGCGCCTGGCCGGGGTAACTCTTGCGGATGGAAACCAGCATCAAGTTATGGAAGACGGCCTCGACGGGCAGATGGATGTCCACGATCTCCGGGATGGTCATCTTCATCGCGGGCAGGAAGATGCGCTCCACGGCCTTGCCCATCCATGCGTCCTCCATGGGCGGCTTGCCCACGATGGTGGCGGCGTAGATGGGGTCCATGCGATGGGTAATACAGGTCAGGTGGAAGACCGGGTACTCGTCGGTCATGGTGTAGAAGCCGGTGTGGTCGCCGAATGGGCCTTCGCTGCGCAGTTCGCCCAGCTCCACGTAGCCCTCAAGCACGATCTCCGCGCAGGCCGGGACCTCCAGATCGACGGTCTCGCATTTCACGATCTCAACCGGCTTGCCGCGCAGGAAGCCGGCGATCAAAAACTCCTCGACCTCCGGCGGCGCGGGAACGATGGCGGCAAAGGTAGTGGCCGGATCGGTTCCGATGGCCACGGCAACCTCCAGCCTTGAGCCCTTCAGATTGCCCAGAGCCACCTGTGGCAGCCCGCCGATGGGACCGCCGGGGATGGCGACCGCGCCGCCGGCCGATTCGGCCATCGCCGCCACGCTGGCGGTGCGCGGATCTTCGGTGGAGTGTATTGCCGCAGCGTTGCGCAGCGCTTCGCGATAATGCTCCGCGGCGACCTTTTGCCGCTGCCAGTGCATGCCCGTGGTCTGGCCGTCGTAGACCTGCATGCGGTACATGCCGATGTTGCGCTTGCCAGTGCCCCCTCCTCTTCCAGGATCGCGGGTGTGCACACAGGGCAAGGTGATGAAGCGGCCGCCGTCGTGCGGCCAGCATTTGAGGATCGGGAACTGATTCAGATCGAAGTTTTCGCGCTGAATCACTTCCTTGCAGGGAGCGTCTTTGGCGCGGACGGTCTTGGGAAATACGCCCGCCAGCGCTCCCAGTTGGGGCAGCATCTTGAGCTTGTCCAGAAAGCCCTCCGGGGCCTTCACGTTCAACAGGCCCTGGATGCGCTCGGCGATCTCGGCAAGAGAGTCCACGCCCAGAGCCAGGGCCATGCGCCGCTCGCTGCCGAACTGGTTGATGAGGACCTGATGGCCGGGATGGCCTTTCACGTTCTCAAAGAGCAGCGCCGGGCCGCCGGGAGAATACGTTCCCGCCACCGCACCGCCCCGCGCGCCGATTTTGGAGACGCGGTCGGTGATCTCCGTGATTTCCAGCTCCGGCGAAACCTCTTCCGTGATGCGCTTCAGTTCGCCGTGCATTTCGAGAGCCTTGATCCATTCGCGCAAATCGTCGTAAGCCAAGCGGATGCTCCTGTGCGGCATGGCCGCGATCGTACCCAATAAATCGCTTGCGGAGTGTTCGGCAGATTTTTCACTTCGAACGCCGCAACACATAAATGACCCAGGGCGCAATCCGCGTTTCGCTCACCCACGGATACGGCTCACCGCCTTTCGCCAGCGGTTTCCTCATCTCAACTATTTCAAGCCCGGACCGAGAATACACTTCGAGGTAGGATTCATGGAGCCAGAGAATATCCACGCAGGGCGACCGGTCCTCGAAGTCCGTGGTAACGATCTTCACGGGATCGCCCGGCTTGGCATTCCGGTTCTCCGGGAAGTCGCTCGTCGAGAACGAGGCCCACTCGTTGAAGTAGATCTCCGGCGCTGAGACGATGTTTACAAGGATGCCATCCGGTGCGAGCAGCGCGCGCAGGGCGCGAAAGATGCGCAGCTTCGCGTCCGTGCCGGCAATATTATCGAATGTGAATGCCGACTGGATCAGAGAAAAATGCCCGCGCGGCAAATCGCTCATGTCGTCGCCGGGAATCACACGATAATCGCCCTGCGGATCGATCTCGTGGGCTTTGGCAACCATCTCAGGCGAGATGTCCACACCGAGCGTCTCAAACCCGAGTTCGCGGAGGAACCGGGTCGACCGGCCCGCTCCGCAGCCGAAATCGAGTGCCGTGGTTCCCTTCACATGGCGGCTAAACAGCTCCGGCAAGTCGCGGAACGCGAGATAGTAGGTATTGGAAAACTCAAGTTTGGAATAGGCCTCCGCGCGCGTGGTGTCTTCGTAGCAATTGACGAAATCCATCAACCATCGCCTTTCCGCGCCTCTGCCGGCAGCGTCCGAAAAAGAATCTCCATTTTTTCTGAGATCAATCTTAACGGCAATGGCTTCAACTTCAAAAGAAACTTGGCCTTAAAGGCTCCGGGCGGGTTCCAGAGGCGGCTTGGCCATTTGCACAGGATCCATCGGAAATCCCAGCCGCTTCCACTCGTCGTAGCCGCCGCGCAAAGGGCGTACGCGCTCGATTCCCAGCTTGTGCAGGGTCATGGCGGTCTTGGCGGCGGTGGCCTCGCTGGGGCAGGTGCAGAAGAGCACAATGTCGCGGTCGCGGGGAATCTCGCGGTGGCGCGCGGTCAGGGCGTCGGGCGAGATGTGAAGCGCGCCGGGGAGCGTGAAGGGGTCCGACAGCAGTTCCAGCGGATGGCGCAGGTCGGCAATGTAGACCGGCTCGCCGTCATCGAGCTGCTTCTTCAACTCCTCCGGTTCCAGCCGGGACTCGACCAGCTTGGCGAGGATCATGCGGCGGCGAACGACGCGCGCCAGGAAGAAGCCGAGAATGCCGAGAATCAGCAGAGCGCCGGAGAAGCGGCCCGCCCAGTCCAGCAAATTGGGGTCGCGCTTGAGCAGGTCGCCGAAGAAGCGGCCTATGGTTAGCAGCGCACCCAGCCACAACGTGGAGCCGATGCCGTCGAAGAGGAGAAACGGCCAGTAGCCCATGCCGTTTTGCCCGGCGACGGGCGGAGCCAGGGTGGCCAGGCCGGGCACGAACTTGGCGATGATGAGCGTGACGGCGCGGCGGCGGCCAAAGGAGTCCGTGGTGCGGCGCACACAGGTCGTGGGTTCCAGCGACATCTTGCACAGAATGCGCAGCACATGGTGGCCGTATCTGCGGCCGATGAAGAACCAGGCGCTGTCGGCGGTCAGCGCCGCGATCAGCCCGGCGGCCAGCGCCAGAGGAAGACTGAATTCATTCTGGGCGGAAAGCGCTCCGGCGGCCAGCAAGACGGGCATGGCGGGCAGAGGCACGCCAAGCTGCTCCACCAAAACCCAGGCAAAGAGCAACAGATATCCGTACATCAACAAGATATGCGTCGGCAATTCCATGGGGAAGGCTCCTGTCTTGGGGCGAGCGTGATCGGACCGCCCTGTGTCGTCGACTCGACAAGCCCAGGCGGAAGCCGCGGAAGGTCTCTCTATCCGATGATGCAGCGGCAAATTCGCTTCATGCGCTGGCAATTCTGAGCCAAATGCAACGAAAGCCGCCCGGGGGCGGCTTTCGTTGCTGATTCCATGCAGCCGGGTAGTACTTCGTTCCTAAGGCTGCGCCTGCCCGGAAGGCGGCGCGGAAACGGAGGCCGCGTCCTGCTGGCCTTTGGCGGCGAACCAGTTGCGGTCCCAGAGATTCCGGTAGAAGGCGCCGGTCATCTCGGCGGCGCGGGGGCCGAAGGTGGGCCGGCCGCCCTCGAGAAAGAAAACCGTGACCAGGCTGCCCTGGGGCGAATCCGAGTAAGAGGCGAACCAGCCGAAGCGGGTTCCTTTGTTCGAGCAGGTTCCGGTCTTGCCGAAGACCGGCAGTTCGTTGAAGTTGGCGCGCAAACCGCGGGCGGTGCCGTACTCGACCGCGCCGGCCATGCCGTCCTCTAGATCGGGGATGTACTGGGCGATCTCCAGGGTCCGCTTGATCCTGGGTTCCAGACTGGCGGCCTCTTCCGGCGTATTCGGGTGCTGCAGGTAATAGAGGGTTCCTCCGTTGGCGATGGCGGCCACAAAGGCTCCCAGTTGCAGAGGGGTCAGGGAGACACCCTGGCCGAAGCTGCACATGCGTCCCACGCCCCCCTCGGCGGCGGGCAGTTCCTTGTCCGGATAGACGCCCAACTGTTCGCCTTCGATGTTGTAACCGGCCAGTTCGCCCAGCCCGAACTGCGTGGCATAGCGGCGTACGCGCTCGAATCCCAGTTCCCGGCCCATTTCTTCAAAATAGAGGTTGTTGCTCTTGGCCAGCGCGGTGGTCATATCCATGTGGAAGCCGGCAAGCTGCACCGGCGTATCGCGCTTGACCAGCCCCTCGGAGAGCGCGGCCAGGGCCACGGTCAGCTTGATCGTCGAGCAGGGCTCCGCGCCTGGAGAGAGAGCCAGCTTCTGGTTGACCATGGCCAGGATGCGCCCGTTAGCCGGATTGATGACCACGGCGGTGCCATTCATATCGCCCAGGGCATCGATCGCCGCCTGGCGAACCACGGGATCTTCGCCCGCGGTCAAATCGCCTTCGCCGATATTCCCTTTGGCGAAGGAACTGGCGGTAAAGCGCTCGTAATAGCGATGATGACGGGAGGTGAGGGCCGCGCGGCGCACACCGGCTCTCGCCTTGCCTCTGGCGGTGAGTCTGGCTTGCTGCCGGGCAGGCGCGGCCTTTGCCGCACTATGAGCCGTTGCTGAATGGGCTGCAGCGGCGCGGGTGGGTGTGGATTTGGGTGTGGGCCTGGCAGCCGGCCGGGCGGCAGCACGATGACCGCCGGCGCGATGGGGTTCCACCACATGACGCTCCGCTGCCCTGGCGCGATGCAGCGAATGCGGCGCATCCAACGCCGACGCGCCGCCTGTGCCGGCCAAAATCAATCCACATGCCCAAACGCACGACAACTTCATCCAGTCAACATCCTCTCCACCATGGACTCCTGCCGTGCATTGGCCCGTGCGCGGCGCACACCTTTCTCATCGGCCATTCCGTGAGAACGTTCTAATTTGCGCCACGGATTGAGCTTACTTTTCGCACCCGTGTTGCCATTTCGCAACTACCATTCGCTTTTTCAGGGTTCAATTTGCACTATACAGCCTCAGGGGACGTGTGCATATAGCCCGTCAGGGCGCCGCGCCGTCCGCCGGGGCGGCTAGTACGACGACCGGCGCATCACCGTGGGAACGTCCAGGTCCCTTTGCGCTTCTTCATCGGTCTCCGAGAAGAGCGCCGCCGCGGGTTGGGCGCGGCGCTCCTCCACCGCCTCCGCGGTCCTCTCCCCGCTGTCGAACTCCGAGGCATAATCCCTGGGCAGCGGTTTGTAGGACGGTTCCTCGCGCATCTCCTGGAACTTCGGCGTTTCCGGCACGGCTTCCGGTTCCGCAAAGCTCACGGTCGTAACGACAGCGGGCGTCGAGGACGAGAAATAGAGCGATTCGTCCGCCTCCGCCGGTACTTCGTCCTCCTCTTCGTCCTGGCTCAGGAAGCGGGACGAATCGGGCGCCGGCGCGGGAGCGGCACTGTGCTCCTCCAGCCAGTTCTCGGGCAGCGCCACGGGCACCGTTACCACGGGCGTCTCCTCCACATTCAACATGCGCGCCCGCCGTTCCGGCATCTGATCCCGGAAGCCCGTGGCAATGACGGTGATCTTGACCTCGTCGCCCATCTTCTCGTCCTGCACGGCGCCGAAGATGATGTTGGCGTCCTCGTGCGCGGCGGACTGGATCAGCGACGAGGCGGCGTTGACCTCGGAGAGCTTGAGCGAACTGGAGCCGGTGATGTTGATGAGGATGCCACGCGCGCCGTCGATGGCGCCCGCCTCCAGCAAGGGCGACGCCATGGCCGCCTGCGCCGCCTCAACGGCCCGGTTGTCGCCCGAGCGCACGGCCGTGCCCATTACCGCGTGGCCCATGCCGGCCATGGTGGTCTTGACGTCGGCGAAGTCGCGGTTGATGATGCCGGGGATGGTGATGATGTCCGCGATGCCCTGCACGCCCTGGCGCAGCACATCGTCGGCGATGCGGAAGCTCTCGAAGAAGCCGGCGTCCTTGGCCACCGCCAGCAGCTTCTCGTTGGGGATCACGATCATGGTGTCCACGCTCTCGATCAGCTCCTTGAGGCCCCGCTCGGCCTGTTGCAGGCGGCGCTTGCCTTCAAAGGCGAAAGGCCGCGTGACCACGGCGACGGTCAGGATGCCCAGTTCGCTGGCCAGCGAAGCGATCACCGGCGCCGCGCCCGTGCCCGTGCCGCCGCCCAGGCCGGCGGTGACGAAGACCATGTCCGCCCCCTCCAGCGCTTCGATGATCTTCTCCGAGTCTTCCAGCGCGGCGCGGCGTCCCACATCGGGGTTGGAGCCGGCGCCCAGGCCCAGCGTGAGGCGCACGCCCAGTTGGAGTTTTACCGGGGCCTGCGATAACTTCAGCGCCTGCACGTCGGTGTTGGCGGCGATGAACTCCACGCCCTCCATGCGGGCTGCAATCATGCGGTTCACGGCGTTGCCTCCGCCTCCGCCCACGCCGATTACCTTGATGCTGGCTCCGCGCGCGCACTCCTCGTGGTATTGAATGCGCATCTCGCCGGCTTGATTCTTTTCGGGATTCATTGGGTCTCCGATCTCCTGATACACCTCTGTTAGTAACTCGCGGCGAAGATGGCGCGCAGTTTGGCGCGCAACGAGTTGCTCTCCGCAGCCCTGGTTATTCGCGTGCGGTGGGCATACAACAACATGCCGATGGCGGTGGCGAAGCCGGGATGGAGCAGTTCGACAGGCATGTGCGAGAGCCTCACCGGCATCCCCATCCGCGCCGGAACCCGCAATTGGCTTTCGGTTACATCTAACATGCCGGGCAACAAGGCCCCGCCGCCGGTCAGTACGCAGCCGGCGCCCAGCGCATCCACCACGCCGCCCTGACGCAGGCTTTCGCGCACGAAATAGAGCAACTCGCGAGCCCGCGGCTCCAGGATCTCCGCAATGGTGCGCAACTTCAAAATCCGCGGCTGGGGATTGGAACACTCGATCGCCGCCTCCTCGGGCACCGCCGTCACCACGGTATGACCGTACAGGCGCTTCAGCTCCTCGGCCTGGGCGACCGGTATCTGCAGGCAGACCGCAAGATCGTTGGTGAAGTGCGCTCCGCCTATCGGTACCGAGGCCGTGTGAGCCACCGCGCCCTCGAAGAATACCGCCAGGTCGCTGGAGTGGGCGCCGATGTCCAGCAGGCAGACGCCGAGTTCCCGTTCGTCGGCCGAGAGCGTGGCCTCGGCGGCGGCAATCGACTCCAGCACCGCCTCGGAGACTTCAAGCCCCGCCCGGTTGGCGCAGGTCACCGTGCTCTGCAGCGCGCTGCCGGAGCAGGTGGCAATGTGCAGGTCTACCTCCAGGCGCACACCCACCATGCCCACCGGATCGAAGATGCCCGGCTGGTCGTCGAGGATAAACTGCCGGGGCAGCAGATGCAGAATTTCTCGATCCGGAGGCCGCTCGACCGCCCGCGCTCTCTCGACCGCGGTGCGCACGTCCTCCTTGGCAATCTCGCGCGGACGGCTGCCCAGGTCGAAGCCGCCGTTGGTGTTGAGCCCGCGAATATGCGGTCCGCCCACGCCCACCACGCACTCGTCGATGTTGACGCGCGCCATCCGCTCGGCCTGCTCGCTGGCCGCCTTCACCGCCTTGGCCGCCGGAGCCAGTTCCGCGATCAGCCCCTTGCGCATCCCGGCAGACTCCACCATGCCATGCCCGAGGTAGCGCAGCGCGCCTTCGTTCAGGTCGGCCGCCAGCACACGGGTGTTTGCGCTGCCTATGTCCAGCACGATGATCGGGTTATCCTGTTTCTGGCTCATCGTCTTGCGCTCACTCGCCCAGGCGCGCTACCGCTGCCGGACGGCTCTCGGCGGCGGGTTTCCGCCGGTTTAAGCCAAGCGCGGCCCTGTTGGCTTCCGCGCGCTTCCTCTTGTCGTTTGCCGCCTTGCCCTTTGCCTCTGCGGCCTTGGGCTTGGACGGCGCCTTCCCGGAAGGCTTAGCGGCCGCCTTCTTGCTCCTGGCATCGGCGATATGCTTGCCCGGCGCAGCCGTGACCGAGGACGAATTGACGGCCTGGGCCGGCTCCGTCTTGGACTTCCCAGCCAGTTCTTCGGCCGACGCCGTTTCTACGCCCGCCATCTCCGGCGCGCCGTTCGCCCCGGGAGTCATCTCCAGCACGACCTGCTGGTCGTAGCGCAAATCAACCGCCGCCAGCTTGGGGTACTGCCGCCGCCACTCGGCGATGTGCGCCTTGTAGCGTTGATAGCGCTCCAAGAAACGGTCTTCGCCAAAATGAGCCAGAATATCCTCGCCCTGCTCCGGCATCAGGACGCGGGCATCTTCCGGATCGGTCAGGTCGATCTCTGAAATCTGCTCGGAAAGATGCTGGTTGCCGGCGTCCAACTCAGCCAGCAAACGCCCGTAGACCGCCATGCGCCCTTTTCGGGCGGCGAGCGGGTCTCGAGGGTCGATCCCGGTCACCACCGGGAAGGAGTAGTGGCGCTGGGCCATCATGGCTGCCGGCATGGCGAGCAGAACCCCATTGGCATCCACCAGGCCAATCTGTTGGCCCTGGCGCACAAAGGCCACTGGCTGGCGCTCTGCCACCTGGACGCGAATCCGGTCCGGAAGCACACGCATCACCGTGGCCCGCTCCACCCAGGGAATCTCTTCCAATTTTCTGCGCCGCTCAGAGAGGGAAACAAAGAAGATGTTGCGGCCGATGTCTTCGCCGAAGACCGGCAGCATCTCCGCGCGGCTCACTTCGATCAAGCCGGAAGCTTCAATGTTGCCTGTCCCGGCAATGCGAAAGCGCGCGTCGCGCTCCAGGAAGGTCTTGAGAAAGAAGGCGCCCGTAGCCAGGCCGCCGAGGACGATCAGAGCGCCCAACCCCAGAAACGCACGGCCCCAGACGCTCGATGGCCGCCACCAGGGAGTACTCGGCCAATCGCGGCGCGGTTCTTCGAAACCGCCCCCATCGGAGGAACCCCAGACGGAGCCGGAGGAGTCCTCGCCGCCGGGGCCTGTCATCCCGAGAGGCATGCCGGGGCCTCCGGGGCGGGCACTCCCCGAAAGGGGCACACCCTGCTGGACGCGCCGGAAGCCAGGCTCCGCGGGCGCTTCATCCTCCCATGCCAGGGGACGGATTGTGTTCCTGCTTTGAGTCGTCACGCCTGAGCCAGGTCGTGAGAATCGCCAGCCTTCACTATATCCCGCGGCCCACCGGTTTGTTTTCGCGGTATCGGAGGGGGAATCCGCGCCGTTACGGGCTGTTTCGTGTTGAGACGCCGTCAGGGATCGAATTGCAACTCCCCCGTGCGGCTCCCGGTCTGTGTTGCGCTGGCCGATCCCAGGCTTTGGCCTGTATCCTCAGCCCATGCGCGAGGACGCTTCCCCAACGCCCGCTGCCGCCAACCTGCTTGAAGATGCAGCTTCCTCCTACCTGCGCTCGGCGCGCCATCAGCCGGTCCACTGGAGCCCGTGGTCCCCAGCGGCCTTTGCCCGCGCCCAGGCAGAGGACAAGCCAGTACTGCTGGACATCGGCGCGGTCTGGTGCCACTGGTGCCACGTGATGGATCGGGAGTCCTACGAGGACCCGGAGATTGCCGCGATCATCAATGAGCATTACGTCGCCGTGAAGGTGGACCGCGATGAGCGGCCCGACGTGGACGCGCGCTACCAGGCGGCGGTTTCGGCCATCAGCGGGCAGGGCGGCTGGCCGCTGACGGCGTTTCTCACCCCCGATGGGCGTCCCTACTTTGGCGGCACCTACATTCCTCGCGACGACCGCTACGGCCGGCCGGGCTTCGGGCGGGTTCTGCTGACCCTGGCCGAGGTCTGGCGGGAGCGCCGCGACGAAGCGCTGGAGACGGCACAGAGCGTAATGGCCGCCATCGAGCACAACGAGTCTTTTTCGGGCCGGGGAGGGGAGCTGACGCTGGCCCTGGTGGACAAGATCGCCGGCTCGATCATCGGCAGATTCGATGCCCGCAACGGAGGCTTCGGCTCGCAGCCCAAGTTTCCCCATCCGGCGGCGCTGGATCTGCTGCTGGAAGCGGCCAATCGGGGCGGCAACACAGAGGCCCGCCAAGCCTTCACGACGACGCTGGAAAAGATGGCGCGAGGCGGCGTCTACGACCAGTTGGCCGGCGGCTTCCACCGCTACAGCGTGGACGAGCGCTGGGTGGTGCCGCACTTCGAGAAGATGCTCTACGACAACACCGAGCTGCTGCGCAACTACCTGCACGGCTTCCAAAACCTGGCCCGCGAGGATTTTCATCGGACGGCGATCGAGATCGTGGCCTGGCTGGACGCGACGATGACCGACCGCGAGCGCGGCGGCTTTTATGCCTCGCAGGACGCCGATATCACTCTCGACGACGACGGCGATTACTTTACCTGGACGCT
>Ga0265330_10001932_pt1 | contig 11527 bp, 9 predicted proteins | sample 41919metaG_FD_202083 | JGI IMG/M metagenome (GOLD analysis project Ga0265330, IMG submission 202083) | Rhizosphere microbial communities from Carex aquatilis grown in University of Washington, Seatle, WA, United States - 4-19-19 metaG | ecosystem: Host-associated > Plants > Roots > Rhizosphere >... | reverse complement strand
TTGCGCATCATCTCCCGTCGCATTTGCACAAGTTCGTGGTCCCAATTCGCGGTGTTGCGATAGCCGTCGAACTGGGTCTGGATCATGCGCAGGACGGACGGCCCCAAAACCTCGAAGTCCCGTTTGAAGGCATGGTCGATCTTCTCCGAGATCACGGCATCGGTAAGATGCGCGTGGTGCCAGTTCTGGACGTGCTGGCCGTGGATGTCGGCCCAGGGGAAATCTTCCTTGAGCCGCTGCTCGGCCTTCATCTGCTTCCACAGCGGCGTGCCGGGCATGGCGATGTAGAGCATGAACTGGTTGTAGGTGCAGCCGTAGGACAGAGCGTGTTCGATCTCGCGGTCGACGTCCTCCAGCTGATGGTGGGGAAATCCCAAAATCGTCGAGCCCAGGACTTCGACGCCGTAGGCTTGCAGTTGGCCAATCAAACCCCGAAGCCCGATGCCGTCCATCTTCTTGTAGGTCGTCCCCGAGGATTCTTCGAGGCCAATCCAGATGAAGCTGTAGCCGAGCTTGACGATGTTCTCGACACCGAGCCGCAACAGGGCGTCGGCCGAGGAGAACACGGCGTAGCGGTACGGCTTGCGCTGCTCCTCCATCAGCTCAAGTAGCGCGAGTGCACGCTTGGTGTCGAGCGAGAAATTCTCGGACATCACGAACAGCTCGCTCACGCCGCGCTCCGTCTGCGCGTCGGCCACGGACAAGATATCCTCGGCGGAGTGGAGGAACTTGACGAACTTGCCATCGAACTTGGCCGAGGTCGTACAGAAGTTGCAGCGCATGGGGCAGCCCACGTCGGGAATGATGAGCCCGGCGGATAGTTCGGGCACCTTGAAGCCAAGCGCGCGCTTGTCGAAGGTGGCGTCCACCAGCGGTGCATGCACAACATCGTCGTCCTTGAGCCCAACGCCAGGCATCTTGGCGTAGTACTCGAGACCATCGCGCTTCACGAAGGTCACCCCTTGGCCCTCGCACCCGCGCCCGCGCAACCAGTCCGAAAGCCCACCCGACGCTAGACGCTCGGGGCGCCCAGAGCGCTCAAACGACGGCTCCCAAACATTGAAGGTCTCGGTCGGGCAAGCCAGCAGCGTCCGCTCGATGAATTCCTGGGTCACCTCGTCGTCGTTGACGATGTGGCCGCCGATATCGATAGGCGCGTCTGGCAACGTCTCGCGAATGAGGCGCCAAGTGACCACCACCTTCTCGAAGTTGGCCATGATCCCGGACAGGCCAACCCGATCCCACTGCCGCTCAAGAAGCTTGGCCTTGAGCTGCTCCTCCGATGGAAAATCCAACACGGCCACGTTGGCGTTCAGATTGGCGCCGAATAGATCATAGGCGAAGGTCCGCGAGAACATCTGGACACCGTAGTGCTGCTGCCCTCGCGTAACTTGATTGTTGAGCAGGCTCATCGGGTTCTTGTACCGGCTGTGCGGACCATCCACACCGTGGGGGCCGACGACCGATGTGAACAAGATGCTGCGAAGCGCCATTGGGGCAAAGAACGACATTGCAACGATCCAATGGCAGAGTGGCCAGAGCACCGCAATGCCTGGGCGTAAGTATTATAGACATATGACGATCTCCAGACACAGTCAGGCCCGACGGGGTTTTCCCGGGGCTCGAAATGGCATCTTTGCTGGGGATCGAATAGCACGATGGGTTAGCCGTGCTCACACGGTCTGCCGCCCGAAGCTCGACACGTTTTCAGGGGCAGGATAGTAACTTGGCATGCTGGGAGTGCTCGCAACAGTGCTGTGGGCTGGGACGGCCACGGCGTCGCCGTCGGGCGCGGCCTGCCCGAGCGAAGATGCTGTGGCGGCCGAATTGGATCGCCTGGGCGCCTCCGCCGCACTCGCGGCGTTGGGGTCGCCGGAAGTCACGGTCGAGGGAACCAAGATGCGTGTCGTTCTGCGCGGCCTGGACGGATCCGTCATGGGGGCTCGCGAAGTCGTGGCGCCCGAGGCTTGCCGGGAGCGCGCTTCGGTGGCCGCGGTCTTCATTGCAGCCTGGGTGGGCGCCTGGTCCACCAAGCCATTGCCCAATCCTCCGTCAACCATCACTGCAGCGCCGAGCGCGAACGTCGCAAAGACCGCGAGACCGGAGGACTCACGCATTCGCGTGCACGCGCCTGGAAGCGCCGACGTTGCATCTCGCGCGAAGCCTCCGTCGGTGGTAGTTGGGCCGTCGAGTGGACAGACGCCCGCACCGCCGAGCGCGGCTTCGCCAGCGTCACCGCGGGCCACCACGACGCCGCCATCTGCTCCTGCTTCGACGCCCGCGACCGCCCCTGCACTCCCGCCCGCGCCATCGTCAGCACCATCATCAACCTCGCCGCCCGAGGCCATTTCGCTCGCCCGACCCAAACCCGCGCCCACGGTCGAGGTCGCGGGATTGGCCTTCGCATCGCACGACGGAGATGCCGGGACGTTCGGCGCCGGTGTGTCCGCCGCCTATCGGCTTGCGCAAGCACTGTCCGTCGCCGCACTACTCGAAACCACGGGCGAGCGCGAAGCCGCGCTGCAACCGGGAGTCGCCGGATATCGGACCTCTCGCTTTGGCTTGGGCGCCAGCGTGCCGCGGCGATGGGCACGCCTGCGCGGGGAGGTTGGGATCTTCCCCGAGCTGACAATGCTCACGGCCACCGGCCGGCAGCTCGCCGTCAATCGCAGCATCATCACCTGGGGCGCGGCGGTGGATCTGCGCGGTCGCCTTGGCTTCGCCGTCGGTCGTTTCGTTCCCTTTCTCTTCGCGGGCGGCAATGGGGCACTGCGCGCGGAGCGGCTGACGCTCGACAATCGACCCCAAACCACGACGCTTTCGCGCTGGAACGTCAGCGCTGGGGCCGGCTTGGCGATTGTGCTCGGCAAGGACAAGAACGATTAGCTGAAACATTTTTGTGCGGACCCTCACCAGATCGGGCGACGTGATACTTCCTGAAGCCACTCTCGACGCGGACAGCCTGTACCGGATGCATGTGCATCAGGTAGGTCGCTGGGCCGCGCGTCTGGGTGGGCCCGCGCTCGACCTGGAAGACACCGTTCACGAGGTCTTCGCCATCGCCTGCGCGCGCCTGTCCGGTTTTCGCGGCGACTCGACGGTCGCCACGTGGCTTTTCGGCATCACGGACAAAGTTGTACGCCACCGCCGTCGCAAAGAGCGCTGGTGGCGCTGGCTGTCGGGCTCGGCCAACGAAACAGCCGGGCGCGTCCCGGCGCCTGGGCCCGATCCGTTGCGGACGGCCGAACAGAACCAGACTGCCCAAAACGTCTATCGTGTGCTCGACCAACTTTCCGAGAACGACCGGCGCATCTTGATCCTGTTTGAACTGGAGGAGATGTCGGCCGACGAGGTCGGCAACCTCCTCTGCATCAGGGCCGGCAATGCGCGCCTACGCTTGCACAGAGCCCGCGCGCGCTTTCTGCGCGTCTATGAACGTGAATTTCCATCGGACAAGGCAAAGGAAGCGACTTCCGAGAGGTGCGAACATGTCAGCCAATAGAGAAGTATCCCAGCCAGAATCGGAGCAACTGCGGCAAGGCCTGGCCTTTTTGCACCAGGCGCGCGAGGTACCCAGCCTTGAGCCAGCGCAGATCGATCGCATCGAGCGTCGCCTCAAGGGGCGAAGGCATCATCCACGGCGCACGTTTCTGCTGCCTGCCGTGGCCGCGCTTGGATTGATCCTGATTGCCGGCGCGGCCTTCGCCGTGGCCAGGGGCGGCCTTCGTTCATTGCCGATCGTGGGTCCGCTCTTCGCGCCAGGTTCTTCAATCGAGAATTCGAAATCCGACAAGCACCGCCGGACCCTGCCGAAACCCACGGTCAAGATTCCTCCAGTCCCACAACCGACGCCGGTCACACCCGCTGTTGTGCCCACCATCCGCCTCCCACTCCCCGCTGCGTGGGGAGAAGGTCGGGGTGAGGGGCCGCGCCGGACTTTGGCCCTGCGCGATCCCGGAGACGCCCGCCAGGGAGCACGAGCAGACCAGACGCCCGAATCGCCCGCCCAGCTTCCTGCCGCCGACAAAGGAGAGAACCCCATCGTGGCCGAGAGCCGATCGTTCGCGACGGTCATCGAGCCGTGGCACCGCACGCACAATGCCGGCGCCGCCTTAGCCCTGCTCGACGCGCACGAGCGGCGCTATCCAGATGGACACATGCGCCTGGAATCGCGCGTGTTGCGGGCCGAGATCTATCTTTCGCAAAGCCGTGGGAGCGATGCGCTCGGTGTCCTCGACTCCTTGGCCCTGTCAGGGATCCCGCGTGCTCGCGAACTGCAAACCGTGCGCGGAGAGCTTCGCATCAAGGCCGGCCGCTGCGCCGAGGGCAAGCGGGATCTCGGCGAGGTTCTGGAAAAGGGCGTTGCCGATGCCCTGGCCAAGCGAGCGACGCAGGCGATTTCCCATTGCCCCTGAAATGTTTTCCCGACTGCCGTCACCAGATATGCAAAGGACCCTATGAGGATAGCCATGAAAAACAAACCTAGTCTTGGGAATTTCAGTCTTCTTGCTCTGGCAGCGGCTTGCTTAGCAATGACCGCCTTCGGCTGCTTCAAGACCGACTCACTCGGCTTGGCGGCGGACAGCGACGGCGGCGCGGATGCGGGATCCGAAGGCAATGCCTGTGGTGCGGGAGTCCCAGTCCACTACTCCGCGGCCGGATGTGGCAGCAACGCACTACCCATCTGCGGGGCGTTCAACGTGGACGCATGCACGGCGGTCATCTCCTACTGCGGCTGCGACGGCCAAACGACCATCTATGGCGCGTGTGGTACCAGCCCATCGCCGTTCCTCTACGCCGGCGCTTGCCAGCCGGGTTCGGATGTCGGCCCAAGCCCCAATCCTGTGGCTTGGCAGACATCCACGGTGTCGCTGACCGCGGAGGACTTCTGGATCATGGCGGACGGCCAGCGCTACACCAGTGCCTCGGCCATCGTCAACGTGCACAGCGATCCGGGATCGGCGACATACACGACACTAGAGCTCATCTGGACGGAAAACGGCCGCGAGATGCGGATGTTCATCTACTTCTACGCCAACTCGACCAGCTGGTGGTCGGACGAAATCCGAACCTACAACGGGCAGACTGGATACGGCGACTGGCTGTACTACTACGGAACCTTCTTCGCGTCCCCCATCGGCAGCGCCTATCGCGGAAACATCGATATCACGAACATCGCCACCGATCAGTTTCGCGGGGAGCTCCACATGCACGGGCTCGTGCTCGCGACGACTCTCAGCGGAACCACGCCGCCTACCAACGACGGCGGGGCGGACGCTGTGGTGCACGCCACCGACGCGACGCCAAGCTGCACGGTGCAAGTCTTCAAGGGAAACGTCAGCGACTGCTCGGGCACGCTGCCCCTGCCATGTTCCCCTTGCATCGCTTGCTACCCGCTCGCGCCTGGCGACAATGGGGGTTGCGCCGCCCCGGATCTCAGCATGTTCGATTGGAAAGGCGGTGGTGTCGACATGTCCCTTCTTTACCCCGTGGGGTGCTCTGTCTACCTGCCCACCCAAAACCCGTACTACCCCGGAGGCGCACAGTCATGCACTTGCACTAGTATCGTCGGGATGCCGGCTTCGTGGATTTGCCCGATTTAGGACGAGCACGCCCGTCACGCCCGCTTCGTTGGCCTCGCAAGCCAGGAGGCGGGCCACACCGTTTGCGGCGCCTTTGCCCACTTTCCCTCGACGTGGCATCCTGTGCGCGATGTCCGAACCCATGCCGCTTGCAAGACCGACCGTTTCCGCCGCGCCCAGCATTGGCAGCGACGTGCCCGCGCGCGATGTCGCGATGGCGCGCGAGCTGGCCGAGGCGCACGCGGCGCTCACCGCCGAGATCGGCCGCCGCATCGTCGGACAGCACGAGGCCATCGAGCACCTGCTGATTGCACTGTTCGCCCGCGGCCATGGCCTGTTCGTGGGCGTGCCGGGTCTGGCCAAGACCCTGCTCATTCAGACCTTGGCCGAGACGCTCGACCTCAGCTTCGGCCGCATCCAGTTCACGCCCGACATGATGCCGTCGGATATCACGGGCTCGGACGTGCTTGAAGAAGATCGCACCAGCGGCCGCCGCGTGTTCCGGTTCGTGCGCGGCCCGGTATTCGCCAACGTGGTGCTCGCCGACGAGATCAACCGCACCCCGCCCAAGACCCAGGCGGCGTTGCTCCAGTCCATGCAGGAGTATCGCGTCTCGGCCGGCGGCAACACCTACGACCTGCCGCTGCCTTTTCTGGTCTTCGCCACGCAAAACCCCATTGAGCAGGAAGGAACCTATCCGCTGCCCGAGGCTCAGCTCGATCGTTTCATGTTCCAGATCGACCTCGGCTACCCGACCGCCGCCGAGGAAGTCCGCATCGCGGCCCTGACCGCAGGCACGCGCGGCCAGCCGCTGCGCAAGATCCTGAGTCCGGCGCGCATCATCGAGTTGCAAGATCTGGTCTTGCGCGTGCCCATCGCCGAGCACGTGCTCGCACACGCCGTGGCCATCTGCCGGGCCACGCGGCCGGGCCCGGAGGCGCCCGAGGCCGTGCGCAAGTACGTGTCCTGGGGCGCAGGTCCGCGCGCGTCCCAGCACCTAGTGCTGGCGGCCAAGGCGCGCGCCATCCTCGACGGCCGCTACGCGGTTTCCATCGACGATATTCGCAAGCTGGCCGCGCCCGTGCTGGTTCACCGCGTGGTTCGCAATTTCCACGCCGAGGCCGACGGCATGCGCGCGCGCGACCTCATCGCGGCCATCGTCGACCAAGTCACGACCTAGTGTCCCCGTGGCGGACTCGGCGCCTTCCTCGACGCAGGATCAACACCTGGGCTTGCTCGCCCCGGTGGATCTGGCCCGGCTATCGACGCTGGCGCTGCGTGCGCGCACCATCGTTGAGGGCGCGCTCGGCGGCGTGCACCGCAACTTGCACCCGGGTACGTCGCTCGAATTCACGGAACACAAAGAATACGCGCCGGGCGACGACGTCCGGCGCATCGACTGGAAAGCCGTCGCACGGACCGACCGCTACACCATCAAACGCTTCGAGAACGAGACCGAGATGCGCATGCTCCTGGTGCTCGACACCTCGGCATCGATGGGCTACCGCCGCACGTCGGTGTCGAAGCTGGAATACGCGACCTACCTCTGCGCGGCGCTGGCCTACCTGGTCGGCCAGCAGCGCGACGCCGCCGGGCTCTTGGCTTTCGACGAAACCACGCGCGCGGCACTGCCTCCGTCCACGCGGCCAGGCCAGATCCGCGAGGTGCTCGCCGCCCTGGAAAATCTGCGGCCGGCCGGCGTGGCCAACTCCGACAAGGCCATCGATACCGTGGGCGAGATCTGCGACAAGCGCAGCCTGGTGATTGTCTTCTCCGACCTGCTCGACACCGAAGATGCGCCGGCAGGCGCCATGGCCACGGGCGCGTTGGCCGAGCGGGTGCGGCAGCTGCGCGCGCGTGGCCACGACGTGGTCCTGTTTCACATTCTCGATCCCGACGAGGTCGACCTGCCATTCGACGATTTGATGTTCTTCGAAGGCATGGAGCCCGGCGACTCGCGCACCCTGCTCGCCGAGGCCAGCGACCTGGCCCAGGCCTTCCGCGAGGAGTCGGCCAATTTCCGAGAACGCTGGCGCACCGCCTGCCTCGAAGCCCGCGTCGAGTACCGATTCGCGCGCACGGACATCCCGCCCGCGGAGCTTCTGCACGCATTTCTCGCCGATCGCGCGGGGAGGCCCTAGTGCGATTCCTTGCGCCCGCCCTGCTGCTCGGCATCGTCGCCGCGGTTTTACCCTACCTGATCCACCGCGTGGGCAAGCGGCGCGCGCTGCCCGTCCGCTTCGCGGCCATGCAATTGCTTTTGCGTTCCGAGCGCCGAGTGCAGGCGCGGCGCAGACTGCGCGAAATCCTGCTCATGCTCGCGCGCACCGCCGCGGCGGCGAGTTTGCCCTTCATCTTCGCACGGCCCTTTTCCGAACGCGCCACCGACCTGCCCGTGGTCACCCTCGACGCCCAAGCCGCTGTCATCATCGTTGACGATTCAGCCAGCATGCAGCGGACGAGCGGCGGCGGTACGCTCTTCGGGCGCGCCCGGGCCCGCGCCCAGGCCCTGGCGCGCCAGTTTCCGTCGGATTCGGAATTGGCTTTTCTGGTGACGTCCGCAGGTTCGCCGCCGCGCATCGGCGAACTCGAACCCGACCGCGCGCGAGTCATCGAGGCCATCGAGGCGACCCGATGTTCGGCCCGGCCCGCGGATTTCACCTCGGCCATGCGCCAAGCCGCGCTCATCCTTGTGCCCTCGCCGCGCGCGCACAAACGCGTGTATCTCTTCACCGACTTGCAAGCAACGGGCTGGGAAGACGGCGCCGGGCTGCCAGCCGACGGGGCACCCGAGGTCATCATCGACGACGTTGCGGCGGGCGTGGCCCTCGAAAACCGGGCCATCGTCGAGGCGCGCGTCGAGCCCTCGGCCGAAGGCGGCCCCGGCAGCATCGCGGTGACCGCCGAGATCGCCGACTTTTCCGCGCGAGGTGTGTCCGCGCTCGGCGTGACCCTTCGGGTGGACGGCGTCGCGGTGGCGCAAGGTTCGGTCGAGCTTTCCGCCGGCGGACACGCGCGCAAGCGCTTTCTCCACAGCCTGCCCGGCGATGGCGGCTCCTCGCACGATCTCGTGGTCGAAATCGACGACGACGCCTTTCCCCTCGACGATCGCCGGCAGATGCACCTGGAAATGGCGCGCACCCTGCGCGTCCTCTGCGTCGACGGCGATCCGCGCACCATCCGCAACGAGGACGAAGCGTTTTTCTTCGAAGCGGCCCTGCGCAACGGCTTGCCGGGGGCCCTGGTGACCACCAAGCTCGCCGACGACGTCGCCGCCGACGGACTTGGCGCCTACACCGTCGTCTCCCTGCTGAATGTGGCACGGCCTACGCAGGCTCTGGCCAGCGCCCTCGAACGATTCGTCGAATCCGGTGGCGGGCTGTTCCTGGCGATGGGCGACCGCGTGGATGCGTCGCTGTGGAACGAGCGCATGGCCAAGCTTCTGCCCCAGCCCATCGGTCTTGTGCGCACGGCCTCCGCGCTGCCCGGCCAGCACTCGAGCGAAACCGTCGACGAGCGCCCGGCCGAACGCCTGCTGCCCCTCGACCGCCGCCACCCCTTGCTTGCCGCCTTTCCCGAGCAAGGCGACGGCCTGGTGTCGGCGCGTTTCTTCAAGTACGTGCTGCTCGATCCGGTGCGCGATACGGCCGTGCGCAACGTGATCCTTCGCTATGAAAGCGGCGCGCCCGCCCTGGTCGAGCGCGAGGTCGGCAAGGGGCGGGTCATGTTGCTCACCACCACGGTGGATCGCGAATGGACCGACCTGCCCATCCGGGCCGGTTTCCTGCCGCTGGTGCGCGAGTCGGCCCGCTATTTGGTCGGGGCCAATGACGAGGACAGCGCGGCCACGCTGGTCGTCGGCGAGCCGCGCATGCTCGCGTTCGCGGGCGATGCGCAGACCCTTGAGGTCACGCGGCCCGATGGATCGGTGTGGGTAGGCAAGCGCAAGCAAGCGGGTACCGACCGCGCCCTGCCCTTCGTCGGCACCGATCAAATCGGCCTGTACCGCGTGCGCGGCGCGGGCGCCGACGGAACCTTCGCCAGGCAGGCGGCGCAGGATTTCGCGGTCAACCTGGATCCGCGCGAGTCCGATCCCGCGCGTCTTGCGCCAGAGAAACGGCCCGATCGCATCGCAGTCAAAGCCAGCGGCGCGAAGCCCCCCCAACATCGGGTCGAGCTTTGGCATGTGTTGTCGGCCGCGCTCATTCTGCTTTTGCTTGCGGAATCGATCCTGGCCCTACGCTGGCACCGGGGCGCCGCCATGGGCGGCGCTGAGGGCACAGAGTAGGTCGAGAGCACGGAGACGGAAGAGCTTGGATTCCAAGTTGACCATCCCCGCGACTCCGCGCTAGGACGCTGGCATGAAGATCGGTCTCGTCGGGTTTCCCGGTTGTGGAAAGTCCACCGTGTTCAACGCGCTAACGGGCCTTTCGGCCGAGACCGGCTACGGCGCCGCCCGGGGTAAGACCAACTTGGGCGCAGTCAAGGTTCCCGACGCGCGCGTGGACGCCCTGGCGGGACTTTTCAATCCCAAGAAGACCACCTACGCCGAGATCACCTTCTGCGACGTGGCGGTGGCGCCGACGCCCGGCCAAGGCAAGGGCCTCGACGAACAGGTGCTGCGCGCCATGCGCGAGGTCGATGCCCTTTGCCACGTCGTGCGCGGCTTCGCCGGCGCGACGGGCGAGGCGGCACAGCCGCTCGCCGAGGCCAAGGACTTCGAGATCGAAATGAATCTTTCGGATCTCATCCTTGTCGAGACGCGCCTCGAACGCGTGAAGAAAGAAAAGGCCAAGGCTGAAGAGAAGGCCTTGCTGGAGAAACTCAAAGCTCATCTCGACGCTGGCAAACCCTTGCGCAGCCTGGAGGGCTTGTCGGCGGGTGACCTCACTGCCATTTCCGGATTTCGGTTTCTCACGCAAAAGCCGCTCATGCTGATCCTCAACGTGCCCGAGGCGGACGTGGCGCGGCCGGCGCCCGAGGAGCTGACCGCGTACGCGCAGCAAAGCGGCCTAGGCTTGGTGGTACTGGCCGGCATGGTGGAAATGGACATCGCGCAGATGGCGCCCGAGGATCAGAAGGACTTCGTCGCCTCGCTGGGTCTGACCGAGCCGGCCGCCGGCCGCTTCATTCGCGCCGCTTATGCCCTGTGCGAGTTGATTTCCTTCCTCACCGCGGGCGAAGACGAGTGTCGCGCCTGGCCCCTGCGCAAGGGCAGCAACGCGCACAAAGCCGCGGGAAAGATCCACTCGGACATCGAGCGCGGCTTCATCCGCGCCGAAGTCATGCACTGGGAAGACTTGGTCAAGCTCGGCAGCGAAGCCAAGTGCCGCGAGGCCGGCAAGCTGCGTCTGGAAGGCAAGGAGTACGTCGTCTCGGATGGCGACGTGATCAACTTCCGCTTCAACGTGTGATCAAGCAACGAAGAACAACACCGCCAGGTAGTGGCACGTGCTGCCGCCAAGCACGAAGAGGTGCCACACGCCATGTCCGTGGCGCATTCCCTTCTTGCCCGCCACGTAGAAATAGATACCCGCCGTGTAGAACAGGCCACCGGCGGCCACCCAGGCGAAGCCCTTGTAGGTGAGAAGCGACACCAAGGGCGATATGGCCAGCACCGCCAGCCATCCCATCAGCAGATAAATCGCCAGCGATAGAGACCGGCTGCGCTTTTGCCGCCGAATCTCTTGCAAGATACCGAGAATCGCCAGCCCCCAGATGGCGCCGAAAAGCGGCCAGCCCCAGTGGCCACGGAGGGTGACAAGGGTGAACGGTGAATAGGTTCCAGCAATCAGCAAATAGATGGCGCAGTGGTCGAGGTTGCGCAGGAATGGCTTCGCGGGCCCGTGCGCGGAATGGTAGAGAAACGACGTTACGAATTGGCAGACCAGTACCGCCCCATAGACGGTGAAGCTGGCGATCCTCCAGGGATCGCCTAGCCGCCA
>Ga0265330_10001926_pt1 | contig 11539 bp, 7 predicted proteins | sample 41919metaG_FD_202083 | JGI IMG/M metagenome (GOLD analysis project Ga0265330, IMG submission 202083) | Rhizosphere microbial communities from Carex aquatilis grown in University of Washington, Seatle, WA, United States - 4-19-19 metaG | ecosystem: Host-associated > Plants > Roots > Rhizosphere >... | reverse complement strand
ACCGTAAACGTCACGTCGAAGGCAAAGGTGGCCGTGGACACCACGTGAATTCCCATGGAGCAGGCCGCCGGCAAGAGCGCGGGATGCGTGTTGAAACCACTGATATTGTCGAACCCTGGATTGAGTGTAATAGTGCTGTCGACAGGACTGAGGTAGAGCGTTCCTGTGTCGCCCGAGAAGGGAATGTGGACGGAAGCGAAGAGCGCACCGCCGGCAGAGCCGGTGGCTCCTGTCGCACCGGTCGGGCCGGCCGAGCCGGTGAGTCCGGTTGGTCCTGTCGGGCCGGTGTTACCGGTGGACCCGGTCGCTCCTGTCGCGCCTGGGGTGCCCGCAGAACCGGTCGGTCCTGCTGGTCCTGTGGCGCCGACGAGACCGGGTAAACCGGTGGGGCCTTGGGCACCAGCGAGCCCGGTGGGTCCTATCGCGCCGGTGGGCCCTACCGCGCCTGTGGGTCCTGCAGGTCCGGCCGCGCCGGTTGCTCCCGTGGCCCCGGTCGAGCCTGGGCCGCCGTTGCACACGTAGGTATCCCCGGAGGCGGAGGTAAATTTGGCGCCGCCGTAAGTGCAGTTGGGCCCGGGCGGCTCGGACTCCCCGACCACAGACTGTCCCGCCGCCCCGGTCGCGCCTCGGGCGCCGTTGCACACATAGGTATCCCCGGAGGCAGACGTGTACTTGACGCCACCGTTCGCGCAGTTGGGCCCGGCCGCCTCGGAGGTGCCGACCACGGACTCGCCTGCTGCGCCTGTCGGTCCGGTTGGTCCGGCGAGGCCCGAACTCGGGCCGACCCAATTGCCTGTGCTGTCGATGACCGCGGTTCCGTTGATGGTCACGCTGTTGGGCGTGATGTCGCCCGACACGTTGCCAGCCAGAAGCGCGTACGGGACGCTGCTCACCACTTGGCGCGGAGACATCTCACTGTCACCGCCCACGGCGACGCCCAGGTAGCGAACACTGCCATCAAAGACAGTGGCAGGGATGGGTGTCACCGAGCCGAGCGGTACCGAGAAGTAACCATCGCTGACAACCACGGCGCTTTGGGTTTCGGTCCAAAGCGAAGTGCCGCCCGTCGCCGCGTCGTACAAGGTGAAGACGAACGCCAACGTGCTGTTCACGGGCGCTCCGCCGTGGTCGAGCAGGCGTCCCTGTTCGGTCAGTCCCGGGACCGCGGCGCGGGCCGAACCACCAAGGGCCAGCGCCGCCGCAATGAATATCCCTGCCAAAATTCGCGATTTATGCCGGTTCAACATTCGATTCCCCCATCTGTCACTGACTTGCACTGGCGAAGCCGCTTTGAAGTTCAAACCTCGGCGATATGCTGACTGTTGCTGACGCCAGTCCCGATTCAAGAGCGCCGACCAGGCGATAGTTTGGGCTGCTCATCTGTGTTCCGCTTGGGACGGCCGGAGCGATCGATGGGGGCCCGCTGCTGCCTCCGGTACCACCGCCGGGTCCCGGCGGCTGGTTCGATCCGCCTGAACCGCCGGCACCGCCAGCCCCGGTTGATCCTCCTGCGCCGCCCGTGCCGCCTGCGCCGGTCGACCCACCCGCGCCGCCGCCACCACCCGCGCCGCCGATCCCCGGCGAACCGCCCAGGTCGCTTGCCCCGCCGGTTTCGGCGGTATCACTCGATCCGTCGAGCATTGGCGAGCCACCCAGGTCGCGCGCCCCGCCGGTGCCAGCTTCGGCGTTCGATCCGTCGATCGCCGGGGAGCCGCCCAGATCGCTCGACCCGCCGGTTTCGTCGGCGCCGCCCGATCCGTCGATCCCGGGCGAGCCATCGAGCGTACTTGCCCCGCCGGTTTCATCGGCGTCGCTCGATCCGTCGATGGCGGGCGAGCCGCCCAGGTCGCTCGCCCCGTCGCTGCCGTCAGCGCCGCTCGCTCCGTCGAGCCCAGCCGTGTCGCCGAGCTCAGCTTTGCCAGCGTCGAGTTGCACGTCCCGGCCGTCAAGATTCGCTGGAGCGGCGTCGGACCTCAGATTGCCGCCCGCATCGGTATTGGATCCGCCATGGCCGCCGCCGCATGCCGTCCCCGCGCCCACGATGGCCAACAGGCCTAGACACAGAATTCGCCGGAACACAGTGAATAATCGGATCATTGCTAGAGGCTGTCCTGTGGCCAGAGGTGCCAGTGCCCAACGTGCCACTGGCCAGGTAGTTCGAGTGCCATTCCCTCCGGGTGCCATCGGGGCGATAGTTTCTAGCAACTGGAGATTTTGTCAAATTCAAACGAGCGGGTTTTGTCTCCCCACAGATCTTGCCCGGCGGGTTGGCGCGGTGGATCTCGGCAAGTCTCGGCTGTGCGTGTTTTTGCGCCGTTCTCGGGCTACAATCCGCGCAATCATGGCCGAGGTGGACCCTTCCCTGACCGATGCGACGCCGCGGGCGCCTGCGGGGGGATCGGCTGCCGAGACCACCGGACGCTTTGATCCCCTGGTCGGGACCGTCCTGGCCGAGCGATACAAGATCGTGCGCCGGATCGGCGAGGGTGGCATGGGGGCGGTGTATGAGGCTCGCCACGCCATCATCGGGAAGCGTGTCGCGGTCAAGGTGTTGCTGGAGAAGTTCCTGGAAAATCAGGAGCTGGTTGCGCGCCTGTTGCAGGAAGCGCGGCTGGCAAGTTCGATTGGTCACGAGAATATCGTGGACGTTACCGACTATGGAACCACGACCGATGGCCGCGCCTTTGTGGTCATGGAATTTCTCGATGGGGAGTCCCTGGCCCAATTGGTGATACGGGACGCGCCCCTGCCCGTGGAACGTAGCCTGGGCATTCTTCGCCAGGTTTCGAGCGCCCTGTCGGCGGCGCACGCCAAGGGCATTGTCCACCGGGACGTGAAGCCTGAGAACATCTATCTGGTTCACCGGGGCGAGGCTGACTTCGTCAAGGTGGTGGACTTCGGCGTGTCCAAGGCGGTGCATACCCGCGAAGAAGGGCCAGACTGGCAGCGCCTGACCCGCACCGGTACTGTGCTGGGTACGCCGCTTTACATGTCGCCCGAACAGGCCCGTGGCGGTGAGGATGTTGACCACCGGGCCGACATCTGGAGTGCCGGGCTGATGCTGTATGAATGCCTGACCGGCGAGGTTCCTTTTCGCGCTAACAACTACCTCGGCGTGATCTCGCAGGTGCTCACACAAGAGACGGTGCCGCCGTCGCAGCTGCGGCCTGAGTTGGGCATACCGGCGGCAGTGGACCGTGTGGTCATGCGGGCGCTTGAGAAGGACCGTGACCGGCGTTACCAGCAGATGGCGGAGTTCGAGCATGATCTGGAGCGACTGCTGGCGGGAGATTCCACTGTGGCTTTGCTGGATGTGGCGGGCCCCGGTGAAGTGCATGCCGGAAATCGCCTGCGCTGGCCTTTGGCAGCCCTGGGCGTGTTGGTGCTAGGCGCGGCCATCGCGGTGGCCTTGGTGGCCAGCGGCCGGCAGACGCAGCCTGCCGTCATCCCGGAGTCGGCCCTGACGAAACCGGCGATTCCGGCAGAGCCTCCCGTGGCGCCTGCGGTTCCCTCAATGCCATCAATACCGGCAGTGCCCCCGTCGGCGCCGACTGCGTTGCCGCCTACCCACCGCGGGGGCAAGCCGCATGCCTCGCACGTGGTTCCTGCAGCACCCGCCAGCCCGGTCGAGCTGCGCAAGAAATCCAAGGCCGACGACAAAGTCGCGCCCTCGCCCTATCAGGGTAGCGAGTGACCCGGATCGTGCCCACCCCTTGTCGCTTTTCCGCGCCGACCCTGATTCTGCGGTGGCTCACGCCCTCGATCGTGGCGTTGCTGCTGTTCTTCGTCGCCAAGACTCCGGCACAAGCGCAACAGATCGATCGCGCTGCCCAGGCCCGCCAGCACTACGAAGCGGGCGTCAGTCTTTTCGAGGCCGGCAACAAGGAACAGGCCTTGGTCGAGTTCCAGCTGGCCAACGAGCTGCTGCCGAAAAAAGAAAACCTTTTCATGATCGCGCAGTGCCAGTACCACCTGGGCTTTCTCAAGGAGGCACGCGCCAGCTACCAGGAATACCTGGTGCAAACCTCAAGTGGCGAGCTGGCCGACATCGCCCGTCTGCGCGTCGATGCCATCAACCGACGGCCGGGTGTCATTGTAATCAACACAGTTCCCGACCAAGTGCAGGTTCGCATCGAGGGCGACGGCCAGGTCTTCACTGGCGATGCGCCCAATGAATTTCGCGTGCCACGTGGCCACTACCGCATAGCGGTCGCCAAACCGAATTTCGTCGGCCAGACCCGGGACATCACCATCGACGTGGCTGAGACCAGACCGCTATTTTTCAAGCTGGACCCGATTCCGGCGCGTCTGGAAATCCACACAGTGCCCGACAACGCCACGCTGTTTGTGCGGGGCAACCGCACCCAGAACCCGTACGCGCAGGACGTGGAGCCGGGAAGCTACGAAATCTATGCCGAGGCCAACTACTACCTTCCCCGCCACGATACCGTGTCGCTGACCCCGGGACAGAAGCTCACCCTGGATTTTCCCTTGACCTACGTGCAGCGTTCGGGGCGGCCCGAGCTGATTGGTTTCTGGACTGGCATCGTCGCGGTGGGCGGCGGCATGGCGGTGGCCACGCGACTCAACCCCGGCCAGCCCGGCAACCTGACCCTGGTGGCGGGCGGCGCCCTGGCGGGTGGCATCGGAGCGGCGGTGCTCGCGACCGCCCTGGTTCCTAGCTACATCAAGGACAACCGGGCCCTGTATCGCATCGGCGCCAGTTGGATCGGCGACGTGGAAGGGCTTTCGTTGGGGCTGGCGCTCACGCAAAGCCTTACCGGCGCTTGGCTGGGAGGGGTGGCTGGGCTCGGCTTGGGCTCGGTGGCGGGCTGGTGGCTGGACGACCACGCGCCGAACTACGGTCGCGTGGCGATGATTCAAAGCGGAGCATTCTTGGGAGCGGTCGCGGGCGTGCTGGCCATCCCGGCGGTGGGATCCGCCTTGGAATACACAATCGCCGGCGACACGAAGATTCACGCGGATCGTGTCGGCTGGGGCTTGCTGGCCGGAATGAACGCGGGGGTGGTTGCGGGGTTGGCGCTGGCCTACTTGCCCGACCAGAAAGCCTACGGGCCAAGTTGGCAGCGGGTGATGCTGATCGATTTGGCCGCGATCGCGGGCGGGTTCACCGGCGCGCTCGCACAGATCTGCTTTTCCGGTCGGACTGGCAATGGGTTCTGCAGCGACGCCACACTGGGGCCACAGATGGCCCGCTACGCCCTTGCGGGAGGCGCAGTCGGCCTGATGACCGGGTTCTTCCTGACCTGGAAGTACGACAGTCACAGCGACAATATCGCACAAGGCCAGCCGACCCAGGGTGTGCCCATGCCGGGCGTCCTGCCAGTGCAGACCCCTGACGGACACTGGGCCCTGGTTCCCGGCCTTTCGTCACAGGGCCGCTTCTAGCCAAAGACCATTGTGACTGACGACTGTATGACAAATTCCACGGGGCCGCTCAATCGCTTGTTGGGGACACTGTGACCGCGCGGCCTTTGCCGGCCCACGGCGAATTTGTGTCGCTGCCGAATTGTACGGTGGCGGCTGCCCTGCGCGCGCAACTGCCCGGCCAAAGCTGGAGCGAACTGCGCGCCTTGTGTACCTCCGGCAAGATCAGCATCGATGGCGAGCGCGAATTGAATCCGGCCCGGCGGCTGGCTGGTGGCGAGACAGTGACTTGGAAACTGACCGCCCCTGACCCGCGCCGCACGGCCACCCGCCCCGGGTTTCGCGTGGTGTTTGAAGATGGCCATCTCATCGTCATCGAAAAGCCAGAGGGTGTTTCCAGCGTGCCCTACGAGCGCAGAGAGCGCGGCACCGCTTTGGATCTCATCCGCGAGTCCTGGCGGCGGCAAGGCAAGCAGGCCGTGGCCACGCCGCTCTACACGGTTCACCGCATAGACAAGGACACTTCTGGCTTGCTCTGTTTTGCCAAGACCAAGCTGGCCGAGCGCGGGCTTCACCTGGTGTTCAAACAGCACCAGGCTGACCGCGAATACATCGCCGTGGCCCACGGGCAGGTGCGGCCGTCCCGTATCGAATCGTATCTGGTCGCTGACCGCGGCGACGGCATCCGCGGCAGCACAAGGCGCCCGCACGAAGGCCAGCACGCCGTCACCCACGTCGAGGTCATTGAGAATTTTCCGGCAGCCACCCTGTGCCGGGTGCGGCTGGAAACCGGGCGCACGCACCAGATCCGGATCCACCTGGCCGAACAGGGACATCCTCTCGTGGGTGAGACCGTGTACCTGCGCGACCACACGCGCGCCGGCCGCGTGCTCCTGCCCTGCCAGCGCCTGCTGCTTCACGCAGCCACGCTAGGGTTTGTTCACCCGGTCACGGGCGAGCACCTGCATTTTGCAAGCGAGCTGCCGCCGGCTTTTGAGGCTGAATTGCAACGCCTGCGGCGGCGGTAGGACGCTACGGCTGGACTTTTTCTTTCGCCAGGGTGCAAGCAAGGAAGCTGGCCAGCGTCCCAGCAGGCGCAGAAATCCCCGAGGTGTCACGACCTGCACCGGAAGCCCCATCAGATTGCACTGTTGGGCCGACAAACATACCAGCCAGGGGAATTTCCAGCAGGATCAGTCACCGGCACTGCGCACCGCAGGTTACCTCGGTACGTCGTCGCCAATGACCTTCACTTGGGAATGCGGATGCGGCTGACTAGACTTTCGTAGTCAGGCTCAGGTTTGTCGAACTTGTGCGCATCGTTGGGGTAAGCAACCAGCAGAACGGAGAGACCTACTTTCTTTGCGGCGCAGCTTGTAGTCGAAGCTGTAGCACCAGTTTCGTCGATCCGCGCTGCACTTCGAGCGGCCATTCCGCGCCGATGGATGCCAGAACCACGGCGGGACGGATCGGATTTCGGTCCGTGAAGGCCTCGCCTGCGGCCCCGAGCAAGACATCACCCGGCCGCAGGTCGGCCCGGCTCGCGGGCGAATCGGCCACCACCTTCACCACGCGCACAGCCCCGTCGGGAAGGCCCAGACGCTGGCGGCGAGCGGGAGCCATCAGCGCGAATACGAATCCCGCCCAGGCCGGCTGTCCGCGCGCGGCCGCTTGCCGATCAGTCTCCAGTGCGCGCAAGGCTGGCTTGGTAGCTGAATGTGCTTCAGGCGCAGGCGGCAGAATCAAACCAAGATCCTCACAACGCTCTAGCGCCGCGAACGCAGCCATCTCCTGCGGCTGCGTCTGCAGGTAGAAACGCCCGGCGACATCCAGCACCAGGGTGCGCAGCCGCAGAAGAGCCGCCATCCGCACCTCGGCCCGGTATGCAATCTCGTCCAAATCAGCGGTGGCCTCGATGAGGCGTTTCACACTGGCAAACTGCCTGTCGTCACTGTTGGTCACGGGAACCAACTCGCCCAACAGTTCCACAGTCAGCGTGCGCCGTTTTGCTGGTCCCAGCTTGCGCAGGGCTGGCAGGGTCAGGCGCGCTGCCAAGCCCGGCCGCGCCGACAGAAAGGTATCCAGGCGCGCCTGATTGAGATCGCCGAGCGCAGTGGCCCAAGTCTTGGCATGCGACTCGACCCCTTCGAGAAAGCCGGCCAGCTCTTCGCCCCGCTGATTGATCTCGGCCAGGTCGGCTTCGCGCAAGGGTGGCAATCCATACTGCGCGGCCAGGCGTTGCGCCCGCTCACGCTCAGCCGCAAAACCGCCGCCTGCCCAGGCCTTGCGCAGAATCTCGTCGACGAACTTGTTTTCGTCGGCGCGCTCCCGGCTCGCCGCGTGCAGCAGGACCTCGTCGAGAAAGATCTCCGAGCTGCGCAGAGGCACATCGGGGCTTTGATCAGAAAAGAGAATGCTGTCATGGGCGGCGACAAAGCGTCCCCGTTCGGACAGGGCTTGCAGGAATTCAAAGGCGTGGCCCACGGCCTCGGCGCCCCGCACCTCAGGATAGCAGCCGTAGGCGGGGCGATCCGCGGTTGACGAAAAGAAGCCACAGGCCGCCCCGATCGGGAAGTGGGCACTGGCGTGCAGATCATAAAGGTAGGCAAATCCCCCGGAAAAGCACTGTGACATCAGCGTCACCACGCGCACCTGCGCAGGCAAGCCGGCCAACAGCCGGCGCAGAGCAGGCACCGACAGTGATTCTCCCCACAGTGAAATGCGACTGTCGAGCGGATCGCGCGGATTGGATGTGCCGTGGTCAGTGACAAAGAGGAGCAAGGTGTCACCAGGGTGCAGTCGAGTTTTCAGTTCGATGAGCGCCCGGCGCAGTTCGGCCCGGGTGGCGGGGCGCAGCTGATACCCGGGCAAAGTGGAATTTTCAAAGCTGGTGGCGTGGCGCAAAACATCCCCCAGCGCAGTTCCTTCGAGCAGCCAGGTTCCCTCCGGCTCGGGCTCGCGCACCGCCAAGTCCGGCGCGGGGTTGCTGCCGTCGCTCGACAAGACGGTGACGTGATCGTGCGGGACCTTTGCGCGTTCAAGCAGGTCAGCGAGCTGGCGCAGGTGCGAAAGGTGCGAGGCGAAATTGTTTTCCCGGTCGCCTCCCCCATTGATCATCAGGACATGCAGGTGTTCCGGCGCCACGGGCTCGGCCGCCTGCGCGGGAACGCCAGCGAAGAACAAGAGTGCAAGAACAATGGATCGCATGGTTTACCCGGCGGCCAGGCGCGCTGCCAAGCGCGAACAGCGCGCCGCCACTTCGGCACTGCCCACGGCGATGCGCAATGCCTTGCGCGTGCCAATCAGCACCACCAGCTTCTTTCCACGCGTTACCGCCGTGTAGAGCAGGCTGCGCTGGAGCATCACATAGTGCTGGGTGTGCACCGGCACGATCACCGCGGGATATTCCGATCCCTGTGATTTGTGCACAGTCGCCGCATAGGCCAGGGTCAGCTCGTCGAGATCGTCGGCCTCATAATTGACCTCACGCTCGTCAAAGCGCACCACCACCTGGGGACCCTCTTCCCCCGATCCGCCAGCCACACGCAGAACCTCGCCCACATCGCCGTTGTACACCTCGTGGTCATAGTTGTTGCGCATCTGCATGACCCGATCGCCGATGCGAAAGACGCGGGCACCGTCGCGCAATTCGGGTTGTCCCGGCGTGATCGCCTCTTGCAGAAGCCGATTGAGCGTTGTGGCGCCCAGTTCGCCCCGGTGCATGGGGGTCAACACCTGGATGTCGCGGGGGGAAAAACCATAGCGGCGCGGCAGGCGGGTGGCCACCAGATCGCGGATGGTTTCGGCGGCGTGGGTCGGATCATCGTCCTCAATGAAGAAAAAGTCGCGCCGGTCCGCCTGTCCCTGCGCGGGCGGCGCGCCCAGCTCGGGTTCCACTCCATCGTGGATGCGGTGGGCGTTGGTCACGATCAGGCTGGCCGCCGCTTGCCGGAAAATCTCGGTCAGTCGCACTGTGGGTACGCGGCCCGACTCGATCACGTCGCGCAGGACCATGCCAGGGCCGACCGAGGGCAACTGATCGACATCCCCGACCAGCACCAGGCGCGTGCCGTCGGCCAGCGCGGACAAGAGATCCGCCATCAGGCGAATGTCGATCATCGAGGCTTCGTCCACCACCAGCAAATCCGCCTGCAGTGGCCGAAATGAATTGCGACCAAAAATCCCCTCGGCCGGACGCCATTCCAGCAGTCTGTGCAAAGTCGCGGCCGGTTGGCCGGTCGCCTCTTGCAAGCGCTTGGCCGCTCGCCCGGTGGGGGCGGCCAAAGCCACAGTCAGCCCCTGGCGCACCAGTGTATTGACGATCCCGCGCACAATGGTGGTCTTGCCCACGCCCGGCCCGCCCGTGATGACCAGCAACGGCTCGGTCAGCGCGCGCCGCACCGCCTCGGCCTGCTGGGGCGCCAGGGCAATGCGGGCTTCAGCCTCATAGGCTGCAATGGCACGATCCGCGTCGATGCGCAACGGCTTGCCCCGAAAACGCAGCAGGCGCAGCAAGCCCGCAGCCGCGGCCACCTCGGCACGATACAGGCCGACCTCGAACACCGCCGCTCCCTCGGGTGTAATCTCGATGGCCACATCACCGGCACGGCCGAGACTGTCCACCGCGGCTTCCACCAATGCAGGATCCACTTCCAGCAGTTTGGCCGCCTCTTCTACCAGGCGGCTGCGCGGCAGATACACATGGCCCAGCCCGCCCGCCTCGTCGAGCGCGTGCCGCACGCCCGCCTGCACGCGCACATCCGAATCGCGTGCGATGCCGAGCGCCGAGGCCAGGCGATCCGCCGAGAGGAAGCCGATGCCCCACACGTCAAAGGCCAGGCGAAAGGGGTTCTCGCGCACGCGCGCGATGGCGGCCGATCCGTAGCGTTTGTAGATGCGCGCGGCAAAGGCCGGGGACACGCCATAGCCCTGCAGAAAGACCATGACCTCGCGCAATTGGCGCTGGCCGGCCCAGGCCGACTGAATGGCCTCGGCGCGTGACGGCCCGATGCCCGACACCTCGCGAATCCGTTCGGGCTGCGCGTCCAGGATTTCCAGGGTGCGGATGCCGAAACGCTCGACAATGCGGCTGGCGAATTCAGGCCCGATGCCCTTGATCAACCCCGCCCCCAGGTAGCGGCGAATTCCTTCCAGGGTTTCGGGCGACAACTCGGTGTAGCTCAGCACGCGGAATTGCCGGCCAAAGCGCGGGTTGTTCTCGAAATAGCCGCGCAGGCGCAGGCGAGCGCCCTGAGGCAAGCCGAGCAAGCTGCCCACCACGGTGGTGGGCTCGGCCCCGCCTTCGCGCACCAGGCGCGCCACGGTGAACTCGCCGCCACCGCCCGAATACACAATACGCTCGATGGTACCCTCCAGGATCTCTTCCTGCGCATTGCCGGGTCGGGTTCCGGCCGATCGGTCGAATAGATCCATTCAGTCAGCGCGAGCAGGTGTAGTCGAAATCACTGCACTTGGCGTGACAGTCAATGCATGACTGAATCCGCCCGTCTTCCAGGACATTGTGCTGGTCGTCCAGGCGTTGCCAGTGCCAGTCGGCCGCCGCGGAATTGTAGCCAGGCGCCTCTTTGAACATCAGGGTGAATCCGGCGACGCCTGTACAAGTCTGGTTGGCCGATTCCACAGCGGCAATCACGCTCCCCTGCGGAAGTGGGTAGTTGCCCTGGGAATAGTCCAATGCCGCCGCGGCATTGGCCAAGACAACTAGGGAACTTCCCACGTGCCCCTGCACCGGCCGGCACCCGCGCGCCTGGGTGAAACTGGTTTGGTAGTCGGGCGGCAAGAGCTGGCTGGTCTTGCTGCTGTCCTGCTTGAAGCAGCCGCCCATCACCAGCAGGGACAGAAGAAGGAATGCGCGCCGAATGAGCATGGACGAGGATTCTACATTCAGATTGCCCGCAGACCAGGATCAGTATTCCAACGCCTCGACCACCACGCGGCCCAGCCGCGCCATGCGACTGGCCAGCCACGACGGAACATAACCGCCGTGCAACGGCAAGTCGGCCGTGCCGGTCTTCACGCTACTCGCCCGAGAAACGCACGTAGGTGTGATCTTGGTCTTGCGCTGACTTGAGAAGATTGAGGAGCGCAGCCCCGTGGTTCTTCAGGTCTGGCTTGCGTGCCGCGCGCAGCC
>Ga0265330_10001924_pt1 | contig 11547 bp, 8 predicted proteins | sample 41919metaG_FD_202083 | JGI IMG/M metagenome (GOLD analysis project Ga0265330, IMG submission 202083) | Rhizosphere microbial communities from Carex aquatilis grown in University of Washington, Seatle, WA, United States - 4-19-19 metaG | ecosystem: Host-associated > Plants > Roots > Rhizosphere >... | reverse complement strand
ATGCAATGCTGCAGTGGGACGCCACGGTCCGCTCATTGTAGCTGTTGGCGGCCAGAGAAAATACCGCGTCTGCCAGCGTGAAGACCGCGCCGCCATGCGTGATGCCGATGCCGTTGACCATGGATGGCAGCACCGTCATCGCGACGCGGGCCCCGCCCGCCTCGATCGCCAGTTGCTCGAGCCCGAGGCTGCGCAGCGTAACGTCCTGCCGCCACAGAAAATCCGCGCAGGCCAGCGCCAGCTTGCGCGAGGAAAGAACGGCCACATTGCTCACAGACAGATCCTTGAAAGATATTTGGGGCGCGCGGGAGTTTGCGCGTTGCGTCCGGATTTGGCGGGACCATAACGTCGCGCCACATGCACCGCGTCCTGCGGTTGGAGGAGCCACGGATAACGAATTTCTTAATTGTCGGCCGATCCGGACTGGTGCGCCATGTCCGTCGGCCGCGAGGCTGCCGTCACATGCGAGGCTGCGACCGTCAGCGGATTGGAAAAGCCGGCGGCGATCTTGACCAGGTCCGCCTGACGGCTGGCCCCGGTCTTGGCGAACACGCGGTGCAGATGGGTTTTGACCGTGGTCTCGGCGATGCCGAGGTTTTCCGCCGTCTCCGGCACGCCCCCGATCTCGACGATCGCGACCAGCACCCGCAGTTCGGCCGGCGTCAATTCAAAGCTGCGCGCGATCAGTTCGCCATAGCATCCGCTATGCAGTTCCACGCGCCGGACGAACAGCGCGGCAACGGCCTTGCACGCCGCGCCGTTGCCGCCGCGCACGAGTGCCTTCAGGGGCAGGATGTGCGCGACGTAACGACCGCCGTCATGCGCCGTCAGGGGCAACGCAATCGCCGTGGCGGCGGACAAATGATCGCCACCTGCGGCGAAGGTCTTGCGTAAGGCCTGGTTGGCCTTCGCGTCCCGGGCGACGAGGTGCCCGCCCAAGGCGCGCAGGAAATCGTCCGCGCCGAGCATCTCTTCAGCCGCGCTATTGGCGTGAACGATACGACAGTTGGCGTCGACCAGGAATATTCCGGCGCTCAGCCCGTTCAGGATATCCGTAAACGCCATCGCTTCGGACTGCCTGGACTCGATCGCCCGGTTGATCATCAAGGCGCGGTGCGCATGCGGCACGATCATCGCCACCCGCCGCCGCATGTCGTCATCGATCATGCGCTTGCCCGAAAGCACGGTCATGAGGACCGGACAGCTCGCGTTGGAGTTTTCAAGCACGACGTTGGCGGCGTCGATACAGCCCTGGGGCCGCAGCCACTCCTGATAGAAGCGGCCCCGGCGATATTCGTCGAAGCGGACGAGATCGGGGATGCTGACGACCTGCCCGAAACGGGGCAGGATCGTCAGCGGATCGAATTTGGAATAGGTCTCCGAATAAAGCTGGATAAAACGGGGATCGGCGCCGCAGTAATAATGCGTCACCCCGAACTTGCTGATCGAATCCTTCGAGAACAGTCCGCAGGCGCGGCCGCCGACGAAGGCGTTGATGCGGACGACGACATCATTCCACAACGCGGGTTGCAGCCCCGCATCATAGATGGCCTCGACGAGGTCGGAAAAGGCGCCGTCTCCGTGCATGGGCATGGGCCTGTCAATATCGGCTACCGTTCCCAATAACATCGCCTTGAGAGGCCATCATCCTCCGATCGGAGGATGCCACGATCAGCCCGCTTCCATAGATTACCCAACCGGAGATTGACGTCAAAACGCGACCCGCACGCCGCCCTTGGCTGTTCCAATTCGGCTCTGGTCGGACATCACCATGCCCTCGACCGCGCCGAACACCGCGACATTCCTGCTGGTGTGGTAGTCGAAGCCGCCGCCGAACACCGCGCCGACCGTCGAGGCCCTGCCCGGGGTGATGAAGGCGAGGTTTTGCCCGATCAGCACGGTGTTGACGGTGGTGTCGCCTACCCGCTGCAGCGCGATCACGCCGCCATGCACATTGGTCTTCAGGACATGGTCGCCGCCGAAGAACGTGGTCATCCTCGACAGGTCAAGTTCGCCGCGCTCCTCGACGTCCTGCAGCGTGCGGCTGCCGACCGACAGGCCCTGCCCCGAACCGGTCTCCGAGAAGCCGTCGAACCGGCCTGCGACATAGCGCACGCGCGCCGTCGGCGTCAGCACATAGTCGTTGGCGATGGCATAACGGAAGCCATAGGCCAGTTCCGGGCTGATGAACCAGCCGTTGTAGCTGGCCCGCGCCCGCTCCATGCCGCCGGCCGCGAGATCGTTCAGCACCAGCCGGTCCGACTTGTTGGCGATGTTGCCGCCCTGCAGGGTGAGGTCGAAGAACTGCGAAGCCCATTCGAAGCGGCTGTAAGCGCCGCCGAACACATAGTCGGTATTCACTGTCTGCGAATTGAGGTCGACCGACAGGCCGCCCTGGCCACCGCCGATGAAGACGCCTGCCAGCCAATCCGGCCGCACCTTGCGATCGATGCCGAGCGCGGCCCCCCATGCGGTGGAGGTGGAACGCAAGGTCGTATCCGTGGCGTCCTGGGTGCGCTGGCCGCCAAAGCTGTTGGCCCACACCGTGATCGGCGCCGGGCTCAACCAGCCGGTATCCCGCGCCGGAATCTTGGCGAACGGTCCGGCACTGCCGCTCTCGGGCGCGTAACTCATCGCCATCATCGCGCCGTTCGCGGAAGCCGAGGCACCGTTGAGCCGGCCCTGCACCAGCGACGAAGCCCCGCCGGTGAAATCCGTCAGGGTGCGGTCGGTCTGCGCCAGCGCGGTGGGGTCGAGGGTGGCGAGCTGCATGCCCGACTGCACCGACGGACCCGCAAAACCGCCGCCGGAGAAGCTGGTATTGAGCGTACCGGTGAAGTTGATGAAGGTCGGCAGCACGACCGAGCTGAGCGACGACACCTTGCTGCTTAGCGGTGAGATGTTGACGTTGACGACGTCATTGCCGAAGCCGAAGTCGACCACGCCATTGATCCGCGAACCCGGCAACAGCGTCAGCGTGTCGGCGGCGCTCGACAGCTTGATCGCGGTGCCGCCGGTGCCGGTGATCGTGCCGGAATTGGTGATGGTGGCGGCATCGAGCGATTGGATGGCGACGAAGCCTGAAATCGTACCGGTATTGGTGACTTTGGTGGTGACGCCGAAAATGCCGGTGCCATTTGCCGCGGTCGCCGCGATGGTTCCGGAGTTGGCAATGACGAGCGCATCGCCCTCGACTCCGTTCGAACTTCCGGTGATGAACCCCGCGTTCATCACGTGGACATTGCTGCCGAATACCGCGGCCTCGCCGCCCGAGAGGGTGCCGAAATTGGTCAGATCGATGTTTGCCACGCTGATGGCTCTGTTCACGCCTGACAGCACGCCGTAATTGGTCACCGCGATTGTGTCTCCGGTGATTCCGATGTCTCCGCTGGAGATCGTGCCGGTATTGAGGATGTTCCCGCTTGTCGCCTGGATGCCGAATGTCCCGCCGATGATCAGGCCGGCATTGTTAATGGTCGCTGAGTTGGTCGCGAGAATGCCGACCAAGCCCGAGATGCTGCCGGAATTGGAATTCGTCGCGTTTACGCTGTCACCGAAAATTCCGGCGGCCTGGGCGCCACCGATGATCGAGCTGGTATTGGCCACATCGGCGAGGCCATTGGCATGGATGGCATCGGCCAGAACGTTGGTGGCCCGAATCGTGCCATCGTTGCGGACGGTCGCATCCCCGTTGGCGAAGATGGCCAACCCGCCGGAGATCGTGCCGGTTGCCGTATTGGTGATGGTGGTGCTGGCGTGGGCTTCGTTGTTCGAAATGGCGATGCCCACATCTGTCCTGATGGTGCCGGAATTGGTCACGTCGGTGGTTCCATTCGCCGAGATGGCCGCGCTGCCGGTGGCTGATACCGAAATCAAACCGGTGTTGGTGACCTGGACGCCGCCTCCGCTAACGATCGCGACGCCAAGTGCGGCGATCGTTCCGGAGTTGGAAATATTGGCAAAATTGGAAGCGCCGACACCAAAGGTGCTGCTTTCGATCGTGCCCGCGTTGTTGACGTTGGCATTGCGGCCGGCGTCAATGGCGGTACCTCCCGATATCGTGCCGCCGCTCAGGTTGGTGACGTTCACGTCATTGATTGCCTTGATTCCGAATGACACTCCGAAAATGGTGCCGGAGTTGGCGGTCACGTTGACGTCATGACCCTCGATGCCGACGCCGTTCACACCGATGCCCGAAATGGTGCCGGAATTATTCACGGTGGCTAATCCGCTGGCGGAAATACCGGCTCGAGCAGCCTTGATGGTACCTGTGTTCGCGCTCACGTCGACATCGACACCTTTGACACCGAACGAATTGCTTGCCGGTATCGGGTCGCCGAGAATCTGGCCGGCATTGTTGAGCCGGATATTGCCCGCGGTGATGGCGTTGAACCCGCTGATGGTGGCGCCACCCAAATTGGTAACGGTCATATCGCCGCCGGTGATGCCCGCCGATCCGGTCCCATTGATCGTGCCGGCGTTACTGAAGACGGCGCCATTGCGGGTGATAAAGCCGAACTTGGTCCCGTCCACCGTCGCCCCGGCCTGGATATTGTAGGTATTGTTGTCGTCAGTATTGGTGCCGTAACCCGTACCGGCGTTCTGCTGATTACTGGTCGCACCGGAGCAGGTCACCGTGGCGCTGCTGACCGGCGATATCGGCGTGCATGCGGCCTCGGCGCGGCCGGTCGCCGCGAACGGCGCGGCCATCAACGCCAACGCAAGAACGCGACTTCGCGCAAGTCCGCGGCTTGTAAAACGCGGGTGCGCCAAGCCATCCCGAACTATCCGCTTCATTCCATTCCCCAATCTGAAAAATCGTCGTGCGCCGAAGAGTCGCCAGTGCATTCACCGTAGTCGCGGGGCACCGCAGCCCGCGTCCTCCGAATGCACGAGATGGCGATACGCTTAGAGCGACTTGCACGCGATTGTCGGTCGCTGTTGCAAAAATGCGGCACGTCGTGGGTTCGCAGCGAAACTACGAGGCCCACGCTCGCCAGCCGATATTTTCAGCCGCGATCTCGCGCCGGCCGGCTACTCAGTCGCTGCCCCAAAAAACATAATCGGCCGAAAACGGAACGCTCAGATAATTTCCCGCGCTGTCGCATGACCCCTTGGCCGTGCCGCCTTTGGTGTTGATGCGCTGAACCGCCGTCATCCCGTACATCGCGCCGCCGCCGCTTTCGCTGGTGACATCGAGCCTGAGCCAGGGAATGTCATCCGGCGTGGCGCCCGGCGCGCTCGCGGCGACCTTGCCTTGCACCGCGCTTCCATCGCGATGCTCCCAGCTGAATTTGCTTCCATCGATATGTTCCCAGCGCATTCCCGCGTAGTGCCGCCCGACCGTTTCTCCGTCGAGAATCAGTGTCGCGATCGGCTCGCGGGCTTGCCATTCGAGCTTTTTGCCGGAAACGGATTCGCACTGGTAGATCTGGGCGCCCTCCGCGTGGAAGCTCAGAACCGCAATTCCGCTCGGCACGGCGATCGCCGGCGGGACCTGTGCGAGTGACGGTGCCGCGGACAGCGCGGGAATTGCACACAGCGCGATCGCCGCGAGTAGCGGTCCGGCCGGCAGCGTCGCTTTTGAGCGGCAATACATCGCGTCTGTTATTCCTTTCGATCCCTTCGATGGTTCGGCCGGAGGCCAGCCGAGGATGTTGCTACGCCAGAGCTTCCTTTGGCGCCGCCGTCTCGCCGTCATCGATCGAGGATCGATAGACTTCCCGGCGGCGGTCGTCCCTGACCCGTATCCAGCTCGCGCCATCGCGCAACTCCGATCGCTCGACGCGCAGGTGCCGCGCCAGTTCGTCGGCAGCCGCCGTCGCGGCGGCGGGAAGCTCGAACAGCATTCCGCCGGGGTCGAGGACGACGTAGCGGTCGTAGAAGAGATCAAAGAAGAAACGCGGCATATCGGGCACCGTTGAAATTGGACAGGGGGCTGTTTGCGCGCACCTTACGCCAGCCCTGCTGGCAAAAACTTGGATCGGGGCGACGATGGCTTGGACCACCGTGACCGAACGACTGTTAATGTGCGGCCGATTAAGGGGTGCGGCTTGCTAGCCTGACCTATGTCCGGGCGGCCAATGCTTGCCAACGCCGCGGAGGCTACCTTGCGGAGACGTTTGCCGCGGCGCGCTTGTAGTGGACGGGGCGGCTCGGCGCGCCCTGCGACACATCGAGCCTGGCCTCACACGGGCGCGCCTAGCCGATCAGCGGCGAGGCATATCCCGCGACGATCTTGACCAGATCGGCCTGGCGAACCGCGCCGGTCTTGACGAACAGGCGGCCGAGATGGGTCTTGATCGTGGTTTCGGCCACGCCGAGCGCGACTGCGACTTCCGGAACACCGCCGACCTCGACGATGGCGAGCAGCACGCGCAACTCGGTCGGGGTCAGTTTGTAGGTCCGGGCGATGACCTCCGGAGGCGACGGAGTTTCCAACGCGACCTTGCGAATGAAGATCGCCGCCGTCGCGGTGTAGGCAATGCCGGTCCGGCGCCTTGCGCCCGAGGTGAGCGGCAGCACATGGGCAACGTAACGCGCGCCGTCCTGCCCGATCAGCGGCAGCGCGATGCCCTGGGTCCCGATCGCCGCGTCGCCGCCGGTCGCTGCCGCGAATACCCGCTGCAGGGTTTGATCGATCTCCGCATCACGCGCGGCGAGCCGCCCGCCAGAGGTGGAAAACAGATCGCCGGCGTCGAGAACGACGTGACAGGCCGCGTTGGCATGGACGATGCGCCCCGCCGCATCGACCAGGCAGATCCCGACGCTGAGGCCATCGAGCGTATCCGCGAAGGTCGCAGCCTCCGCGGATTTGAGATCGATCAGCCTGCCGACCAGAACCGCGCGGCGGATGTGCGGGACGATCAGGCGCATGCGCCTGCGCGCTTCGCCGTCGACGGTTCCGTCGCGTTCGTGGCGAAACACCCCGAACAACGCCGCCGAGGCCACCGACTTGTCCAGCACCGCCGATACGAAATCCACCAGGCCCTGCGGCTTGGCCCACTCCTTGTAGAACTGCGTTTCCAGGAATTCGTCATAGGGCATCAAATCCGAGATCGCGATCGGTTGACCGATATCGGCGAAGTAATGCCCGGTCGTGGCCGGGTCGAGCTTCACGTATTTTTCGAAATAAAGTTCCCGATAATGCGGGTCGATGCCCGACTCGTAATAGACATTCCCTGTCCCGGCGATCGGGTTCTTGGAGAAAATCGCCGCCGCCGGCCCGCCGACGAAATGTCCGGCCTTGCCGACGACATCGCTCCACAGCGTGAGGTCAAGCGCCGCATCATAAATCTCGCCGATCAGCTCGAAGAGCTGCTCTTCGTCACCCATGGTCCATCCTCGATGACCCGGGTCGGAGATCGTCGTCGACACAACCGTAGCCGAATTACCCAGAGCCGTTGGCATCATCGGCGAGACGCCAGCGCCCACCGATGAGCGCACCATAGATGTGCCGGCGATTTCGGACTTGGACAGAAGCGACGGCGAAGCGGACGCAGGCGCTACTTACGTCGCGTAGCGTTTTCGAGCGAAGTGGATACCGGTTCGCGTGAAGAAAACGCGTCAGAAAAGGCGCCGGCTCAGGACGGCCGCCTGCGCTTGTGGGCGAACGGGTTGGCCTTCTCGCGCAAGCTGATGCGCACCGGCGTGCCCGGCAGCTCGAAGAACTCCCGCAGGGAGTTGACGAGATAGCGCAGGTAGGATTGAGGCACCGCGTCCGCGCGCGAGCAGAACAGGATAAAGCTCGGCGGCCGCGCCTTGGCCTGCGTGATGTAATTGAGCTTCAGCCGCCGGCCCGACACCGCCGGCGGCGGGTTGGCGTCCACCGCCTGTTCGAACCAGCGATTGAGCGAGGCGGTCGGCACGCGCTTGTTCCATATCGCGTAGGCCTGCTCGATAGCGCTCATCAGGCGGTCGATGCCCTCGCCCATCAGGCCGGACACCGCGACGATCGGCACGCCCTTGACCTGCGGCAGCGCATGATCGGCCTCGGCGCGTAGCGCGGTGATGAGGTTCGCCTTCTGCCCCATCAGGTCCCATTTGTTGACCGCGATCACCAGCGCCCGGCCCTCGCGCTCGATCAGGTCGGCGATGCGCATATCCTGCTCTTCGAACTTGTTCTGCGCATCCATCATCAGCACAACGACTTCGGCGAAGCGTATGGCGCGCAGCGAGTCCGCGACCGACAGCTTTTCCAGCTTCTCCTCGATGCGCGAACGCCGCCGCAGGCCGGCGGTATCGAACACGCGAAAATCGCGGCCCTGCCAGTTGACCTCGACCGCAATCGAGTCGCGCGTGGTGCCGGCCTCCGCGCTGGTCAGCAGTCTCTCTTCGCCGAGCAAATGATTGATCAGCGTCGACTTGCCGGCATTGGGACGGCCGACGATGGCGACGCGGATCGGCCGCTTGGCGATATCCTCGTCGGTTTCGATGATGTCATCGTCGTCGAACTCCTCGCCCTCGCCGGCGGGCTCCGGCATCAGCGCACGCAGCGCGTCGTAGAGGTCGCTCAGGCCCTCGCCATGCTCGGCGGAAATCTGCACGGGATCGCCGAGCCCGAGCGCATAGGATTCCATGGCGCCGATTTCGCCGTGCTTGCCTTCGCTCTTGTTGGCGACCAGCACCACCGGCTTGTTGGCGCGGCGGGCGAAGTCGGCGAAGGCGCGATCATTCGGCGTGAGGCCGGCGCGTGCGTCGACCACGAACATCAGGGCATCGGCAAGCCCGATCGCGGTTTCGGTCTGCTCCTGCATCCGCGCGGTCAGCGAGCCCTTGGCGCCCTCGTCGAGGCCGGCGGTGTCGATGACGGTGAATTCGAGATCGCCGAGATGACCCTGGCCTTCGCGGCGGTCGCGGGTGACGCCGGGGACGTCATCGACCAACGCGAGCTTCTGCCCAACCAGCCGGTTGAACAGCGTCGATTTTCCGACATTGGGCCGGCCGATGATAGCAAACGTGAAAGGCATGAACGATCCGTGCGCGCCTTGGGCGCGTGTTCCGCAAAGGTATGTAGCGGTTTTGCGACCAGAATACGCGCCAAATATCCGGGTTTGGCGCATGTCCGGGAGATAGAAACGAAATCAGCGCGTGAAAGTACCGCTCGGCATCGGCGCCGGGAAGGGTGCAGCCGATTGTTGCGGCTGCTGCGCGCTCTGCGCGCCGGTTTGATCGGGCGGCGGCGCGGTGGTGCGTTTGCGGACGATCTTTTTCGGTTTCGGGGATGGCGGCGCCGCGGCGGTCGAGCCGTCCTCCTCAGGTGCTGCGTCAGGATCGGGCGCGGCTGCGGGCTCGGTGGCGGCGGAGGCCGGCGGCTTGGTCTTGCCCTTGGATTTCGCGGCGTGCTTTCCCTTTGGCTCCTCGGGCGGCGGCGCTGCGGCGGCGGCAGCCGCCTGTTGGGCGGCCTGGTCCCGCTGTTGCTGCTGCTGCTCGGCGTTGCCCTTGTAGAGGTCCTTCGGAACGCCCTGTTCGAGGCCCGGCACGCCCTCGGGGAAGACCGGCTTGCGGTCGCCCGGCAGCTTCTTCTTGGTGTCGAGGAAATCGAGCAGATCGCTCGGATCCCAGCTGTAAATGCTGGACGAGCAGCCGGCCAGCGCGCTCGACAGCGCGATCAGGACGGAAGCTGCGATCAAACGTTGCGAGCGGCGCATGGTCGATTTCTCACTCAACTCATTTTCCAGCGGTCAGCTTTTGGCGACCGGCGGAAGCAACGCCTGCATGGCCTCGGCGCGCGAGCGCAAGGAAGGCGGCGTCTCACCGTCATTGGCAATCAGATCCAGCCATTTGCGCGCCGCCGCCGGATCATTGGCGCGGTAGGCCGACAAAGCGAGCAGCTCGCGCGCGGTGTGGCGAAAGGTCGCCTCCGGGCCGGTCGAGGATTCCAGGCGCTGCAGCATCTCGGAATAGGGAGCGCTATCCACCAGCAATCCGGCCGCGCGGATCCTGGCCAGATCATGCTGTTCGGCGCCGATGCTGCGATCGGCGGCAATGTCATCGTAGAGTTTCGCCGCTGCCTTGGGATCATGGCTGGCCACTTCCGCCGCCGCGCGCAGCCGCGCCAGCATGCGATAGCCCGACGGCGCCTTGGCGGCGAGATCGTTGAAGGCCGTCTCCGCCTCGGTATGCTTGTTCGCTTCCGAGAGCTCGACCGCCTTGTCGAAGGCAGCCCCCGCCTCGGCGGCTTTCTTGGCCTCCAGATACTGGTAGCCGCGCCAGCCGCCGACCCCGGCGATGATCAGCAGCGCCCCGGCGATGATGAAGATCGAATATTTGTCCCACAGCCTTTTGAGCTGGTCGCGACGTATTTCCTCGTCGACTTCATCAAATAATTCAGACACTTAAAGGTATCCCATCCCCGATGGCGCGAATCCGGAGCGAAGGCCTGCGACCGCCCCGGCCCGCTCGGTGCGGCGGCGATACCCTAGCGATATGGCGGAGGCAAGGCAAAACCAGCGGGATCAAAGCGTTAACGCCGGCGGCGCCGGCTAGCGCGCCGATTCGTGGGCCTCTGCCGCCCCCACCGCGGCGTCCCCGGCCCCGCCTCACGCCTGCCCCGCCGCCCAGGCCTCGCGCAGCTGGCGCTTCAGAACCTTGCCGTTGACGTTGCGCGGCAGCGGCTCGACCGTGAGCGCCATGGTTTCCGGCACCTTGTAGTCGGAGAGCCGCTCGGCGCACCAGGCGCGCAAGGTAGCCTCGCTGACGTCGCCGGTCCGGGTCACGATCACCGCGTGCACGCGCTCGCCCAGCACCGGGCAGGGTTTTGCAATGATCGCGCTTTCAAGCACGCCAGGATGACCCGCGAGCACGGATTCGACCTCCGCCGAATAGATCTTCAGGCCGCCACGGTTGATCATGTCCTTCTGGCGGTCGAACACGCGCACCAAATCGTCCTTGTCGATCGAGCCGAGATCGCCGGAATGCCAGAAGCCGCCGGTAAAGCTCTCGGCCGTCGCCGTCGGATTGTTCCAGTAGCCCTTGATCACGGAGCCTGAGCGAATCCAGATCTCGCCGATGTCGCCGCGCGGCAGTTCGCGGCCCTCGGCATCGACCACGACAATCTCGGCGCCCGGACAGGGCAGACCGACGCTGTCGATATGGGCGGATGTCAGTTCCGGCGGCATGATGGTCGAGGGCGAGGTGGTCTCCGTCGAACCATAGGCGTTGATCAGCTTGAGGCCGGGCACCTTGACGGCGAGCTTTTCGATGGTCGCGATCGGCATCGGCGCGCCGCCATAGCCGCCGATCCGCCACGCCGACAGATCGTAATGATCAAAATCCGCCTGCAGCAGGCAGAGATTATACATCGCCGGCACCATCACCGTCTGCGTCACGCGTTCGCGCCCGGCGACCTTCAGGTAATCGGCGGCCTTGAACTCGGCGACGATGATCAACGTCCCCGCGCAGCGCGCCATGCTCATGATGTTGGCGACCACGCCGGTGACGTGCGCAAGCGGCACCGCCGCGATCGAACGGTCGGCCGCCGTCAGCTCCATGCAGGCCTCATAGATCATCGCGGAGTGGATGATATTGCAATGGGCCAGCATCGCG
>Ga0265330_10001922_pt1 | contig 11558 bp, 11 predicted proteins | sample 41919metaG_FD_202083 | JGI IMG/M metagenome (GOLD analysis project Ga0265330, IMG submission 202083) | Rhizosphere microbial communities from Carex aquatilis grown in University of Washington, Seatle, WA, United States - 4-19-19 metaG | ecosystem: Host-associated > Plants > Roots > Rhizosphere... | reverse complement strand
GGGCAAACTGAAAGCAATACCGGTGATCAATGCAGCAAATAATTTAAACTTGGTCATTTTTTACTCCATAACGATCACGATAAGATTGCACGGTGGCCAGATTCTGCACCATATCCGCTTCACCCTGCAAATAGCCGAGCAGATCATACAGCGTGGCGATAGATACGACCGGGATGCCATAGTTGCGTTGCACTTCTTGTACGGCGGAGAGCTCGCCTTGCCCGCGTTCCATGCGGTCCAGCGCGATCACCACGCCACAAGGCTCGGCACCGGCTGTTTGAATCAGCTCAATGGATTCGCGCACCGAGGTGCCGGCGGAGATCACGTCGTCAATGATCAGCACCCGGCCTTGCAGCTTCGCGCCCACCGTCGTACCACCTTCGCCGTGGTCTTTGGTCTCCTTGCGGTTGTAGCAATAGGGTACGTTGCGCCCTTGCTCGGACAGCGCAATGGCGGTCCCGGCTGCCAGCGGGATGCCCTTGTAGGCCGGGCCGAACAGTATGTCGAAAGACAACCCGGAGGCAAGGATGGCCTGCGCATAAAACTGCGACAGGCTCCTTAACGCTGCGCCGTCATTGAACAGTCCGGCATTGAAAAAATACGGCGACATACGCCCTGCCTTGGTCTGAAATTCGCCGAAGCACAATACTTTTTGCTGCACGGCAAAGCGAACGAAATCCTGCTTGAAATTGAACATGGTGAGGGTTATAGGTTGAGGTGATGTCCGTCATTATAATGGCGTGCGCTACTACCAGAACAGCGATTAACTCTGTTCCCAGGGTAATCCCGCCGCACGCCAGCCGCCCAGTATGTTGCGGTGTTCATCAGCATCCTTTTCACCCTCGAACCCTTCCAGTACGTTGTAGCAGTCGCTATAACCGGCCTGGGTGGCGGCAGTTGCGGCGGCATTGGAACGCATCCCGCTGCGGCATATGAATAGCGCCACGGCTTCTTTATCCACCTGCTGTTCGAGCTGGGCGATGAAATGTGGATTGGGTTTCATACCCGGATAGATTGCCCATTCGATCTCCACGGCATCGGGTATGCGCCCGACCCAGTCAAGTTCGGCATGGCTGCGCACATCTACCAGCTTGGCGCCGGGCGCGGATTGCAGCACTTCATAAGCCTCGTCGGGATACAGCGTGCCTTCGTAGGGCAGATTCATTTCTTTGGCGCGTTGTTGCGCGGCTTGCAGGAGGGCGGTAATTTTTCCCATGTCGTTTCTTTCATAGCGTTGTTTAACGAATTTGGCGCAGATGTTATGCTGCGCGGCACAGGTACATACTAGCGCAACCGCCATGAAAAATCACACCCATAAACATCAACCTCAAGCCGATATCGGCGCTTTCGAGCCGATGCACCCGGAGCGTTTTGCCGCCGCGCAAAAAAGCACGTGGGTGAGCATTGTCATCAATTTGCTGCTGACGTTCTTGCAGGTTGCAGGCGGATTTTTCGCGCATTCGCAAGCCTTGATGTCCGATGGCTTGCACTCGCTGTCAGATTTGCTGTCCGATGTGCTGGTGCTGTACGCAAATCGTCACGGCAACCGCCATGCCGACGCCAACCATCCTTATGGTCACGCGCGGGTGGAGACTGCCGCAACGCTTATTCTGGGAGCCTTTCTTGCGGCGCTCGGTGTAGGGCTGCTGGTGGCAGCCGCGATGCGCTTGCAACATCCCGAGGCATTGCGTGCAGTCAATCCACTGGCGCTTGTCATCGCGGTTATTGCATTGGCCGCCAAGGAGGGTATGTTCCGTTATATGCTGGCGGTAGCCAAGCGGGTACGCTCGCAGATGCTGGTGGCCAACGCATGGCATGCGCGTTCCGATGCGGCGTCTTCATTGGTGGTTATCGTCGGAATCATCGGTAACTTGCTCGGTTATACCTTCTTCGATTTGCTCGCCGCTGCGGTGGTGGGGGTGATGATCGCGCATATGGGCGGCAAGCTGGCTTTGGAGGCGATGGCAGAATTGATCGATACCGGACTGGATGCGGAGGAGGTCGAGGCAATCCGGCAAACCCTGCTCAATACCCATGGTGTGCGGGCACTGCATGAGTTACGCACGCGCAAGATGGCTGACAATGCATTGGTTGACGCGCATATCGTGGTCGATCCCAAGATCAGCGTGTCAGAAGGGCATTACATTGCCGAATCTGCGCGACATGCCGTGCTCGATAACCATCATGTAATGGATGTGATGGTACACATCGATCCGGAAGACGATATGCAAGACAAGCCGAATGCGCATTTACCAGGCCGTCACGGGCTGCTGGCGCATCTTGCCGAGCTGCTGGGGGATTCGAGCTTGCCGGATAATCGCGTGGTGTTTCATTATCTGGACGGGAAGGTCGATGCAGAAATATATCTCGATGCCAGCCGCCAACCGGCCGGCCAGGCCGACGCGTTGCAGGCACGCTGCGATGAACTGGTGCGCGATGATGAGTTATTCCGTGCCATTCATGTCCATCGCAGTCATGCACAAAGTTAGTGCGTAAGTGACCTGTCATGCCCATTTTCGGTGCAAATATTTTGTGTGCTGCATGATGGGCTTATGGCACAATATCAGCCTGCCGTGCGTGAAGAATTGGCACGCTTCGTGCGTATAAAATTCCAGACTCCAGTTGATTGGTTGTTTAATTTTTACTTTTCGTATTCTTGTGGGAGAAAGCTATGTCGATGTCGGTAAATGATGTGTTGAAGATGATTAAAGACCATGACGTCAAATTCGTGGATTTCCGTTTTACCGATACGCGCGGCAAGGAGCAGCATGTCGGTGTGCCGGCCAAGTACGTGGGACTGGAAAAATTTGAAGACGGCCATGCGTTCGATGGTTCCTCCATTGCCGGCTGGAAGGGTATCCAGGCCTCGGACATGCTGCTGATGCCGGATCCGGCGACGGCCTACCTCGATCCGTTCATGGACGAAAACACCCTGGTGATTACCTGCGACGTGGTGGAACCAACCGACGGCAAGGGGTATGACCGCGATCCGCGCTCCATCGCGAAGCGCGCCGAAGCCTACCTGAAGTCCAGCGGCATCGGCGACACCGCCTTCTTCGGTCCGGAGCCCGAATTCTTCATTTTTGACTCGGTGAACTGGCATGTCGATATGTCCGGCTGCTCCGTCAAGATCAATTCCGAAGAGGCAGCCTGGTCTTCCGCAGAGAAATTCGACGGTGGCAACACCGGCCACCGCCCGACCGTCAAGGGCGGCTATTTCCCGGTTCCGCCGGTCGACAGCCTGAACGACATCCGTGCGGCGATGTGCTTGGCTCTGGAAGATATCGGCATCGAAGTGGAAGTGCATCACCATGAAGTGGCAACCGCCGGACAGTGCGAAATCGGCACCAAGTTCAACACCCTGGTGCGCCGCGCCGACCAGACCCAGGCATTGAAATACGTGGTGCATAACGTCGCGCACCAATACGGCAAGACCGCCACCTTCATGCCCAAGCCTATCGTCGGCGACAACGGTTCCGGCATGCATGTGCACCAGTCGATCTGGAAGGACGGCAAGAACACGTTCGCGGGCAACGGCTACGCCGGGCTGTCCGATACCGCGCTGTACTATATCGGCGGCATCATCAAGCACGCCAAGGCGCTGAATGCGATCTGCAACCCTGGCACCAACTCCTATAAGCGCCTGGTTCCGCATTACGAAGCGCCCACCAAGCTGGCTTACTCGGCGAAAAACCGCTCCGCCTCGATCCGCATCCCGCATGTGACCAGCGACAAGGCGCGCCGCATCGAGACCCGTTTCCCGGATCCGACTGCGAACCCGTACCTGTGCTTCACAGCCTTGATGATGGCCGGCCTGGATGGCATCCAGAACAAGATCCACCCCGGCGATCCGGCCGACAAGAATCTGTACGACCTGCCACCGGAAGAAGACGCAAAGATCCCAACCGTGTGCAGTTCGCTGGATGAAGCGCTGGCACATCTGGACAAGGACCGTGAATTCCTGACGCGCGGTGGCGTGTTCTCCAACGACTTCATCGATGCCTTCATCGCATTGAAGATGGACGAAGTGACTCGTTTGCGTATGACCACGCATCCGGTCGAGTTCGACATGTATTACAGCATCTAGTACAGTGATACAAAGCAGGTAAACAAAACGGGGCGCAAGCCCCGTTTTGTTTTGAATCGCAAATGTTTGGACTGTAAATGTTTGTCTGGGTTTGATGCTTGCCCTATACTTGCCCGTGCTTAGAGCCTATTTCAGTAGGTTCCATGCCTCGCGTTGGGTTTGGGCGCGGATGAATGCAAGGCGCAGCGTGCAGCCAATGGTTTGTTCCATTGACAAGCGGTGCAACGCTGCAGACGCCGTGCCCAGACCCAACCCGAAGGGCCGTTTGCCTGCGGGCGCATTGCGGTGTTGCGGCCCTGCTTGTGGAGAATGACTACACTGCGCAGCCCGCGCCTTGCACTGCACCCCGCAGGCAAACGGCGCGGGGCATGGAACCTACTGAAATAGGCTCTTAATTGCAGGAGAATGAAAATGAAGCTTGGATATTTGCTTGTGATGATAAGCCTCTGCCCGGTGTTGGCGCAGGCAGAGATTTACAAGGCAGTTGATGCTGAGGGTCATGTCACTTATTCCAGTACGCCGATCAAAGGTGGCAAGAAGATCATTCTGGAACCATTGCCCACCATGGTTCCGCCGGCACACACACGTTCTGCTGCTTCACCCGAGGGCTTTCCGAGAGTGGATGGTGCGACGCAAAAAAGCCGCGATGACACGCGCCGCAAGATTTTGCAGGATGAACTGAGCACGGAAGAAAAGTTGCTCGAGGAAGCCAGGCAGAACCTGAAAGAGGGCGAAGATACACCCGAAGTCTATCGGGGCAAAGACGGCAAAACCTACCGCAATGTGGTGAAATATGAAGAGAAAATCAAAACTCTGAAAGACCAGGTTGATTTGCACCGCAAGAATATCGAAGCGCTCAAAACCGAGTTATCCAAACTCAAGTAGATTTTTTCCCATCTGGCATGTTTTCTGCTGCACAGGGATGTATGCCTGACTTTCCATCTTTCACGCCTGAGCATCTGGCGACTGCGGTTATCCTGCTGGATGACGGGGGGCGCATCGCCTATCTCAACCCGGCCGCGGAGCATTTGTTCGACGTGAGCGGCAAAAACCTGCTCGGACATCCGGTGCAGCAGGTATTCACGGATACCGGGCAATTGACCAATGCGATGCAGCATGCGATCCGGGATAACGCCAGTTATATCGAGCACGACCTGACGCTTGGCACGCATGCGCACGGCAAGCTGCATTTGCGCTGCGCGGCGACCCCGGTGCAGCTCGACAAACGCTATTTGCTGCTGGAATTTCACCCGATGGACCGGCCGCTCAAACTGGCGCGCGAGGAGCAGATGCTGGACCAGACGCAGGCCAATCGCCTGCTGTTGCGCAACCTCGCGCACGAGATCAAAAATCCGCTCGGCGGCATCCGCGGCGCGGCGCAATTGCTCGAGCAGGAGCTGGAAAAACCGGCCTTGCGCGAATATACCCAAGTCATCATGCAGGAGGCGGACCGGCTGCGCTCACTGATGGAAAAATTGCTCACCCCGCAAAATGCCTCACACTACAGCGCACTCAACATCCACGAAGTGCTGGAGCGCGTGCGCAGCGTGGTGCTGGCGGAAATGCCGGCAGGCTTGACGATCCAGCGCGATTACGACATCAGCCTGCCCGCACTGGTGGGCGATAAGGAGCAGCTGATCCAGGCGATGCTCAATATCGTGCGCAACGCCGCGCAGGCGATGGGCGGCAACGGGACTATCATCCTGCGTACCCGCATCGCGCGGCAGGTGACGCTGGTCAAGCGCCGCCACCGCCTGGCGGTAATGGTGCAGATCATCGACAATGGCCCCGGCATCCCGCCGGAACTGCGGGACAAGATTTTTTACCCGCTGGTGTCGGGGCGCGCCGATGGCCATGGGCTCGGGCTGACACTGACGCAGGATTTCGTCAGCCAGCATCACGGCGCGATAGAATTTGACAGTGAGCCGGGACGCACATGCTTTACCGTGCTGCTGCCGCTTCCCTAAAACTGCGCAGCCGAAACCAAATAGGTAGCCAGGATGAAGCGTAGCGGAATCCGGGGAAGCATCCCGTAAGCCCCCGGATTCCGGCCTTTTGCCTGCATCCAGGCTACAAAAGTAACTAAAGGTAAATGTAATGAAACCTGTTTGGATCATAGACGACGACCGCTCCATCCGCTGGGTACTGGAAAAAGCTCTGACGCGCGAGAAAATTGAGTTCCAGAGCTTTGCCAAGGCGGACGACGCATTGCTTGCGCTGGAAGGCAGCCTGCCGCAAGTGGTGGTCAGCGATATCCGTATGCCGGGCAGTTCCGGCCTGGATTTTTTGCAGACGCTGCATCAGCGTTATCCACTTATCCCGGCCATCATCATGACCGCCTACTCCGACCTGGAAAGCGCCGTTTCCGCATTCCAGGGCGGTGCGTTCGAATACCTGCCCAAGCCGTTCGACATCAATCATGCGGTCGAACTGATCCGGCGCGCCCTGGAGCAGAGCCAGCGCAAATCGGGTGAGGCGCAGGAGGTTGAAGCCGCCGCCGAGATTCTCGGCCAGGCTCCCGCGATGCAGGAGGTGTTCCGCGCCATCGGCAAGCTGTCGCAATCACAGGCGACCGTACTGATCAATGGCGAATCCGGCACCGGCAAGGAACTGGTGGCGCGCGCACTGCACCGCCATAGCCCGCGCGCCGGCAAGCCGTTTATCGCGATAAACACCGCCGCGATCCCCAAGGATTTGCTCGAATCGGAACTGTTCGGCCACGAACGCGGCGCGTTCACCGGCGCGGCGGCGACGCGGCATGGCCGCTTCGAGCAGGCTGAAGGCGGCACGCTGTTCCTGGACGAAATCGGCGACATGCCCGCCGACCTGCAAACCCGCCTGCTGCGCGTGCTGTCGGACGGTAACTTCTACCGCGTCGGCGGGCAGCAGCCGATCAAGGCCAATGTGCGCATCATCACCGCGACGCACCAGAATCTCGACGAACGCGTCAGGCAGGGGCTGTTCCGCGAAGACCTGTTCCACCGGCTGAATGTGATCCGGCTGCGCCTGCCGCCGCTGCGCGAACGACGTGAAGACATCCCGCTGCTGGCGAAATATTTTCTGCAGAAGAGTGCGCGTGAACTGGGCGTGGAGCAGAAGCAATTGAGCGAAGAAGCGTTGCGCTTCCTCGCCGCGCAGGAATTCCCCGGTAACGTGCGGCAACTGGAGAACTTATGCCACTGGCTGGCGGTAATGACGCCCTCGCAGAGAATCGAGATCGCCGACCTGCCGCCGGAATGGCGCAACGAGGCAAGCGGGAATGCGGCGGCGCTAAGCGGGGATTGGAGCGCAGTCTTGGCGCAGCAGGCGGCAAAATCCTTGCAGCGTGGCGAAGATCACATCATGGGCAAACTTACCGCGCAATTCGAGCGCACCTTGATCCTGCAGGCACTGCAACACACCGGTGGGCGGCGCATCGAGGCGGCCACCTTGCTCGGCATCGGGCGCAATACTCTGACGCGCAAGATACAGGAATTGGGGCTGGAAAACCAAGAGGGGTAGGGGCGGGTTTCAAACCCGCCCTTTTATGAACGGCGAAAAATCAGGGCGGGTTTGAAACCCACCCCTACGCCAGGCGTTTCAACAGCTTCTCGTGTATCCCGCCAAATCCGCCGTTGCTCATCACCAGCACATGGTCACTTGGTTTTGCTGAGGCTGCGATGGCTTCGATCAGCTCGTTGAGATCGTCCTTCACCACAGCCTTGCCGCCCAGCGGTGCGAGTGCACCGCGCACATCCCAGCCGAGGCTTCCGGCGTAGCAGAACACCAGGTCGGCATCCTTCAGGCTGCCGGGCAGCGCATCCTTCATCACGCCGAGCTTCATCGTGTTGGAGCGCGGCTCCAGTACCGCGAGGATGCGCGCCGAACCGGCCTTGCGGCGCAGCCCGGCGATGGTGGTGTCGATTGCGGTGGGGTGGTGCGCGAAGTCGTCATACACGGTGATGCCGTTGACCGTGCCGCGCACTTCCATACGCCGCTTCACATTTCTGAATTTGGCGAGCGCCGCCAGCCCTTGTGCTACCGGCACGCCGGCATGGCGCGCGGCGGCGAGCGCGGCCAGCGCATTCATGCGGTTGTGTTCGCCGAGCAAGTCCCACTCGAGCGTGCCTTGCGGCTCACCGTTGATTGTCACGCGGTTGTCGGCATCTATATGCCAACCCAACTCCGTAATAGCCCCCTCTCCCGCAGGCGGGAGAGGGTTGGGGTGAGGGTCGTGAGGTGAGCCGAACATCTCCACTGGCGTCCAGCAGCCGCGCTGCAGCACGCGCCGCAATGATTCCTCGCGTCCGTTGCACACCACCAGCCCATTGCCGGGAATGGTGCGTACCAGATGGTGGAACTGCGTCTCGATGCTTGCCAAGTCGGGGAAGATGTCGGCGTGGTCGAATTCCAGGTTGTTGAGAATCACGGTGCGCGGATGGTAGTGGACAAACTTGGAGCGCTTGTCGAAGAAGGCAGTGTCGTATTCGTCGGCCTCGATGACGAAGAAGGCGGAATCGGTCAGCCGCGCCGAGGCGCCGAAGTTCTGCGGCACGCCGCCGATCAGGAAACCCGGGTTCAGGCCGGCGTATTCCAGTATCCATGCCAGCATCGAGCTGGTGGTGGTCTTGCCGTGGGTGCCCGCCACGCCCAAGACCCATTTGTCGCGCAACAAGCTATCTGCCAGCCATTGCGGGCCGGAAACATAGGGCAGGTTACGGTTGAGGATTTCCTCCATCAGCGGATTGCCGCGCGACACCACGTTGCCGATGACGAACACGTCCGGCTTGAGTTCGAGCTGCTCCACGCCGAAGCCTTCGATCAGTTCGATGCCCTGCGCCTCCAGTTGTGTGCTCATTGGCGGATAGACGTTGGCATCGCAACCCGTGACACGGTAGCCAGCCTGCTTGGCAATGGCCGCAATGCCGCCCATAAAGGTGCCGCAGATGCCTAGGATGTGGATATGTTTTGGTTGGCTCATCGTCAATTTAACCTTAGCCGATTGTAGGAGCGTGCCCTGCACGCGAACATTTGCAATCGCGCGCAGGGCGCACTCCTACAGCCAGAAATTTAAGCCCTGAAAATAAAATACACCGCGCCCATCATGCACAGCGCCGCATACAGATAATCCCATTTCAGCGGCTGGTTCATGTACAGCACCGCGAATGGTACAAACACCAACAGCGTGATGACCTCCTGCAGTATCTTCAACTGCCCCAGGTTCATCGCGGTGTAGCCGATGCGGTTCGCCGGCACCTGCAGCATATACTCGAATAGTGCGATGCCCCAACTGACCAGCGCGGCGATATACCACGGTGAGCTGGCAAAATTTTTCAGGTGCCCGTACCACGCAAACGTCATGAACAGGTTGGCGACGGCAAGCATCAGCGCCGTGACCAGCAGCGGATTCGAGATCAGACCCATCGTGCGACTTTCTCGGTGATAGGTTACTTCACACCCAGCAACTCGACATCAAACAGCAGTGTCGCATTCGGCGGAATCACCCCACTCGCACCGCGCGCACCGTAGCCTAGATTCGCAGGAATAATCAGCGTGCGTTGCCCGCCCACCTTCATGCCTTCGACCCCCTGATCCCACCCCTTGATAACTTGCCCGGCGCCGAGCGGAAAATTAAACGGTTGGCCGCGATCACGCGAACTGTCGAACTTCTTGCCCTTGTGGTCGGCGGCTGCCGCATCGTACAGCCAGCCGGTGTAATGAACGGATACTTCATGCCCTGCGGTGGCCTGTGCGCCCTTACCCAGCTTATTGTCGGTTTTAATCAGTTCAGTTGTGTTGCTTGCTTCTTTTTTGGTTACGGCTTGTTCGGAATAGGCCGCAGTCGAAAAAATGCCGGCAGTCAGCAGCAAAGCCAGAGGAAAAAACAGGGCGCGTTTCATCATTTGTAATACTCCATCGATATAATTTTAAGAAAAACCCGCCGGGCGCTCCACCATTCAGCCATGTGGCGGAATCGCGATGTGTTCCGCCCTGCGCGAGCTGAATTAATGCACAGCCAGCAACTCGACATCGAATACCAGCGTCGCATTCGGTGGAATCACCCCGCCCGCGCCGCGTGCGCCGTAACCGAGATGCGCAGGAATAATCAGTGTGCGCTGCCCGCCCACTTTCATGCCTTCCACGCCCTGATCCCAGCCCTTGATGACGTGCCCCGCACCGAGCGGGAAATCGAACGGTTCAGCGCGGTCGTGCGAGCTGTCGAACTTGGCGCCTTTATGGTCGGGCGCAGCTTCGTCGTACAGCCAGCCGGTGTAATGTACCAGCACCTCTTTGCCGTTGGTCGCCAGGTCGCCTTCGCCCAGTTTGATATCGGTTTTAATCAGTTCAGTCATGTTGCCTGTGTCCTTGTGTGTTGTGGCCCGTTCAGAGCAAGCCGTGGTTAAAAAATGCCGACAGTCAGCAGCACAGCCAGCGGTAAAAAATAATATGTTTCCTTATGGTTTTTGCAGGGTGAAATAACTAGTAACTCAATACCGGAGCCAGCCACCGCTCAGCCTCTGCCAGGCTCCAGTTCTTGCGACGCGCGTAATCTTCCACCTGATCCCTGTCTATTTTGCCGGTGGCGAAATATTGCGCCTGCAGGTGCGAGAAGTAGAAGCCGCTCACCGCTGCGGTGGGCAGCATCGCGTAGCTGTCGGTGATCGTGATGCCCGCATTCAGCGGGGCCTGCAACAGCTCGAACAGAGGCCCCTTTTCACTGTGTTCCGGGCAGGCTGGATAGCCGGGGGCAGGGCGGATGCCGCGATATTTCTCGGCGATCAGCGCGTCGTTGCCGAGTTGCTCATCTGCCGCATAGCCCCAGAATTCGCGGCGCACGCGCGCATGCAGCAGTTCGGCGAAGGCTTCGGCGAGGCGGTCGGCCAGTGATTTGAGCAGGATGGCGTTGTAGTCGTCGTTGTGTTTCTCGAACTCAGCCACGCGCGCATCGATGCCGATGCCGGTGGTGACGGCGAATGCGCCGATGTAGTCCGCCACGCCGGATTCTTTCGGCGCGAGATAGTCGGCCAGACAGTAGTTCGGGATGTCGTCCGGTTTTTTGGTCTGCTGGCGCAGGTTGTGCCAGGTCATCGCCACTTGGCTGCGCGTCTCGTCGGTGTAAAGCTCGATGTCGTCGTTATTGACGCTGCTCGCGGGGAACAGGCCGAACACCGCATTCGCGGTGAGCCACTTCTCGGTAATGATGCGTTTCAGCATCGTCTGCGCGTCGGCGAACAGCTTGCGCGCTTCTTCGCCCACCACTTCGTCCTGCAGGATTTTCGGGTAGCGTCCGGACAGTTCCCACGCATGGAAGAACGGCGTCCAGTCGATGTATTCGGCAATCTTGTCCAGCGGGTAGGCCTCGAATTTGTGCACGCCCATCAGCCACGGTTTGGGCGGAGTGTACTTCTTCCAGTCGGTCTTCAGCCCATGCGCCCGCGCTTCTTTCAGCGTGACATACACGGCCTTGCCCTTCTTACCTTCGTGCTGCTCG
>Ga0265330_10001921_pt1 | contig 11561 bp, 16 predicted proteins | sample 41919metaG_FD_202083 | JGI IMG/M metagenome (GOLD analysis project Ga0265330, IMG submission 202083) | Rhizosphere microbial communities from Carex aquatilis grown in University of Washington, Seatle, WA, United States - 4-19-19 metaG | ecosystem: Host-associated > Plants > Roots > Rhizosphere... | reverse complement strand
GCCGTTGTCGTATCATCCGTTCTTTGAATTAACAGGTGAAGGGTATCGTCGGGAAAGTACGCCGGCTTGTCGGTGGAAATGGAGACACCGTCATCCACTATGGGACGTACGAGGGTGGGAAATATCTGTTGTCCCTGCGCGCCTATGGCAGCGACAATATCCAGGAACAGCAGAAGCAAAGAGCAAAACACCGGCGTCCGCATGTCGATTCTTTCTTGACAACACCATACACCTCTTCGCGCTGCCTTGTCGCGGCCGATAAATGTCAGGAAGCGGGTCTCCGGTTATCCCTTTGCAGCCGTTTGTTAACCGGCTACTCGCACCTGTGCCGGGCGAAGCAATGCTGTATTCCAGCGATAGCCGCGACGGAACTCATCGACTACGGTCCCGGGTTCACTCCCTTCATCTGACGCGATCGCCACGGCTTCGTGCAATTCGTGGCTAAATGGTGCGCCTAGGCTTTCAAATGGGACGACTCCGTGCGACTTTAGGAGCGTCAGACATTTGTGATGGATGATGCGCACCCCCTCCAACACGCGCTGTTCTTCGTTGCCGCCCCACGCGAGTGCTTTCTCCAGATCGTCGATGATGTCGAGAAGCGGGAGGAGGAGTTCGCGCTTGCCTTCCTCCGCAAACTTGTTGCCGTCACGCTCAATGCGGCGGCGATAGTTCTTAAAGTCCGCCAATGTCCGCAGATGACGGTCACGCTCGTTGCGCAAATCGTCCCGCAAGTTCTCAATATCCTCCTGCAGATTCGCCGGTGGCAACAGATGTTGATTCTGCTCACTCACAAGAGTCGACATGCTGCAACTCCTTATCACTGGTTAGCTGACTTTGACAATCTGTTTTCCGAGGTTATCTCCGGCGAATAACCCGATGAACGCTTTCGGCGCATTCTCTAATCCCTCGATGATGTCTTCGGTGTAGACGAGTTTATGCTCCGCCAGCCATTGTGCCAGTTGATGTCTTCCCTCATCAAAACGGGCTGCATAGTTGCTGACAAGGAAGCCTTCCATGCGGGCGCTGCGGGAGAGCAATTGCGGCTGGATGCGTGGACCCGTTGGAATCGATTCGCTGTTATAAAGGGAGATTTGTCCGCACAGGGGAATCCGGGCGTGATTATTGATTCGCGAAAGTACCGCGTCCGAGATAGTGCCTCCGACATTATCAAAATAGACATCCACGCCATTGGGACACGCTTTCTCCAAGGATTGCTTCAGATCAGGGACAGTCCGATAGTTGATTGCGACGTCAAATCCCAATTCCTCGACCAGGTACCGAGTCTTTCTGTCCGACCCGGCAATACCTATGACGCGGCATCCGTGTATACCGGCAATTTGCCCTGCAATAGTCCCGACAGCTCCGGCGGCACCGGAGACAACGACGGTTTCGTTCGGCCGTGGTTGACCGATTTCAAGCAACCCGAAATATGCCGTGAGTCCCGGCATGCCAAGCACACCCAATGCTGTGCTTACTGGAGCGATGCCCGGGACGATCTTTCGAACGTCGCTTTCCTCTGCGACAGAGAATTCCTGCCAGCCAAGGTTGCCGACCACGACATCGCCCTTCTCAAAACTGTCAGACTGTGACTCGACGACCTCTCCCACGGCCCCTCCGTTCAAGACCTCGTTGAGCTGAAAGGGTGCGATGTAGGATTTACCATCGTTCATCCTTCCTCTCATGTACGGATCGACGGAAAGAAATCGTGTCCGCAATAATACCTGTCCGGCCGCCAATTCAGGAACGAACGATGTCACCATCTTGAAACAGCCTGGATCCGGTACACCGATCGGTCTCTTCACGAGAAGAACCTGTCTATTGAGCTGTTGTTGCATTGCGCCTCCACGGCTCTCGGACTGGAATGAACTGGTCTACGAGAGGAAGTGCTTTCTGACAGTGGCTGCAATCTGGTGGTCAGTCATCTTGTCCACCGTTTCGACGCCAACGATATGTCCGCCGAGTGCCTGCCCCTCAAGGCGTGATTTGAGCTCACCTTTTGCCTCGCCCGGGCCGAGGATCAGAATGGCATCGGCATCGCGTATAAAAGAGACTACCCTGTCGTAATACTTGTCAAGATGTCCCGTGAATCGCCTGTCTCGTTGATCTTCCCCGGAGACTTCCGTCGCTCCCCCTGAATATCGGACATGTTTTTCCATACCCGATACGATCCGACTGGTCTTTTCTGTCTTGTCAGTGAGATTGACAATGACGGCCTCCCGGTGGTCTATCCATAATCCGACGTTACTCTTCATGGGTCCTCCATAAGTCATTCAGAGCGCCAGGGTTGATCGATCTGAATCGCCTGGCTTGGGTAGTGGGACAAAGTAAAAACCCCCTCCTGCAACTCTTGAGGTCGAAGGAAGGGGAGAGTGCATCGTCGTGCTCTTATCGTTCGTGTTTGTTATTGGGTTCTTGCTTCTGCCCCTCTTGAGTGTGCTGGCTTGTCCCTGGTTGTGATCGCTCGCCCTGGCCGCCCTGCCTTGGTGGGGTTGTACCCTGGGGTCTTTGATTCTCCCCGACATTTCTGGTTGGATTGGCGGTCATCGGTCGTTTGCCTGCGGTGACCTTCGAGACCGGTTGGACGTCTTTCAATTTCACCACCCTGGTTGGAGTCGGAGTTTGTCCATTGCCAACTGGCCTCTGGACTTGTGGCCTGTATATCTGCAATTCGCCATTGCTCAGGCGATGCCCCGGTTGATCATTTTCCCGAATAGCAACCGAAACAATTGGTGCCCGGGCAACCTTTTGGACGGCATTTCTGTCGGGACCCGCAATGTAGGAGACATTGCGTTGGCTGTCTTTCCGCGTATCCAATATCACCGTTGACGTATTGATGAGTGTAACATTTCTGGATCGATTGACATAATGCTTGCTCACGTCTGCGTTGGACATATCTCGATCCCGGACAAATATCCAACGGTCGTTCTGTTCATGATAATCCCTGCTTAAGGCCATGTTCATGCTGATCCCGGGTCGTAGCGGTGCCCAGCCGTAGTAACCGGGAGAACTTCTCCAGGAAACCCAGGCAGGACCCCATTCATTATCAGGAACCCAAAACCAGCCGTAGGCATTGTTGCGGTCCCATCGGCCATAATGGAACGGTGCCCAACCCCAGGGGTAGTCCGAGACCCATGTCCAGCCGTCATCGGTGTATACCCAGTGCCCGGCAGTTGCATACGGAGTGAATCCCTGTTCAACCTTGGGCATCCAAACATATCCGTATTGCGGATAGTCTACCCATGATCCGTAGGGACTCAACTGATCATAAAACACTTGAAAACTGACGGAAGCCTGTTGCGCCGATGCTTCATTCGGAGCTATAACCGTGCCCGCACACAATGTCACCAGCAGGGCAAACATCATTATTAATCTCATTGTTGCGTCCATTCATTATTGTGGTACGGACTCCATTCCGGTGATCTGTCTGGCCACATCGGCCAGACAGTCCACAAGGATCTGCTACTGACGAAAAATTGCCGTCAGGTTTTTAATGACACTTTCCAGAGACCTGCCAACCCGGCGGTGATCCCCACGACGCCTCCGCCAAGCATCCACAGGGCCTTGTCAGTCGCTGCACCTGTGAAGAGCCGGGAAACGTCGGAGCTGAATGCATCCGATGCATTTATGCCGAGGATGAGAAACATGATGCCACCGGCAAGGAGCGTGAAAGAAACCGCCTTAATCATTGAAATTCTCTCGATGGTGCGTTCCATTTGCGGCCTCACGAAAAAGTCAAGCTGTTCGTCGTCCGCTTATGAGGTTCACAAGAACGACGATAATGGCGATTACCAGAAGAACGTGAATAAAACCGCCCATGGTGTAGGATGTCACCAGCCCGAGGAGCCACAGGACGACGAGGATAATTGCGATAGTATATAACATTGGCGGTACCCTTTCCTTGTTAGACGTGTAAGTCATTGGTGTTGCATATCCACTGCATGTCCAAACGATCGCTCGCTTGAACCCGATCCCCTTCTGTGAGCGGGACCTTTGTTCTAAACCTTCTATAAGGTACCGGGATGGACCGCTTGATGAATCATCTGAAAGGATGAAAGAGTAGTTAACCCCTTCTTCCATGTGATTTTTTTTCATCTGCGGGGGGGACATAATCCGCCTGCGGATGAACCACGATTCGTAGGTGTCCCTGATGAACGGGATCGGAGGTTGCAGAGGGGACCCGAGCACTCCAAGCGTCTTGAATTTATGGGGCGGTGTGGTTTCCGACCCAGGCTGCGAAGGCTGTCATGAATCCCTGGAGAAACGTCTTGGTCGAATCATCTGCAATTGCTCCGTTGGCATCGAGGAGTTTCGCAGCACCGCCGACATACGCTTCGGGTTGCGGCATTGTCGGGACGTTTATAAACACCAGCGATTGTCTTAGGTGATGATTTGCCCCAAATCCGCCGAGCGCTCCCGGCGAGACACTGACAACAGCACCAGGTTTCCCATCCCAGGAATTCTTCCCGTAAGGTCGGGATCCAACGTCAATGGCATTCTTGAGGACGGCGGGAACTGACCGGTTGTACTCGGGGGTAACGAAAAGCACACCATTACATTCTTTGAGTTGATCACGAAACTTCGTCCAAGAGGAAGGAGGCGTGTCCTCGAGATCCTGGTTGTACATTTGCAGATCGCCTATCTCGAGGATTTTAAACGTCAACGACGCTGGCGCGAGCGCGATGAGAGCCTTTGCCACCTTTCGGCTGAAGGATTCTTTTCGAAGGCTCCCGACAAGTACAGCAATCTGTTTCATTGCCATTTCAATCTCGCTTTCTTACACTTCGCCAATCAAGACCGCTTCCACCGGATTGTGCCGTGCCATTACTTTGCGAGTCCGATCTGTTTCATGTACGTCATGTTGTCCCAAAACAGGTGTTCTTCGACAATGACGCCGTTCTTCCATAGAGCAATAGTCGCCATCGGCATTTTGAATGCCTTGCCTGTTGGTTGAAGAAACTTGCCATTCCCTATGGGCATGGGTTTGGTGAATGTGCCCTCGAACACCCCCGTCACGGCCGTGAACTGACCAGACCCAAATCGGATTGGATGTTCCTTAATTCTTGTATCGGGTGCATAGACAAATAGCGCTTTCAGATCCTGAATATGAATATCGATGCCCTGGGTCATGTGTCCATCCGGCCAATAGACTTTCACATCGGCCGCGTGACTCTCATGCAATCTCGTCCACTCCTGGTTGCTGAACACTGTGTAATCCAGTGTATCGAATGTCGCGAGGTTTGCTGCAATCATCCCGTTGCCGACGACAAGTGCCTTGACCTGACTTCGAAGTGAATCTATGTCCGTCTTGCTCAATGACGGAGTGCCGCTGTCGTTCGTGCAGCTATTCAGCGATGTGAACGCTGCTATGGCAAGCAGTAACACAAATGCTCTATGCGCCGTTGTCATTGTCACCTGATACCTCCAAGGATTATTAAGAACGATCTGCCGGGAAGCTGGGAATCTCTCCAATGGACAATCACGCCATCAGGAGGAGCGAGGGGGAGAGGATGTGCTTCCCCTCGCTGCCATCCGGATGTTTTCGGGGGAAAACTCTCATACTGACGAGTGAACTCTTTGTCCTTTGCTACGGTAGCCAACGCTCGTGCGACAATCGCTTTGCAGGTTGCAGAAAGAACCCTCACCCTCACGCTCGCCGAGCATGCTTCTGGGGTTCATGGCCGGACAGGGAGTCCATGGCACCCCTCACTTTGTCACTGAAGCCGGCTGCCGTCTCCTTTACACTATCAATTCTCTCGCCGATGGTTTCAGCATATTCATTTGCTGTGGTCTTGAGGGCTTCCAGATTGCGCGTGCCCTGTTTTAGAATCTTCGCCCTGGTGATGGAGCCTTTGTCCGGCGCGAACAACACGCCGAGAGCTGCGCCCGCCGCCATTGCGATGATGGCTCCAAGAACAATCTTCCCTGCACTCATAGTGGTTTCCTCTTTCATTTGATAAATCTTTTTGTAAATCGCGACACACGTTGTGTCGTCAGTCCCGGTCAGCTTCGCTTGATGGTGATGATCTTCAGAGACGATTTCAGGTCAGCCATATCCCGCCGTACGTCCTTTTTGAACTCCTGCCACTTTTTGTCTCCCTGGTCCTTATAGGTGTTCACCCGATCGCGAAGTTCGTAGTTTCTTCGTTCGAGGTCGTTAATACGGGGTATGTATTTTGCCTGAGAACGGGCATCGACGTTGTTTACCTCTTTACGGAGTTCAATGATGCGCAGCTCATTCTCAGCGATGACCTTGTCATTGTTACGCTTGGCTGCCAGCCAGTCCGCCTTCCACTCGATCTTGATCTCTCTCGTGGTTTCCTTGAGAATTTGGGCGGCACCTTCGACATTATCCTCGTTTTGTTGACAAGCTGCAGGAAGAATGGCAAGACAAGCGCCCACAACGACAGAAGTGACGACGTGTGAAAAATACCTCGTTCGGTATCGCGAGAAGGCAGCCATGATACCCTCCTAGAGATGTTCATGCCGGAATCGACATGCATCATTATAGAGAGAGATGAGAGGGAAGACCATCGCTCAACAGGATGAAAGAGTAGTTAATCCCACTTTGTTGGTTAATGGAGAAATGAGCCGGATAAACCACAAGGGGGAATTCGAGTGCGTTTGCCTGCCGTGACTATTTGGTGTCGCGGTCATCGCGTACCGAATGACGCGCAGGTTTGGTTACCACCGTCTGCGTGACAATCTGATCTGCGCTCTCATTCGGATGAATTCTGGTGCCAAATCGCATTGCATACAAGCGGGTGAATTCCGCCCCAAAAAGGACAATTTGTGAAGAGTAGTATGCCCACATCATAATGATAACAAGCGAACTTGCCGCACCAAATGTTGAGCCAATGGCACTATTGCCCAGGTACAACCCGATCAAGAGCTTTCCAACTGAGAACAGCAGCGAAGTTACTGAGGCACCTATCCATACGTCCTTCCATGTGAGTGTTGCGGCAGAGAGGAACTTGAACATGAAAGCAAAAATGACCGTGATGCCAACAAATGATATCATGAGATCAAGAATACTGACCAGGCCGGCCATGATCGATATAAGGCTGCTGATATAATTGCTCATTGCTGCCAATGCTGCGCTGAGAATGAGGGATACCAGAAGCAGAAAGCCGATCCCCAGAATCATGGCAAACGAAAACACGCGGGCCCGAAGGAATGCGCGAATAGTGCCCGCGGGTTTTTGCTGGACATGCCAAATGGCGTTAAGCGAATCGCGCAACTGAATGAACACCGCCGACGCACCGACCAAAAGCATTGCGATGCTGAATATTGCCACAAAGACATTAGAGCCTGAGTTATAGGCATTGGTGATCATGCTTTGTACAAGGTCCGCACCTTGATCTCCGATCAATCCGCGAACCTGGGAAACGAGTTGGCCGCTGGCGGCTTGATGACCGAAACCGAAACTGGAGAACAGGATCACCAATGATACAAGCGGTGACAAGGATAACACGGTAAAATAGGCCAGAGCTGCGCCCAGTTGTGCGATATTGTCCTTGTCCCAGGCAATGGCAGAATCCTTCAGCAACAACCAGATATCTTTCGGGCCAAGAGCTTTCATGTTCCGGGAATCATGTGATTATTTAGTGTCGCTCGAACCGATTCTCTGAGCACAACACGTATGCCGCAGTGAGCTTAGAATCACTCAGGGGCAAATACTTACCTTGCGTTTGACTTCTGGGTTTGCAAAGTTGCGCCCTGTAGATTTCTTTCTCTCCAGCATTCCCAGCCTGAATGCTCCTGTTTTTTTGTCGCCCTTCCAAACCGGGCCGGGCGATAGAATACCTTCACCCCCTCGGACATCGTAGGAAGCGAATACGCTTGAAGGTCTGCGCAATCGCAACGCGAATTGTTAACCAGAGGGGATTGAGCATTGCCCGACAAGGTATTCAATGTCATGCCATAGTGCTCACGGACCGAGCGAAGAAATCCCTGTACCCGATTCACATCGTACACTGCAACGCTGACTGCTGTCTGGATATCCGCTGTCAGTCGATCAAAGGCATGATGAGCGAAGCTCTCCACATAAGCAGACACATCATCATTCCGGAGCTGCTGATCCAGCCGCTCCAACGAATGTGCATCGAAATAGGATAAATGAAGATTGTCGGGAGATGCGATGATGTATCGTGCAGACGGGCCAAGTGTCGCGATGGTGTAGGGGGTGCCGCCAAAACAGGTAGAGAGCACAAGGAGGTCAAACTTTGCGGATTGATCGTTAAATCGTTCCAGACCGGTCGCCAAGTCTTGCACAGTGAACTTCCGATCAGACCGTGACGCATCGTAGCCAGTGCCGTCAAATTCCGGGATTTCGTGGCCGTAATAGAGGAACATCCGCACTCCATCGGCTGGAGTCTTTACATGGAAATCGTGATAGAGTTGCAATTCACTGTTAAGGTGTGAACCTTCCATGTCTCGCCAGTACGATTCAGTGATGATGAGTCGGCCATTTTGATAATAGGAGAACTCACCATCGTGGCGGGGGAAAAAGAATAAGAAGTGAGTGCTGGGTTGCTGATGAAAGATGAACACTTCAGCGTGGGGGTTTTGTAACGCTACCCGTCTCGCCCCTGCAAGTGCCTCTTCATTTGCGTTATGTTCGCCGCCATTGGCGTCGTGATAGAGATAATCACCGTCACCGTGGATGACGAACACGATTGAGTATCGGGGTGCAAACATGTCCTCAACTGCCTGTCGAGCTTCACGCTGCATGGGCTGGTTGGAACTGCACGAAGACACCCCCACGATGAGCAGGGCAAACCACATGCATCGAAGAACCATCGCGCAGCGGGCACATTTGCCCAAGAGTATGTGCGGAGCTCGCATTTCACGTGCCGGTGATGTTTGCAGGCTATGAGACTATTTAATGAGAAGCACAACCAGTATGAGGACCAAGAGCAACGTGATCAAGCTGATGGTAATAACCTGGTCGGCCTGTTCCATATCCTGAACAACATAGTCGGAAAACGCGTTAAGCCTCTCGTCGGACACGCGCACATAGCCGTTGTGACCGGCAAGCTCATCCTGCTTTTCTTGAAGCGCAATTCTCAATTGATGGATCCCGGCAAGATCGTTGGCCGACATCGACGGAACATCCTGTGCCATGTCCAGTGCACTCGCCATGGTTTGAAACGATTCACTGAGAATCTGTCGTTTTTCGGAAGGGTTGTCTGTTGCCTTCACCTTGTCGGCTGCGTTACTGAAGTATTGTTGAATGTCCTGTTTCCCACCAGCACATGCCGTAAAGGCAAGGATGAACACCATTGCCATGAATCCCAAAGTTCTTCGCGTTGTCATTGTTGTGTCCTCTATTAGTGCAATTCGAAATCAGAGACCAAACAGGAGACCTACTGTTATGACGTAGAAATTGCTGTTGACTCCATTACTTCCTGGAAACGTCTTGAAGTTATAGTTCAGGAACACATATCGAATGTCGCCGACGAGTTTCCCCACTGGACCCAGCGGCAGCTCCACGCCGCCTCCGAAATGCCACCCAAATTGCTGTTTAGTTTCACTTGAAAGAGAGGTCAGACCGCCAAGAAGTCCCGGAGGAACATTATAACTGATGGAAGTATTGTACCATCCCGCGCCCAGGGCGCCGTAGATGACCGGGATCGGGTAAAGTAGTCCTGTTACCATGACAGGCCAGCTCTTGACGTCGACAGCTCCGTTGACGAACTGTTCTTCTCGGTAGTTGATCGACGCTTCAACACCGAGTGCGTCAGAAAATTTGAGCCGCAACGCAGCTCCACCCATGATCCTTACACCATCGCCACTTTGGGTGTTATAAATACCAATCTGTGGACCGAACCCAATACTCCCCTGGGCGGCAAGGGTTGTTACAGCAAAAACGACAAGAGCCAGAGTCATCGCAATGCGTGTCTTCATTTGGCCACCCTCGATGGTTGATTGGAGTATTTTATAAATGGAAATTAAGCGTTACCGACCCGGGAAGAAATCATCCAAAGGAATGAAAGAGTAGCTAGTCCCCGATCCGATGGGCAACTGGACTAGAGTCCGAAGAGGAACCCCACTGTAACGATATAGAAATCACTATTCGCGCCATTGCTGCCTGAGAAATTTCTGAAGCGGTAATTCAGAAAGACATATTTGATGTCGCCAACCAATTTCCCGACTGAACCCAGCGGCAGTTCCACGCCCCCGCCGATATGCCATCCAAATTGTTGCTTTGTTTCGCTTGGGAAGGGGCCAGAGCCTCCAGGCAATCCAGCGGGGAGAGTGTAGTCGATGGTCGCATTGAACCATCCTGCGCCGATGGCTCCGTATGCGATGGGAATCGGATAAAACAGTCCCGATACCATCACAGGCCAACTCCGTACAGCCACAGTGTTGTTTGCGTACTTTTCCTCGCGGTAGTTGATTGATCCTTCAACTCCCCATGCATCGGAGAACTTCATGCGCAATGCAACTCCTCCCATGAGCCATATGCCATCTGCGCTTTGGGCCTTATAGATGCCAACTTGAGGACCAAACCCTATATCGCTCTGGGCGGCAGCGGGTACTTGAGCAAGAAGGATGAAAGCTAATATCAATACAATTCGCACTGTCATGGGATATCTATTATCTATGGTTGTTAGAGCAGTTGAGCGGTGCCTCCACTGCGCACCGCAGTACCCCGTCGGCTTGGCGGTCACCACGCAATCCCAGGCCAACAGTGGTCAGATATCCTATTCGACCAAGATATGGTTTTCAACGGCGATGACTCCCGGAGATGAGAAGGCTGCGAACTGAGCCTCTTCACGTTCCAACCACGAATGCACAGTCCCCCGGAGAACAACACGGTTGTCTTTCGTCTCCACCTTGATTGTTCGCGAATCCAGGCGCGCATTGCGCTCAAAGGCATGCTCAATATCGGCCCGGACCACAGCTTCCACTATCTGAGGTTTAATCGAGATTTCGTTCGTGATTCCACGTATGCCGGCGATGTGGTGCAACGCGGTTTCCGCATTCCATTTCTGATACCACATTCCCACGGTGCCTGTCAGTGTGACCCATGCATCTTCCACGATGACCTTGATATTGTTTTGAGGGACAAACGTATTCCATGCGAGGACGTTTGCAGCTTCCCGGGCAATGTCTGCGTCTTCGTGTCTGCCGGAAGCGGGTAATCGCACCTTGATCTCATCAGCAATCGCTTTCACATTCCTCAACTTTGCGGCCGACCGTTCGGCTGCCCGTTTCTCTCCAAAACTACTCACAAAACCAGAGAGTGTCACAGCGCCATCTTTTACCGTTACGCCGATCTCTGCCGAGTTGACACTCGGCTCCCATTTCAATTCGTTTGTCACTTCCTGTTGCAATAGCATGTCGGTTTTCATGAGATACTGTTCCTTTTGCTGTTGTTCATGGTACACCGTGTTACTGTGAGCTCTTCCTTGGAAATTGGAGAGGCGCTCGCATCGAACGTGATGAAGAATACGCGGATTCCCTGCGGAATGAATCGACTGAAAGGATGAAAGTGTAGTTAACCCTTTCCCTTCGCCGGGGCTTTGTGCAGGTTACCCCCGCTTCACCAGCCGGAG
>Ga0265330_10001919_pt1 | contig 11566 bp, 6 predicted proteins | sample 41919metaG_FD_202083 | JGI IMG/M metagenome (GOLD analysis project Ga0265330, IMG submission 202083) | Rhizosphere microbial communities from Carex aquatilis grown in University of Washington, Seatle, WA, United States - 4-19-19 metaG | ecosystem: Host-associated > Plants > Roots > Rhizosphere >... | reverse complement strand
CTGACGCAACCCTGATTAATGCTCACTACCCCGGGAAATTGCTGTCATAAGTGCCTGGAACTCAGGACTATCATAAAATGCTTTGTCTGATTCCTCCGGAAACTCAGCCTCTACAAGGGTGGAGTTAATCATGACCCGCACAAAACCCAATTGGGCACCCACGAGACGTATGCGTATGACGCCCAACAACAATTCAACTTCCGGAGGCAGGACGCCAAAGCGATCACGAAGTTCGTCGGAGATTTCGCGCAGTTGCTCTTCCGACACAAGGCCGTATAATCGGCGGTACATCGCCATGCGTTCCGTGCCATTCCCCAGATAGGAATCGGGGATAAGCGCATCGACATCCGCCTCGACAATGACATCTCGTTTCCGGACGTGGGGGACTTCGTCTTTGAAGAGTTCGCGAAACTCTTCATCTTTCAATTCCTGGACGGTCTCCTCCAGAATTCTGGTGTACGTCTCAAATCCCATGGTTTCAATGAAGCCGCTTTGTTCGCTTCCCAGCAGATTGCCTGCGCCGCGAATTTCAAGATCGCGCATGGCGAGATTAAAGCCTGAACCCAGTTCGTTGAACTCTTCAAGCGCTTGCAATCGCCGAAGAGTCACTCTGGGCAGGATGGCGATAGGTGGTGTCACAAGGTATGCGTACGCCTGTACGTTGGATCGACCCACACGTCCGCGCAATTGGTAGAGCTCGGCCATGCCGAACCGGTCTGCCCTGTTCACGATGATGGTGTTGACGCTGGGAATATCCAGACCCGACTCGATAATTTTTGTTGCGACAAGCATGTCGAGTTTTCGTTCCAGAAATTCGACCATCACTTCCTCAAGTACTCGCGCCTCCATCTGTCCATGGACAGACCGAAGGCGAATCCCCGGGACCAGCTCTGTCAGTCGATCGGTGATGTCTCCGATGGTATTGATTCTGTCATGAACAAAATACACCTGGCCCCCGCGATGGACTTCACGAAGGATTGCCTCACGGATGATGTCATCGTTCCACTGAACGATTTCCGTAACAATCGGCAGACGATTCCGCGGAGGTGTGGCGATGATGGAGAGATCCCTGGCGCCCATCAGGGAGAAATGCAGCGTGCGGGGAATTGGTGTGGCGGTGAGCGCAAGCGTGTCCACTTCCGCTCTTAACATGCGAAGCTTTTCCTTCGCCGCAACGCCAAAGCGATGCTCTTCATCAATCACCAACAGGCCAAGGTCCTTGAAGGCGACATCCTTTGAGAGCAGCCGGTGTGTTCCGATCACAATATCCACCAGACCGGCTTTGAGGTCCGACAGGATTTGCAGTTGCTGCTTCCGCTGTTTGAAACGCGACAGCACCTGAAGATTGACCGCATATTTGCCGACGCGATCGGCAAATGTATTGTAGTGCTGCATGGCAAGAATGGTGGTGGGAACAAGAATCGCAACCTGTTTCCCGTCGGCCACGGCTTTGAACGCCGCACGGACAGCAATCTCGGTCTTTCCGAACCCGACGTCGCCGCAAATGAGCCTGTCCATGGGGTTGGGGGTTTGCATGTCTTCCTTCACGTCACGCGTGGCTTTGGCCTGGTCATACGTATCTTCATACATGAATGATGCTTCGAGTTCCCTCTGCCAGGGCGTGTCCTCGCGGAATGCGAACCCTTCCATTCGCTTCCTTCGCGCATAAAGACTGATGAGTTCCCGTGCAATATCTTTGACGCGCGTCTTGACTCTTGTCTTCAGCCGATCCCATTCGTTGCTTCCCAATCGGCTGAGTCTTGGTTCATGGCCTTCTTTCGAGGCGTACTTCTGCAGCCTGTTAATGTAGTTGAGGTTTACGTAAAGAGTATCTTTTGCTTCATACTGCACAGAAACCACTTCCTGTTCGGCATTGCGAACACGGATTTTTCTCAGCCCGATAAAGCGTCCGATGCCGTAGTCCCGATGGACCACATAGTCACCGGGGCGGAGCTGCTGAAGTTCCTTCGGTGAAAACCCCCTAAACCTTGCGGTCCGTTTCCGGCCGTGCCGCTTGACCCTTCCGAATAGCTGATGTTCGGTGTACAGAGCCGTGCGAAGATCCGGGATGATGAAGCCCCCATGGAGAGCTTCAAGCGAGAACTCGATCTGCTCAACCTGCAGCGATCCATGCTCGGATTCTCCGCGATCGTCCAGATCTGTGGTTACGGACGAGAGGAGTTCTTTCAGGCGCGACAATTCTCCCTGCCCGTCGCCGGTGATGATGATACGGTAGCCGTCGGCAATCTTCTTGAGAAGTTGTTCATGGAAGAGCCTGATGCTGCCGTTTACTGCGGGCTGGTGAATTCCTCCAAAATCAATTACGGTGCCGGCAGATCCTTCTGCGATACTCTGCAAATGAATCGAAGGATAGGAATTGAGCGTTGCAAAGACTTCTTCACTTGAGGGCGTCGCTGAACTCTGAAGAGAATGCTGATCGAGAGAGGCACGAACAAGACCGGGTTCCTCGATCACGACAACGGTGCCCTTCTGGAAATAGGAGGTGAGTGTTGTCGATTCTACGGCCAAGTCATCTGCGGCAGGAGGGGCGTAAAGGTCAGGGACAATAACGGCTGTAGAAAGTTCTTTGAGCGAGCGTTGTGACAGCGCGTCAAACTGACGAATCGACTCCAGTGTGTCGCCATAGAATTCGATGCGGACGGGCTGATCACCGGTGAAGGGAAAAACATCCACGATCCCGCCGCGGACGGCAAAATCTCCCTGAACCTCGACGAAGTCCTTCTGGCTGAATCCAAAGGTACTCAGCCGCGTCCTGAGTTCGCCCAAGGGAAACTCAGTGCCAACCTCGACTGTAAGGACACTCGATCGTACAAAGTCCGGTGATGGGACCTGAAGCCGAAGCGCAAGGGAGTGGGTTACCAGAATGCCGCTCTGTCCGGTGGCTACGGCGCGCAGGGCCTGGACATCGGAGGCGTCCCGGGAAGGGTCGCTCCCGTGAGAGTGATCACCGGCGAAGAAGGCGACGGTTCCGGGAGGTTGGGTAACGAGGAGATCATCGTGAATGCAATTTGCCTCCTCCCGATCATCGGCGATCATCACGATGGGAGCTGCAAGGTAGTCGTGCAGGGCGCCGACAAGAAGGGCTGCCATTGACCCGGGCACGCCGGTCACGCGAACAGGCGCAGCGGCCGTTTCCGTCAGTTGCCCCACGAGCGTGGTGAACTGCGCGGAGGCGGAGAGAGCAGCTTTGATTTCTTCAATCATAAATGGCCGGCAGGGTCTGAAAGTGTTGTGTCGCCAATCCCTCCTGCTATCGCAAGCGCGCGGTGGATGAAGCCATTTCCCCTCTCAAGCAACCGGCGGGCCTCAGCCGGACTCACGTGGATAAGGATCATGACAATGGCGATCTTCACCCGGCCCTCCGCCTCAATCAATGCTTTTTCTGCCTCTGCATACGAAACATTGGTCGCCAGCATGATAATGCGTCTTGAACGCTCTACGAGCTTTTCGTTGGTTTGTTGAAGATCGACCATCATATTTTGATACACCTTCCCCATGCGGACCATGGCCGTGGTGGTCAGCATGTTGAGGACAAGCTTCTGTGCCGTCCCGGATTTCATTCGGGTTGAGCCCATGAGGACTTCAGGTCCGACTTCCGGGCATATCGCCACGTCCACGTCGAGGTTAAACTGCGAGCGGGGATTGGTGGTGATAAAGATTGTGCGTGACCCGATGGATCGTGCATGGGCCACCGCGGCAACAACGTACGGCGTGCGTCTGCTTGCAGCAAGTCCGCAACATACGTCACGCGGGGAGAGATTGATTGCGCGCAAATCCACAACAGCCTGGCTGGCGTTGTCTTCGGCCCCCTCCTGAGAACGGAACATTGCTGGTGCACCTCCGGCAATCATCCCCACGATCATCGAAGGGTCGGTCCCGAATGTGGGTGGGCATTCTGCAGCGTCGATCACGCCGAGCCTCCCGCTGGTTCCCGCACCCACGTAGATGAGTCTCCCACCCATAGTGAATGCGTCAACAATGAGGTCGATTGCTTGCACAATGAAGGGGATCTCATGCTCCACGGCGACGGGCACTAATTGGTCCTGCGAATTGATGAGCCGTAGGATCTGCTCAGTCGTTGATTCATCGAGGCGCCCGGATGCCGGGTTGCGTTGCTCAGTAATGAGGTTGGCGAGTTCGTTGGAGAGTTGTTCGGGCACGGTCGCTCCAATAACGGTTATACAAGGACATTACAGGGGGATCACGAGAATCTTCTTATCTTCCCATCCGAAACTCTCCCCTTCCTGCACGGTGAGAGGAATTGTCTTCACGATCAAGGCGGGGTGACGTACACGCGCGTGGCGGATTTCCTCCACCAAGTCCCCTCCTTTCATGGCTATGAGAAGAGGAGTAGAGAGCATCTCGTCTGTACCACCATCAGTGATCGGTACTATGAAGCGCTTTGGAGCCGCAAGGGGTTTAGCCCACATAATGAGTTCGGCCAGGGGGGCAACTGCCCGGGCAATCACGACATCAAAGCGCCTTCGCCCATCCGGAGTTTTAGCAAAGTCCTCGGCACGCTGTGTGACCACCGAGACGTTTCCCAAAGGCAATTGTGCAATCACGTTGGTCAGCACCATCGTCTTCTTCTTGATGGAGTCCAGCAACGTAACATGAATTCCTGGCTTTGCAATCGCAAGAGGAATCCCAGGCAGCCCTCCACCGGTTCCAAGATCCAAGACTGCTGCCCCATCGGGAATCTGAACATAGCGAAGGAGCGAAAGAGACTGAAGGATGTGCGTGGTCCAGAGGTTTTCTGCGTCTTTGCGGGAAACGAGATTGACCTTTGAATTCCAATCCAACAATAACGCGGCATACTCCCTTAATGCCGACTCCTGCTGGGCGTCAAGAGGTGGTCTTACAGCTGAGGCCGAATGGGCAGCCAAAGGCGGGTCATCTGTCAACGCACTTTCACCTTCCTCTTGTTTCACGTGGAACATCATCGAAGGAGTGCAACCATGAGAACGGACATATCAGCCGGCGTGACACCACTAATGCGCGACGCCTGGCCAAGAGACTCGGGTCGAACACGCTGGAGCTTTTCCCTCCCCTCCGTACTGAGAGCACTTACTCGGTGATAGTCAAATTGGAGGGGTATCGCGATCTGTTCCGCCCTTCGAAATTGGGCGATCTGCTCTTCCTGCCTTCGAAGGTATCCTTCGTACTTCGCTTCCGTCTGAACAGACTGCCTCGCCTCCTTCTCGCCCCGGAGAATCCCAAGGCGGGGATTGCCATTTACGCTCGCAATGTCCAGGAGATCTTCTAAGACGATGTCAGGTCTCTTGAGGAGTTGATATGCTGATTCCGATCCATCGCCGATTGCCGCTTTCACGTTGGGAGGCACCCCCTCCTCGGCAAGGGTAACGCGAGTCTGCCGTAGAGCTTCCGTTGCCTCTGCGATGACCCTCTCTTTTCTTTGGAGCTTTGCATAGACATGTGAAGGAATGAGCCCAAGGTCGTATCCCTTTTTCATCAACCGCGAATCGGCGTTGTCCTGCCTGAGAAGCAACCGGTATTCAGCTCTCGACGTGAACATGCGATATGGTTCATCAGTACTCTTGTTGATTAGGTCGTCAACGAGCACACCGATGTATGCTTCACTTCTTTTCAAGACAAACGGCTGGCGGTGCTGGATCTTAAGAGCGGCATTGATCCCCGCGATCAGCCCCTGGGCTGCAGCTTCCTCGTAGCCGCTTGTCCCGTTTATCTGACCGGCGAAAAACAGTCCACCAATTTGCTTCGTTTCCAGGGTGTGCTTAACCTGATGTGGGGGAAAAAAATCATACTCTACTGCATAGCCGGGCCTGACCATCTTCGATTTCTCAAGGCCGGGGATTGTGGCAAGCGCCTTTTCCTGGACGTCAGCGGGAAGACTCGTGGAAAAGCCGTTGACGTAGACAACATCTGTATCATAACCCTCAGGCTCCAGAAAAACCTGGTGACGGGTTTTGTCGGGAAACCTGTTCAACTTGTCTTCAATAGATGGACAATATCTGGGTCCGATTCCTTTGATGCGCCCTGTGAACAGCGGCGAGCGATCAAAGCCCGTCCGGAGAATTGCGTGAGTTCGCTCATTGGTGTATGTGAGATACATGGGTATTTGGCGATTGATAATCTTGTCGGTCTGAAATGAAAACGGTGTCGGTACATCATCGCCAGCCTGTGCTTCCGTGCTCGGGAAGTCAATCGTCTTCTTGCTAATCCTCGGGGGAGTTCCTGTTTTCAATCTCCCCTTTACGAACCCTGCCCGCTCCAGTCTTTCCGAAAGGCCGCTGGCTGATGGTTCTCCAAACCGTCCTCCCACCGTGGTGGACTCACCAGTATGCATCAGCCCATTGAGGAATGTCCCGCTGCAGAGAACAACGCAAGAGCAAGTGATTCTTGAGCCATCAGAAGTTTCGACTCCCGAGATCTGGTTATCCTCTAATACGACGTCAGAAATGGTCCCGTTGCGAACAGAGAGGTAGGCCTCTGTATTTACTCGGCGTGCTGCTTCGACACTATACCAGTCGCGATCATTCTGGCACCGTGGCGACCACACTGCGGGCCCCTTCGAAGTATTCAGCATCCTGAAGTTGATGCCCGTAGTATCTGCAATCTTCCCCATCTCACCACCGAGAGCATCGATCTCTCTCACAAGGTGCCCCTTCGCGGTCCCGCCGATTGCCGGGTTGCATGACATCCTCCCGATGGCATTCATATCCATTGTCAGGAGGAGCGTCTTGCACCCCATGCGAGCTGAAGCCAGCGATGCCTCAATTCCAGCATGGCCCCCTCCCACTACTACGACGTCTACGTTCATTCGACCTGCCGTTTCACGTGAAACATTATGCTGGTGTCCGGGTTCGATGCCTACTTTCCAATGCAAAATTGGGCAAAAATAGCATTGAGCACTTCCTCTCGGGGGACTTCGCCAATTATCCCACCCAATTCCTCCGCAGCCTCCCTGACATCGAATACCATGACTTCGTTCGAGAATCCGCTTGAAACAGCTCTCTCAGCGTTGCGCAGGCATTCAACCGCGCGTTCCAGGGCTTGAAAATGCCTTTGCTCAGTAACCACCACACTTTCCGAGGTTTTCGATTCGATGAAAAATAGTTTGCAGAGCGCCTCCTCAAGTTCCGTAAGTCCCTCACCAGTTATGGCAGAGACGCATACTCTCTTCTCATCACCGAAATTAGCGATCGGTTCTTGCACTTTCTTGTATTTGTCCCATTTACTCATCACCCAGAACAACGTCTGCCCTTCTTTCATCGTATCGCGAACTCTCTTCACCTCAGCAAGTTGAGGGGGATCTGTAATGTCAATTATGAACATTACAACGTCATCGTGCCGAATAGCATCGAGACTTCTTTTCACCCCTTCTCTTTCAGCAATATCCTCACTCTCTCTGATCCCCGCCGTGTCATGCAGCCGGAACAGCATTCCCCCAATCATAACCGCTTCTTCAATGATATCCCGCGTAGTTCCAGGATGGGAAGTGACTATTGCCCGTGATTCTCTCACCAAAGCATTAAACAGACTCGACTTGCCGGCATTCGGACGACCCACCAGAGCAACGCCAACACCTTCCCGCACTACACGTCCTGAAGCATACGTCCGCACCAGCGCCTCTATCAATTCGCGGACCATTCCGATGCGAACACCTATCTCACGACGATCCATGAGGACGATTCCTTCTTCAGCGAAATCCAAATCGGCCTCCAATAACGCACATAGGTCGATGAGCCCCTGCCTCATCTCCTTCACTCTCTGGCCAAGCCTCCCTTCAAGCTGAGCCAGCGCAACGCGACTGGCAACTCTGCTCTGGGCCGCAATTATCCCCATCACCCCTTCCGCCTGCGCCAGATCCATCTTGCCGTTCAGATACGCCCTACGGGTAAATTCCCCAGGCTCCGCATGACGCGCTCCCGCGCGAGTGATCGACTCAAGCACAAGTCCTGTTACCACCATCCCACCATGACAACCCACCTCCACAAGGTCCTCGCCAGTGTAGGAATGCGGCGCTCGAAAGACCGTGGCCAATACCTCATCAACTCGTTCTCCGTCACGGTCAACGGCGAAGCCATGATGCACGGTGTTCCCTTTCGCCGCAGAGAGTCCTGATTTCGTCTGCACCACATTTCCCACAACCTTCACAGCTTCAGGACCACTTACACGAATCACCGCAATGGCGCCAACCCCCACCGGGGTTGCGACCGCTGCAATTGTGTCGTTCTCTTCCATGTGCATCCTCAAAGCTACGAATTCGACCTGACGGACGCAATCAGCCGTTCTCCTCTTCCCCCACACAAAAAGAAGGGGCCCCAAGGGGCCCCTTCTTCAGAGGATAATGAGCTGCACACCAATCGCGCCCTACTTTACTTTCGGAAGATCCTTCGCCAATCGTGCCAGAATGCCCCCCTTCGATTTCTTCGGATCAACCTTGCGCAACGGCTCATCCTTGTGTGTTTTGTTCATCCACACCTGCTGACCGATACTCAAAAGATTGAAGACGAAGTAGTACAAGTTCAATCCAGCCGGCAGCGCATTGAAAATCAGCGTCAGGAAGACCGGCATCACATAAATCATCGCCTTCTGTTGCGGATCGGTTACGGTCATCTTCTGCTGGACAAACGTCGTCACACCCATCAACAGAGCGAGTCCGCTGAACGCCGTGATCCCGAAGAACGGAATGGTAAAGGGCAGCTTAAGCACGGTATCCGGAATCGAAAGGTCATGGATCCAAAATGCGAAATTTGCCTGACGAAGATCGATGTTTGATCGAAGCACCGCATACAGCGCGAACAGAACCGGCATCTGCAGGGCGAACGGCAGACACCCGCCAGCCGGGTTCACGCCGTACTCCTTATACAAATTCATCTGCGCCTGGTTCATCCTCTGCGGGTCATCCTTGTACTTCTCCTTCATTTCCTTAATGATTGGCTGCAGGGCTTGCATTCGCCGCATGGACTTCATGCTCGACTTGGTCAGCGGATTCGTCACGAGTTTTATCAGCAGCGCGAAGACGATGATCACGATCCCGTAGTTTGGGATAATCATCCGCAGGAATTGAAACACCGGGATCATGATGTATTCCGCAATGGGACGGATAACCCATGCCCATCCCAGATTCATCATGTTCTGCAATCCTCGCTGATACCCCTTCAGCAGACCATAGTCCAACGGACCCAGGTACACCGTAACTTTCGATGATTCCTCGGACCTTCCCTTGAGTCCCATCTTCAAGGCGATGTTGTACGACTCTTCGACGCCGTTGTTCGGCATCGATGTTCTGTGCCCTTCAACGAACACTCCCTGTGCCTCGTTCGCGTCGGGCATCAACGCAACGGCGAAGTACTTCGTCCGGCATGCGACCCAATCCGTTCCTCCGGTGCCGTCGAATTTCGGCGTTTCACCCACCTTCGTTGCATCGATCTCCTTCAACTCGCCTGCCATCGAGGCATAACCCATTGCGTAGCTCGACTCATCCACGCTGTTCTGTTCAGCATAGCGCAGGCCGTGTTCCCACGCAATCTGGTACTCATAATTCGATACAATGTGCTCCATGTTCTGCCAGTCGAACTCCGCATCCACCGCATATGAGCCATTGGTGAATGTAAGCTTCTTCACGAGCTTGGCACTATTTCCTGCATGCAACACAAGGTTCAGCGTGTACTGTTCGGTTCCCGTCAGTTCAATCGTTGTGCCGGCTCCGGCGGAGGATTCGAAGAATAGTCCTCGTGTGTCGATCAGCCGGCCATCAGCGGAGGTGAACAGCACTGAAAGCTCTCCTCCGTGATCATAATCGACAAGCTGCACTGGTTTGTAGTCCCATGTTTTGAACTTTGTCAGCTCGAACTGCCGGATCAGTCCGCCGCGTGTGGCGATCACCGCAGTGTAGAGGCTTGTCTTAATGGTAACGACGCCGTCGACGCCCTTCGCATCTGCGGCAAAAAATGCGCCCCAACGAACGTCGGAATTCTCCGGCGCCGCAACAGGAATGATTGTCTCTACCGTTGTGTCCGGCTTGCGCTGAGTGGCAATCGTCGTATCGGCAGTGCTTCGGTTGACGGGCCGGGGAGGTGGCGTAATAAACCACATCCACACGACGAGGAGAATCCCAATCAGTACGAACCCGATAATCGATGATTTGTTTTCCATGAAACACTCCGCTTCACAAAATGAATGTCACGCTGGGTCATAACCGCCGCGATGGAACGGATGGCAACGGGCAATGCGTTTGAGTCCCCTCCAAAGCCCGTCTGCTGCACCATATTTCTCGACGGCTTCAATCATATACGCCGAGCAACTGGGGGTAAAGCGGCAGGTATTGGGAGGGAGGAGAGGTGACAGTACAATCTGATAGCCGCGAACCAACGCGATGACGATACGCTTCATCATGGGGTCCTGCAGGCGGATGCAACAACTGAACGGCATAGCCGGGAAAGCTCCCGGTGAATTGACGGATACTCCGGCAGACGCAACGCATGTCTTCCCGTGCATCGAAACACAAAGATCATTTTCACTGACCTCCGCACATCCGCACACGATGCACGCACGAACACGTGTTCCTGCCTGAACGCTTCCCGCATCAAGCGTCTCACCCTGTTTCTCTTCACGGCATTGCCTGCCCGACGAGGTACGGCAAAACCGACAGCCAACCGAAATGTCTCCGCGGGGTCACAGCGGAACAAGCAACGGAGGGAATCACCTTCCATCCGGCGACCGGTGGCAAAAAGTTCGTCAAACGAGCCGCGGCCGCGAAGCGTCTCGTTCTTCTTCACCTAGCGCTCGTCGCTAATCGTGAGTTTCTTCCGCCCTCTGGCCCGTCGACGTGAAAGCACGCGCCGTCCGTTCTTTGTTGCCATGCGTTCACGAAAGCCATGGGTGTTTTTTCGTTTCCTGTTGTGCGGCTGAAACGTTCTCTTCATTGCAGTGTTCTCCTCTTGATCTCTTCCAACACCATGCTTTCTGCGCGAAACTGATCAGCAGGCATCAGCAGAGTAAATTAACAAAACCGTGCCACAGTTACAATGCAGTCACCAAAAGAAAAAAAAGATTTCGCTTGCACGAGGCGCATTCGTGATATTAATTATAGTGTTGTCGTCGGATATTTTTGCTGTCGATAAAATGTGGACAACCTCTCTCTCCACTGGGTTTATCATTCTCCAATCCCTGAATATCACCATTTCCCATGAAGCGTGTTGTGAACAACTCTTGCCAGAGTCTACAAGTCCTTATAAATCAATCAACTCTTTGCTTTCGTGTTGTGTGAATATGATCTGCGTTGAGATTGCGGATTTCTAGACTATATTGGCATGTGCAAAAAAATGTGGATAACCTATCCTTATCATGTGAATAATCCTCTATCTCCTTGCCATGACTATAGATCACGCGATGACCGATTCCCGTCAGCCTACAGACACTGAAGAAGCAAGAGATGTCTGGAGAGCTTGCCTCGAGCTGATTCGTGAAAAGGTGAATACCCAGAGCTTCAAGACCTGGTTCGAGCCCATTCTTCCTCTTCATCTCCGGGCCGGTAAACTCACTGTTCAGGTGCCCA